>Ga0073934_10003346_pt1 | contig 29851 bp, 25 predicted proteins | sample LarsenN4metaG_FD_76834 | JGI IMG/M metagenome (GOLD analysis project Ga0073934, IMG submission 76834) | Hot spring sediment bacterial and archeal communities from British Columbia, Canada, to study Microbial Dark Matter (Phase II) - Larsen... ... | reverse complement strand
GGGATTCCAGCAGCGGCAGGGACTCGGACATCAGATGGCCTCTTTCTAGAAGTATCATATACTTCTAGACACACAGCCACACAACCCAATCCCGCCAAATCGTCACTTCTACGTCGCGCACCCACCCGCCCGCCGCGTCGCGACAAATTCTGACAATAATGTTTTGATGGTCGAAACAGCGGCGAGGTGGGCGCGGGAGAGGCCCCGCCTGGCCGTGTTCACCGCCGCGTGGATCTTCGGCCTGGCGGCTTACAGGCCCTGGCTGACCCACTTCTACGGCGACACCTGGAGCCTTTTCAACGGCTACGCGCTGGCCGGAATCGCCTCCGTCCTGTTTCCGCACAACGAACACTTTGCTCCCGTCTCGCAACTGGTTCTGTTCACCGAATTCTCTCTGTTCGGGATGAACCCGCTGCTCTACGGGATCACCAGCATTTCCATCCACGCCCTCAACGCCGTCATGGTCTTCGAACTGGCGGGGATGCTGACGGGCGCCGCGGCGGCGCGGTGGTTCGCCGCGCTCGGCTTCGCGATGAGCGGAGTCCTGTTTGAGACCGTCACCTGGGAGGCGGCGCAGGAGATCACGCTCGCGCTCTCGTTCGGCCTGTCGGCGCACCGGCTTCTCGTTCGATTCCACGCCACCGGAGACGGGTGGTGGGCGGCGGCGGCGACGTGCTCTCTGGCCTGTTCGCTTCTCTCGCATACCTACGGCCTTGCGTTCGTTCCGGCCCTGGCCTTGTTCGCCTGGGCGTCCGGGGCCGGCGCAGCCGGCCGGAGGACTCTGACCGCCGGAGCCGCGGCCGGCCTGCTGGCCTGCGGCATCTATGGCGGCCTCAGGCTGGCGGCGGGCCACGCGACGCTGGGCGGCCCCTCGGCCGGATTCGGCGTCACAATTTCGCCTGGTCCTCTTCTTCAGTGGCTCGGGCTGGCGGTTTGGGCCGGCGGAATCAAGCCCCTTGCCTCCACCTGGATCAGTCCGGTGCACGTCGCATCAGCGGCGTTGGCGGCGGCCCTGTGGAAGGGCCGGTCCGGCCTGCACGCGCGGTGGCGATTCGCTCCCTGGATGGCGTGTCTCGTCGTCACGCCCCACCTGCTGGCCGGCGCGGCCCGCATCGCCCGGTTCGGCGTGGACTCCGCTGTGCAAGGGCGCTACCAGTATCTGCCCCTTGCCGGCATGGCGCTCGCTGCTGCATGGGTGGTTGGCGCGGCGTGGGAGGGGCTTGTCACCGGCCGGAGCCGGTTCCGGTTCGCCGTGGCGATCCTGTTGTCGTCCCTGGCCGCACACGCTCTGGCGGGCGCGATCTATATCCGCACAAACAGTGTATGGTACTACCACTATCGGCAGGTCGTTCATTTTCTTGACCGTATGGTCACCTCCAAGCCAGCGCCGCCGCCGCCCGGAATGATCGAACTGGCTGGCGAGCCCGTCCTGTCCCATTTCGCGTGTCCATACAAGTTGCCTTTGTACAATGTCCTCCGGATCTACGGGGCCTCTGGCTGGCCTGTGGATCCCGATCGCATCAGCCTCCGCGATCACCTTCACCGGGAATCCGTGCGCAACCAGAGCCTCCTCGCCGGGCGTGGTCTCGAATCGGGCCGCTGGACCGTCACGGGCGATGCGCGCATTCTCCCGCTTCAGGACGGAAAGGGAACCGTGGCCATCGAGTTGTCGGCGCCGGACAGCGCCGTGCGGCTGGAAGTGGAGGAGTTCAACGACTACAAGCCGCTCTACACTTTCGTCGCCGACGCGAGCCTCGCCGGAGGCGAATACAACACCGAAATGCGCATCCTGTTCAAGGATAAAAGCGGCGCCACGCGCGACCAGGTGGTTTCCCACGCCTTCGGTAAACCGGAGTTCCTGACAATCATGCTGACAGCGCTGGCGCCTCTGGAAACCCGGACGGTCCATGTCGAGTTTGCGCCCGCCATGCCCGGCCGGCGCTTCTGCCGAACCGAACTGCGGAACGTAATGGTGTTCCGGCATCCGGTTTTTGCGCCGCTGCGGCCGGTCGCGGTCCCGTAGCGCTATAATCTCACCGTTGCCAACGTTATCGGAGACCCAGCCCCACTGTTTTTCGGCGCAACATATCGGGCATCGGGAGAGTCAACAGGATTGCTTCGCCAACCTGGAACTCGGCCGACCGTCGGGAAAGCTGGTGATGGCGGTGGTCTGTGACGGAATGGGGGGCCTGGCATACGGAGCGGAGGCGGCGCAAATCGCCTGCGAGTCGTTTGTCGAAACCTGCAAGTCGGCGCCGCCGGATGAGGATACGCCTGCTGTCCTTGATCGGGCCATCCAGGAGGCCAATCGCGCGGTGGCGGAGATGGCGGGCCGCCGCCAATGCCTGGGCAACGCCGGCACGACGCTGGCGGCGGCCGCCTTCTCGGCCGAGGGCCTGCATTGGATCGCCGCCGGCGACTCCGCCATCCTGCTGTACCGCAACGGGGCGCTGACGCGACTCAATCATCCCCACACCTATGCGGCGATCCTGGACGCGCGCGCCCTGGTCGGCGAAATCTCCCGGTCCGCCGCACTCGAAGACCGCCAGCGGGACGCGCTGACGAGTTTTGTCGGCGTCCCCTCGCTGCGCGACGTGGACGCCTCCATCCGGCCGTTTCCGCTGGCCTCGGGCGACATCGTGCTCGTGGCTTCCGACGGCCTGACGAAAACACTCGAGTTCGACCAGATCGAACCCCTGCTGGCGGAGGGGCCGCGCGATCCTGCCCGCTCGCTCGTCGAGGCGGTCCTGGCGAAGGGCCGGCCGCACCAGGACAACGTGACGGTGTGCGTGCTCTCGCTCGCCGGCAGCGGCAAGCGGGGCGGCTGTCTGGGCGCAGCCGTGGTTGCGGCGGGTCTGTGCGCCCTCGCCCTCGCCGCGGCAAGGTGGCCGGAATGACCACCCGGCCGGGCCCGAAGGGTTCGAGACTCGACAGCGGGATCCTGCGGATCGTGCGCGATGAGGCGGGGGCCAGCCATGGACGCTCAACGACGGTCGACGGAGTGACTTGCTGGGTCATCGCCGCGGAAACGGTCTGTGAGCAGGTGTTGCAGGCCTTCGCGCGCAGGCCCGGCCCCCACGTGCCCTCTCTGCCGCGTGGCGCGCCTCTGGCCGTGCTCGTGGCGGGCGAGGACAGGGCGGCCTGGAACAGCTACGGCGGGCACGGGCTTTACGTGATCAACCCGGGCAGAGCGGCGTTTGAAGAGCGCGGCCACGCCCGGCTTCATCCCGGAGACGCCTTCCTGATGGTGAACAATCACCTGGCGGAATTGCTCTCCCTCGTCGAAGTGCATTGCGAACTCTGCAAGTCCCGGACCGCAGAGGCCTGGATGCAGCTTCTCACGTTGCGGCTGCTCGACAAAGTTCTGGACCGCGACAGCTACGTCGCCGCCGGCGTCATCGTCACATGACCGGAATGATCAGGACCATCTCGCCGCGGGACGAGATGAACGTACCGGGCCTCGAAGACCTCTATTTCAGGGCGACGGAATCGGCCATGGAAAACATCCAGATGGCGATCTCGTGCGCCCGCGCCGGCAGCCCCGGCAGGATCCTGGACCTGCCCTGCGGCCACGGACGCGTTCTGCGCGGGCTTCGCGCCCGCTTCCCGCTGGCCGAGATAACCGCCTGCGACCTGAATCGCGATGGAGTCGACTTCTGCGCCGCCACGTTCGGCGCGATCCCGGCGTATTCCGATGCCGACCTGGCGCAGGTCCGCCTGCCCCGCGATTTCGACCTCGTCTTCTGTGGGTCGCTGCTGACGCACCTGCCCGAGTCGGCCACGCACAGGGCCATCGCGTTTCTCATCGAGCGGCTGGCGCCCATGGGAATCCTTCTGTTTACCACGCATGGACGTTATTCCTTTACTGCCCAGGAACACCGTCCCTACACGGATCCGGACAGCTTCGCGAGGATCCGCAAGGGATATGACGGCCGGGGGTACGGCTTCGCGCCCTATCCGGAATCCGATGAATACGGCGTTTCCCTCGCCCGGCCGAGTTGGGTGATCGCCGAACTCGAACGCTACGCCGGGATCCGCCTCCTGTTTTTTCGCGAGATGGGATGGGACGACCACCAGGATGTCTTCGCCGTCGTCAACGATCCTCTCGACTACTACCGCGGCGCCCGCTGAGACCCGACGTCGTATACTCAGGGAATGTCGCACGCCGAGTGGACCTTCGCCCAGACCGATCCCTCCCAACAGCTTTGCCAGATTCATACGTTTTCCGTCCTCCGCCGGCAGGGTGCGCGCGAGATCGAGTTCATCATTACCATCAGGGAGTACGTCACACCCCGGGATCCGAGCATGAAGTTCTTCGCGACGTCCGACAAGCAGACCAACCAGAGCGTGCTGCCGTTCACGCCGGTGGGCTGGGGCAAGACCCTTCTCGACGCCCTTTCCGAGTGCGTGCGGGCCATCTACCGGTTCGAATACCAGGGTGACTAGAATGAGGAGCGTGGGGACGCACGCGCCGCGCGAAGGATGGCAGAGCCGGCGCCGCCTCCTGCTCCCGGCCGCGATCCTGTTTGTGCTCGCGGCGTCCGCGGCGGGTCAGGGAGTCTCCACGCGCTCGGTGAAACCAACGCCGCGCGGCAAGCCTTCGGGTGTTCCGTTCTTCGCCCACTTTGTCGACGTCGCAGCCGAGGCCGGCCTGACACACCCCATCATTTACGGATCCGACGAAGCCAAGACGTACATACTCGAGGCGGTCGGACCGGGAGCCGCCTTCGTCGACTACGACAACGACGGCTGGCTCGACATTTTTCTTCTCAACGGGACGCGCCTCGACGGCGATCCTCCCGGAGCCACCAACCGCCTCTACCGTAATCTTCGCAACGGCAAGTTCGCCGACGTCACCGGCGAAGCCGGACTCCGCAGGACGGGCTGGGCCAGTTCGGTCACCGCCGGCGACTATGACAATGACGGGTGGACGGACCTGTTCGTCACCTACTGGGGCGACAACGTGCTGTACCGTAACCGAGGTGGCGTGTTCGAGGACGTCACCGCCCGGGCCGGCCTGGCCGGCAAGGAGCGACGCTGGGGCTCGGGCGCTGCGTTCTTCGATTTCGACCGCGACGGCGATCTCGACCTGTTTGTCGCCAACTACCTCGTCTTTGACCCGGCGCGCGTTCCCAAACCCGGCGAATCGGGCAACTGCAACTGGAAAGGGATCGCCGTCAACTGCGGTCCGCGCGGACTTCCGCCGGCGCGGCATTCGCTCTATCGCAACGACTCCGGAAAGTTCGCCGACGTCAGCGCTGCGTCCAAAGTCGGACTGGCCGGCGGCAGCTACGGCATGACCGCGGTTCCCGGCGACTTTGACAACGACGGATGGCAGGACATCTACCTCGCCTGCGATTCGACACCCAGCTTCTTCTTTCGCAACAACCACGACGGGACGTTCTCCGAGTCCGGGCTGGAGCGCGGAGTCGCGCTGAATGAGGACGGCATGGAGCAGGCGGGCATGGGTGTCGGCGTGGGGGACTTCAACCTCGATGGCCACCTCGATCTGTTCAAGACTCATTTCGCCGACGACACCAATGTGCTCTACCGCAACGACGGCAAGGGCAATTTTGACGACGTCACCATCGCAGCCGGACTGGGGGTCGAAACCCGCTATGTGACCTGGGGCGCCGGGATCGTGGACCTCGACAACGACGGGCTTCCCGACCTGTTCGCCGTTACAGGCCACGTCTACCCTGAGATCGAGCGAAAGATCGCGGCCTATCCTTACCGGACTCCGCGGCTGGTCTTTCGGAACCTGGGCGGAAAGTTCGAAGAACTGCTCGGCGAAGCCGGACCCGGGATCGCAGCGGCGCACTCCAGCCGGGGCGCGGCGTTCGGCGATTTTGACAACGACGGCGACATCGACATCCTGATTGTGAATCTCAACGAGCCGCCGTCCCTGCTGCGCAATGACCTGAAGGCGCCCGGCCGGCGCTGGCTCCAGGTGAAGCTGGAAGGGTCGAAGTCCAACCGCAGCGCGATCGGCGCGCGCGTGACGGCGCGCTACGGAGGCAAGATCCAGGCTCAGGAAGTCGCCAGCCAGGCCAGTTTCTATTCGGTGAACGACTTCCGGCTGCACTTCGGCCTTGGAGCCGCGGACTCCGTCGAAGTCGAGGTCCGCTGGCCCTCCGGGGAGGTCAGAAAGCTGGGCGCTGTTCCGGCCGGGCAGGTTCTGCGGGTGAAAGAATAGCCGTCCGCGGCCCGGCCGCTTCCGGTCCCGGCGGAGAAATGCGGGACAATGGAGGCATGATCGGGCGGAGGACAATCCTGTTTCTCGCACCGGCGCTGGTGCGGGGGCAAGCGATCGACCTCGGCAAGGCGTTGGACCGGGTCGCCGAGGAAGCGGGCCTGTTTGCCGCCATGGCGCCCAAGGTGATGGCTCAGGAATGGCTCCAGCACAGGGGCCGCAAGGCGCCGCCGCGTTTCCGGCCCAACCCGGGGTCCGTTGAAAAAGTGAATCCGGCCCTGGTCTATCTGAAGCGCGAACTGGTTTCCGAGTTCGGTTTCGCCGCAATGAAGGACGCGCCGGAGCACATCCGCGAGTTCCGGAAGGTGGTGAGCGTCGACGGCAAACAGGTCCGCAAGGTGGAGAAAGCCCGCCTCGAACTCGCCCAGAACATGACGTCGGAAGACGACCGCGAGCGCAAGCGGATGCTCCAGGACCTGGAGAAATACGGAATGATCGGCGCGGCCACGGACTTCTCGCAGAGCATCCTGCTGTTCCGCAAGCGCGACCTGCCGCGCTATGAATTCGAGACCGGCGATTCGCAGTGGGTCAGCGGAGACCGGGCCACTGCGATCAAATGGAAGCAGACCGGCAGGGAGGGCGGCGCCCACGTCTTCCACGGAAAACAGCTGTCGCGCGTGCCGATGAGCGGCGAGATCTGGGTTCGCAACCGCGACCTGTTGCCTCTGCGCATCACGCTGCGAATCCCGGTTGAGGAGGACAAACAGCAGGTCCTTCATACCGGAGAAGTGGATTACTACCAGAGCAAGTACGGGCTTCTTCTTCCCACAACGGTGCGCTACCGCAAAACGATCGGGGACACCATGCTCGTCGAGAACGTCGCCAGCATCCGGGAGTACAAGATGTTCGCCGTGCAGACGGACATCAAGTTCACTGTGTCCGAGATCGTGGATCCCGCGCCGCCGCCGGACGGGCCGAGTCGATAGCGGTGCGCGTCCTCTACCTGCACGGGTTTGCGTCGGGTCCAGGCTCCACCAAGGCGCGATTCTTCGCCACGCGGTTCGGCGAGCGCGGAATCAGCGTGGTTGTGCCCGCACTGGTGGACGAGTTCGAACGGATGACGCTTCGCTCCCAGCTTGAAGTCGTTGCCCGGGTCCACGCGGGCGAGCCGTCCGTGATCATGGGGTCGAGCATGGGCGGCTACCTGGCGGCGCTTTACGCGGCGCGCCACGCCGGGATCACGCACGTCATCTGCCTGGCCCCGGCGTTCGATTTCGCCGCGCGATGGGCGGCCCGGCTCGGCGAGGCCGAAGTCGCGCGATGGCATGATTCAGGGTGGCTCACGGTCCATCATTACGGAGAGAACCGGCCGGCGCGGGTCGGATGGCAGTTGATGGAAGACGCCCGGCGCTTCGAGCCCTACCCTCGCGTCACGCAGCCGGCGCTGATCTATCACGGCCGCCGGGACGACGTTGTGCCGGTCGAGGTGTCACGTGAGTTCGCGGCGCGAAACCCGAATGCGATGTTGCGGGTGGTCGAGTCCGGCCACGAACTTACGGACGTGACAGAGACATTGTGGGAGGGCGTTTGCGGGTTTCTGGGCCTGTCCTAGCCGCGTCGATCGTGGCCTGCGCCTCCGTGGCCGGGGCGGTCCGCGAACAGCGCATCACGCTCGAACCCGGCTGGACCGGAGAGCACGCATGGTGGATCTTTCCGACGCCGGCGCCGTTGGCCGGGCTCCCGCAAGCCCAGATGACGCACTTCCGCCTGCTGGCCCCGGAGGGAACGGCTTTCTGGCTGAACGGAGCCGCATTGACACGGTCGCCGGACGGCGAGATTGACATCGGCGGGCACCTGCGCTGGACGGGCGCGCGCCGGAACCTTCTCGTCGCCTCGCGTGCCGTCCCCGCCACGTTGAGCCTGACCACGCGCGTTTTCCTGCCGCGCGTCGATTTGCACGTCAATGATGAACAGCTCACCGGCCGGGTGTGGATTCGCAACACCCTCGAAAACACCGCAAACGTGTTTGTTACCATCCGCTCAGACCGGGTGCTGTTTGACGCGCCAACGAACGTTCCGCCCGGCGTCACCCAGCCTGTCGAGGTTCGGGCGCCCTATGCGGGTCCGGTTCCGGCGTCTCTCGAATGCATTCTCGACAAGCATGAGGAAGCCGTGGAACCAGGCTACCAGTACATTCAGGGCGTGCGGGTCGGCCGCGGTGGCCAACCGCCGTTCTAGACGTGTTTCCCGCTGAAATTGTTAACTTTTCCCACTTTGCGGAACGCTATCTCGCGCGCTTTGAGTATGCTACACTTTTGCGTAGAAGGGAGGTCCTGCCTGCCTTCCAAATTCTGCAACCTCCGGGTGGGCGTTATCGTCCTACATTCCGGAAGCGCGACCCGTCCACGAGGGAGCAGAATCGATGAGTGTGATGATGGCTGACCCGGTGACCGAACGCAAAACGACGACACCGCCGGAAGCGGATCCCGATGTGCATCTGGCGCGTCTGCTGCCGCAGGATACCCAGAAACCCTGGTTTACCACGATTTTCAGCGATCTGAAGGACGCCCTCTTTCCGGAGAAGCTTCCGCCCCTCGAAGTCACCTCAAAGCCGGTCGCTGTCAAGGACATCTGGGGGTTCTACGGCGGCGGCGGGAAGCGCGCCGGGCTCACGTCGACGCTGATCCACGTGGGCTTGGTTGCGCTGGCGTTGTTCCTCGGGACCAACGAAAAGGTGCAGACGGCGGTGAAGGACACCACCGTTCTCTTCATCCCGGATCTCAAACCATACTTGCCCCAGGCCCAGCCCAAGAAGCAGGACATGGGCGGTGGTGGTGGAGGCGGGGACCGGTCTCCGCTGCCTCCGGCAAGAGGCGCGCTGCCGAAGCCGGCGCCGAAGCAATTTGTGCCTCCGGCGCAAGTGCTCAACAATCCGAAGCCGCAACTGGAAATCACGCCGACGATCGAGATTCAGCCGAACGCGAGCATCCCGAACGTCAACCTTCCGCAGTGGGGCAATCCGCTGGATAAGATCGGTCCACCATCGAACGGTCCGGGCTCCGGAGGGGGTATCGGATCCGGCTCTGGCGGCGGCATCGGTTCGGGTCGAGGCGCCGGTCTCGGACCGGGAAGCGGTGGAGGGTTTGGCGGCGGCGCCTACCGCATCGGGGGCGGCGTGTCCGCTCCGGTGCTGTTAGCCAAGGTCGAGCCGGAGTACTCGGAAGAGGCGCGGAAGGCGAAGTTCCAGGGCACGGTCGTCCTTCAGGTGGTAGTGGACGAAAACGGCCGGCCGCGCGACCTGCGCGTGATCCGCACGCTGGGCCTGGGACTCGATGAGAAGGCTATTGAAGCGGTTCTCAAGTGGCGGTTCCGTCCGGGACAACTGAACGGAAAGCCGGTTCCCGTCCAGGCGACAATCGAAGTGAACTTCCGGCTTCTGTAGCGCAGTCAGAATCGATACCCCGCTCCTACGCTGGCAGCAACCCCGGCGTGGATTCCGCGAAGGACGTAAACCCGGACCTGTGGACGCACATACCAGCGCCGTCCGGCGTGGACGGCGACCCCTCCTCCGAGCACAAGACCGGGGCTTCCGTGGGAGCCTCGGCCCATGCCGACACCGCCCGCGCCGGAGACCGGCCACTCGAAACGGTCCCAACCCACGGCGAAGCCTGCGTCGAAGAAAGGACGGATCCTTCGCTTCCCCTGAAGCCGCAGACCAGCCGCGACCATGTCGACAGAAGTGATCCGTGTCGGCCGCCCGCCGGACGCAAGCCGCCAGTGGCTGTACTCGGCGAACATACCCACGCCCGACGAGCAGCGCAGGCAGCCCTCGGCTCCGAACGTCACATAGGCTGGCATGCCGGCGTCTTCGGCCCCAAAGGCCGATCCCCCGCCGGTGAAACCGAGCTCTGTGTTCTGCGCAGCCAGGGGCGTCGCGGCGAACATGAGCAGCGCGAAAGGTCTTGTCAGGGAGTACCCCCAAGGCAAGGATAGCAGCCTATCGAGACAGCGTGATGACGTAGCGCTGCGCCGTGGCCAGCCCGAGCACACGCCGCCAGAGGAAACGCACGACGCCGGCTTCGGCTCGAACCGTGGCAACCGAGATCCTCCGACCGGCGGCGTCCAGCGCGGCGACCTGCAATTCCGCTTGGGCGGGCCAGTCGTTAGGCAGCCGGATGGCGGCGTCCCAGTCCGGTCCGACCGGCTGGCGGACGCTGATCGCATCGCCATCGCGCTCGATGAGGACCCAGTGATCGCCGCGGGCCGTCGTGAAGTTTCCGGCCAGAACCGTCCCGGCCGCGTCCCAGGCGGCGAAGCCTCCGGGCGTAATCCGGTACAGTTCGAATGGATACGGCGTCCGCTCGCTCCAGTTCGCGAGAACGGTGAGGGAGCCGAATCGGGACCGCGTCACATCGGGCGAAACGTACGCGAACTCGTCGAGCTTCACACCGCCATACTTGACGGCGATGCTTCGCTGAAGGAGCGTCCCCCATTCGATGTGGCTCGGCCGCGCCCGCCCCTCGTTCCCGGCGGGCCACAGATGCGACACCATGTTGCCGAAGGCGGCGTTCCAGGTCATCACTTCGAGTGATTCGGAGCTGAGATGCCCCTCGAGGTCATGCTGGTAGAACAGAACTTTGTCGTGAGCCAGGAGAGGAAGGATGGGATAGGGGTCCCAGTGGCCGGCCCCGAAAGCGACGTGGCCGTTGCCGTCCTCGCCGTACCGTTGCCGCGCCTGGTTGAAGGACGACGTGCCGGTGAGGGCGGTGCCACAGAACCCGATGCCGTCCTCGGCCAGCCTGTCCCATCCGTCTTCCGTCATCAGGTACTGTGCCCTGTGCTCGCGCCAGAAATTGAGCCAGCCCTGGGAATAGGACGTGGGATCGGGCGAGGCGGAGTTGCGGTCGATGAGCCAGTTGCGGGACCCAATCTGGTCGAGAAAGACGAAAGACACCGGCACGTCGGTGGTCCACTGGCGCATCATGGCCCGCAGCCGGGACTGGACAAAGGGATGAAACGGCGATACGGGGAAGAGAGTGTTCGCGCCGTAATATTCAAAAACCGGTTCGTTCGCCGGATCTCGCACGGCGATCTCGCGCAGGCTCATGCCTCCGGGAAGTCGCCAGACAGTCGGCGAATCCGGCGACCAGGCGGTCGGGTTGGTGTACGGCATGACGAAGTGGCCCCGTCCGCGGGCGGCCTCGGCGAACGCCCGGAAGTCTGTCGTATCTCCCCAGCGGGCGTCAGGCGGCAGGAAATCGGGATAGAACTCGTCGTGCCCGCGGGGTTGGAAGGCGACCGGATGAATCAGAGCCGGCGGGGAGAGGAAGTCCATGTCGGCGATGGCCGCGCGGAACGGCTTTCGCACCTCGACGTGAAAGTCGGCTTTGACGAGCGGCGCCCGGAGAAGGTAGTCAAACAGCGGTCCCAGTTTCTCCTCGATCCGGGGAAAGCGCGCGATTCCGTTGTCGTTGCGGTAGGCCAGAATCGAGTCGTTCACCGGCGAGCCCACGCGGACGCGGACGGCCGGGGAGGTCCAGGCGCCGCCGGGCGGGATCGCGGTCTGGTAGGTATGGACCACGTAGCTGGCGCCGCGGACTCGTTCCTCGTCATCCTGAAAGCCGATCATCGCGGGAACAAGGCGGGTCGACGTGTTCACTGAGTAAAACGCGGCGTGCCCGCGACTGGCGTCCCAGGCGAGGAAGTCGGCGAAGGCGCGGGCGCCGGGGTAGGTCGCCGTGAATGAACGATTGGTCAGAAAGAAGGACGGGCGGAGGCGGACACCAGGGAGAAGAGACGGCAGGTAAGCCCAGTCGACCTCCGCGTCGGCGAGGATGAGGTCGGAGGGAAACAGAACCCGGACGATCGGAGTCGAACTGCGGTTGACCAGTTCCAGCCGCATATCGAAATAGGACGGTCCGGCGATGCTGATCGTCACGACGGCCGCGGCGAGCGTCGTGTTGGCGGGAGTGTAGCGCAGGGTGAGCTCCGCCGCCTCCCGGTTCCAGGAGTAGCTGAAGCGGTCCGCGCCCGAGGCGGTGAACAGGCACCCGCCGCTGTAGTCCCGGGGGCCGGGCAGGGACTGGGACGCTCCCCACAGGCATCCGTTTCGCGATCCACGGGAAACGGAAACACCCGCGCCGCGGTCCCGGAGGTCGACGATGCCTCCGTGGCGGTCCGAAAGCACGATTTCGTAGGCCTCGTCGAGAGCCGGAGGCGGCCGGGTTCGCGGGCGTCAAACAGGGGCGCGGCCGGAAGGCTCACGGCAAGCAGACCGAGCAGAGGGAATCCAGGGACGCGCATCACGACCGGGCCGGGAGTCTACCCGTGCGGAAGGACTTTCGTGATGTCGTTGTAGAGGACGAAGGCCACGATCATCATCAGGAAGACGAACCCGAACTTGATCACGGTTTCCTTGACCTGGAGACTGAGGTCGCGGCGGAAGAGCATTTCGATCAGCAGCATGAGGATCACGCCGCCATCGAGAATCGGGATGGGCAGCAGGTTGAAAACGGCCAGGTTGAGGCTGACCACGGACATCAGGTCAAGAAAGGCCGCCGGGCCCTGCCGCGCGGCCTCGCCGGAGATCTGGGCGATCCGCACCGGCCCTTCCAGGCTCTTGGCGGACATGCGCCGTTCGATGATTCCCTGCAAGAGCTGGTAGATCAAGCCGGCGCTCTTGATATTCCGGCTGACGGATTCGCGGAGGGCCTGTGCGAAGGGGAGCGCCTGGTATTCGACGCGCGGCTCCAGGCGGACGCCGATCATCCAGGCTTTCACGCCGTCGGGGTACTCGCGGTAGGTGGGCGTCACGGTGATGGCGTGCTCGGCGCCGTCGCGGCGGTAGACGAGGTCGACGGGCTTGCCCTGCGACGCCTTGATGATCTCCCGCAACCGGTAGGAGGAACGGATGGGTTGGCCGTTCACGCTGACGAGGATGTCACCCGGGCGCAACCCTTTCTTTTCCGCGTCCAGACCGGCTTCCAGTCCACCGATCTGCACGTCGGCCTGCTCGGCCCATCCCGCGGTGCCGACGCCGGAGCGCTCGTCGAGCACCGGCGTGACGCTGACGTCGAACGAGTTCCCGTCGCGCAGCACGGTGACCCGCATCGGCGTGTTCGCCGAGGCGATCTCGGTGAGCAGGATATCCTCCCACGACGGGTTGAACTGACCGTTAATGCCGATGATCCGGTCGCCTTCGCGGATGCCGGCCTTGGCGGCGGCCGAGTCCGGAAGAACGAGGCCGACCACGCCCGGCAGGGCGTTCTGGGGCGTCTTCGGGAACTTCACCATGTAGAGTCCGGTGAGGATCGCCACCGCCAGCACGATATTCATGAAGGGGCCCGCAAAGGTGATGATGAGTCTCTGCCAACGGGGTTTGTTCAGGAACGAACGCGGATCGCTCGAAGCCGGATCACCCGGCTGCTCGCCAGCCATTTTCACATAACCGCCGAAGAGGATCGCCGATACGCGGAAGTCGGTTTCGCCACGGCGGAAGCCGAACAGCCTCGGTCCGAAACCGAAGCTGAACGCCTCGACCTTGACGTCGAAGAAGCGCGCCGCCCAGTAGTGCCCCGCTTCGTGGATCATGATCATGATCCCGATGAGGACGAGCATCCACCAAATCGATTCTAAGAGCATGTTCCGACGCTTCTCCCCTTGACGATCCGGCGGGCCATGTCGCGCGACTCGCGGTCGATTTCGAGAACATCGCCGACGCTGGCCGGCGACCGGGAGGGAACCCGGTGGAGCGTTTCCTCCACCACCTCCGCTATTCCAGGATACGTGATTCCGCCAGCCAGGAAAGCCTCCACGGCGACCTCGTCGGCGGCGTTCAGTGTGCACGCCGCCGACCCTCCCGAGCGGAGGGCCTCATACGACAGCCGCAGCAGGGGAAACTTGACCGGATCTGGCGGGAAGAATTCGAGCACCCGCGGCCGGGTCCAGTCCATGCGGGGAACGGGTGCGCTCAGCCGCTCCGGATACGTCAGGGCGTACTGAATCGGCATGCGCATGTCCGTGGCGGAGACCTGAGCGACCACCGACCCGTCGTTGTATTCGACCATGGCATGCACCGACGACTGCGGGTGAACGACGACCTCCACTTCGTCCGGCGCGAAGCCGAACAGCCAACATGCCTCGATCACCTCGAAGCCCTTGTTCATCATTGTCGAGGAATCGATGGTGATGCGCGGTCCCATCTTCCAGGTGGGATGATTCAAGGCCTGCTCGGGCGTCACCGAGTCGAGTTCCTCTCGCGGGGTGTTGCGGAAGGGTCCGCCCGATGCCGTGATGAACAGCCGGATGGCCTCCGAGCGCTGGCCGGCGCGGAGACATTGGTGGGCGCCGTTGTGCTCGCTGTCGACGGGGATTAACTCGACGCCGTTTCGAGACGCCGCGTTCATCACCAATTCCCCGCTCGCCACCAGGACCTCCTTGTTGGCCAACCCGATCTGCTTTCGGGCGCGAACCGCTTCGTAGGTGGCCTCCAGTCCGGCGACGCCGACGATTGCGGACATCACGAAGTCCACTTCCGGCGCCACGGCGGCCTGGACGCGGGCTTTCGCACCACATTCCAGTTGTGGCCACTCCGTCCGGGGCAGACCCAATTCTTCCAACTTCTGTATTAGATGGACGCGGGCGGATTCCGTTTCAACAACCGCCACTTCAGGGCGGAATTCGGCGATCTGCTCAGCCAGTCTGGTACTGTTTCGGCCAGCGACCAAGGCAAACACCTTGTATCGGGCGGCCTGGAGGCGTACCACGTCCAGCGTGCTGACTCCGATGGAACCTGTTGAACCCAGGATGGTTAGAGAGCGCATGCGGCGACTCATCCCATAGTAGCACTGAAACGGCAGGATTCCAGAATGGGTTCGTTTCGTCGAACGGTTGGGGTGTTTCTGGCAGGAGAATAACCCTTGCGGGCGCCGGGGAGGAGTTGCTTCAGGGGTCTATTAAGTGAGGTTAGTCTCGCTTTGGTGGGAGTTGCCTCCCCGGCTTGATTCCAATATTAGAAGATTCTCTTTCTGAAAGCAAGATGTTTCTGAATCTTGGATTATGATTTTTTCTTAACCTCGACACCCGTCATTTTTTCCAACACTTTAACCGTGGAACAGATGTCCTCGTCGCCACAGCCGGCGGCGATGGCGGCGCGGAAGACCTGCTGGGTGAGGGCGGTCAGGGGGAGGGGGACCTGGAGGTCGTGGGCGGACTCGAGCATGAGGCCGATGTCCTTGTGCATCCACTTGACGGAGAAGTTGGTGCTGAAGTCGCGTCGGAAGACGTACGGGGCTTTGAAGGCGATGAGGCCGCTTTTGGCGGCGGAGTTGTCGAGGATGTCGAGCATGAGCTCGGGGTCGACGCCGGCCTTGGTGGCGAGGACCATGCCTTCATTGAAGGCCTGGAGCAGGTTGGAGAGGATCAGGTTTTGGGTGAGCTTGGCATGCATGCCGAGTCCATGGCCGCCGCAGTAGTAGATGCGCTTGCCCATCGGCTCGAGGAGGGGTTTGGCGCGTTCGAAGACGTCTTTGTCGCCACCCACCATGAAAGTGAGGTTCCCGCTTTCGGCGCCGGGTTTGGAACCGGTGCAGGGGGCGCCGAGGAAATCGATGCCTCGGGCCTTCAGGGCGGCGGCAGTGGACACGTTCGACGAGGGGGCGACGGTGGAGGCGTCGACAATGATGTCGCCCGCTTTGGCGCCCTCAATCAGGCCGTCCTTTCCGAGAATCACCTGTTCGGACATCTTCGTGTCGCCGACGCAGACGACGACGAAATCGGACCGGGAAGCGACGTCGCGGGGAGTATTACACGCGGTGACGGATTTCTCCTCCGCGGCGAGCCTATGCGCTTTATCCGCGGTGAAGGACCACGCGGCGACGTCGTGGCCGGCGCGCGCCAGGTTGCGCGCCATCGGGTAGCCCATGATGCCGAGGCCGAGAAAGCCAAGCTTTGCCATTTGTTTCGAGACTCCTGTGGGTTAAAGTGTGAGCTGGGAAAAACGCATTGTACTATGTCGGACCCGGGATCCGACCAAGAAAAGCCGCGACGGCCCAGCCGGCTCGAACCTACCGCAGAAGGTCCTCGAGTTGGACCCTGCCTTCGGTCTTCTCGTCGCGGTATTTGACGATCACGGGGGTGTAGAGGGACATACCCCAGTCCTTTCCGGGACCCGTTGTGACAGCCCGCGCGCCGGCGACCACGACGGCGTCTTCGGGGATGACCAAGGGCGCATCGCCGGACGCGGTGCGCACAACACCCCTGGCCAAGTCATACACCGGAGTGGACCGGGTGAGGATCACGCCGGTTCCCAGCACCGCGCGACGCTTGACGATGGCGCCCTCGTAGACGCCACAGTTGCCACCGACCATCACTTCATCCTCGATGATGACCGGCATCGCCCCAACCGGTTCGAGAACGCCGCCGATCTGGGCGGCCGCGGAGATGTGGCACCGGGCGCCGATCTGAGCGCAGCTTCCGACGAGCGCGTGGGAATCGACCATGGTTCCGGGGCCCACCCAGGCGCCCACGTTGATGTACATGGGGGGCATGCAGGTGACGCCCTGGCCGACAAAGCAGCCGTCGCGGATGCTTGATCCGCCGGGCACGATCCGCACGCCGTTCACCGGCGACAGGCGCTTGACGGGGTAGGTCGCCTTGTCGAACATCGGCTGGCGCGCGGAGTCGACCGACATGTCGACGACGGCGCCGAGGCGGAATCCGAGCAGGATGCCCTTCTTCACCCAGGCGTTGACGCGCCACCCGGTCGGCGAGCCGGGATCGGGCTCGGCGGCCCGGATCTCGCCGGCATTCAGAGCGTCCTTGAAACGCTGGAAGAGGCGGTGAGCATCGTCGTCGTCGGCTCCGGGGGCGGCGTCAAAGGCGGCTTCAATCTCAGTCCGCAGCGGCATGCAGGCTCCGTTTCGGAATCAACCCGGTTTCCTCAAGGACGGCGCGGATCTTCTGGCGGGCCGGTTCGGACGGCTCGACCATCGGCAGCCGCCAGACGGGTTCAAGCAGGCCCATCAGGGACATCGCATACTTCACCGGCATCGGGTTGGATTCAACGAAATTGACCTCCATCAGCGGGAGGAAGCGGCGCTGAATGGCGCGCGCGGCGGCGAAGTCGCCGTCGAGGGCGAAGCGGGCCAGGGCGCTCATCTCGCCGGGAATCTGGTTTGAGACGACGGAGATGATTCCCTTGCCGCCGAGCGCGATCAGCGGGATGGTGATGGAGTCGTCGCCGGAGAGGACGGCGAACCTCTCCGGCACCTCATGGATGACGCGGGCCATCTGGCCGATGTTCCCGGAGGCCTCTTTGACGCCGGCGATGTTTTCGATGGCGGCGAGACGCCGCAGGGTGCCGGGCTCGACGTTGACGCCGGTGCGGCCCTGGACGCTATAGACGATGATGGGCAGGCGGACGGCCGAGGCGATCGCCTTGTAGTGCTGGTAGAGTCCCTCCTGGGTCGGCTTGTTGTAGTAGGGAGTGACCGAGAGGATTCCGTCGGCGCCCATGGCCTCAAGTTCGCGCGCGAGCGCGATCACTTCGGCGGTGTTGTAACCGCCGGCGCCGGCGAGAACCGGAACCTTGCCCTTGGCTTCCTCAAGGGTAATCTCGACGACGCGCAAGTGTTCCCGGAGTTCGAGGGTCGGGCTCTCGCCGGTGGTTCCGCAGGGAACCAGGAAGTGGATGCCCGCGTCGATCTGGCGGCGCACCAGTTTTCGCAGCGCGCCTTCGTCGAGAGAGCCATCGGGCTGAAACGGCGTCACCAGGGCCGTGCCGCATCCTATGAACATACAGCGCCTCCAGAGAACAGAATCTGGCTGAATTCAAACACGCCGCGGCGCCCGGCCCGGGCCTGGTCGGCGGCCCACCGCGCGGCTTTGAGCGCGCCGCGCGCAAAACCGTCGCGGCTGCGGGCCGCATGCCGCAGGGTGATGGTGTCTTCCGCGGAATCAAACCCGATCTCGTGGGTGCCCGGATGCATGCCGGCCCGATTGGAGCTGACGTTGATGGTCCGGGAGTAACCGGCGTCTTTCATCGCCTCAACCAGTTTGATCAGGGTACCACTGGGCGCGTCCTTTTTGGCGTCGTGGTGGATCTCCCAGGCCCAGGCCCCGTAGGCGGCCTCGTCGCGAAGCAGGCGCGCCGCCTCGGCCACCACGCGCTGAAACACGTTCACGCCGATCGAGTAGTTGGCGCCGTAGACAAGGAGCGCGTCATGACGCTGGACGATCGCCCGCACGCGGTCGAGTTCGCCGTACCAGCCGGTGGTTCCGCACACGGCGGGCACTCCGCAGCGGGCGAGGAGTTCGAGGTTGGCAACGGCGGCTTCGGGCGTGGAAAACTCGATGGCGACGTCGGGCGCGGCGGCGCGGAGGTCCTCTTCGGTGTAGCCGAGATCGAAACGTCCGGCGACCTCAAATCCGGCCTCGGCCGACAGGCGGTCGAGCAGGCGGCCCATCTTTCCGTAGCCGACGATGGCGAGTCTCATACGGTCCTTTCAAACACATCCGGATCGAGGTCGGAGAAGAACTCCGCATGGAGGGCGGCGACGGTCCCGGCGAGGTCCGCGTCGGCGACGACGAAACTCAGGTTGAGGTTGGAGGCGCCCTGGCTGATCATCCGGACATTGACGCCGTTAACGGCGCGGAAGACGCGGCCGGCGATGCCGCGCGTGGAATGGATGTTCTCGCCGACGGCGCAGACGATGGCCTGGCCGGGTTCGACCGTGACTTCGGCAAAGGCGCGCAGTTCCTCCACGATGGCGTCGAGCGCGGCGGGATTGTCGATGGTGAGCGAGACGCTCACTTCGCTGGTGGCGACCATGTCGACCGGCGTCTGGTGGCGGTCGAACACCTCGAAGATGCGCCTCAGGAAGCCGTGGGCCATCAGCATGCGGAGCGAGCGGATGTGCACGCAAGTGATGTTGCGCTTGCAGGCGATGGCTTTGAACAGGTTCCGGCAGGGGACGGTGTCGGCCACGATTCGGGTGCCTTCGACGTCGGGCCGGCGCGAGTTGAGGATGAGGACCGGGATATTCTTCTCGATGGCTGGCAGGACGGTGGACGGGTGGAGGACCTTGGCGCCGAAGTAGGCGAGTTCGGCGGCTTCGCCGAAGGAGAGAGTTTTCACCCGGTGGCCGCCAGGATGGACGCGGGGATCGCAGGTCAGCATCCCGTCGACGTCGGTCCAGATCTGGATCTCTTCCGCGCCGAGGCCGGCGCCGGCGATGGCGGCGGAGAAGTCGGACCCGCCGCGGCCGAGAGTGGTTGTGACCCCGTCGCGGGTGGCGGCGATGAAGCCGCCCATGACCAGGACGGACTCTTCCGCGCGGCGGCGCAGGGCGGCGAGGCGGGCATAGGTTTCCGGGTAGAGCGGCGACGCCTGGGTATGGCGGTTGTCGGTGACGATGTAGTGCCGGGCGTCGACGGCGTCGGCGGCGACTCCGCACCGCCGGAAGGCTTCGGCGACGACCAGACTCGAGATGCGTTCGCCGAACGCACTGACGGCGTCGATGGAACGCGGCGTGAGCTCACCGAGCACGGACAGCCCCTCGGTGAGAGCGGCGAGATCGCGGAACAGCGCGGCTACGGCGCCGCCGGCCTCTCCACCCTCGGCGAGCGTGTACTGCTCAAGCTGGCCGAGCTGCGCCATGGCTTCGGCGCGCCGGCCGGAAACCGCTGCCTCCGCGACGGCGAGCAAGCGGTTGGTGGTCTTGCCCATGGCGGAGACAACGACAAAGGGTTTCCGCTCGATGCGGGCGCGGACGATGGAGGCGACGCGTTCGATCGCCGCCGCGGACTCGACGGAGGACCCGCCGAACTTCATGACGATCATGAGACGCGACTCCCGGAACAGCCCCGTCCGCCACGGAGGGCCGGAGGAGACATCCGGTGCGGAGGCCTTCTCCCTAACATTGGCTTAGCAGGCTGCGCACCATGTGCCCGTAGAGGTCCACGGCTTCGATCAGTTCCTTCTTGGCGACCCGTTCCTCGGAGGTGTGAGCGACGTGGATGGTTCCCGGGCCCATCAACAGGGGCTTGCCCCAGGCGCCGCCGAAGGCGGGAATGTCGGTGGTGTACTTGACGATGCAAGTTTCGATTCCAGGGACGGCCTCCAGCCGCACCGCGTTCACGCACAGAATCTGTTTGGCCTCGGCCCGGCCCTGGCAGGATTTGAGCACAGCCGCCTGCGTGGGGGCGGGGTCATCCACCAGGCGGATCATGATCTCGGCTTTGGCGAAGTCGGGAACGACATTCGGGGCGCGGCCGCCCGTGATGGTTCCGATATTGAGCGTGCTGTCGCCGAGAACGGGGTCGACGGGAAGGGGAATGCGGCGGATGTCGGCGAGGACGTCGAGCAGCTTGTCGATGGCGCTCTCGCCAAGTTCGGGGTAGGCGGAATGGGACATCCGCCCGGAGGTGGTGATCTCGTAGCGCAAAGCGCCCTTGCTGCCGAGGGCGAGTTTGTTCGACGTCGGCTCGCCGTTGATAAGAAACTTCGATCCGCGAGGGTGCCGGGCTGCTTCGAACGCGCCGGCCGAGTTCCTCTCCTCGCCGACGACGAACAGAGTGGCGAAATCGCGCACGCCGGAGGCAAGGAGGCGCTCAGCGGCGAACAGCATCGATGCGATGATGCCCTTGACGTCACAGGCGCCGCGGCCCCAGATGAACTCGGCGTCCTCCCGCGAGGGAATGAACGGGGGGACGGTGTCCTGGTGGGTGGAGAGGGTCACCTTGGGCTCGCCCCACCAGGCCAGCACATTGAAACGCCGTTCCTCGACGGGCATCTTTTCCACGTGGCCGCCATACCGCACGGCGAGCGCGGAGAGGTAGTCGAACAGGAACACCCCCACCTCATACTCGTTGGGAGTGATCGACTCAATGTCGACCAGCTTTCGCGTCAGTTCGAATACAGTCATGTCAAAAGCCGCGGCGTTCCGGAGAGAGGGAGGCGAAGGAGGAGGATGGCCAACTCCCTCGGATAGCGCTCCATCCGTCGCGTTACGAATGGCAGAGAGCCGGTATTAGCCGCACTCTCCAACCGGCGGCGGCACGGGCCCGCGCCGCCGGTTTCGGCGGACATCCCCTTTCGCCGGATCTCCGGGGCGTGCCGGAAAGTCCGATCCGGTCTACTGATCGTGTCCGCTCCTCTACCGGGGTAAGCATTCAGGTTAGCCAACGGCCCGGATTGAAGTCAATTGCGATGCGATGGCGGACAGGTGCCTCATTTCGGGCACAGAAGAGCCAGAGCGACCGATATCAGGCAGTCGATTCCTTCGCAAACTCCTCATTTTATTGGGAAGATCTTTGGCCCTTCAGATGCAGCTCCCGGTGCGCCCTCAGGAGTGTGCCTCCTGAGTCATTCCCAGCAGGAGTCTCCCAATATGAAAAAGTTCGCGGCCGGACACGCGCGGTTCCTGGCGGAGGTGTTCCCCGATCAACGACCGCTGTTTGAAAGACTGAGCGCCGGACAAAATCCGGAATGCCTTTTCATCACCTGTGCCGACTCCCGGGTGGTGCCCAGTCTGATCACGCAGACCGAGCCGGGGGAGATTTTCGTCTGCCGGAATGTCGGCAATATTGTTCCGCCGCTCGGAGAGTTCACGGGCGGAGTGTCCAGTGCGATAGAATACGCGGTGATGGCCCTGGGAGTGAAACACATCATCGTTCTGGGGCATTCCGACTGCGGCGCGATGAAGGCGTTGATGAATCCGGAAAGCCTGCGGCACATGCCGGCCGTCGCGCAGTGGCTGCGGCATGCCGACGTGGCCAGGCACGTGGTGGAGCACAACCACGCGGAGCTATCGGGGCCGGAGAAGCTGGCCGCCTTGACCCGCGAGAACATCCTGGCGCAGATCGAGCACTTGCAGACGCATCCTTCTGTGGCGGCGCGTCTTCGAAAAGGGCAGTTGCAACTGCACGGCTGGGTCTACGACATCCAGTCGGGGCGAATCGATGCGTGGGACAGCCGGAGCGGACAGTTCCGGCCGCTCGGCGAACAACCGCGGGAGATTCCGGCACCGCCCCCGCAGGTCGCTTCCACCGAAACGCGAATCCCTGCCTGATGGGAAGGACCGTTGGCAAGGCCGCGCTTCTCCAACACACTCTCCGCCGGCTCGGAGCGGGAGGCCGTAGGGAGGTTTCGTGAGCACAGCGGATAAGGCGGCGCCACCGGCGCCAGGGGCGGCAGGCGGACTGCTGGACGCATCGAGAGGGAACCTGTTCAAGTACGATGGCCCGGCGGGGACCGTCGTTTTTCTTGTCGCGCTGCCTCTTTGCCTCGGAATCGCGCTGGCGTCGGGGGCGCCGCTGTTTTCGGGGATCATCGCGGGCATCGTCGGCGGGATCGTGGTGGGCTGGCTGTCGGGCTCGCAGATCAGCGTGAGCGGCCCGGCGGCAGGCCTTGCCGTCATTGTCGCCAACGGCATTCAGAAAGTTGGGGATTTTCCCTCGTTTCTGGCGGCCGTGGTCCTGGCGGGCGCGCTGCAATTCATCTTCGGCGTGATCAAGTTCGGGTCGATCGCCAACTACGTCCCGAATTCCGTGATCAAGGGCATGCTGGCGGGAATCGGGATTGTGATCATTCTGAAGCAGATTCCGCACGCGCTCGGCCGCGACAAGGACTACGAAGGCGATTTCAGCTTCCTCGAAGCCGGGGGGAACAACACGCTGAGCGATATCGCCGAGGGCCTGGTGACAGCCGCGCCGGGCGCCGTGATCATCTCGATCGTAAGCCTGGTCCTGCTGGTCGCCTGGGACAAACTGGCGGTGAAGGTGAAGCTGTTCAGGATCCTGCCGGGGCCCCTTGTTGTGGTAGTCCTGGGGATCATCCTGAACCGGGTTTTCGGATTCGTGGCGCCGTCCTTCCAGATCGTGGAGCCGGAACACCTAGTCAGCCTTCCGGTCTCAGCCAGCGCTTCCGATTTCATCAAGCAGTTTACGTTTCCCAGTCCGGAGGCGTTTCTAAAGCCGGTGGTGCTGGGTCTGGCGGGCGTCATCGCCGTCGTGGCGAGCGTCGAATCGCTGCTGTCGCTCGAGGCGGCGGACCGCCTGGACCCGTACAAGCGGATCTCTTCGCCGAATCGGGAGCTGATCGCGCAAGGGGTCGGCAACATGATTTCCGGGCTGATCGGCGGGCTGCCGGTGACTTCAGTTGTGGTGCGGACGTCGGCCAACGCCTACGCCGGGGCGCGGACTTGGATGAGCACGTTCACGCACGGAGTCCTGCTGCTGGTGGCCGTGTTCACGATCCCCGGGGTGTTGAACATGACTCCGCTCGCCTGTCTGGCGGCGATCCTGATCGTGATCGGATACAAGCTCACCAAGCCCGCCCTCTACAAGTCGGCATATCGGCTCGGCTGGGACCAGTTCATCCCGTTCGTGGTGACGGTGACGGCGGTGGTGTTCATCGACCTGCTGACCGGAGTGCTGGTGGGACTTGCATGCGGGGCGTTGTTCGTGATCCGGACGAATCACTACGACGCCGTAACGGTGGTCCACGAAGGGAACAACTACCTTCTGCGCTTCACAAAGGACGCCAGCTTCATCAACAAGAATGAATTCCGCAGCAAGCTGCGGCGGCTTCCGGAGAACTCGAACGTGGTGATCGACGGAACGCGGGCCCTGTTCATCGACCAGGACATCATGGAGTCCGTCGAGGACTTCCAGAAACTGGCATCCTACAAGAACATCCACATCGAACTGAAAAACTGGGAGAGCGCCAGGCTGTAGCCGCGCAAGGAGCCCGATGGATCCCGACAAGAAACTGCTGCTCGCCAACAAGGCATGGGTTCAGGAGAAGCTGAAAGTCCAGCCGGATTACTTCGCCCGCAGGGGACACACGGCGGAATTCATGTGGATCGGAAGTTCGGATTCGACCGTCCCCTCGGAGGAGATCACGGGCGCCGAGCCGGGCGAACTGTTCGTGCACCGCAACATCGGCAATCTGGTGGTGCACACCGATCTGAACCTGCTGAGCGCCCTTCAGTACGCGGTGTTCGAGCTGAAAGTCAGCCACGTGATCGTCTGCGGCCACTATTCCTGCACCGGTGTGCGGCACGCGATGGGCAATCAGGATCTCGGGATTCTCAACGAGTGGCTGCGCCATATCAAAGACATCTACCGGCTGTATCAGAGGGAACTCGAGTCGATTTCCGATTTGAACGCGCGGCGGCGGAGACTGGTGGAGATCAATGTCGCCGAACAGGTCCAGAACCTGGCCGAAACGTCGATCATACAGCGGGCATGGCAGTCTTCCCATCGGCCGGTCCTGCTCGGCTGGGTTTACGACGCGCAAACGGGCTACCTGAAAGAGTTCGCGCGGATGGATCCGGGTTCGCGCATCGACGACATCTACCGGTTCAAGTTTGACGAGGGCGGCGGCCGGACCGACGGCTGAGCCGGGACGCCCGGGCCGCGGCCGGGGGTATCAGAGCGGTTCGGCGCGGTAGAGCACGGCCTCGTCGGAGAGATTGATAAAGAACAGATAGGCCGATCCGTCGTCGCGCAGGTCCATGTCGACGACACGCCAGAGGACATCGCCTTCCGCGGTCACGGTGGAGTTGGTGTGGAGGTGACGGAACCCGGCGTGGGTCTTGACCCCGTAGACAGTCTGGCCGAAAGCGAACGACTGGAAGAGGATTTCCCCATTCCGGTTGACGTCATAGATGCCCACGTTGACAACCTGGATGCCGTTGGCGCCGACCTCATCGACATCGAGCGCGATGCGGGGCTCGTCTCTCAGTTCCACCACGGCCCAGACGCCGCCGGGGAGCTGAACACGGAAGAAGAAGCGGTCATCCATGGATTTCAGGTTGGCGACGCTCGACACGTTCCGGCTGTCGATTCTCCCGCCGGCACGCCAGACGAGCGACCACTTCCCTTGCGACCACAGGCCCAGTCCCGGTGCGCTCTCGCGGTTGCGAAGGATGGCGAGGACGCGGCCACGGTCGTCGAGGACCTGATCGCTCCAACTGACGATGGTCCCGAACCCGTCGATGGAGAAGCTGCCGTTGTTCGAGACTACGGTCACCGCGCCGGCCGGGGTCGTGTAGACGAGCCGTGAATCGCCGCGGTCCGTGGCGTGGGTGGTGAGGAGCTCGCCTTTGACGTTGACGCGGACTTCGGACGGGCCGCCGACGGTGGCGCCGTCGTCGACGCGGCGGGAGGCGGGAATGACCTGAGTCAACGGCTTTCCGGCCTCCTTTCGCGCCAGACCATAGCCGGTAGTCTGGGTGACATAGAGATGGCCGTCGTTGCCGCGGCGGGTATTCCAGGTGGCGGCGCCGGTGAAGCGCCACGCGCCGGCGATCTGCTCGCCGGTGGGCACAACCAGCCTGGGGCCTTCGGGGGTGACCTCGAAGATACTCGAATTGAATCCGCTCGACAACAGGTGCGGGCCGCCCTGCTTGCCGCCCTGCACGAGGCCCCAGGCGCCGTTCGGGACGAGCACCTGCGCGTCGTCGCCGGTTCGGCTGAGCACGAGGGGATCGTCGCCGGAAAAGCGGGCCAGGACCTGGGGGGCCTTCGCGGTCCGGACAATGGCGGTGACGGCGCCGCCGGCGTCGATGGCGGCGCCGTCCATCGCGTCGATGGCCGCGCCGCCGACCTGGGTGCGGCCGGTGACGAAGATGTTCCTGCGGCTTTCGCCGTTCCAGAGATACAGGCCGTTCGGCTGTCCCTGCTCGGAACCCTGGAAAAGAACGCCATGACGGGGATGCACCATCTGGACACTGTTCCATCCGCTGAGCCGGAGAGTCTGGGCCTGATCGAGGCGGCCGGCGGGGAGCCGGACAAGGAAGTTTCCGTTTGTGGCCTGCACGCCGAAGACGACGTCGCCGTTGCGGGCGACCCAGAACATTCCCGATCCCATGAACGCGTTGATGACGCCGCCGTTGAAGGCGTCTCCGGTAGCCAGCAGTTTCTGCGGGGGTTCCGACAGGCGCTGGCGGAAGAGTCCGCGCCGAGCGCCGCTCGAGGCGAGAAAATAGACGGACTCGTCCGGGGCGGGGCCGTAGGCGTCGGCGTCGAAAACGGGGATGCCGCCAAGGGCTTCAATGGGCTCCTGGTTGGATGCCACCAGGCGTACTCCGCCGTGCCGGTCCATGTGGAAAAGCCCGTTGTAGACGGCGGGCACGCCGACGTTGCGGAAATTGGCCTGGAAGGCGACGCTGCCGTCCTCGGCGAGCGGGCAGCGGCTCAGCCGGAGTCCGCTCAGGCCCTCGTACAGGCCGCCGACGAGCATGTTGTCCCATAGGAAGGGCTCGAGTCCGCCGGGATTGCCGCGCCAGAGGACATTGCCCGAGCCGATCATCGCTCCGACAGCGACAACGTCGCTTTTCGAATTGATGGCGAAGTTGTAGAACTCGTAAATGATGGAACTCTGCGTGACGCCGGGGAGGCCGGCTCCCATGACGAGGTCGACCTTGCCGTTGCGGAGGGTGACCAGTCCGGAAGCGAGCCCGTCGAACGACGTGGTGTAGAGCAACTCGCCGGCATCGTTTCCGCTCATGGCTGTGGGCTTGAAGAAGATCTTCCGGACGGGCGGGACGTTGAAGCCGTTGAAGACGCGGCGCATCCGGAAGGCCCGGGGAGGGACGACGCGGAGTGGCGCGTCGACGATCACTTCGTTCTGAAAACCCGGGATGTAGGTGCCGTAGACGACGGCCGCGCGAACAATGAGCTGGCCCTCGGAAATGGCGCGGACCATCCCGTTGGTCACCGACCCGGCATTGCTGTTGAAGCCGGCGCCGCTCAGGACCTGCCACCGCAGGGCCACGTTGTTGAGTGGGCCGCCGTCGGCGTCGAGGACGCGGACGGTGAACTGCCGTCGCTCGCCGACGGTCATTTCCGCGGAGGGGGGATCGATTTCCAGGCGGCCCGGGAGGATCTGCACGGGCGATTCGGCGAAAGATCCGTTCGGGGCGGTGGCCCGGACACGGACGATGCCCGGCATCCGGCCCGTGACGGTTCCGTCCGGGCCGACGGAGGCGAGGTTGGCGTCGCTGACGGTCCAGCGCCAGGAGAGATCGATCAAGGCCCCGCCGGGGTCACGGGCGAAGGCCCGCACCCTTGTCTGGCGGCCGGAGATGACCTTAGGGGAGTCCGCCAGGACCTGAAGGGACGAAATCGTCTGCGCGGCGGCCGGCAGTGCGACCAGCGACGCAAGGGCGAGCAGCCTCATCCAAAGACCTCGTCGACGGGCACGTAGAGGCCGGTGATGCCGTAGGGCACATATTCGAACTTGCGGCCGGAGGGAGTATCGGTGATGGACTTGGTCCAGTCGATTCCCATCGCCGAGAAAATGGTGGCGGCGATGTCCTCCATGAAGATCGGCCGGTCCATGCGCCAGCCGGGGTCGACGACGCGGTCGCCGTTGGCGTCTTTGGCGCCGATGGCGCGGCCTCCCCTGACGCCGCCGCCGAGCAGGGCGACGCTCATGCTCCACTTGTGATGGTCGCGGCCGCCACGGGAGTTGAGGAGCCCGGGGGTGCGGCCGAACTCGCCCATGATGACGATGAGGGTCCGGTCGAAGTCGCCGGATTCCTTGAGGTCCGCGACGAGGCCTCCGATGGCGCGGTCGAGGTCGTTGCAAAGCTGGTACATGTTGGGCGCGTAGCCGCGGTCGAACATGTTCTGGTGGGTGTCCCATCCGCCCTGGCGCGCGGTGATGAAGACGGCTCCGTTGCGGGCCCGGACGGCGTTGCGGGCGACGATCAACTGGCGGCCGAGGTCGGTGTTGCCGTAGCGGGCTTCGTCGGCCTGGGTGAACTTGAAGACATCGGCGAGGGAGGGGTTGTACATCATGCCGCGGGCGCCGCCGTAGAAGTCGGCGTAGGCGGCCATGCCGGCGTCGAACGGCTGGCGGCGCAGGGGGGCGTCGAGGGCTTCCAGCAGGGCGAATCGGTCGGAGAAACGCTGCTGGCTCTGCGCGCCGAAGTAGTTGTGTTCGAGGGTGGCCAGGCCGGTGCGCGTGGCGGTGGGCATGAGCGGAGCGACTTTTCCGCCGAGGAAGGCGGCGCCCTGGATGCCGGCGGAGTTGAAGGCCAAAAACGGCGGCATGGGACCGAGGCCGCCCTTCTCGCGCGCGATCACGGCGCCGAGGTGGGGTGTTTCAGCGGCGAAGGCCGGGTTGGAGGGGTGGGCGGTTTGCAGGTAGAACTGGCCTCTCTCGTGCGCGGCCTCCCAGCTCTGCACGGACTGGAGGAGGCAGAGGTCGGAGGTGATCCGGGAGAGCTCGGGAAAGAGGGTCCGCGAAAGGATGATGTCGCCGTACTGGCGGAGGTCGGCATCGGGGGGATTCCAGGGGCCGTCTTTGGGGTCGAACGTATCGAGATGGGACGGCGCGCCGGCGAGGTTGATGAAGATGGTGGCGTCGGCCGTGCCGCGGGGCTGGACGCCGGCCGAAGCGACCTCGGCGTCGGCATGGGAGGCGAGCAGTCCGGCGGTGGCGGCGGTGGCCGCCTGGAACAGGAAAGCGCGGCGGCTGGGCGTGCGATGGTTCCCGCAATCGGTGAAGGGTGTCGGTCTCAAGGCGGGTGTTCCTCAGTAGTTAAAGATGAAGTCGAGCTTGTTGATGAGGACCCATTGCAGGTCGGCGAGCCATTCGGTCCGCGCGCCTTTCCGGGAGCGGAGCACGAGGCCGACCTCCTCGTCCGACGCCGGACGGGACAGTGTGGCAAGGAACATCTGCCGGACCGCTTCCTCGTCGGACGGCGCCGAGGCGGCGATGCGAGCAACGCGGTTGGCTGGCGCATCCGAGCGGGCGGCGAAGGTTCGCAGCACGACCTGGGAGTCATTCATGGTGTAGAGGAGCTGGAGCAGGGATGGACTGCTGTCGCGCCGGATATTCCACCAGTCGCCGCGGCCGAACAGGTTCATGAAGTTGACCACCGCGAAGTGGTTGCGGGGTTCGGTGGGGTCGGGGAGCTGATTGGCGTAGTAAAGAGGCTGGTCGTAGCCGAACACGGACATGGGTGTTTCGGTCTGGGTGGCGGTGGCGAGGGAGTCCCAGAGCTCTTCGGCCGAGAGGCGCCGCGGGAAATGCTTGGCGAAGAAGCGCGTGTACTGAGGCCGCCACTGGCCGGGGTAGTTGCTCGACAACTGGTAGGCGTTGGAATTGGCCAACAGCCGGATGACGGACCGGATGGAATAGTTGTTGTCGATGAAGTGCCGGGCGAGACGGTCCATCAGCGCGGGGTGGTGAAGTTGGAGAGGCCAGTCGCCGCCGGGCGGGTTTGCTTCATCGAGGCGCGCGAGGTCCCATCCGTCGGCGGGGTCGACCAGTCCGTAGGTGAACAGGGCGGCCCAGATGAAGTTGACCGTGGCGCGGGCAAACTGCGGATCCGAGGTGAGGATGCGGGCCAGTTCGGAGCGCCAGTCGGGTGAGGCGGCGACGCGTCCGTCAAACAGCCACTGGGGAGTGTAGGGGCCGCCCGTGCGGGGCGGGCGGGGGCCGGGATTGGAGGGATCGACGGCGGTCGAATAGGCGCCCGAGGGGCGGTCCACGATGACGAAGCGGGCGCGCTGGCCGAAGCCATCCACGTTGAGCCGCTGGAATGTCATGCGCGAGAAGAACGCCGACATGCCGTAGAAGTCGCGGCGCCGCCGTGTGGACATATACAGATTGATCTGTTCGAGATGGCGGCGGCCGTC
>Ga0073934_10003343_pt1 | contig 29866 bp, 35 predicted proteins | sample LarsenN4metaG_FD_76834 | JGI IMG/M metagenome (GOLD analysis project Ga0073934, IMG submission 76834) | Hot spring sediment bacterial and archeal communities from British Columbia, Canada, to study Microbial Dark Matter (Phase II) - Larsen... ... | reverse complement strand
GTGGAGGCTGCCGGTCGCTTCGGGCTCACGGTCCTGGCCGAGCACATCCAGACCTACCCCGACAACTTCACGAAGTTCGGCGTGATCGGGACCCGTGACGCGGGGCTCGGGACCGCGAACAAGACCTCGCTCGTGATGGCGGGCGACGACCGCCCGGGCTCGCTCTACCGCTCGCTGAAGCCGCTCGCCGAGCGCGGGGTGAACCTGACCAAGCTCGAGTCCCGCCCGCGGCGCGGGGCGCCGTTCGAGTACGTCTTCTACATCGACCTCGACGGCTCGGTCGAGGACCCGAACGTGGCGGAGGCGCTCGAGGAGGTCCGGCTGCACACCTCGATGCTGAAGGTGCTCGGCTCCTACCCGGCGTCCAAGGGCCCCTTCTGAACCTCGGATCGGGCGGGGCCCTTGGCTATGGGCCCTGCCGTTCGCTTGCGAGCCGGCTCGCCCAGCGCTTGGCGGCGTTCGCCAGGAAGGAGATCTCGGCCGGTGTCAGCGATCCGGAGCCGCTCAGTCGCCGCAGGAACCTCGCGAACGGGCGCAGACTTGCCTGGATGAGCTGGTCGGCGAGCTCCGGTCGCGACAGCGGGAAGACACGCCGGGATAGGAGGAGCGCGCGAGCGATGTGGACAAGAGCAGAGCGAAGCTCTTCCTCGGCCGCGGGGAGGTCGCCCATCTGGAGCAGGTCGTCCACGGCGATGGGTCTGCGATCGGCCTGGCTGAGCTTCCGCTCGACGCTCGGCCAGGGCGCATCCTGGAGGAGGCTCTGGGAGAGCTCGCGCCAGCGCCTGCGTCCCGACAGCGGGCGACCGAATCGCAAGGCCCACTGCGGGAAGTCGTCACCCTCACGCAGCCGCTCCCGGAACCGATCTTCGGGAACGACGATCACCTGGACCTCCGCCGGGGGCGGGGGCGTCGGCTGGTCCCCGATGACCAGCACATCGAGGTCGCTCATGTCCGGGACCACCGTGTGGCGCGCCCATGAACCGACCAGCACCACGGGTGTGTCTGGTGGGAGGGAACGGATCAGCGACCCCAGGTACTTGCGCTCGTCCCGATCCAACCGAGCGGCGACCCGAGCCATCTACCCCTCCTGGAAGAGGCGCCCGACCGCCTCGACGTACTGCTCGACGGCCACGGCGATGTCCTCCGCGCTCCGCCCGTGCGGCGGCGACGTCTCGCCGTAAGCCTCGCTCTTGCGGAGCGCGTTCAGCTCCTCGAGGAGCGGGGCCACATCCGGCGATCCCTTCGCGGTGTGGAGCTGCCTGGCGGCCTCCACTTCGCTCGGATGGGTCTTCGTCCAGGGGATCCCGGAGAGGTCGGCCGCTGCGATGACGGCGTTCTCCAGCGCGTAGAACGCGTACATCGAGAGATCCGACCAGTCGACGGGGTCGAGCCATGCGACCTGCACCCGCGCGAGCTGCTCCCTCGCCAGCCGCAGGCTGTTCGGCTCTCCCATGACCGGAGCCGAGTGTAGTCGGCGAAGGGATCCGATCCAGCCAAGCCGGCCGCCTGCGGTGGCATGATGCACGGGATGTGGCCTCGCAGAGCCCGGCACGCTGCGCGATCCCGGATCCCGTTCGCGGGTACGCTGACCGTGCTCGTCCTCGGCCTGGGTGGGCTGCTTGCCTGGCGGGCGGGCGTACTCGAGCGGGCCTCGGGGCCGGGACCGACACCGAGCCCGTCACCCGCGCCCGCCCCGAGCCCGAGCCCCGAACCGACCCCGCAGCCGAGCCCGACGACCACGCCGAGCCCCACCCCCGAGCCCTCGCCGATGCCGATCAACTCCGCCTTCGAGGGCCTGACGACGTTCCGGGGCAACGCGAGCCGGAGCTACTACGGCTCGGGACCGGTGCCGCGGGACCCGCAGGTGCTCTGGCGGTACCCGACCACGGGCGGCCTGTGCTCGACCTCCTCGGACGAGCAGGGCGTCCGCCTGTGGTGCGGCACCGGGTGGACCGGGCAGCCGAACGTGATCGTCCGCGACGACGGCTCGATCGAGGTGCGCATCGGGGCCTACGACGGCGCCTACCACTTCCTCGACGGGCTGACGGGCGAACCGATCCGGCCCGAGCTCCAGACCGGCGACCTGGCCAAGGGCTCGGCGACGAGCGACCCCGACGGCTTCCCGCTGTACTACGGGGGCTCCCGCGACAACCTGCTGCGGATCGTCGCCCTGGACCGCCGCGAGCCCACCGTGCTGTGGACGCTCGACGGGGCGACGAGCGTCCCGAGCCCGGTGTGGAACAACGACTGGGACGGCGCGCCCCTGGTGATCGACGGCCACCTGCTCGTGGGCGGGGAGAACTCGTGGTTCTACGTGATCGAGCTGAACCGCGACTACGATCGGAGCGGGAAGGTCGTCGTGGAGCCGGAGATCGTCCTCACGGTCCCGGGGTTCGACCACGAGCTGATGTCGGCGCTGGGAGACCGGAACGTGTCGATCGAGGGCTCGGTCGCCTACCACGAGGGCGTGGCCTACTTCGCGAACTCCGGGGGCCTCGTGCAGGGGTGGGACGTCTCGCGCGTGCTCGAGGGCGGGAGGAAGGCCCGCCGGGTGTTCCGGTTCTGGACCGGGGAGGACACCGACGCCACCGTCGTGCTCGACGAGGAGGGGTACCTCTACGTCGGGAGCGAGCTCGAGCGGTTCACGGCGCGCGCGACCGAGGTCGGCCAGCTGATGAAGCTCGACCCGAGCCGCCCGGACGATCCGCTGGTCTGGTCCTTCCCGATCCCCGAGCGTGGCCTCGAGGGCGCGGGCGGCGTGTGGGCGACCCCCGCCCTGGACGGGGACACGGTGTACGTCGCGACGAACGCCGGGGACCTGATCGCCGTCGACCGGGACACCGGCCGCGAGCGGTGGCGGATCCGGCTCGTGGGCCCGACCTGGTCCTCGCCGGTCCCCGTCGACGACGTGCTCCTCCAAGGTGATTGCGGCGGAACGCTCCACGCGTTCGACATCTCGGGCAGGCCGAACCGCGAGCCGCCCGAGCTGTGGAGCCTGGACCTCGGGAGCTGCATCGAGTCCACCCCCGCCGTCTGGGACGGGATGATCTACGTCGGCACGCGTGGCGGCGCGATCTTCGGGATCGGCGACCGCCGCGGCTGATCGCTCGCGTCGGCGTGGACCGGTGCATGCATCCTGCATGCACTGCTATGATGCCGCCGTGAAGACCATCCAGGTCAGGAACGTGCCCGAAGAGACCCATGCGGTGCTGCGCCGGCGCGCGGCGGAAGCCGGGATGTCCCTCCAGGAGTACCTCCTCAGCCTGCTCCAGGAATCCGCGTCCCGGCCGACCGTCGAGGAGGTCCTGAGCCGCGCCGGTCGGCGCAGCGGTGGTCGGGTCGGTCTCGCTGCCGCGGCACGCCACCTCCGCGTCGAGCGGAGCGGGCACTGATCGTCGTCGACGCGTCGGTCCTCGCCAATGCCCTCGCCGACGATGGTGAGGATGGCGACCGTGCGCGCGAGCGACTCATCGCCGATCCCTCGCTCCACGCGCCGCACCTCGTCGACCTCGAGGTCCTATCCGTCCTGCGCCGATGGGTCTCGTCCGGCACGCTGGACCCGCGACGCGCAGCACGAGCGATCGGGGATCTGATCGACCTCCGGATCTCCCGGTACCCGCACGTGGGCTTCGTGGGGAGGGCCTGGGACCTGCGACACAACCTGACTCCCTACGACGCCGCATCCATCGCCCTGGCCGAGGCGCTCGGCTGCACGCTCGTCACCGCGGACGCTCGCCTCTCGACCGTGAGCGGCCTGCGATGCGACGTGGAGATCCTTCGAACGGGGCGCCCCGGTTAGGGCCTGCTACCCGAAGACGGCCTGGAAGAACGGCGTGGCCCGGATCTGCTCGGTGCGCCAGATCACCAGGGCGACGCCGAGCGCCACCAGCGCGAGGAACCCGGCCACCTGCACGAGGCGGCGCTGCTGTGCGTTCCCGACCCCCTCGGCCACCAACCCAGCCAGGACGCCGGCGACCAGCCCGCCCAGGTGGGCCCGCCAGTCGATCCCCCGGACGGTGAACGCGAGGAGGGCGTTCAGGAGCAGGAGCGTGGTCGCCCACCGGAGGTTCGCCGAGGCCAGGGCGAGGTGCCGGCGCCGGTAGTTGTAGGCGATGAACGCCCCGAAGATCCCGAAGATCGCGCCGGAGGCGCCGACCCCGACGGTGTTCACCGGTCCCCAGACGTAGGAGGTCACGCTCGCGAGGAACCCCGACACGAAGTACACGAGCACCATCCGGGTCCGGCCGAGCGAGGACTCGACGAAGCTCCCGAACAGCCAGAGCGCGTACCCGTTGAACAGGATGTGGAACAGGCCGGCGTGGAGGAACATCGCCGAGAAGAGCCGCCAGTACTGGCCGTTCGCGATCAACAGCGGCTGGAGGGCGCCCATGTCGACGAGCCGGCCGCCCGAGGGCGCCTGGAGGAGGGCGCCGGGGCCGCCCAGCACGACCTCCAGGACGAACGGGACGACGATCGCGATCAGCAGGGCCTTCGTGGCCGTGATCCCCGCGGCGGGGATCCCGCGAGCCGCCCCCCGCCGGAACTCCCGCCGAGCCTCCTCGACGCAGGTCGGGCACTGGTGGCCGACGGGGGCGGGGATCATGCAGTCCGGGCAGATGGGACGGCCGCAGCGCGAGCAGTGGACGCGCGTCTCGACGCTCGGGTGCCGGTAGCAGACCTCGATCGTCGGGCTGGGGGGCGGGGGGAGGTGCTCCTCGTGCATCCACGCCATCCTACGGGACCTGCGCGCGAACCCCGGCTCAGGTCCCTCGGTGGTGCGCCATCGGGCCCGAGTAGTGCGGACCGTGGCCGTGCGGGTCGACGTGGACCGTCGCGCCCCGCAGGCGGGGGATCGCGTGCAGGAGGGCGTGCTCCACCTCCTCGGCGATCGCGTGGCCCTGGGCGACGGTGAGGCGTGGCTCGACCTGGATCTCGAGCTCGGCGTTCAGGACGTGGCCCGTCCATCGAGCCTTCGCCGAGGTCACGTGCTCGACCCCGGGCACCGAGGAGGCGACCTCCTCGAGCAGCGGCACCGTCGCGTCGTCGGTCCCGTCGAGGATCCGCCGGAACACGCTGCGCATCGCCTGCCACAGGACGACGAGGATCGCGAGCGTGATCGCGAGCCCGGCGATGGGGTCGGCGCGCTCGAACCCGAGGGCGACGCCTATCGCGCCGGCCAGGACGCCGAGCGAGGTCAGGCCGTCGGTCCGGGCGTGGTAGCCGTCGGCGACGAGCGCCGCCGAGCCGATGCGCCGGCCGACCCGGATCCGGTACGCGGCGACGAGCTCGTTGCCCGCGAAGCCGAGGACCGAGGCGACCATCACCCAGGGCAGGTGCTGGATCTCCTGGGGCTCGGCCAGGCGACGGATCGCCTCCCAGGCGGCGAGGCCGGCGGAGGCGGCGATCACCAGGACGATCAGGATCCCCGCCAGATCCTCGGCCCGCGCGTAGCCGTAGGGGTAGCGCGCGGTGGCGGGTCGCCGCCCGACGAGGAAGGCGATCCACAGGGGGACGGCGGTGAGCGCGTCGGTGACGTTGTGGACCGTGTCGGCGAGCAGGGCGACCGAGCCGCTGAGCGCGACCACGACGAGCTGGAGCGCCGCGGTCAGCGCGAGGACCGCGAGCGAGACCTTCACGCAGCGGATCCCGGTCGCGCTGGCCTCCAGGGCGTCGTCGAGGGCGCTCCCGTGGTCGTGCGGGTGGCCGTGCGAGGCCCGCTGCTGCGGACCGTCCGCGGTGTCCCGGGGCGTGGCCGTCACGCCCGGGATGCTATCCCGCGGCCCCGCTCAGGCGGAGGCCATCGGCGGGAGGGCCTCGAGGGCGGCCGCCACCTCGTCCTCCCGCCACAGGGTGCTCCAGCGCTCGACGATCGTGCCGTCGGCGCCGATCAGGTACAGCCAGGGCTCGGTGAGCTCGCCGTCCCGGAGCAGCCAGTCCGCCGCCGCCCGGTTGATCGTCTGGGCCTCGAAGTCCCGCCAGATCTCGACGTGGATGAACACGGCGCGGTCCGCGTAGCGCTCCGCCAGGCCCTCGACCATCTCGGTGACCGGCCCGCAGAACCGGCTCACGCAGAACACCGGCGTGGAGAAGACGACCAGGGCCGGCCGTCCCGCCTCGACCGCGCGGGCGATCGTCCACCGGTGGAGCTCGGGGTCGGGGACCGCGTCCCCGGTCGCGGCGCGGGAGTCGATCGCGGCCTCGGGGGCGTCGGGCGACCGGAGCGTGAGGTTCTCGGTGGGCAGGGCCGGCCGGCCGGGGGCCGGCAGGGCGGGCTCGTCGCGGACCGCGACGGTGGTCTGCGCCCGCTGGGCGCCCAGGCCCTCCACGTCGGCGCTGACGAGCACCTGCCAGAACCCCGCGCGGTCGAAGACGACGCCGTCGGCCCGGTAGACGCCGCGACCCTCCGAGGGCGCGGTCACCGTCGGGCCGCCGGAGCCCTCGGGCGTGCCGGGGGTGGGCAGGTACACGGCGACCGCGCCCGGACCCGGCTGGGGCTCGGTCGGCTCGGCGGCGGTGCCCACGTAGCTGAAGGCGAAGTCCACGCTGCCGAAGCTCACCAGGTTGCCGTCGCCCAGCACCAGCCCGATCGCGACGCGCTGGGGCTCGCCGACGTACAGGTCGGCGCTCGCGACGAACGCCTGCATCTGCCCGGCGGCCGGCACGGGCGAGCCGGGCCCATCGCCGCCGCCGTCCGAGCAGGCCGAGACGACGATCGCCGGCGCGAGCAGGGATGCGAGGAGCCTGAGCCTGGGCACGGGTCCCATCTTCCCGCGTCCGCTCGGGAACGTCAGGCCCGAGCCGACCCCGCCCCCTCAGGCGGGGCAGGGCGGCGCGGGGACCCCGAGCGCCTCCAGCGCTCGGCGCGTCGCGTCCAGCAGGTCGTCCACGTGCGCCGGGAACGCCGACGGGAGCCGGTCGGAGGCCAGGTCCGCCTCGACGCGCTGCTTGGCGGTCAGCAGCTCGGCGGCGACGCCGCGGTCCACCTCCTCCACGGCGGCGGCGATCCCGTGCAGGGCGTCGTGCGAACGGTCGTGGAAGACGTCCTCGGCCGCGGACGGATCCGCCGTGCGGCCGACCTCGCAGAGCCCGAGGATCGCGCGCTCGGCCGTCGGGGGGTCGATCGGCCCCCCGGGGTCGAGCCCGCGCTCCGCCCCCGAACCCGAGCACGCCCCGCCGACCGCGAGGACGGCGATCAGCACCAGGCCTCCGGCGCGCTCACGCCAGCCCGTCGGGACCTCCCCGCGGAGCCGCGGTCGAGCCCACCCGCAGGTGCTCGAACTCGGCGAGGAGCTCGAACGGCGTGATCCACCGCTCCGGGTCCTCGCCGATCTGGCGGATCCGTTCCGGATCGGCCTGCCCGAGGAACCGACCGGCCTCGTGCAGGTAGTCGATCCGGTCGGGATCCAGGCCCATCAGCCGCGCCGCCGTCGCGTCGGTGGCCACCGGATCCGTGCCGAACACCAGCAGCCCGGCGTGGAGCGGCGTCCCGTCGATCGGCCCGTTCCCCTCCATCGCCACGATCCCGTCGACGATCTGGACCGACGGACGGACGGCGGCCGCGACGTCGATCACCGCCTCCTGGATCCCCGCCCAGTGCAGCAGGTTCTTCGGCCAACCGTAGATCCGTCCCGGGACGCACCCGAAGCAGTTCTTCAGCGAGAGCGTCGCCCCGGCCCAGTGGTGGGTCTTCATCTTCGGCATCGAGACGACCACGTCGGCCTCGACGACCGGGCGCGGGAGCCACAGCTCCCGCAGATCCGTGTAGGAGGACCGCAGGGGGACGGAGACGACCGGCGCCGCATTGAGGTCGACGAACGGCGCCTCGGCCCCGCGCAGCGCGTCCCCGAGCCCGGACGCGTTGAGCACGAAGGCGGTGTCCCGACGGTGGCCCGGCCCCTCCGCGACGACGACCGACGCCGCGCCGAGCCGGCGCACCGCCAGGACGGTGGCGGCGACCAGCCGCGGATCGGTGTTGATGACGGTGTCCGGGTCGTACTCGACGAGGTTGGGCTTCAGGAGCACCGAGCGCCCGGCCACGTCGGCCCCCACCTCCCGGAGCCCGGCCTCGACCGTGCGGTCCAGATCCGCGTCGTACGAGGCGACGCGCGCCACCAGGACGCGCGGGGAGCCCGGGGGCGGGAACGCGTCCTCGTCCCACGGGCGGCGCAGGCGCCTCCAGATCCCCGGCCCCGCGACCGTGACGCCGACGCCGACCGCGACCGAGCCCGCCGCGACGAGGCCCGCGTGGCGGAGGAACGTCCGGCGGTCGAAGCCCTCCATCAGCCGAGCTCCAGGGCAGACAGGCCGGGGCCCGAGGCGATCGCCGCCCACGCCAGCGCGACCGCGTCGCTCACGGTCGCTCCCTCGAGCTCGACGTCGAGCGCGGTCGCCACGGGCTCGGCGTCGGGGAGGTCGAGCAGCCGGAACGCGGCCAGCGTCACGGCGAGCGTGAGCGGACCGCGTTCGACGGGCCAGAGCCGGCGGAGGGCGGCCGTGCCGCGCTCGACGAGCTCGGCCGCGGAGGGATGTCCCCGCAGGGCGACGAGCGCAAGGGCGGTCGTCTGGCCGTACGGCGGGAGCTCCACGTCGTAGACGAGCCGGTTGCCGTAGTTCCATCCGCCGCCGATGCACTCGCGGTTGGCCAGGTACCGGACGCCGACCTCGATCGGCTCGGTCACCTGCGGCCGGAGGCGCCGGAGGGCGAGGATCGCGCGGGACGTGGGCTCGACCCATCCGGCCGTCCCCTCCGTCCAGCCCCAGCCGGGGATCGATCCGTCCCCAGGGCTGTCCTTACCGGTTCGGACCTTCTCCGCCGGATGTGCGATCAGGTGATCCAAGGCCAGCTCGCGCTCGGAGCCCGGGGGCAGCGCCAGCGCCGCCAGGGAGGTCGCGGCCGTGCTCACCACCCCCCCTGTGCGGATCCCGAAGGAGCCGTCCTCGTGCTGGGCCTGCACGAGCCACCGGCGCGCGGCCTCGTCGTCCAGCGCGATCGCGGCGAGCGCCGTCGGCTCGGCCTCCGCGGGCGCCCCGGGGACCGGGCCGAACCCCTCGCCGGAGCGGGTCCGGAGCAGGAGCTCGGCCGCGCGCTCGAACCGGGATGCCTCCACGGGGTGATTATCGGCTCCCGCCCGGGGTGGCCCAAGGGCTCACCCGTGCAGGGCGCCCTCGAGCTCGAGCAGGAAGGCCTTGCGCCACTCCTGGCCGCCGTACTGCCCGATCCCCCCGGTGGAGGGGACGACCCGGTGGCAGGGCACGACGATCGGCACGGGGTTGTCGTGCAGGGCGTTCCCGGCCGCCCGGGCGGCCCGTGGGCTGCCGGCGCGCCGGGCCAGCTCGCCGTAGGTGGCCACCGAGCCGAACGGGATCCGGGCGGTCTCCTCGAGCACCCGCCGCGAGAACCCGGGGTGCGTGAGCGCCCAGTCCACCGCCGCCCGGAAGCGGCGCAGCCGGCCCTCGAAGTACGCGTCCAGGTCGCGGCGGACCGGGTCCGTGATCCGGCGGTCCTCCAGCACCCGCGGCGAGATCGTCTCGGCGAGCTCCTCCAGGACGTGGTCGACCGGCTCCTCCGGGTAGGCCACCCGCACGAGCCCGCCTCGCGTCGCGGCGACCAGGAGGCGCCCGACGGGCGAGTCCACCTCGGCGTACCCGACGTCCACGAGCCCGGCGCGCCGCGCGCGCTCGGCCACGCGTTCGGCGGCCCGCCGCGACGCCGTCTCGAGCTCGTCGGTCCAGCGGATCCGCAGCTCCCTCATCGTCCGGCCTCCTGCATCGCGCGGAGCTTCCTCCGTCCCTCGTACGCGTTCGCGCGCGCGGCCTCCTCGCTGGTGCCGAGCGCCTCGGCGACCTGCGCGTACGTGAGGTCGAGCACGTACCGGTGGATCACCGCCGCCCGCTGCATCGGCGGGAGCGCGGCCACCGCCCGCCAGAGCTCGGGCTCCCCGTCCGCCCGTTCGGGCGCCGGGTGTTCCGGGACCTCCTCCACCGGGACCGGTCGGCGCCGCCGCGCCCGCCAGTGGTCGAGCGCCTTCCGCGTCGCGATCGTGATCAGCCACCCCTTGAGGTTCGAGCCGTCGCGCAGCCCCGGGTAGGCGCGGAGCGCGGACAGGAACGTCTCCTGGAAGCAGTCCTCGGCCTCCTGCGGGCCGACGGCGGCGACCAGGAACCGGTACACGTCCATCCGGTGCTCCTCCAGGAGCCGCTGGAACGGTGGGAGCTCCATCCGCGGTACCGAACGCCCCGGGGTGTCGCCGCGTGAGACGGCCGGGCTCACACGATCGGCCACGGGTAGGGGCGCCCGGGTCCGGGATGGGGGAAGCGCCCCTCCCCGATCAGGCGCGCGAGGCGCCGCTCGGTGGCCCGGATCTCGGCGGGGGAGAGGAGGGGCTCGAGCGCCTCCCGCACCGGTCCCGCCGCGAGGCGGGGTCCCAGCGCCCGCAGGTCGGCGAGCGGTCCGGGCGGGATCGGCTCGCCGGCGAAGTCCCAGATCACGGTCCGGAGCTTCGGGTCCTCGTGGAAGCAGACGCCGTGGTCGACGACGAAGATCCCGCCGTCGGTCGCGAGCAGGCAGTGGCCGGCCTTGCGGTCGGCGTTGTTCGCGACCACGTCGAACAGGGCCACCAGCCGGAGCTCGTCCGGCCGCTCCTCCCGCATCGTGAAGGAGTGCTCGCGCGGGTCGAACTCGACGAACAGCTGGACCGAGCCCGGGCCGAGCGGGCCGTCCCGGAGCACGGTGGGCGGGACCCTCGGCCACCCGAGCGCCTCGGCCAGCACGGACGCGGCCACCTCGCGGCGACAGAGCGTCCCGTCGGGGAAGTCCCACAGCGGCGCCTCCCCGGCCTCCGGCTTGTAGACGACGAGCGTCTGCTCGCCGCCGTCGACCACCCGCGCCAGGTACGTGTGGTTCGAGGCGCGTGGGAGCAGGCCGAGCGGCTCGAGCTCCCCGCGCTCGAGCCGCCGCCGCACTTCGGGCGCGCTCAGACCGTGGAGGGTCCCCGATGGCCGTTCATCGCCGGGCACGTGTGTCCCTCCGGGTCGATCGGGTTGCCGCAGAAGCGGCAGCGCGGGCGGCCGCGGGCGGCGACCGCCGCCCCGTGCCGCGAGAGCGCGAGCATCTGCTCGCGCGTGGCCCACAGGCGGAGGCGATCGGGCTCCCGGTCCTCGGCGGTCCCCTCGTCACCCTCCTCCTCGGGGAGGAGCTCCTCGAGCTCCAGCAGCATCCGGTCCCGGGCCTCCGCGTAGCCGATCGAGAGGCGACCGGCTCGCCAGATCGGCTCGAGCGGCGCCTCGAGCTCGAGCTCCTCCTCCGGCGGTCCCTCCCCGGTCTCCTCGTCGAGCGTCGAGAGGATCTCCAGGATCGAGGCCCACAGCAGCTCGACCTGCTGCTTCTCGACCAGCACGGTCACCAGGCGCTCGCCGCTGCGGGCCTGGAGGAAGAACATCCGCTGGCCGGGCTCGCCCACGGCCCCGGTGGTGATCTTGTCGACCGGGTCGAGCTCCATCCGCCTATCCTCGCAGCTTCCGCCGAGGCCGCTCCGGCCGGCGGGGCCGCTCCGGGGAGCCTCGCCCGCGGGGTCGCAGCGCGGTCAGGTCGCCCGTGTCGTTCAGGCGCAGCAGCCGGGGGATGCCGTCGCCGAGCGCCACGACGCTCACCGAGGCGGGGTCCACGATCAGGCGCTGGAGGTGGTCGGCGTGCATCCCCGCGACGTGCGCGACGAGCAGCCGGATCACGTCGGCGTGCGAGACGACCGCCACGGCTCCCCGCGGGTGCGCCTGCGCGATCGCGCGGACCTCGGCCACCGCGCGCTCCTGGACCCCGAGCAGGCTCTCGCCGCCGGGGAAGCGCGCGGCGGAGGGCGCCTGCTGGATCGTGCGCCACAGCGCGGTCCGGCGGGCCTGCGCGATCGACCGGCCGGTCCAGTCGCCGTAGTCGACCTCGATCAGCGCCCGACGGGCGTGGACCGGGAGGCCGCGGGACCGGGCGAGGGGGGCGATCGTCTCGCGGCAGCGTTCGAGCGGGCTCGAGTAGATCGCGGCGATCGGGACGCCCTCGAGCCGCTCGACGAGCCGGGCGGACTCCTCGCGGCCCCGTGCGTTCAGGTGGACGCCGCGCGCCCAGCCGGTCAGCTGGCGGCCGGCCGCGTCGGTGTGCGCGTGCCGGATCAGCAGCAGGACGGTCACGCGGGCAAGCGTACCGGCCGCGATGGGCGGCACGGGTCTCGCTCCGCGATCACGGCGGAGCGATCGGGAGGCGGACCACGAACCGCGAGCCGCGCCCGAGCTCGCTCTCGACCGAGATCCGCCCCCCGTGGTTCTCGACGACGTGCTTCACGATCGACAGGCCGAGCCCGGTCCCACCGGTCTCACGGGAGCGCGCCCGGTCCACGCGGTAGAAGCGTTCGAACACGCGGGGCAGGTCCCGGGTCGGGATCCCCATGCCCGTGTCCCGGACGGTGAGGACGACCTCGGGGCCGGCGGCCGAGAGCTCGACCTCCACCCCGCCGCCCGGCTTCGTGTACTGGATCGCGTTGTCCGCCAGGTTCCGCACGAGCAGCGCGAGGTCCCGCGCCGAGCCGCGGAGCGGTGGGACGGGCGAGGTTCGCGCGGACAGCTCCACCCCGGCCTCGGCGGCGGCGGCCTCGAAGCGCTCGACCTCCTCGCGCACGATCGTCGCGAGGTCGACGAGCTCGGAGAGCTCGCTCCCGGACTCCAGGCGCGAGAGGTCGAGCAGGTCCTCCACGATGCGCGAGAGGCGGATCGCCTCGCGCTCGAGCCGGCCCGCGAACCGCCGGATCGCGATCGGGTCGTCGTCGGCCGCCGAGGCGATCGTCTCGGCGGCGGCGCGGATCGAGGCCGCGGGGGTCTTGAGCTCGTGCGAGGCGTTCGCCACGAAGTCCCGGCGGATCGCCTCGGTCCGGCGCGCCTCCGTGACGTCGCGGACGACCAGCATGACCGAGCCCTCGTCCCCGGCGGGGGCCGCGGTGCCGCGGAGCCAGCGGGTCGGCGCGCCCGTCTCCACCTCGACCAGGGAGGCCCCCTGCCGCTCGGAGGCCGTCGTCACGGCCTCGCGGAGCGCGAGCGGGAGGATCGCGTCGATCGAGCCCGGGCGGGAGCCGAGGTGGCGTTCGGCGGCCGGGTTCGCGAACCGGATCCGCCCGTCCGAGCCGAACAGCAGCACCCCCTCCTCCATCGAGGACAGGACGAGCGCCATCGCCCGGCGCTCCTCCTCGGCGGCCTTGGTGCGGTCGAGGATCTGCTCGAACCAGCCGCGACGCTCGGCCTCGAGGGCCCGCACGCGAGCGCCGGCCCGGCGGAGCACGACCGCCGCGCCGGCGGCGAAGGCGAGGACCGCGACGCCGCCGACGAGGAGGAGGTCACCCACGGCGCCGAGTGTAGAGGGCGGGGTGCCTGCGCCCACGGGGGGGTCGCGGCCTGCCGCGGCGGTCGTTCAACCACCGTTCACATCGGGGCCCGGGGGCGTTCACCGGCCGTCGGTAGCGTGCCGGTGGCCAGGGGGCGCCCGGAGCCGAGGAGGGAAGATGGTGGAGCGGAAGTGGACGATGGTCGCGGCGCTCGCCGCGCTGGCGATCGTGGGCGCCGCGTGCTCGAACGACGAGGCGAGCGGTGGCACCGACGGCGAGCTGACCGGCTCGCTGAACATCTCCGGATCCTCGACGGTCGAGCCCATCACCTCGCTCGTCGCCGAGAAGTTCCAGGCGCAGAACCCGGGCGTGCAGATCGCGGTCGACGGGCCGGGCACGAGCGACGGGTTCGAGCTCTTCTGCAACGGCGAGACCGACATCAGCGACGCGTCCCGGGCGATCAAGGACGAGGAGATCGCGGCCTGCGCGGAGAACGGCATCGAGCCGGTCGAGATCGAGGTCGGCCTCGACGCGCTCACCGTGATCGGCAACCCGGCCAACCCGATCGACTGCCTGACCTTCGGGGACCTGTACGCGCTCTTCGGTCCGGAGTCCGAGGGCTTCACGAGCTGGTCGGACGCGAACGCCCTCGCCGCCGAGGTGGGCGGCACCGGGAACTTCCCGGACGCGCCGCTCACGATCGTGGCGCCGGGCGAGGAGTCCGGGACCTACGGCTCGTTCATCGAGATCGCCCTGGAAGGGACCATGGAGGAGCGTCGGCAGCCCACGGAGCTGCGTCCCGACTACCAGATCTCCGCGGACGACAACGTGATCGTCGACAACGCCGCAGGGACCGAGTCCGGCCTCGGGTTCGTGGGGTTCTCGTTCGCGATCAACGCCGGCGACTCCGTCAAGCGCTTCGCGATCGACGGCGGCGGGGGCTGCGTGGAGCCGAGCGAGGAGCACGTGGTCGACGGCACGTACCCGATCTCACGCTCGCTCTACATCTACGTGAACCCCAACAAGCTGGCCGAGAACGCGGCTCTCGGGCCGTTCGTCGACTTCTACCTCTCGGACGATGGGATCGCGTCGGTCACCGAGGTGCAGTACGTGGCGCTGCCGGGGGACCGGCTCGAGGCTGCCCGGAGCGCCTGGGAGGGAGCCATCGCGTGAGCGGCGCGCTCACCCCCGAGGACCTCCACGGAGCCCGCTCCCGGCACCGCCGGGAACGGGCGATGCGCGCGGTCTTCTTCTCCGCGGCGTTCCTCTCGGTCGTGATCAGCGTGGCGATCGTCGCCTCCCTCGCGGGCGGGGCGATCGACTTCCTGCGGAAGGTGGACCTCGGGACGCTCTGGTCCCGGGGGTGGTTCCCCCGCCGGAACCTGTTCGACGTCAAGACGATCTTCGCCGGGACCGTGATGGTCTCCGCGATCGCGATGCTGGTCGCCGCGCCGCTCGGCCTCGGCTCGGCGCTGTTCCTCTCCGAGTACGCGAGCCGCCGGGCCCGCCGGCTGCTCAAGCCGATCCTCGAGACGCTGGCCTCGGTCCCGAGCGTCGTGATGGCGTTCTTCGCGCTCCGGTTCATCAGCCCCGAGGTCGTGCAGCGCTTCTTCGGGAGCGACGTGCCGCTGTTCAACATCACCGCCGCCGGCCTGGCGGTCGGGCTGCTGGTCACCCCCCTCGTGGCCTCGGTCGCGGAGGACGCGATGCACGCCGTCCCGAACGCGCTCCGCGAGGCCTCGGTGGGGCTCGGCGCCCGCCGACGGACCACCAGCGTGCGCGTGGTGATGCCGGCCGCCGTCTCGGGGATCACGGCGGCGCTGCTGCTCGGCGTCTCGCGCGCGCTCGGGGAGACGATGATCGTGGCGATCGTCGCCGGCGGGACCGGCGGCTCGCTGTTCTCGCTCGATCCGCTCCAGGGCGGGCAGACGATGACCGCCGCGATCACCGCGCTGGCCACCGGCTCGGATCAGGTCCGGGGCGCGGGCCCCGCGTACCCCAGCCTGTTCTTCGTGGGCATGTTGCTGTTCCTGCTGACCCTGGCCCTGAACCTCGCGTCGGAGCGTTTCGTCCGGCGCGTTCGGAGGCGGTACTGATGTCCGCGAGGGTCGAGGCGATCGGCGCGACCGCGAGCGAACGCGTCCGTCGCGAGCTCTCCGGACGGCGGAGCGACCTGCTGGGCGCCCTCTTCCAGCTGCTGCTGCTGTTCACGCTCGTGTTCGCCCTGGCGGTGCTGCTCGTGCTCCTCCTCGACGTCGGGCGGACGGCGATCCCGTTCCTCCTGCATCGCGGGGCCACCGTCTTCACCGCCGGGTACTCGTCCCTCCCGGCGAACGCCGGGATGAAGCAGGGGTTGATCGGGTCCGCGTACCTGGGCGCGTTCGTGATCGTGATCGCCCTCCCGCTGGGCGTCGGCGCGGCGATCTACATGGAGGAGTACGCGCGGGACACCGCGCTGACCCGGTTCATCAACACGAACATCCGCAACCTCGCAGGGGTCCCGGCGATCGTCTACGGGATCCTCGGGCTGGCGGTCTTCGTCCGGCTGCTGGGGACGGTCACGGGGCCCGGCACGGTGGAGGGCAAGAGCCTGCTCGCGGGCGGATTGACGCTCGCGGTGATGGTGCTCCCGATCGTGATCATCACGACCCAGGAGGCCCTCCGAGCCGTGCCCCACAGCATCCGGGAGGCGGGGTTCGGGGTCGGCGCGACCCGGTGGGAGGTGGTCCGCAGCCACGTCCTGCCCTACGCCGCACCGGGGGTGCTCACGGGCTCGGTGCTCTCGATGGCCCGCGCCCTGGGTGAGACCGCGCCGCTGATCATGGTGGGGGCCGTGACGGGGTTCCTCGCGACCGGGGGCGGGTTCCTCGACGCGCTCCAGCAGCGCTTCACGTCGCTGCCCACCCTGGTGTTCGCCTACGTCAAGAAGCCGCAAGCGGAGTTCCAGGACCTGGCGGCCGCCACGATCCTGGTGCTGATCGCCTTCATCTTCGTCGTGAACCTGGCGGCCATCCTGCTGAGGAACCGGTATGAGCGGAAGTGGTGATCGGATGAGCGTGACCGAGGGGATCGTCGCGGTCGGGGACGCCCGCCGCGTGGATGCGGAGCAGCGTGCGTTCTCCGAGCCCGGGTCCCGGGCCGCGATCGGTCCGGAGGCGGTCTTCGACATCCGGGACCTGTCCGTCTCCTACGGGGACTTCCGAGCGGTCCGCGACATCACCCTGCCGATCGCGCGCAACGAGATCACCGCCCTGATCGGCCCCTCCGGCTGCGGGAAGACGACGTTCCTGCGGTGCCTGAACCGCATGAACGACCTGATCGAGGGGGCGAGGGTCGAGGGGCAGGTCCTGTACCACGGCGTGGACCTCTACGATCCCCAGGTCGACCCCGTGGAGGTCCGCCGGCGCATCGGGATGGTGTTCCAGAAGCCGAACCCGTTCCCGAAGTCGATCTACGACAACGTCGCGTTCGGTCCGAGGATCGCCCGGTTCGAAGGGGGCATGGACGAGCTCGTCGAGGAGTCGCTCCAGCGGGCGGCCCTGTGGGACGAGGTGAGGGACAAGCTGCGGACCTCGGGGCTCGCCCTGTCCGGAGGCCAGCAGCAGCGCCTGTGCATCGCGCGCGCGATCGCCACCAGGCCGGACGTGATCCTGATGGACGAGCCGTGCTCCTCGCTGGACCCGATCGCGACCCAGCGGATCGAGGACCTGATGCGGGAGCTCGTGTCCGACTACACGATCGTGATCGTCACGCACAACATGCAGCAGGCCGCGCGGGTCTCCGACCGGACGGCGTTCTTCACGGTCGAGGTCGACGAGACCACCGGCCACCGGACCGGCATCGTGGTGGAATACGATCGGACCGAGGTGATCTTCACGAAGCCATCCGACCGGCGCACCGAGGACTACGTGACGGGGCGGTTCGGCTGATGGGCGGCCGCCTCCACTTCCACGAGGAGCTCGAGCGGCTCGAGCTGGAGCTCCTGGGCATGGGCGAGCTGGCCGAGCGCGCGGTGGGGCTCGCCGTCCGGGCCGTGGTGGACCACGACGACGCGGTGGCGGCCGAGGTGATCCGCGACGACGACGAGATCGACGGGCGGTACCTGTCGATCGAGACCGGGACCCTCCAGCTCATGGCGCTCCAGACGCCGGTGGCCTCGGACCTGCGCCTGCTGTCGGTGATCCTGCACTCGAACCTGCACCTGGAGCGGATCGGCGACCAGGCGGTCAACATCGCCAAGACGTATCGCTCGGTGCGTGACCTCCCGAGCAGCCCGACGATCCTCGGACACATCCGGGAGATGGGGGACGTGGTCCGGCCGATGATCCGGACGGCGATGGAGGCGTTCTCCAAGCGGGACCTGAACCTGTGCCTGCGCCTCCCCGAGTTGGACGACCCGGTCGATCGGCTGAACCTCGGGATGTACCGGGAGGTCGCCGCGCTCGCCGACGACGAGCCGCTGCTGAACTGGGGGCTCCGGATGATCCTCGTGTCCCGCCAGCTCGAACGGGTGGGCGACCACGCGGTCGACATCGGCGAGCAGGTGGGGTTCCTCCTCACCGGGGAGTTCCGCGAGTTCACCGATGCGTCCCACCCGGTCGACGTCGTCGCGGATGGCGGCTGAGGCCCCGTTCGCCGTCCGGATCCTCGTGGTCGAGGACGAGGGGTCCCTGGCCGACACCTTGCGGTACAACCTCGAGCGAGAGGGCTTCGCCGTGAGCCTGGCCGCCGACGGACGGACCGCCGTCGAGCGGTTCCGGGCCGACGACCCCGCGCTCGTGATCCTCGACCTGATGCTGCCCGAGCTCTCCGGCCTGGATGTCTGCCGGACGATCCGCGCCGAGTCCTCGGTGCCGATCATCATCGTGACGGCGAAGGACTCCGAGGCCGACAAGGTCGCCGGGCTCGAGCTCGGGGCCGACGACTACGTCACGAAGCCCTTCTCGGTCCGTGAGCTGATCTCCAGGGTCCGGGCGAACCTCCGCCGCGCCGTCCCCCCGACGATCGCGTCGGCCGAGGAGGTCCTGGTCGGTGGCCCCGTGCGGATGGACGTCCCCCGTCACGAGGTGCGCATCCGGGACGAGTTGGTCCCGTTCCCGCCCAAGGAGTTCGAGCTGCTGGAGACGTTCCTGCGGCGGAAGGGCCGCCTGCTGACCCGGGGTTTCCTGATCGAGGAGGTCTGGGGTGCCGACTACTTCGGGGACACCCGGACCCTCGACGTGCACGTGAAACGCTTGCGCCGCAAACTCGAGGCGGATCCTCACCGCCCCGAACACCTCCTGACCGTCCGGGGGCTCGGCTACCGGTTCATCGACTGACCCCGCGGCGGTTTGTCGCACCTCCCCCGCATGGTGTATCCCTACCGCGGCTCGCGAGGAGGGGGCGGAGAGTGCCGAGGTGGCGTCTGCGGCTGGTGCCGCGCGAGGAGAGCTTCTTCGAGCTGTTCGTCCGTCAGGCGATGAACATCGAGGTGTCCGCCCAGATCCTCTACGACCTGATCTCCGAGTTCACCGACGTTCCGGCTCGGGCGCTCCGCCTGCGCGATCTCGAGCACGAGGGCGACGAGATCACGCACGAGGTCATGCGGCGCCTGAACACCGTCTTCGTGACGCCGCTCGACCACGAGGACATCCATCGCCTCACGTCCACCCTGGACGACGTCCTGGATCACATCGAGGCGGCGGCCGACCTGTTCGTTCTCCACAAGATCGAGGTGCCGCTGCCCGAGATGAAGGCGCAGGCCGACGTGCTGGTCCGCGCGACCCGGACCGTCCGCGAGGCGCTCGAGATCCTCCCGAAGTACTCGAAGCTCACCCCGTACTGGGTGGAGGTGAACCGGCTCGAGAACGAGGGGGACCGCGTGTACCGGCAGGCCGTCGCCGACCTGTTCGACGGCGACTACCGCACGCTCGACGTCCTGAAGTGGAAGGACATCATCGACGAGCTGGAGGCGGCGACCGACAAGCTCGAGGACGCCTCGGACCTCCTCGAGGCGATCGCGCTCAAGCACGCCTGATGCCGCTCTGGGCCGTCCTCCTGCTCGCCTACCTGTTCGAGTTCGCCAACGGGTGGACCGACGCCCCGAACTCGATCGCGACCGTCGTGTCCACGCGCGTCCTGCGCCCGTACCAGGCGGTCCTGATGGCCGGGGTGCTGAACCTCGTGGGAGCGCTCGCCGGCACGGCGGTGGCCAAGACGATCGCCTCGGGGATCCTCGACGGCGACGCCGTCACGCTCACGACGATCGCGGCCGCGGTGCTGGCCGCGACGCTCTGGGCGCTCGGGGCGCAGTACTTCGGCCTCCCGTCGAGCGAGTCGCACGCCCTGGTCGCGAGCCTGCTCGGCGCCGGCTTCGCGGCCGGCGGCCTGGACGCCCTCCAGTGGAGCGGGACCCGGAAGTCGCTGATCGGGCTCGTGACCTCCCCGGTCGGCGGCTTCTTCGTCGGTCTCCTCCTGATGATCCTGATCTACCGGCTGTTCTCCCGCGTGCGTCGGTCCACCGTCGGCCGGATCTTCGGACGGGCCCAGATCGTCTCGGCGGCGTTCATGGCGTTCAGCCACGGCACGAACGACGCGCAGAAGACGATGGGGATCATCACGCTCGCGGTGCTGCTGGACCGGGCTGGACCGGGCGGGAACGTCCCCGAGGAGTTCGGCATCCCCCTCTGGGTGATCCTCTCGGCGGCCTTCGTGATCGGCGTCGGGACGATGGTGGGGGGGTGGCGGGTGGTCCGGACGTTGGGGCTCCGGATGACCAAGCTCGAGCCGGTGCAGGGGTTCGCGGCCGAGACGGGAGCCGCCGCGGTCATCACGGGGGCGGCGCAGCTCGGGATCCCGGTCTCCACCACCCACGCGATCGGTTCCTCGATCATGGGTGTCGGGGCGACGCGCCGGTTCTCGGCCGTGCGCTGGGGCGTCGCCGGACAGGTCGTCGCCGCGTGGATCCTCACCTGGCCCTCGTGCATGGTGCTCGGCTACGTCCTCGACCAGCTCCTGGCGGCCGTCACCTGACGGCGATGCGCCTCACCGGCGCCCGGGCTCCGAGATCCAGCTCGCGATGCGGGTGAGCGGGCGGAAGCCACGCCGCGCGTACATCGCCGCCGCGAGCCCCTCCGGCTCGGCGAGCAGGAACACCCGCCCGGCGCCCGCGGCGAACGCCTCGGCCACGAGCCGGTCCGTCAGCGCCCCGGCGTGGCCCCGTCCTCGCGCGGACGGGGTCGTGACGACGTGGTCCACGTACGCCGACCCCTCGAGGATCAGCAGCGCCGCGAGCGCCGCCGTCCCGCCACGCTCAGGGACCTGGAACCAGCGGCGCCCGGCGGGGATCAGGAGCTCTCGTTCGATCGCCTCGAGCTGGTCCAGGTCGGCCTGGTCCCCGATGCCGAACAGGCGCGCGGTGACGCGGTAGGCGCGCCAGAACCGCGGGTCGAAGGCCGTGACCTCGCGGACCCTGGTGTCCGTCGGCGCGTCCGCCGGTCCGCGGTGCACCATCACCAGGTCCCAGCTCAGGCGCTCGCCCCGCGTGCTCGCCGCGGCCAGCAGGTCGGTCTGGTCCTCGGGGTGGAAGACCACGACGTGGGAGCGACGCGCGCCGCTGCGCCCGAGCGCGGGGAGCAGGTCGGCCTCGACCTCCTCCAGCCGGACGGGCCGGCGCGTCTCGACCCGCGCGTAGTTCGCTTCCTGGATCCGGGGGTAGCGGCCGTCGGAGACGACGGCGCCCCACGGGCGGACGTCGATCCGCTCGAAGAGGTCGTCCTGCGCGCGCCAGTACCGGAGGAGCGCCTCGAGCGCCGTCACGGCGCCATGCTCGCAGGCCGGGCGGCCGGTGGCGCCGCCGGGACCTGCGGTAGGCTCGGGCCGCCGTGATCACGTGCCGCGTCTACCGCGACGGACGGCTCGAGGAGGAGACCCCGTTCTCGGCGGAGACCGTGGCGGCGTGCCGGGCTGCGGGCGACCAGCGGCTGTGGCTCGACGTCGTCGAGCCCACCGACGAGGAGCTCGCGGCGCTCCAGGCCGCGCTGGGCCTGCACGAGCTCTCGGTGGAGGACTCCCGCCGCTGGGGCCAGCGGTCCAAGCTCGAGCCCTACCCCGGGTACCTGTTCCTCGTGGTCCACGGTCTGAGCCTGGACGAGGGCGGGGAGCTCGTGGACTCCGAGCTCCACGTGTTCGCCGGTCTGGGCTTCTACCTGCTAACGGTCCGCCGCGAGCCGCTGCTCGACCTCCCACGCGTTGCTCAACGCGCCGGCCGCGATGCCGCCCTCGTGCGCGAGGGGATCGGCTTCCACCTCTACCTCCTGCTGGACGAGATCGTCGACGGCTACCTCGACGTGGTCGAGCGCCTGGAGGATCTGGGGGACGACGTCGAGGAGCGCGTGTTCGCCGAGGCCACGGGCGGGCACGTCCAGGAGCAGATCTTCCGCCTGCGCCGCAGGCTGGTCCGGTTCCGTCGCGCGGCTGCGCCCCTGCGGGAGGCCGTGGATCTGCTGTCCGACCAGCCGGGCATCGTGACGCCAGCGCTCGCCCCCTACTACCGGGACGTGCAGGACCACGTGATCCGCACGATCGAGCTCGTCGACAACGTCCGGGAGCTGCTGACCTCGCTCGGGGAGGTTCGGCTCGTGCAGGCCTCGAACCGGCTGAACGTGGTGATGAAACAGCTGTCCGCGTGGGCGGCGATCATCCTGATCCCCACGCTGATCGCGGGGATCTACGGGATGAACTTCCGGAACATGCCGGAGCTGGACTGGGGCCTCGGGTACCCCGTCGCCCTCGGGCTCATGGCCGTATCCGCGTTCGCCCTGTACCGCGTCTTCCGACGCCGGGACTGGCTCTGAGATGTGCCGGGCGCTGAAGGTGCTGTGCGTCGCCGAAGGGGAGGAGGCGCTGCGGTCCCTGAAGCGGGCCGTCGTCTCGGCCGAGTGGGAGCTGTTGCCGGGCGCCTCGGGGGAGGCGCAGGGGCTGCGGCAGCTCCGCGAGGAGCGTCCCCACGTCGTGGTGGCCTTCGGGGACCTCGCCCGGTTCGTGGCCGCGGCGCGTCGGGAGTTCCCGGCCCTGCGGATCGTCACCGACCGGGACTGCCCGGGGACGAGCGTGGTCGTGGGCTCGGCGTCCGATGTGAAGCGGGCGGCGCTCGGTCGCACGGGGTGAGTCCCCGGGGTGGCGGGTCCGCGGGAGCGGAGCCGCCACCCCGGATCGTGACTACGCGCAACCCCCCCAGGCGCTCCAGTCGCCCAGCGCCCTGGCCATCCGGACCGAGACGATCACGTTGGCGCGGGCGTTGAACACGGATCGGTCCGGCATCCCGTAGTGGTCGGCCCGCTGGGGCCAGTGCCGGGTCGACTGCTGGAACAGGCCGGCGTACCCGTTGGGGTTGTACGCGTCGGGCCGCAGGTGCGACTCGCAACGGGCCACCTGGACCGCCTTGATGGGCGTCCCGGGGCTGTCCCAGTGCCTGGCGGCGCACTTGATGAGCCTCTTCACGTGCCAGGTGCCCTTCTGCCAGTCGATGTCGCAGATGCGCTGGGGGATCTCCTTGGAGCCCTTGGCCCCGGCCGTCCCTCCGAACGCCGGGGATAGGAGCAGGAGCGTCGCGAGCGCCGCGAGCGATACGCGGCGCATCGTGCTGGATCGTGTCATACGCGGTTCACCCCCGCGGTGGACCGGGCTGGCGACCGGGTCCGCGCCGGCCGTGCTCGGCCGACCCGCGGCAGGTCGTGGGTGCTGGATCACCTCCCTCGTTCGCGGAGCCCTCTCGACCTCGGATCGCGCGACCGTCGACCCCGGCTCCCGCCCGATCGGGGCGCCGTCCGTCGCCGGGCGCGACGGAAGACGCCTGATCGGGGAGGGAGGATCGGACCGAACGGTCCGTGCGAACCGTCCTGGACGCTACCAGCGGGGCCCGACGAGCGACGATGCGCTCCGGGGCAATGGTCCCGACCCCGGGTCAGGGTCCGTGCGACGACCCTCGGCCTCGCCGGCGGCGCCGGGTACGATGGGTCCGTGCTCACCAAGGTCCTGCTCGCGGCGCCGCGCGGGTACTGCGCGGGGGTCGAGCGCGCCGTGGAGGCCGTGGAGCGTGCGCTCCAGACCCACGGCGCCCCCGTCTACGTGCGCAAGCAGATCGTGCACAACCTCCACGTCGTCCGCGACCTCGAGTCCAAGGGGGCGGTGTTCGTGGACCAGGAGGCCGAGGTCCCCGAGGGCGCCGTCGTGGTCCTCTCGGCCCACGGCGTGGCGCCGAGCGTCTACGCGAACGCGCAGCGTCGGCAGCTCACCGTCCTGGACGCGACCTGCCCGCTCGTCACCAAGGTGCACCTGGAGGCCCGCCGGTTCGCGGGGCGCGGACGCACGATCCTGCTGATCGGCCACGCCGGCCACGAGGAGGTCGAGGGGACGACCGGCCAGGCGCCCGAGCGGACGATCCTGGTCCAGGACCTGGACGAGGCCCGGACCGTCCAGGTGCCGGACCCGGACGACCTGGCCTACCTCACCCAGACCACGCTGTCGGTCGACGAGACCAACCAGATCGTCGCCGTGCTGCGCGAGCGGTTCCCGAACATCCAGGGGCCGCCGCGCGAGGACATCTGCTACGCGACCCAGAACCGCCAGGACGCCGTCAAGGAGGTCGCCCGGCGCTCGGACGTCGTGCTCGTGATCGGCTCGGATAACTCGTCCAACTCGAACCGGCTGGCCGAGGTGGCGCGCGAGCAGGGCGCCCCCGCCTACCTCGTCGACGACGAGACCGAGGTCGACCCCGCGTGGCTCGAGGGAGCCGAGACCGTCGGGCTCACGAGCGGCGCGTCGGCCCCCGAGTGGCTGGTGGAGCGGATGCTCGGCTGGCTCACCTCGCTCGGGGCCACCGAGGTCGAGGAGGTGCGGTTGGCCGAGGAGCGCCTGCGCTTCTCCGACGTCCGGGTGTAGCGGACCCGATCAGCCCACCTCGGCGGGGGAGGGCGCGACCCGACACAGGGCGTCGAGCTCCTCGGCACCGTCCTCGGGACCGACGGCGATCAGGCGATCGCCGTCGCGGAGCATGAACGGCCCGCGCGGTCGGTAGATCCAGCGCGGGCCGCGCTGCACCGCCAGGACGAACATCCCCGTCTCGGTCTCCAGGCGCAGGTCCCGCAGCGTTCGGCCGTCGGCCGGCGTGCCGGCTTCGACCACGGTCTCGGCGCTCGTCTCCTCCGTCTCCTCGAGCGCCATCTGGACCACCGGGTGGAGCGGCTCGCCGTGCTCCACGTACCAGGTCATGTCGCGGGCGGCGTCGCACATCGACTCGCTCGCGCTGGCCAGGCGCAGGAGACCGCGGAGCTCGTCCGGGTCGCGCGCCTCCGGCGCCGCGCGCAGGACCCAGGACTCGAGCTCGTCGTGCAGGATGTCGCTGCGCGCCTCGAGCGCCCCCACCTCCGCCGCGAGCGCCCGGTTGTTGAACAGCAGCGACGAGTACGCGAGCCCGACGGTCGCTTCGGAGAGGTCCTTCAGCTCGACGAGGATGTCCACCGCGCGATCGAGCTCGGACAGCGGGGGCGCGTCCTCCCCCGGGGGTTCGGGCAACGGCGGTGCCCCCGCCAGCTGCCGCAGCAGGTTGACCCCCTCCTCGGGGCCGCGCGCGAGCAGGACGTCTCCCTCGGAGAGGACGTCGTCCGGACCGGGGTCGAACTCCCACTCCGTTCCGCTGCGGATCGCCATCACCCACATCCCGGTCTCGGTGGGGAGCGAGAGATCCCGGAGCGATCTCCCGATCACGGCGGCGTCCTCGCGCACCTTCACGCGCGCGGTCATCTCGTCGGCGTGGCGCAGGTCCCGGCGGAGGGCGTCGGGGAGCCCGAGGTGCACGGCGACCACGCGGGCGATGTCGGAGGCCGCGTCGCCGATCTGCTCGATCGCGTCGGCGATCCACAGGACCCCGGCCATCCCCTCGGCGTCCTCGGGGCTGCGGGCGGCCAGCATCGCCATCGTCCGGAGCCGGCGGAGGTGCTCGACCATCCGCTCCTCGAGGCGCTCGACCTCCTGGGCGAGCTTCTCCTCATCGAAGAAGACGGCCGCGTAGGCCAGGTCGACCATGAGCTCCGAGGCGTCCTTCGCCTCGACGAGGAGGTCCTTGACGTTCCTCGGTTCCTCATCCATGCAGGCTCACCCCCGATAGTGCCATAGCGGACACGAAGGCGACGATGCCGACCACGTCCATCACGCCCGTCCCCAGCGGGACGCTGTGGTTGTCCGGGTCGAGCCCGAAGCGCGCGGTGCCGACCGCGAGGTAGTAGCCGAGGGCGAGGATCACGGGGAGCATGAGCAGGCCCGACAGCACCGTGCCCCAGATCGTCGTGGCGGCCCCCGGCGTCGCCTGCCCCACGAGCGAGGCCAGCGCGAACCCGACCGACCCGATGAACAGGAAGATCGCGGTGCCCGCCCCGATGACGAGGGACCCGTCGACCAGGGCGGGTGGCTCGGGCAGGCCACGCGGGGTGATCACGCCGATCTGGAGCTTCGAGGACAGGCGCGAGGACAGGATGCCGCTGAGCGCCCCCGCCTGCGAGATCAGGGGCGAGATCAGGATCAGCAGCCCGGGGTTCCGGAAGAAGCGCTCGGACTGGGATTCGAGCAGCGTGCCGGCCAGCACGTCCAGCACCGGCACGACCACCGCGACGCCGGCCATCTCCAGCAGCGTGCGGCGGATCGTCGGCTCGCCGCGGATGCCGGCGACGATGCCGACGATCGCGCCGGCCAGGCACAGCGCCGCCACCACGTCCGCGACCACCTCGGAGCGCACGAGGAACGTGGCCAGGAACAGCGCTGGGAGGGTCACCATGTCGCCCACCGCGGTGACCACCGGCGTGGAGACCGAGTCCAGGTCCCACCCCCGCCGGAAGGACGCGAGCGCGAGGACGATCGTCGCCACCAGCACGAGGATCGCGCCGAGCGTTCCCCCGACCACCGAGATCGTGATCAGGTCGGGCAGCGGCAGGGAGGGCTCCCCGAACACGAACGCCGCGACCCGGGCCAGGCCCGCGATGTACAGGGACGAGGCGAACGTGAGCACGAGCCCCAGGATCGCGTTCTGCCGCAGGACCCCTCCGCGCCGCCAGGAGACGTCGAACAGACCCGCCGCGATGCTCGTGCCGAGCCGGGCCCCGGTCGTGCCGGAGATCACGCCCCGCATCCCGACCGAGGCCGGGATCAGGATCAGCAGGCCGGGCAGCTCCTCGAGCGTGCTCGTCATCGCGCCGAGCGTCACCCCCGCGACGAACGCCGCGAGCGTGGACAGGACGAGGGCCGCGAAGCCCTGCTGGAGGGTTCGACGTTCCGCGCGCCAGTAGCGCCAGAGCGTGCGGGCCCGACGGCGGAGGGCGACCTCAGCCACCGGTCACCCCCATGATCGTCATCGCAACCAGGAAGGCGGCGACGCCCCCCAGGTCCATCACGCTGGTGATGATCGGCACCCCGGCGTTGTCAGGGTCCAGGCCGGATCTCGACGCGAGGATCGCCACCCCGTAGCCGACCGCGAGGACCAACGGCAGGGTCATCGCCCCGGCGAGCATCGTGCCGCCGATCATCGCGCGAGCTCCTGGGTGCCCGAGATGGGTGAGCCCCGCGAGGGCGAGCGCGACCGCCCCGATCAGCGTGAAGACCGCGAGCCCGGACACGACCACCAGGGATGCGTCCAGGAGCGCGGCGATCTCCGGCCGCGCCCGCGGAGCGATGAGGCCGAGATGGAGCTTCGAGGCGACACGCGAGGCGAAGATCCCGCCCAGGGCCCCCGCCTGGGACACGAAGGGTGGGACGATCATCAGCAGCGCCGGGACGGCGAACAGTTGGGGCTCGTGGCCCCGCAGCAGACCTCCGGCCATCACGTCCAGGATCGGGGTGAGCAGGATCACCGGGGTCATCTCCAGGACGATCCGGCGGGCCCCCGGGACCGAGGTCGTGTAGGAGCCGACGGTCGCGGAGACGGCGGTGCCGAGACACAGCCAGGCGGCCACCGCGTTCACCGCGGGCGACTCCAGCAGCAGCGACGCGAGGAACAGGGTCGGGAGGGTCACCACGTCGCCGAGGGCCGTGACCATCGGCGTCGAGACCGAGTCGAGGTCCCATGCTCGCCGGAACGAGAGCACGGCGAGCCCGACCGTGATCCCGAGGATCGCGACAGATCCGAGCGCGCCGCCGACGACCGAGATCGTGACGAGGCCCCAGATCGAGATCGACGCGTGTCCGAACGCGGCCGAGGCGACCTTCGCCAGGATCGCCAGCCACAGCGACGAGGAGAAGGTGGTCAGGATCGCGACGTGGACGTTCCGGTACAGGACGCCGTGGCGCGCGAGCGTCGGCTCGAACAGCCCCGCCGCGGTCGCCGATCCGAGGCGCGCGCCGATCGCGCCGAAGATCGTCCCGCGCATGCCGACGGCGGCTGGGATCAGGACGATGAGACCGGGGAGCCTCTCGAGACGGCCGGTGAGGTGGGCGAGCGTCAGGCCGGCGACGAAGCCCGCGAGCGTGCTGAGGGCGAGCGCCACCAGACCCTGTAGCAGGGTCCGCTGCTCCGTGCGCCAGTAGGCCCACAGAGGTCGGGCACGCCCCACGGACGCCATAACGGCTCGCTCATCGGGTCCTTCTCGTCCGGTCGGGAACGGGCCGAAGCCCGTGGCAGTATGCGGCCGGCTCCCGGTGCGGGACAACCCGATCCGGGCCCCCGGATCAGTCGACCCAGTCGCGGGTGAGGAACAGCCAGAAGGCCAGCCCGGCGTAGGGGCCGTAGCGACGGAAGCGTCGCACGATCGCGCCGTCCGAGGCCGTCCGGCGCCCGGCTTTCTCCGCGAAGGTCGGACGGGTCCAGGAGTCCAGGATCGGCCGGTGGTACCGGCCCAGGGTCATCAGGATGTGGGCCGCCGCGTACGGTCCCACGCCGGGGAGCGCGAGCAGGCGCGCCTCCAGCTCCTCGTCCGAGAGCTCCTGCGCGCTGGCCCGCCCGAGCGCCTCCAGGTCCAGCTCGCCCTCGGCGACCGAGCGGGCCAGGGCGAGCAGGTACGCGCCGCGGTAGCCGGCCCTGGCCACGTCGCGGTAGAAGGCCTCGCCGGCGCTCGCCATCGCCTCGGGCGTCGGGAAGGCCCGCCCCCACGGACCGTCCGGTCGGGCGCCCGCGGCCGGCTCGCCGAGGTGCTCCACGATCGCGTTGACCATCCGCCTGGTGGCCGACCAGGCGCAGTTGGTGGTGCAGATCGTCTTGACCACGTCCTCGAAGACCGTCGGGCTGCGCACCATGCGACCGGCGCCCGTCACGACCCAGGACAGCTCCGGGTCCTCCGCGGCGGCCGCGTAGAAGGGCGAGAGGTCCGCGTCGAGCCGGAGCACGTGTCGGACCTGCCCGAGCAGATCGTCGGCCAGCGGGTCGGGGACGGCCGGGCCGAGGATCCTGACGCGCGCGCGCCGGTTCGGGCCCGCCTCGATCCGCACGGTGCGCGGTCGGCCGCGCCGAGGGCGCAGGGTGATCTCGGTGGCCCGGTAGTCCGGATCCGGGCGCATCGGCGGGAGGTCGACGAAGCCGTGCGAGCTCAGGGTGCGGACCAGGTCCACCGGCTCCCCGCCGGCGCCGACGAGGCGGAGCTCTCGGGTCGTCACCCGTCGCTTCCCGCCCGCGGCCCGTGCGCCCGCTGCCGCTCGCGCCAGGCCCGGACCTTCGCCCGGTTCCCGCACGCGGACATCGAGCACCAGCGCCCCGAGTGGTTCTTCGAGCGGTCGTAGAAGAGCGCGCGGCATCCCTCGTTCGCGCACTGCTTCAGGTGGGCCAGGGTCCCCTCGAACCGCGCGAGGAACGCGATCGCCACCAGGCGACCGAACGCCCCGGTGACCCCGCCCTCGGCGGGGACGAGGACCGGGTCCCCGTACGCGAAGTGCGGGTGCAGGCCCGCCGCCTCCGAGACGTCGTCGAGCGCGGCCGCCGCCTCGGGGGGCGGGGCCTGGCCCTCCCCGGTCAGCGCGAGCGCGCGGAGCGCCCCCGCTAGACGCAGCGCCTCCCGGTGCTCGCGGGCACCGTACGGGGTCCCCGGCACGATCAGGCCGCGTTGGATCAGGAAGTCGCGGACCATGCCCGGCGGCGGGTCGAGCGTCCGCCCACGGTCGTCGTGGTCGTGCAGGTTCACGAACCGCTGGACGATCTCGAGGTCGCCCGGCGCCGGGGAGGAGGCGCTGTCGTGCTCGCGGATGTCGATCATGCCGATGGCGATGATACACCATCGAAGATGGGTTGACTGGTTATCCTAACCGGTGTATCGTCTCTCGCAGGTTACGGACACGGGGAGGTGGTCGGGCGTGGTCGGCCCCCTGCACGAGGCGATAGCGCGAGAGCTCGCCGGCGAGCGGATCGAGCGGCTCCGGGCGGAGGCCGGTGCCGGACGCGTCCGGAGGGCCCGGCGGCTCCGGGCGGCCGCGGCGCCCCGGCCCGCGGGCGCCGGAAGCCGCCTCCTGCGCGCCGAAGGGAGGTGAGGGCGATGGAGGCGCTGGGTTCGATCCTCCTG
>Ga0073934_10003342_pt1 | contig 29897 bp, 30 predicted proteins | sample LarsenN4metaG_FD_76834 | JGI IMG/M metagenome (GOLD analysis project Ga0073934, IMG submission 76834) | Hot spring sediment bacterial and archeal communities from British Columbia, Canada, to study Microbial Dark Matter (Phase II) - Larsen... ... | reverse complement strand
GCGGCACCGGCCGATCTGGTTCGCAGGGGTGGACCGCTCGGAAGCTTCCCTGGACACCTTCTACGCCTGGCTGGGGAGCGCAGCAGAGCCGGCGGATCCAGATGGCGGTGATGGACAGGTGGAAGCCCTTTCTGGCCTCCACCAAGCCCCACGCTCCGCAGGCGGCGGTCCTCTTCGACAAGTTCCACGTCATGCGCCACCTCGGAGAGGCGCTCGACCAGGTGCGGCGCTCCGAGTACCGGCGGCTGTCGGGAAAGGACCAAGCGTTCGTCAAGGGGCAGCGGTACAACCTGCTCTCCCGGTGGGAGAACCGCTCCCTCACGGGGCGGCAGGCCCTCAAGAAACTGCTGGCGGCCAACCGGCGGCTGAACACGGCCTACTTGCTCAAGGAGTGGTTGAGTCAACTGTGGGAGTATCGCCGGGAAGGGTGGGCCCGGCGATGCTTCGACCACTGGAAGCAGTCGCTCCAGTGGCAACGACTCAAACCCTTCGAGGAGTTTGCCGCGATGGTCGAGAGAAACTGGGACGGGATCGCGGCGTACTGCGAGTCGGAGGAGAAGATCTCGCTGGGGTTCGTCGAGGGGCTCAACACCAAGATCCGGGTCATCCAGCGCCGGGCATACGGCCCGCGGGACGAACAGTACCTTCGCCTCAAGATCCTGACCTGCATGCTCCCGGAGATCTGAGATCGTCACAATCCACCCACTCGTTTCCACGAAGAGCCACCTATGAGAGCGAGCGAGGACGACGGAAAGTAACGCGCTCAAGGGCAGCTCCATCCCGATCCCCGGACCCCCCCGACTTCGAGTCTCGTTCATCCCTCTCCCTCCTGCGCCGACAATGCCGCTCGGAGGGTCTTGAGCGCCCGATATGCCTTCTGCTTGACGGCAGCCTCCGTGCCGCCAATCAAGTCGGCGATCTCCCCGTAACTGAATCCATAGTAGCGGCTGAGGAGCACGACCTCCCGCTGTTCCCGGGGCAGTAGGGCCAGAACCCGGCCGAGCTCATCGCGCACAGCGACGCGCTCCTCGGCCCCCGCGCCGGCCGAATAAGTCGCCGCCTGCTGGGCTTCGTTACGGTCTAAACTGAAACGCCTGGCGTCGCGTGCCTGGTCCGCGCAGGCGTGGTGGGCGATGGTGAATAGCCAGCTACGGAACCGTCCCTGCGACCGGTAAGTCTCCCGACCGTCCACCATACGGATGAACGCTTCCTAAAACGCGTCTTGCGCTCGATCCGGATCGCCGAGGAGGCGCAAGCAGAAGCTGTAGACCGGGCGTTCATGGCGGCGGTAAAGTTCCTCGAATGCCGCCGTGTCGCCGTGAGCGAAGCGCTCCATCAAGGCGTCGTCGTCTGTCACGCCACGCGACCGGTGACCTGGCTGACGTCACGCCAGAATACCTGCCCCGCGAGCCTGAGCCCCAGCGGCATTGCCAAGTCCCCGGTGAGCGCAACGGACGGAACCGTCCGGTCGGTCACCGTGACCTTCGGCAGGACCGAGAGCTCATAGCGGCGAACATTGCCGGTGAGAGCGTTCTCCGCGGTCACGCTCCTCCTCTAGGCGCCCACGTAGTGGAACACCGGATCCCCGACCTCTCCCCCTGCGGGGATCCACGGTCGTGATCATGAGCCCTCCGTGGGCGCCCACGCCGCGCAGCAAGAGAGCTTCGCCACGTCCCGGTCGAACGTCTGCGCCGCAAGCTTGATCCCCTCCGACAGCGTCAGGTACGGGTGGAACGTGGACGTGTGATCCTCGATCGTCAGCCCGTACTTGATCGCGAGCGCCGGCTCCGTGACCATTTCACCGGCCTCCACGGCGAGGATGTGCGCCCCGATGATCTTCCGAGTCGCGGCGTCGGCCACGAGCTTGGCGAACCCGCGCGTGTCGCGCGCCGCGAGCGAGCGCGGGACGTGCGCAAGCGGGAGCTTCGACACGAGCGCCTCGATCCCCTGCGCGCGGGCTTGGTCCTCAGTGAGCCCGACGGACGCGACCGCCGGATCGGTGAACGTGACCTTCGGCAACGCCGTGAGATCATAGCGGCTGACGTTGCCTGTGAGGGCGTTCTCCGCCGCCACGGTCCCTCCGTAGGCGGCTACGTAGACGAACATCGGGTCGCCGAGCACGTCCGCCTAGGAATTTCAATCGGCCCTCGCAAAGTAGAGCTCGGTGAGCGGGCCGTCCAGGAAGCGTGAGGTGGGGGCCACCCCCTGCGTGGGGTCTGATCGGGGCGGCGTACGGCGGGGGCTCGCCGGTCGCGCGGCCCGGATCTGGCACCACCGGGGCCAGCAGCCGACTGGCGCCCAGCCCAGGAGCCCCCGGCCCCGGGGATCCGGAGGCGGGGGCGCAAACGGCTTACGCCGAGGTGCTCGTGCGGGGAGCCGTCCGGCGCCGCGGCGGCGCGCCTGAGCGGCGGCCGGGGGTCGCGCCGCGGCGCCGGTGGTCGAGGATCGGGTCGATCCCGCGCGGCTGGGTGAGGAAGCCGACGATGCGCATCGTGTGGCCGCACCGGGGACACCGCAGCGGGTTGACCTCGAAGATCGGGCGCAGCCCAACAGCTTGAGCACGGCGCGGCGGAACGCTTCGGTGACGGTCGCGACGTCGTGCAGCGGCAGAGGCACGAAGGTGCCGCCAGGGCCCCCAGGGGGGCCCGAACCGCTCGTCGTGGACCGTGGCGAAGGCCCGAGCGCCGTCGCGCCAGAGCACCGCGCACTGGGAATCGCCCTTGAAAAACGAGCGTAAGACGCTCAGTTCTCAAGCATCATGACCAGCCTCCTCACGCGGGCCCGGCACTGAACCGCGTGCTGGAACTGCTCGGCCGGCACCCGGCGGTCGGCGTCCTCGGCGCGCGCCAAGTGGGCGAGACTACCCTTGCGCACCATATCGCCAAGCGGTTCCGGGGTCCCGTGCTCCGAGTGCTGATCGACCGCAGCAACGCCGGAGCCCTGTTCCTCGTCCTGGGAGCGCCTCGCCGGAGTTGCTGCATCTTGTAACTTGAGGAGGGCAACCGGGGTCGCTCACGTGGCTGACCAGCTTCAGTATGCCGGCGCCGGGCAACGGCTGTGCCCCAACTGCGGCGCTCGCGGGGCGCTCAGCGCCGGAGCCCTTGGGGTCTGCGGCCGGTGCGTCCTGTCGGGGGGTGCCCGGGTCCGGAGCCGAATCGCCCGAGCCCATGCGCAGTCCCGCGCCCAATTTGGCCTTCCTCCGGAGCCCCCGCGCGCCCGCAGCGGTGTTCGCTGCCGTCTCTGTGCCAACGAATGCGTGATCGGGGAGGGCGGGCTGGGGTTCTGCGGCTTGCGCACGGTTGTGAACGGGCGCCTCCGCCACCTCGCGGGCACTCCTTCCAGGGGCTTACTCTCATGGTACCGCGATTCCCTGCCCACCAACTGCGTGGCCGACTGGGTGTGCGGGGGGTGGCGCCATCGGGGAGCGCACAACCTGGCGGTCTTCTACCAGAGCTGCACGGCGGACTGCCTGTTCTGTCAGAACTGGCATTTCCGCCGGGTGGTCCCCGGGTCGGCTCCCACGACGAGCGCGGCCCAGCTCGCGCGGGCGGCGAACGAGCGCACCTTCTGCGTGTGCTACTTCGGCGGGGATCCGGCCTCGCAGATGCCGCACGCGCTGGCGGCGTCGAAGACTCTGGCGGACCGCGGCGTCCGGATCTGTTGGGAGACGGCGGGCACGATGCATCCTCGGCTGCTGGACGCCGCCGTTCGGCTGTCGCTGCGGAGCGGGGGGTGCATCAAGTTCGATCTCAAGGCGTTCGATGACGCGCTCCACGTCGCGTTGTGCGGCATCTCGAACGCCAGGACGCTGGCGAACTTCGCGCGGGCCGCGGCGCGGAACAGGGAGCGGCGCGAGCCGCGCCTGGTGGTGGCGAGCACCCTGCTGGTCCCGGGCTACGTGGATCCGGATCAGGTCGGGAAGATCGCCCGGTTCATTGCATCGGTCGATCCGGACATCCCATACGCGCTCCTGGCTTTTGCGCCGCAGTTTTGGATGCGCGACTTGCCCTGCACCTCGGCCTCGCACGCGCGTGCAGCCGAGGCGGCCGCCCGCGCGGCGGGGCTCACCAGCGTGCGAATCGGCAACCGACAGCTCCTGGGCTCGGACGGGCCGCAGTGAGCCCCCGGCGCGGCGACGTGGGTTCGGGGAAACCGCGCGGGATCCGCCATGCGTCACGCACGCGGCCCTAGCAGGTGACGTGAAACAGTCCGACGGCCGCCGCGGGCGCGTGGTTCCAGGCCGCGATCGCTTCCGGAGTGGGGGAGAGGCGAACCTCGCAACGCTGTTTCCGAAAGTATTCCTCGGCCTCAGGTGAGAGGCGCACGTTGTCATACTGGCCCGAGCCGATGATGAGCACCGTGGCGCCGTCTTCGAAGATGTGCCGCGCCTCGTCCAAGGAGATCGTGTGCGAGGTACCGTAGATCCGCTTCGAAAGCTTCTTCTTTCGGCGCTTGATCTTCCCGTTGAGGCGGATCAGCACGTCGTGGTCATAACGCTGGCCGTCGATTTCCAGCCATCCAAAGCCGGTGCGATCAAGATGCGGCATGTATCAAAGCTGGCGCACCGCCACATGCGGCGCCATGGGCGGCCCCCGGCGTCGAGGCCAGGCCGCATGCCTGGGGGCTGACGTGGACCGACGCGCATTCCTGCTTCGCACTGCCGAGCTTTCCCTGGCCGCCGGCTGGATGCCGGCGCCGATGCCCAGCGGTGCTTCCGGGCAGGCCGGTGCCAGCCTCCTCAGGCTGTTCCTCGGTGGCGACGTGATGACGGGTCGCGGGATTGACCAGGTGCTGCCCCGTCCCGGCGACCCGCGTTTGTTCGAGCCGAATGTGCGGACCGCCCGCGACTACGTCGCGCTCGCCGAAGCGAAGAATGGCCCGATCCCTCAGCCCGCCGACTACGCCTATGTGTGGGGAGACGCCCTCGGAGTGCTGGATGGCGTAGCGCCCGACGCCAGGATCGTCAACCTCGAAACCAGCGTGACCACGAGCAGCGAGCGCTGGCGGGGAAAGCCCATCCACTATCGTATGCATCCCGACAACGTCGCCTGCCTCAGGGCCGCCCGGATTGATTGCTGCGCCTTGGCCAATAACCACGTTCTCGACTGGGGCGTCGCGGGACTCCATGAGACCGTGAAGACCCTGAGGGGCGCCGGGATTGCAACCGCGGGGGCGGGGCGCGAGCTCGAGGAGGCGACGGCGCCCGCCATATTGACGGGCGGGCCGAGCGGCAGAGTGCTCGTGTTCGGGCTGGGCACCGAGAGCAGCGGCATCCCGCGGGCCTGGGCGGCCGCAGCGGGCCGGCCCGGCGTGCATCTCCTCCCAGACCTTTCCGTGGAGACCGTCCGGCGCCTGGCTCGGCAGGTGGAGCGCGTCAAGGGCAAAAGCGACGTGGTCGTCGCCTCGATTCACTGGGGCGGTAACTGGGGCTATGCGGTGTCCCATGAGGAGCGGGAGTTCGCCCACGGGCTCATCGAGGAAGCCGGTGTGGACGTGATCCACGGGCACTCCTCGCATCATCCCAAGGGCATGGAAGTGCACCGGGGGCGGCTGATCCTCTACGGCTGCGGCGACTTTCTCAATGACTACGAGGGGATCAGCGGCTACGAGGACTTCCGCAGCGACCTGGTGCTGATGTACCTGCCGACTATTGATCGCGCCGACGGCAGGCTGGCGCGCTTCCACCTGGTGCCGCTTCAGATCCGGCGGTTCCGGCTGCACCGCGCGTCGCGCGCCGACGCTGAGTGGGTGCGCTGCACTTTGAACCGGACCAGTGAGCCGTACGGGACGCGGGTGGACCGTGGTCCCGATGACACGCTCACGGTACGGTGGGGCTAGAGCACCCGACCGCTCATGGATGCAGCCCGACCTTTATCGTTGTGGGGCGCACAGCCGGATCATCCGGGCCGTCGAGACGGCCGCCGGCCGCGGGATGATCGCCGATGCCTTGTCCATGGGATCATCCGGGTACCTCGCCGCCAAGAGCGAGCGGGAGGTCTGCCAGCACGAAATTGTCAAGGGTCACCGAATTTTCCCTAGGTATGGTCACTGAAAATTCCCTACCCCCGGGGCTCATGTTGTGGCCTCGGCGCCCTTGAGCAGGCCGGCTTTGATCTTCTCCTTGAGGCGGTAGCTGTCGCCCCGTCCGGAGCGGGCTGGACATGTTCGTGGTGGTACTAGGCGTGGCCGGGGTCGGTTACCTGGTAGGGGGCCTGGTGGCGAAGTGGTTGATGTGAACGCCTACCTGTTCCATCTCGTCCAAACCGCGATGACGGCGCAGCCATCCCAATGAAACACCCCGGGGATCTCGCTCAGCCCGCGATACACCTCGATCATTTCGATGTCGCTGGGGTTGACCCGCGAGAGCATCTCCACCACCGGATCCTCCCCCGGATCCTGGGCGCGAGCAGCCGATGCTGCCCCGGACCCGCGTAGGCTCGTGCCCGACGCTGCTCGGCCGCCCCCACCGGGCATCTGGCGGAATCCATCAATGAAGACCTGCACGGCACGCGGGTCCTGACACCGGGCGAACCGGATGCGCCTGGGTGGACCATTCCAGGTCCGGACGCCTGGAATACCTTGGTAGCAGCTCGTACGTTCGCGCCCCGAATCGTTTGTCGATAGCCTCTCGCGTAATCAGGGTGCCGAGGCCCACCCTCTGCCGGAGGAAGACATCGTCGTACTTCGTGGTCCGGGCATAGCGAAGCGGCTTGCTCGGTTGACCGGAGACGATCACCTCTGGCAACTTCACGGGGCTGGTCAGCAGCTCGACCCAGATAGTGTCGCGGGGCGGCGGCAGCGGGCGGAGCGTAAGCAGCATCGGCCGATACCCGATGCGCCGGAAGCCCACTGTGGTGTCGTGCTGAAACACGTCCAGGATGAAGATGCCATCTCCGTCGGTCCTGGCCCGGACCTCGCGGCGGTTTACGACGACCTCCACGCGGTCGACAGGCCGGTGCGTCTCGTCAAAGACTCGTCCCACGAGCCGCACTCCCTCTTGCGGCTGAGTCTGGGCCCACGCGTTGGTGATAACGCGGTTGCCTACTAGGCCGAACGCGGCCAAGATCGCAGCACCATACCGCATGAATCCAACCTCACTTAGCCCCTCCGTGCGCACGGCTGTCACGCGTTGCGTAGCAGAGGTAAGATGCGAGCAGAACGCCCCCGCCGGGAGTGGCCGGTCACGACCCGGACCTTGGCAGCATCCAGTCCGCGTTTCTTTGACATTCTCGCCACTGATCGTCTTCCAGTTTCACCCTCCTGGGATGGGGGCCATTTCTCACGCGTGGCATTGTCACCCTCCGCACTCCTGCACCGACCATGTGTACACCGAGAGTTAGCGCGGGCGGGCCCAAACGCTCGATCGCCGGACCGCCGCTTCACACGAGGATTCGCCGGGCGTCCTGAGCGGGTGCTCTCTGAGCTGAAACGGGTCTGAGCCCGCGCACCGGGGGACCCGCCGCGGCCGACCGGTGCCAAGCCCCCTCAAGGGATGACGACGGCCCCCACCAGGCCCTGAAAGTCATCGGACACGGGGGTGGTTCCCTCCGGCACGCCCCACGGGCCGCCGTCCAGGCGCACGTTCAGGCGGTGGCGCCCGGGGGCGATGGGTAGCGTCACCTTCCAGAGATCCGGCTCGACTCGTTCGAGCCCCACCGGCAGCCAGTCGGTGAAATCCGCCATCAGCTCCACCGCCGCGGCCCCGGGCGCGCGGAACAGAAGCGTGCAGGCGTCCCCACGACCGCGGCGCGCCTCCACCAGGCCCGCTCCGACAGTGGCGTTGCGCCGGGCGAGTGAGTCGCCGGGCGTCGCCAGAGCGACGGTCGACCGGCGGCGCACCGGTGGGGCGAGGCGGACCCCCGCGGAGACGTAGTGGCCGGCGATGTTGCCGCGCACCGCGTCGGCCGCGTACCGACCGCCGCCGAGGACCGCCGCCAGGTGGCTGGTGAGGGGGAAGGTGAGCGCCGCCTCGACGTAGGGACCGGGATCCCCGCCCGGGTCGCCGGCCCGGACGCTCATCACCGCCTCCGTCGTCATCCCTCCGGGGCCAACGTGTCGGAGCCCGCCTTCGAGATCGGTGTACGTGGCGTCCCCCACGAAGGTCACGGTGCTGCCCAACGTGACGCTGATAGCCTGGCGGTCGAGCCGAATCGCGGCCGCGAGAGCCTCGACGGCTCGCCCTTCAGAGTCGAACACCGCAGCGCCTATGGTACCGGCCACCCAACCGCCGACCCCGCGGCGTTCGGGAAACAGGATCCGAGCCCGCCCCAGGAACCGCGAGAAGCTGGCGAACTGCTCGTAGCGGCTTCCGCCTAGCTCGGCGCCAAGCTCTGCCACCGTGCCGTCCGACGCGGGGAACGACAGAGACCCCGCAACGAGGCCTTGGATGCTGCTGTTGCCGCTCTCGAACTGAAGCCAGGTAGCGCGCGTGGCAACCCTCAGCCGCCCGGTCGCGAACGCGAGCGACGGCGTGAGGGAGAAGGCCGCTGACGGAAGAAAGCCCTGGTATTCGACGTAGGAAACGCCCGCGTCGAGGCTGGCCCGGCTCTGCGCCCCGGCTGGCCCGGCAGCGAGCCCGGTTCCCGCGAGCGGACCGAGGGCCGCGGCGAGCGCCAGCCCGGCCGCGCGGGGCAAACTACGGTTTCCGACGAACCGGCGGGCTGGGGGTGGTTGACGGCCCCGATACGCTGGTGGGCGATTCGACGTCTGCGGCGGCGAATCGGCCGCTCGCCGCGGCGAGTGGGGAGGCACCCAGGGCAATATCGCGTTCCACCTCGCGCTGGAGTGCCAAAAGCTGGGCATCGGCCGCCGATCGGGCCAGCCCGATCACCAGCGTCGCGGCGCTGTCGGCAGGCACGCCCCGGGCGGTGAGGTCGGCGGTGACGCCCAGCGGCACGGCCAGGCGTCGAGGCCCAAGCGCGTCCCGCACCCGTCGGAGCGCCGCGGTGGAGGCGCCCGCCCGGAGCGCATCCGCGGCGGCGGCGAGGTCGGCGGCTCCGGCGTCGGGACCCAGCGCCTCGCGGGCCCGGCCCAAGTCGCCGGCCAGCCGGCGCACCGCGGCCGCGATGATCGGGGCCGGCGCCCCCTTGCTGGCCCCTTCGAGTGCCCGGTTCACCAGCGGCTCGGTTGGCAGTCCGGCAGCGCGCGCCGAGTCAATGATCGGCGGGACCAGAGCCCGGGCCTCGGGCGCCAGGCGGTCGAGCCTTGAGTCCTGCGCGGCAGCGGTCCCTGCTAGCACTGCCGCCAGTGCCAGGGCCGGAGCCGAGAGGCGGGTGATCGGGTTCATCAGGTCCCCACCGTGAGCACCGAGTTCGGGGTGCCGAAGTCGTCGTCGGGGGCGCGTGGGGCGCCGGGGTCGGCCAGCCAGCGGGTGCCGTCAATCAAGAACGCATAGCGATAGCGGCCGGGCGGTAACGGCACGGTCACCACCCACGCTCCCGACGCGCCGGTACGCCTCAGCGGTGTCGCCCTCGTATCCCAGTTGTTGAAGTCGCCCACCAGCGCCACCGAGCGCGCCCGGGGCGCGTACAGCACGAACGGGACCGCGCTCGCGGTCAGCGCTTCCGGCGCACTCGCGGTCGAGACGACGGCCTCGCCGGGGCGCAGCCGAGAGACCGCCAGCGTGGCGCCGGCCACGATCGCGGCCAGCGCCGCGGCGCGCGCCAGGATACCGAGCGGCGTCACGCGGAACGTGTGGGGGCGAAGCAGCCAGAGGCGGGGCCGACGCGCATGAGCGCGCACCTCCGCCATGATGCGGGCATCGAGCGCCGGATCCAGTGCCGCCGGCCGCTTGAGCTCCGCGGCCACTCGGCGCACCAGCTCGTCTTCGAACTCAGGCACGCTCCACCTCCGTGAGGAGGACCCGCAACGCTTCGCAGGCGCGCTTCACCCGCATCTTCAACGCCGAGATCCCTTCACCGGTCATCTCCGCCATCTGCTCGTAACTCAAGTCCTCCACGTGCTTCAAGAGGAACGCCTCCCGCTGCTCGGGCGTCAAGCGGTCCAGGGCCCACCGGATCGCCTCGCCCCAGGCCTGGCGGTCGGCCGGGTGCGCCATGTCCGCGACCAGCAGGGCGGCCTCGTTCGCCGTCGCCACCCGCTCCCGCCGCGCCCGCTGCCCGCCGATGGTGCGGCAGCGGTTGACCAGGATCTGGAACAGCCAGGCCCCGAACCGCTCCGGCGCCTCGCACCCTTCCAGCCCCCGATACGCCCGGACGAACGCCTCCTGGACGGCGTCCTCCGCGTCGGCCTGGTTGCCCAGGCGGTGCAGGGCGAAGCGGCCCAGGCGGTCACGGTAGCGCGCGACCAGTCCGGCATACGCCTCGACATCGCCGGCGAGCACCCGGCGAACCAGGGCCGCGTCGCTGTCGCCCTCCGTACCAGTATGACCCATCCGTTTGAAGGTAAGTCACCGCGCGGCGGTTTGGTGATCCCGACCCCGGGGGCCTCGGCTGTGTGACCCCGGCGGTGCCTCGAGGGTCACCTTCTATGTGGAGCGTTGCCGGTCGGCGGCATAAGGGGCACCGAATATGAGCCGAATATCGGGTCTGGCGCTGGGTGCACTCACCAGCGTCCTCATCGCTTGCGGAACCGGGTCGCTGGACCCCATCACGGCGCTCCCCCGCGAGCTCAGCGTCGCCGAGCAACACCTGATCGAGGCGGACAACGCGTTTGCCTTTTCGTTGTTCCGAGAGATCAATCGGCAAGAGGAGGCAGGCCGAAACGTCTTCGTATCGCCCCTGAGCGTGGCCATGGCGCTGGGCATGACGTACAACGGCGCCGCGGGCAGCACCCGCGCGGCCATGGCCGAGGCCCTGGAACTCCAGGGGATGTCCATCGGGGAGGTCAATCAGGCGTATCGCGACCTGATCGATCTGCTGCGCGGACTGGACGCGCGCGTGGAGTTCCGGTTAGCCAATTCCATCTGGCATCGGCCGCAGTTTGTGCCCCTGCAGAGCTTCCAGGACGTGAACCGGCAGTTCTTCGACGCCACAGTCCAGGCCCTCGACTTCTCGCAGCCCGGCGCCTCGTCCACCATGAACGACTGGGTGGACCGGAACACCAACGGCCGGATCAAGAAGATCATCCCGGAGTCCGTCCCCGACCACCTGGTCATGTACCTGATCAACGCCATCTACTTCAAGGGCGACTGGACCTATCGGTTTGACAAGGGCCTCACGCGGAACCAGCCGTTCCGGCTGGCGGATGGCGAGCAGGTCAGCGTGCCCATGATGTCCCGGGAGGAAAAGCACCACGTCCGGATGTTCAGCGATGGGAACGTGACGGTGGTCGATCTGCCGTACAGTCGCCGAGCCTTTGCCATGACCGTGGTGCTGCCAGACGATGTGAGGGGTGCCGAACGGCTCGCGACCGAGCTCACGCAGGAGCGATGGAACGGCTGGATCGCGGCGCTGGATTCCACGTCCATCTTGGTCTCGCTCCCCAAGTTCACGCTGGAGTACGCGCTCAGGCTGAACGACGTGCTCAAAGCCCTGGGCATGGCGGAGGCCTTCGACCCCTGCCGGGCCGATTTCAGCAACATGTTCGTGATCCGGCCGGGCCAGAACTTCTACATCGATGACGTGAGGCACAAGTCGTTCGTGGACGTGAACGAAGAGGGCACCGAGGCCGCCGCCGCCACGTCGGTGGGCGTCGGTGTCACCAGCGCTCCAGCACGCATCGAGGTGGACCGGCCGTTCCTCTTCGCGATCCGCGAGCGGCTCACCGGCAGCATTCTCTTCCTGGGGAAGATCATGAACCCCACGGTCAACGAGCCGCGGGAGATCGAATCGGTACCGGAAAGGTGCCAGGCGTAGGCATTCCCCTCGGACGGAGGTTGACGATGACTAAGCACCTCGTTGGTCTGTTGGCGCTCCTGGTCGCAGCCGAACCGGCATCGGCGCAGCTCATCAGCATCAAGACGGTGCCCGTGGCCCAGGCGGATCAGTTCGCCATCTTCCCGTCCCGGAACGCAGGGATGGGCGGTGTGTCCATCGCGGTGGCGGACCCACTACTCGACGCCTTCGTGAATCCCGCCAAGGGATCCAGGCTGGGCGCGCCGTACCTTTACGGCTCACCGGGGCTCTACAGCGTGTCGAGCAACACCGGCGGCGGCCGGACGCTCCCGCTGGCCGCGGCCGCGAGGGCCGGGACCTGGTTCGGCGGCCTGGCGCTGGCGCTCCAGGAAGTGGACGCCGCCCGGCGGACCAACCCACCGGTGATCCTCGACAACAGATTCCTGGACGTCGTGCCGCCGTCCGTCACGCTCGACGGCAGGTCGCACGGCAATCAGTACGCGCTTGCCATGGTGGGGAAGACCCTGCCAACGCGCCGGCTCTCGCTGGGGGGCGCCGTCTTTCTCGCCGGGCTCCACGCGATCGATGGCGTGGACATGCTCTACGCCGGAAGCCAGGCGGTGGATCAGTCCGGCCACGCCATGGATGCCCGCGTCGGCCTGCTGAAGGAATGGGAGGGAGGCCGCTCGCTCGAGGCCCTGGTGCTGTACAACCGGCTCCGAATGGTCCACGACGTGAGCTTTCTCGACTGGATCTGGGATCCGGCCACGCAGCAAAACCGCCCCCAGACCCGGGTGGACGAGAATCGCGATTACTCGGACGTGTGGGGCGTGCACGTCGAGTACGAGCGCCCGCTCTCGGTTGCCGGTTGGCGGATCGGGTGGCTCGCCACCGCCAATCGTATGTCTCATCCCAAGCTTCCTAACTATGAGATCCGGAGTGTCCAGGTCATCCCACGCGACCCCGGAACGTCCTATGCCTTCAATGCCGGGCTGGGGGTCGCCAGGACTCACGGACCGGCGACCTTCGGCATTGACGTGGTCTACGAGCCGGTCTGGACCCATACCTGGGCGGACGCCCAAGGTCCGACCCCGACGCAGAAGGGGGACACCATCCCGGCCGGCGGGATGACCATCGAGAACTTCTTCCGGTTCTCCAACGCCCTGGTGCGGATGGGTGTCACCCGCGACATCGGGCAGATCGCCGATGTCCAGCTCGGCCTGGTGGTGCGCTCCATTCAGTACTCGCTCGATCAGGACGACCACGTTCAGGTGTCCAGTCGCTTCCTGCGCGAGCACTGGGTGGAGTGGATGCCCGCTTGGGGCCTGGGCTTTCGCTTCCCCGAGGTGGAGATCCGCTACCAGGGGAGGGTGGTGAACGGCACCGGCCGGCCGGGGGTTGTGGCCCAGCCCCGGGGCGGGTTCGTGGATCTCGCAAACGCCTCGTCGGTCGCCAGCAACATCCTGGTAGCGCCCAGCGGGCCTCTTACCCTGGGTGAGGTCAAGGTGGTCACGCACCAGATCTCGCTCTCGGTGCCGATCCGATGAGCCCCCGCGGCTGGGGCCCGTGGCTGGGTCTGTTGGTCTTGGCGGGTTGCGAGCCGGGCGGGCCGGTCGGTGGCCCGTCCACGGAGCCGGGGGTTGACCAGCAGCTCCGCCAGCAGCTGGCGCAATGGGGCGTCGTGCCCATCGGCCCCATGCCGGCGCAAAGCCCGGCCATGGTGGAGCTGGGCCAGGCGCTGTTTTTCGACAAGATCCTGAGCGGAAGCCGTGACATCGCGTGCGCCACGTGTCACGACCCGTTGCACCACGGTACCGATGGTCTGTCGCTCGCCGTCGGTACCGGAGGCACGGGATTAGGCCCCGCCCGCAAACTGGGACCGGGGCGCCAGTTCGTCCCGCGGAACGCGCCCACCATGCTGAACCAGGGATTGCGGCCGTTCTACCTGCTCTGGGATGGGCGAGTCTCGGGGTTCGGGGCAGGGCCGTTCACCAGCCCTCCGGACGTTCTGCTGCCGCCGGGGCTATCGAACATTCTGGCAGCGCAGGCCATGCTTCCGGTGTTGAACCGCCGCGAGATGCGAGGCGATTCCGGCGACGTGGACGTGCTGGGGAATCCCAACGAGCTGGCGCAGTTCGCCAACAGCCAGTACCCGGAGGTCTGGCGGGCTATCATGCAGCGCCTGCTGGCGTTCCCCGAGTACGCGGTCAAGTTTGGCGCCGCGTTCCCGGGCACGCCGGCCTCCGCGCTGGGCTTCCAGCACGCCGCCAATGCCATCGCCGCGTTCCTGATGGACCGCTTCAGCCGGTACGACTCGCCGTTCGATCAGTACCTCAACCGGAACGATGCCGCCTTGAGCGCGGAGGCGAAGCGCGGCGCGCTGTTGTTCTTCGGCCGGCTCCCGTGCGCCCAGTGTCACAACGGGCCGCTGCTGGGCGCCGAGGGGTTCGCCAACGTGGGCGTGCCGCAGCTTGGTCCCGGCGTGGGCAAAGGAGCGCCCCTGGACCTCGGGAGGGCGGAGGTCGTGTCGCAGCAGATCAATCCGCCGGCCCCGAGCGCCCACCGGTTCGCCTTCCGCCCGCCGCCGCTTCGCAACGTGGAGCTTACCGCGCCGTACATGCACGACGGCGCGTATCCCACGCTGGCAGCCGTGGTGCGGCACTACAACGACGTGCCGACGGCGCTCCGGACCTACGACGTCACCCAGCTCGATCCGGCGCTCCGGAGCCTGTATCACGGGGAGCAAGCCACGATCACCGCCGTGCTCTCGACGCTGGAGTGGCGGTTTCGGACCCCGCTCTTCTTGAGCGATGCCGACCGGAGCGACTTGGTGGCGTTTCTTAAGTCGCTCACCGATCCCGCGGCGCGGGACTTGAGCGGATTGATTCCGGCCACGGTGCCGAGCGGGCTGCCGGTGCGCGAGTAAGGCGGGGATGGAGTGCGTGAGGGGTGAGGTGAGGGGTAAGGGGGCACGCCTCCCCCCTCCCCCCTCACCCCTTACGCCGTAGCAGCGTCGGTGGTCGCAGACCCCATCGCCGGCGTCATTCCAGGCCCAGGAACCGGTTGGTGCCGTTGAGCACGGCAAGCGCCGTGGCCCGAGCGGGGTCGTCGGTGCCGTCGCAGATGCCCAGCAACGAGCGGGTCAGGGTCCCGCGAGTGGCCGCCAGGGATGCAATCACCACGATCTGCCCGAAGGCCTCGAGCTGTTGGACCCCGCGGATCCGGATCTTGACGCCTTCGGCGTCGTAGGCCTCGGAGAGCGCGTCGGCGGCCGCGCGGGCCACGGCCCGGAGCGCGTCGGTCGGCTCGCTCCCGCCCTGCGCCGTCCCCGTGGTTGGGCCCAGTCTCACGCGCTCGACCTGCACCAGCGCCTGGCACCGGCCGTCGGGCAGGGGATCGACGTGAGCGCGGACGAACCGGATCGTCCGGGACGTTCCCTCACTCATGTGCCACCTCCGCCACCTCACCGAAGGCGACCCTCACCACAAACCTACGCCCTGCCAGACGACTCGCGCGAGCCTTGCCCAGGACCGCCCCGGTACCTAGCATCGGGCATGGCGTTCATCCACCATCGTGAGGTGCACATGAGGACACTCTTCTTCTCGCGCGGTCTCACGCTCTTTGCGTTGGCAGTCGGTCCGGCGGCCCTGACGGCCCAGCAGCCGCCGCAACGACTCCAGCGCCCCGTCGTGATGGACACCGCTCGTGCCCGAGAGCTCTACGTGAGCAACCGACTCGAGGATCACCCGCAAGCGAATTTCGAGCAGCAGATCACCGGCCGAAAGCGGGCGGACAGCATCTACGCCGCGCGCAGCCGAGGGGTGATGGACTTCGCCATCATCTCCTACGAGAGCGGCGCGGACGGCATGGAGATCCCGGCCTATCTGTTCCAGCCGCTCAACAAACGCGGGCCCCGCGGCCACGCGGCCATGGTCTGGGTGCACGGCGGCGTCCATGGGAACTGGAGCATTACCATGTTCCCCTTCATCAAGGAAGCCGTCGAGCGCGGCTACGTCATCATCACGCCGCAGTACCGCGGCAGCACCGGCTACGGGGCGGCCCACTACAACGCCATTGACTACGGCGGCAAGGAGCTGGACGACGTGGCCTCGGCGGTGGACTACCTCAAGACCCTGCCGCACGTGGATCCCGACCGGCTGGGCATCATGGGCTGGAGCCACGGGGGCTTCATCACGGCGCACCTCTTGTTCCGTGACGTCCATCCCTTCAAAGGGGGCGCGGCCATCGTGCCGGTGACCAACCTGGTGTTCCGGCTGTCCTACAAGGGGCCCGGCTACCAGCGGAGCTTCTCCACCCATATCGGCGGTCTCCCGTTCGAGAAGCGCGAGGAGTATATCAAGCGCTCCCCGCTCTACCACGTGGAGAACCTCAAAGTCCCGATCCTGGTCCACGTGGCCACCAACGACGAAGACGTCAACTACGTCGAGGACGAGCAGCTGGTGTGGAAGCTGCGCGCGCTGAAGCCCGAACTGGCGGAGACCAAGATCTACGTCGACCCCGCTCCCTGGGGACCTTCGGTGGGGCACGCGTTCAGCCGGCGGGTCGACGAGAATACGCTGGAGCGAGTGGACTCACCCGAGCAGATTGATTCCTGGAACCGGACCTGGACGTTCTTCGACTGGATCCTGCGTCCGTACCAGGATCGGTCGAAACAGGCGCAGTAGATCGGCTGGCGCAGCGGCGCGCGAGCTCGGCACTCAGTCGCGCGGTAGGTCCCGTAGGTCCCGAAGCTGTGCTAGGTCGCGCGGGTTGAACTGGATCGTCGAGGGTGCGTGGACCGTCAGCACGCGGAGGGACCTACCGCGCGACCGCTGCCCAGTTTCCTTAGGTTTCGTCACATGACACCCTGGGTCACCCGCCTCATCTTCGCCAACGCGGTGATGTTCCTGATCGCCAAGTCGTTCCCGGCGGTCGAGTGGGCCTTGGTGCTGGTGCCGGGCTGGGTGCTGGCCAGGCCCTGGACCGTCGCGACCTACATGTTCCTCCACGCCGATCTGTGGCACATCCTGTTCAACATGCTCGGCCTGTTCTTCTTTGGGCCGCGATTAGAGGCGCGCCTGGGGGGCCGGCGATTCCTGTGGCTCTACTTCATCAGTGGCATCACCGGCGCCCTCCTCTCCGTCTTCACGCCCAGCGCCGCCATCGTGGGCGCGTCTGGCGCCACCTTCGGCGTGTTCCTGGGCTACGCGCGCTACTGGCCTCGCGAGCGCGTCCTGATCTGGGGAATCGTTCCCGTGGAAGCGCGCGTCCTGGTGATCGTGATGACGGTGCTGGCCCTCTACGGCGGCATGACGGGCGGTGGTGGCGTGGCGCACCTCGCTCACCTGGGCGGTTTCCTGGGAGGCTTCCTCTACCTCCGGTGGAGCGAACGCCACACGCCGGCCGCTCGGTTCCGCGCCCAGGCCGAACCGGGCCTGCACGCGCCCACGCCGAGCGACGTCCAGCGCTGGGCCAGGATCCGGCCGGAGGACATGCACCCGGTGAACCGCGAGGAGTACGACCGCGTGATCCGGAAGCTCCGGGAGGAAGGCGTGGCGCGCCTGAGCCCAGCCGAGCGCGCGTTCCTGGACCGGTTCTCCGCAGCCTAGCAGGAGCGCCCTCATCGCCGTCGCTGGAACGAATCCACCGGTCCAAGCGTCCTAGTAGAGTAGCACCGGCCCGGGGTCGTCCGCTTTGCCGCTGCCCACCTGGCCCACCATCCCTTCACGCCGCACCGTCCTGCACGCGGTCGCGGCGGCGCTTGGCGTGGGGACCCTTGCCGTATTAGGCGAGGCGCTGGTCAGAGCCCGGCTCGACGAATCGTTAGAGCGTGCGACCACGCGATTCTACGCACGCCCGCCGGTGTTTCAGGTGGGAACTCGCGTGGATCCTGCCGCGTTGGGCCGCTACCTGGAGCGCATGGGATACCGCCGCACCAGCCGGCCGCGCGTTGGGATCGGCGAGTACCGGGCGTACGATGGTCGGTGGGCTATCGGCCGGCGGGCGTTTCGGGTCGCCGACCGGCTGGATCCGGGCGGCGTGGTCGCCGTCAGCGTGGACGACGATGGTTGGGTGCAGGGGCTCGAGGACGCCGAGGGCCGGTGGCGCTCGGCCGTCGTGTTGGAGCCCGAGCCCCTCCGGACACCCGGGGCGCCCGGCAACGATCGGGTGCCCGTACGGCTGGCGGACATCCCGCCACAGCTGGTGGCTGCCGTGTTGGCGGTTGAAGACCGGCGCTTCTACCAGCACCCCGGTGTTGATGTCGCCCGGATCGCCGGGGCTGCCCTGGCTAATCTCCGCGCAGTTCGGTTCGCCGAGGGCGGGAGCACCATCACCCAGCAGTTGGCCAAGAATCTCTTCCTCTCTTCCCGGCGCTCTCCCATTCGCAAGCTGCGCGAGCTGGCGATGGCGCTGGTGTTGGAGAGCCGGCACACCAAAGAGGAGATTCTGGAGGCATATCTCAACGAGGTGTACCTGGGGCAGGATGGCGCCTATGCGGTACGGGGGGTGGGGCGCGCGGCGCAATGCTATTTCGGCAAAGATGCAAGTCAGCTCGGGCTGGCCGAGTCGGCGTTGCTCGCAGGCTTGATCCCCGGCCCCAATCTCTACGCGCCGTCGCGTCGCCCCACGGCGGCCACCGAGCGACGGAATCGGGTGTTGGCGCGGATGCGCGATCTGGGCCTGGTGAACGACGCCGCCTACCGGCGGGCGGCGAACGCGCCGCTGGGAGTTCGTCGCGGCGTGCCGCCGGTTCGGGCCGGCCGATACTTCGCCGACTTCGTGGCCGCCCAGCTGGGCGACGCGCGCGGACTCACGGTCTTCACCACGCTCGACATGGACCTTCAAATCGCGGCTGAGGCCGCAGTGCGCGCCGGCGTGGCAGAACTCGAGCGGCGTCGCCCGGAACTGGTTCGGAACGACCGACCGCTCCAAGCCGCGCTGGTGGCCTTGCATCCCCAGAGCGGTGATATCCTGGCCATGGTGGGGGGTCGGGACTACGGCGCCACCCAATTCAACCGCGCCGCCGCCGCGCGGCGGCAGCCGGGCAGTGCCTTCAAGCCGATCGTGGCGATGGCCGCGCTCTCGACTGGCGAAGTGACGCTGGCCACGCGCCTCGAGGACCAGCGCCTCTCGGTCCGGACCCCCGTGGGGATGTGGGAGCCGGTGAACTACGACGGCCAGTTCCGTGGTTCGGTCTCGCTCCGACAGGCGCTCGAGTCGTCGCTCAACGTGCCGTTTGCGCGGCTGGGGTTGCAGGCGGGCTGGATCGGATCGCGGCCACCGCGAGGCGGCTGGGTATTCAGAGCCCGCTCCGCGTCGTGCCGAGCCTGGCGCTGGGATCGTCGGAGGTGACCCCGCTGGAGCTGGCTGGCGCCTACGGGGTGTTCGCGGCGGAGGGCTTCCGCGCCGATCTTCACGCGGTAGAGGGCATTGTGAATCGGAAGGACGACGTGATGGGGCGTGCGGAGCACAGCGGCGAGCAGGTGTTCACGCCCGCCGAGACCTACCTGGTGACCTCGGGGCTGGAGGGCGCGGTGGAGCGGGGCACGGGACGGGGTCTGCGCGCCTGGGGCTACCGGGGACCTATGGCAGCGAAATCAGGAACGACCAACGATTTCCGGGACGCGTGGTTTGTGGGCTATACGGCCTCGTTGGCGGTGGCGGTGTGGGTGGGGTTCGACGATGGCCAATCGCTGGGGCTCTCAGGGGCGCAGGCGGCGTTGCCCATCTTCGCGCGGTTCATCAGCGCCGCCCGCTGGGCGGCCAGCGACCGGGACTTCCGGCGGCCGCCCGAGCTGGAGATCGTGGCCGTGGATCCGCGCACCGGGCTCGCGGCGGGGGAGTGGTGCGGCGGGGAGCCCGAGTATTTCCTGCCGGGGACGGCTCCGCCGGAAGGCGGGGGGTGCCCGGGCCGGCCGGGCCTGCCGCGCTGGATCGCGGACGCGGAGGCCCGGGCGTCGGCGGGTGTCCAGTGGCTGATCGAGCAGTTGCGCGGCCGGAGCAGGCGGATTCGCTAGCTCGGGGCCCGCGCTGTCGGCCGTCACGGTGTACTGAATCGGAGGCGTGGGCGGATGCACGGCTCTGGGTTTGCCCGGGTTGTCCGATTCGTCCTGTATCGCAAGGTGCCGTGACGCGATATTGCTTCCCATGCGAGCCATGCTGCTTGACCAGCCGCGCCAGCCGTTGCGGGAGGCGAGCGTGCCGGACCCCGAGCCGGGAGCCGGACAGGTACTGCTCCGGGTGGCGGCGTGCGGCGTCTGCCGCACCGATCTCCACGTGGCGGACGGCGAGCTGAGCGAACCCAAGCTGCCCCTGGTGCTGGGCCACGAGATCGTGGGGCGGGTGGTGGCCTCCGGACCCGGCGCGGCGCGCTTCCGCGCGGGAGATCGCGTGGGCGTCCCCTGGCTCGGCTGGACTTGCGGGACGTGCGGCTACTGCCGCAGCGGTCGGGAGAATCTCTGCGAGCGCGCGCGCTTCACGGGATACCAGCTGGACGGCGGCTACGCCGAGCTCGCGGTCGCCGACCAGCGGTTCTGCTTCGCCACGCCTCAGGGGTACGACGATGCGGAGGCTGCCCCGCTGTTGTGCGCGGGGCTCATCGGGTATCGGGCGCTGGTGGCGGCGGGAGACGCGGAGCGGCTGGGCATCTACGGGTTCGGCGCCGCCGCGCACATCATTGCGCAAGTCGCCCGCCATCAGGGACGCCGCGTCTTTGCCTTCACGCGCCCGGGTGACGGCGCGGCGCAGCGGTTCGCGCTGGAACTGGGAGCTGAATGGGCGGGGCCATCCGACCAGCCGCCCCCTGAGCCGCTCGACGCCGCGCTGCTCTTCGCTCCGGTGGGCGCGTTGGTGCCGGCGGCGCTGCGTGCGGTGGTGAAGGGGGGCGTGGTGGTGTGCGCCGGCATCCACATGAGCGAGATCCCGGCGTTTTCGTATGACCTGCTCTGGGGCGAACGGACCGTGCGGTCGGTCGCGAACCTCACCCGGAAAGACGGTGAGGAGTTCCTGCGTCTGGCACCAGCCGTGCCGGTGCGGACCGCGGTTGAGCCTCTTCCGCTCAGCGCTGCGAATCAGGCGCTGGAACGCCTGCGCCGCGGACAGCTGCGAGGGGCGGCGGTCCTGGTTCCGTAGCTAGCCCAGGTAGGTCCGCGTCAGCTTTGCCGCGGCCGGTTGGTCCACAATCACGTAGGCCCGGCGGTGCATCTGCATGATGGAGGCCGGCACGATGGCGGTGATCGGCCCTTCGACCGCGGCCTTGACCGCATCCGCTTTCCGCTCCCCACTCGCCAGCAGGATCAGCTCCCGGGCTTCCATGATGGTCCCGATCCCCATGGTGATGGCGTGGGTCGGAACTGCCTCGAGCGACGGAAAGAACCGGGCGTTGTCTCGCCGAGTGTCCTCGGACAGAGGCTTGATACGGGTCCGGGAGCCCAGCGATGAGCCGGGCTCGTTGAACGCGAGGTGGCCGTTCCGGCCGATCCCCAAAATCTGGAGGTCGATCCCGCCGGCCGCGCGAATCTGCTCCTCGTACCACTGGCAGTGCGCCTCCACGTCGGCGGCCGTGCCATCGGGTATGAAGGCGAATCGGCGATCCAGGTTCACGTGCCGGAAGAAGTGCTCTTCCATGAATCGATGGTAGCTCTGGGGATGCGTGGGGCTGAGCCCGATGTACTCGTCGAGATTGAAGGTGGTAGCCCTGGAGAAGTCGAGCCCTTCGTCCCGGTGCATGCGGGTGAGCGCGCGATAGGTGCCCAGAGGCGTGCTCCCGGTGGCCAGCCCCAGCACCAGCGCCGGGTTCTTTCGTAGCCGCTCGGCCACGATGCTGGCGGCCAGCTCGCTCATCTCGTCGTAGTTCTTGGTGATTCGGAGAAGCATGGGCGGTTATGCGCGTTGGGGGTGAGACGATGGCAGCGCCGGTGAGTCCCGAACGAAGAGAACCACGGGCGCTGTCACCGGCCAACCAGCTCATCCGCGATCCACCCGGCGTCGTAGATCTTCCGCAGCGCCTCGAGGATGCCGGCCGAGTGGACGCTCACCGAGCGGGCCACGTCGTCGGTGAAGATGAACCGGTTGGGCAGGCTCTCGATGTTGCCGTCGAAGATGAGCCCCACCACTTCACCATCGCGGTTGATCACGGGGCTGCCCGAGTTCCCGCCGATAATGTCGTTGGTCGAAACGAAATTGAGCGGCGTCGTGAGATCCAGCTTCTCGCGCCCTGCGACCCAGCGAGGCGTCAGGTTCCACGGCGCCTGCCCCTCGAACTCCGAGGATCTCGCGTAGAGCCCGTAGAAGGTGGTCCGGTACGGCGCCACGGTGCCGTTCATCGGGTAGCGCCGCACCGTCCCGTCCGAGATGCGCAGCGTGAACGTGGCATCCGGCGGCAGCGATTTCCCGTACGCGGCGAAGATGGCCTGCCCCAGGAGCTCGGCCTTCGCGCCGAGTGCCGCGTTCAGCGCCTCGGCTCGTTTGACGTACGGCGTGGTGAGCGGCGCGATGGCTCGGGCGGCGACCACCATGGGATCATTCGATGCCGCCACCGCGGCGGCCCCGCCCTCGATCAACGCCCGGCGGGCGGCCAAGTCGCCTATCCGGGTGCCGTCCACCAGCGCGCGGGCGGCGGCCTCGGGCGTCCGCCCGCCCAGCACAGCGGCGAGGTAGGGATCACCGGCCGGCAGCTCCTGGCTGGCGGCCTCGAGATGCGCGGCGAGGGTTAGGCGGTCCGCCTCGAGGTCCAGCGGGGCGTCCCGAAGCAGCTGCGCCCGTACCCGCTCCAACCCCTGCCCGCGATACTGGCTCAGCCGCTCCGCGTCCGGCAGCGCGCCTTGCTCGGCCACGCGCACGGTGCCCCCGGCGAGGTTCAACAGTTGCGCTCCGCCGAATCCGTACCACCGGGACTGCGCCGCGAACGACGCCAACTCGGCCTGCATCCGGGCGATGTCGTCCCACACCGCCGCAAACCGCCCGGCCAGCTCGGGGTTCCGGGCGATCCGGGAGCGGAAATCCTGCTCGAACGCAGCCTTCTTCGCCATGATCTGCTGATCCAGTAGGCCCCGGCGATACCCGCTCACGGCCTTGTGGGAGTTCTCCAATGAGAAGATCTGGTTCTCCACCCGCCGGCGGTCGGCTTCGCTGCGGGCTGCGATCCGCCGCAATACCGCCAGGGTGCGTTCGTAGCCGGCGAGTTGCGCCGGGTAGGTCACGTCCCGCAGGTACTCCATCTGTGCCACGGTGAGCAGGCGGCCGGTGGAGCCCGGATTGCCGATCACGAACACCAGATCGCCCTCGCGCGCTCCGGCGGCGCTCCACCGGAGGTAGTGGTCTGTGGCCCGCGGCGCGCCGTTCTCGTAGACCCGGAAGAACGTCACGTCCAGGTCGTATCGCGGGTAGGTGAAGTTGTCGGGATCGCCGCCGAAGAACGCGGCCTGGCCTTCCGGCGCCATCACCAGGCGGACGTCGGAAAAGCGGCGAAACCGGTACACCGAGTACATCCCGCCCTGGTAGAAGCTCACCACCTGGCAGGTAAGCCCGGTCTCGCGACTGCAGGCCTCCTGGAACGCGGCGATCGCGGAATCCCGTTGCTCCACCTGGCGGGCCGGTGTCGGAGCCGTGACCGCGCCGCGAATGCGCTGGGTGATGTCTTCGATGGACTGCAATTGATCGGCGTACATGCCGGGGCAGCGCTTCTCATCCTCGCGCCGCCGCGCGATGAAGCCGATCTCCTGATAGTTGGAGTCCGGCGTGGAGGCCGCGGTGATGCAGGAACGCGCGCAGTGATGGTTAGTCATGACCAGGCCCGACGCCGAGACGAACGACGCGGAACACCCTGGGAGGCGGGCGGCCGAGAGGCGGACGTGCTCGAGCCAGGCCGGAGTGGGTCGGAACCCGTACGCCCCCTGCCAGTACTCCAGGGGCGGCGCGTCGAAGGTCCACATGGTGCCGAATTCCTTGACCCAACCGCCCGGGCCGGTGGTCATTGGGGCCGTGGTGACGGCCGCCGGGGCGGGCGACGGCCCCGCCGTCGGCGTCGGGGCTCGGCTGCAGGCTGAGAGTGAGAGCAAGGCGGCGGTGGTCAGTGAGGCCTGACGAATGGTCGGCATGGTGGCGTACCGGGTGCGGAAGATGGTTCATTCTAGAGACGCGGCCGGCGGGCCGGCAAGACCGGCGGCATCTGGTTTCGCACGCGCCTCATGCCGGCTTCACAGGCCGCCGGCTCCGGGGGTTGACACGGGAGGGTTGGTGAGCCATCGTTGCTATTCAAGCAAACGCTTGAATACTTCCATGCCCGAGACCCAGACCCGCCGCTTCAAAGACGCCATCTACCGCCAGCTCGCCCGGATCGGGAAGGCGGTGGCCAGCCCGCGGCGCCTGGAGCTGCTCGATCTCCTGGCCCAGGGCCCGCGCACCGTCGAACGGCTAGCGAGGGAAACCGGTCAGTCGATCGCCAACACGTCCCAGCACCTCCAGCGCCTCCGCCAGGCCCGGCTGGTGGAGGCGCAGAAGCGGGGCCTGTACGTGACCTACCGCCTGGCGGACCGGGGCGTGGCGGAGTTCTACCGGGGCTTGCGGGTCCTGGCGAAGTCACGGCTAGCCGAGATCAACCGCATCACCCGGGACTTCCTGGTGGATCGCCGAGCGCTCGAACCGGTCGATCAAGAGGCCCTGGTGGGCCGAGTGCTGCGTGGCGAAGTGACCCTGTTGGACGTGCGCCCGGCCGAGGAGTACACCGCCGGCCACATCGCGGGGGCGGTCTCCGTGCCGCTGCGGGAACTCGAACAGCGCGTCGCGGCCTTGCCCAGGCGCCGCCACATCGTGGCCTACTGTCGCGGGCCCTACTGCGTTCTGGCCATCGAAGCCGTGTCACGCTTACGGGCCCTGGGATTCAAGGCGTTCCGGCTGGAAGACGGGATCCCCGACTGGCGGGCGCGGGGTCTCCCCGTCGCCGTGGGTGCTGCATGAAGTTCCTGGTGATTCTGAACGATCCAGCCTACGGGACGGAGCGCTGTTACAACGGGCTGCGGTTGGCGGGTTCGCTGGCCAAGCGCGAAGGGCAGGAGGTCCGCGTATTCCTCATGGGTGACGCGTCGGGCTGCGCCAAGGCGGGCCAGACCGTGCCCAAGGGCTGGTACCATCTCAATCGCATGCTCACGGTGGTGATGCAGCAGGGCGGCGAGGTCGGCGTGTGCGGCAGTTGTATGGACGCGCGAGGGTTCACCGACGCCGATCTGATCGAGGGTGCACGGCGCAGCTCGCTCGAAGAATTGACGGACTGGACTCTATGGGCGGACCGGGTGATCACGTTTTGACCGCGGACCTCCCGGCGGACCCCACGCATGTTTACCCTCGGCGCCGGAGCCGATGATGGACGCGCTCTATTCGGTGCTCAAGTTCCTGCACGTGCTGGGTTTCGTGTTCATGGCCATCCCGCTGTTCAACCTCATCGTGGTGAACGAGCGGGCGCTCCTGGGCGTCCCCTTCCAGTATCACGCCGACCGCTACATGGAGAACATCATCCGGCGCGGCGCGCTGCGGTGCTTCGTGTTTCAGGGCACGGTGCTGGCGTCGGGCGTGCTGATGCTGGCCCTGGGGCCCATAGGGATCGGTGCGCTCTGGGGCAACTGGGTGCTGCTGGCGAAGACCATACTGCTCCTCACGCTCATGGTGCTCCTATCCTATGTGCATTTTGGGTTGCAGCCCCGAATCGAGGCGATTCTCGCGGATGTGAGTGCGGACGCGGTGCCGCCGGCCGATCTGCCGGGCAGGCTCAAGCCCTATCGCGTGCGCCGGAAGCGCCTGGCCACGATCTGCCTGTTCCTGGTGATCACCACCATCGTGCTCGGGCTCCAGGTGTATGGGCCGTTCCCCGCGTGGCTGACCGTGGCGCTCATCCTGCTGGCCGGGCTGTTCGCGTGGCGGGCCAATCGCACCCTGCTGCGCCTGGGTTGGTTCTAGCGAACAAGCGCGAGGGTGTCACGAGGTCGTCGGCCTAAGACGCCCCGGTAGGTCCCCGGGACGGGCGGGAGGGGACTCCACGGCCCTCGCCCGGCGCCCAGCGCGCCACTAGCTTCCGCCGACGTGACCATGTCGGCCCCCGATCTCTCCAAGCTGCGCATTGACCGGGACACGCCTCCTGCGGGCGTCTCCCGCGCCCTCAAGCGGAACGCCATCTTCGCCGCCGTCGCGCTGGCTGTGATCGCCGTGGTCATGGTGTGGCTGCGCCGGGGCTCGGCGATCCCCGTGGAGACGGTCGTGGCGACCGCGACGGGCGGAGAGGCGGGTGGCGGCTCCGGCACCAGTGTCACCGCCAACGGGTATGTGGTGGCCCGCACCCGCGCGGCGGTTTCGGCCAAGGTGCCCGGACGGCTGGCGGAGCTCCGGGTGAGCGAGGGATCGTTTGTCCGGGAAGGTGAGACCATCGCGCGCCTGGAAAACGCGGACTACCGGGCCCAGGTGGCCCAGGCCGAGGCCACCATCGCCACCGCGCGGGCGCAGCTGATCGAGGCCGAGGCCGAGCGGGACCAGCTCCAGCGCGAGGCCCGGCGGCTGCGGGATATCCGGGCCGAGAACGCCGAGCTGGTATCGGCGCAGGACGTAGAAGCGGCCGAAGCGCGGGCGGCGCAGTCGGAGGCCAGGGTCCGGGCGGCGGCGGCGAGGGTCGAGTCGGCGGGCGCGGGGCTCCGGTTCGCGCAGGCCAGCCTCGAGAACACGCTGGTGCGGGCCCCGTTCACCGGCACCGTGTTGCGGAAGGAGGCCGAGGTGGGTGAGGTGGTGGCCCCCTCGGTGGGTGGCGGGCTCACCCGCGGCGCCGTCGTGACCATGGCCGATCTCGCGACCCTGGAAGTCGAAGTGGACGTGAACGAGGCCTACATCGCCCGGATCACGCACGGCCAGGGCGCGCGCATCACCTTGGATGCCTACCCGGATACCTCGTTCGCAGGGCGGGTGCGTCAGGTGGTGCCGACCGCCGACCGGCAGCGGGCCACGGTGCAGGTCAAAGTGAGTATCCTGGATCGCGACCCGAGGATCCTCCCGGAAATGGGCGCGCGCGTGGATTTTCTGGAGCCCGACCGGCTCCAGGGCGAGGCCCCCTCTGCCTCCGTCGCGCGGACCTTCCGGGTGCCGGCTGCCGCGGTCTTCCAGCATGAGGGTCAGACGGTGGTGTGGCTGGTGCGAAACGGCCGACTGGAGTTGCGCCCAGTCGAGGCAGGCCCGGTGAGCGCGGGATTCCGAGAGATTCGTAGCGGATTATCCGGCGGTGAGCTGCTACTAGCAGGCGGCGCTGAAACCCCGACGCCCGGCATGCGCGTAAAGGTCACTACGACGCCCTGACAGCCGGCCGTTCGCCCACTGGGCTGGGCGTCGGCGATCTGCCTCACGGAAGACGGACAACGTAAAAAGGACAACGCCTTTATGGCCCTCGTCGAAATCCGCGACGTTTACAAGACCTTTCACCGCGACACGCAGCGCATCGAAGTGTTCACCGGCCTCGACCTGACCATCGAGCCTGGCAGTTTTCTGGCGCTGATGGGGCCCTCCGGCTCGGGGAAGTCCACGCTGCTGAACCTGCTGGCCGGCCTGGATAGGCCCAGCAGCGGCACCGTGCGGGTGGCGGACGCCGAGGTGAGCGCTATGACCCCCGCGCAACTGGCACCCTGGCGCGCGCGGCACATCGGCTTCGTGTTCCAGCAGTTCAACCTGCTGCCGGTGCTCACCGCGTATCAGAACGTCGAGCTGCCGCTCCTGCTCACCCGTCTGTCCAAGAAGGAGCGGGACGAGCGGGTGCGGATCGCGCTGGGCGTGGTGGGTCTGGAAGACCGGATGGATCACTACCCCCGCCAGCTCTCGGGCGGACAGGAGCAGCGCACGGCCATCGCGCGGGCGATCGTGGCCGACCCCACGCTGATCCTGCTGGACGAACCCACCGGCCAGCTGGACTCCCATAGCTCGCAAGAGCTGCTGGTGCTGCTCCAGCGGCTCAACCACGAGTTCAAGAAGACCATCCTGGTCGTGACGCACGATCCCCACGTGGCGGAACGCGCCAAGACGGTGCTGCACCTGGAGAAGGGCGAGCTGATCGAAAAGCAGGCGGTAGCCCGATGAAATATCTGCCGCTGGTGCTCGCCAACCTGGGCCGCCACAAGCGGCGGACCATTCTCACCATCGCCAGTGTGGCGCTGGCGCTGTTCCTGTTCGCTTCGCTCCGCACCGTGGTCACCACCATTGGCGCCTACTCCCAGTGGGGCAGCGCCCGACGGCTGGTGACCACCAACGCCACCGGGATCGTGTTCCCGCTGCCCCTGGCGTATGCCAACCGCCTGCGCGCGCTCCCGGGGGTGGACGCGGTGAGCTGGGCCAACTGGTTCGGGGGCCGCTACGGCGACGGCAAGCGATTCTTCGCCAACTTTGCCGTGGACGCCGAGTCCTATCTCGACATGTATCCCGAGATCGTGCTGCCGCCGGATCAGCGCGAGGCGTTCCTGCGCGAGAAAGCATCGGCGGTAGTGGGAATTCGGCTCCTGGACATCTTCGGCTGGCGGCTGGGGCAGGACGTCACCCTGCAGGGGACCATCTTCCCCGGGGACTGGACGTTCACCATCCGGGGCGTCTACACCGTGTCGGACCCGCTGATCAACGAGGACATGCTGTTGTTCCGCCACGATTACCTGGACGAGCGGACCGGCCGGCTGGGCTTCGCCGGGTGGTACGTGCTCAAGATCGCCAATCCGACCGAAGCGGCTCAGGTGGGCAAGACGGTGGACGACATGTTCCGCAACTCCAGCTCGCCCACCAAGACCGGCACCGAGCAGCAGTTCAACGCCAGCTTCGCCACCATGTGGGGCAACGTGGGCTTCCTGATGAACACCATCGGCCTGGCGGTGGTGTTCGCCATCCTGCTGGTCACCGCGAACGCCATGATGATGAGTGCCCGGGAGCGGACCGGTGAGATCGCGGTCCTGAAGACCATCGGCTTCACGGACCGGATGCTGTTCACGCTCACCATGCTGGAAGCCGGGGGGATCACGCTGATCGGCGCGGTGGTGGGCCTGGGAGCGGCCAAGGCGCTCTACAAGGGCACCAACTTCAACGCCGCTGGATTCCTGCCGGGGTTCGACGTGACGGTGGGGACCCTGCTCACCGGGCTGGGGATCGCGCTGCTCTTGATGCTGGCCAGCGGGCTGGTCCCGGCGGTCCGCGCCGCGCGGCTGCCCGTGGTGCAGGCGCTGAGGCATGTCGAATGATCCCCATCGTGTACAACGTGCGGAGTGTGCGCCAGCGCCCGGTTTCCACGGCGCTGACCGCGCTGGGTGTGGGGCTGGTGGTGGCGGTCTTTATCGGGACGCTGGCGCTGGCCAACGGCTTCCGGACGGCGTTGGTTCGGACCGGATCCGACCGGAATGTCTTCGTCCTGCGCAAGGGGGCGGACTCCGAGCTCTCGAGCGGGCTCTCACGGGAGAGCGCCAGCACCATTGCGGCGTTCCCCCATGTCGCGGTCGGCCCGGACGGACGGGCCCTGGTGAGCCCCGAGGTCTACGTGCTGATCCCATTGGGGCGCATCCAGGACACCACCAAGGTGACCAACGTGGTCGCCCGCGGCGTCAGCGATCAGGCCTGGGTGGTTCGGCAAAACGTGCAGGTGACCGAAGGCCGGCGGCCGGTCTCGGGGCGCGCCGAAGTGTGCGTGGGGCAGAAGCTGGTGGGCCGCTTCCCCAACACCAATGTGGGTGACCGGCTGCGCTTCGCCGGGCGCGACTGGGACGTCGTGTGCCACTTCACGGCGGCCGGCTCGGCGTTCGAGTCTGAGATCTGGGGTGAGAACGAGCAATACATGCCGGTCTTCCGCGGCGAGGTGTTCCAATCCATCACCTTCCGGCTCAAAGACCCCGGAGCGTTCGAGGACGTCAAGCGCGAGATGGAAGGCGACAAACGGATCACCGTGGACGTGCACCGCGAGCGGGAGTTCTACATCCAGCAGTCCGCGCTGCTGGACCGGATCCTCCGCATCCTGGCCATGGTCATCACCAGTATCATGGCGGTAGGGGCGATCTTCGGGGCGGTGAACACCATGTACGCGGCGGTGGCCTCGCGGGCGCCGGAGATCGCGGT
>Ga0073934_10003341_pt1 | contig 29902 bp, 31 predicted proteins | sample LarsenN4metaG_FD_76834 | JGI IMG/M metagenome (GOLD analysis project Ga0073934, IMG submission 76834) | Hot spring sediment bacterial and archeal communities from British Columbia, Canada, to study Microbial Dark Matter (Phase II) - Larsen... ... | reverse complement strand
GGTTCGACACGAAGCGCACACCGCCCGCGGGCGCCGCTGCCGGCACAGGTGCGGCCACCGGAGCGGGGGCTGCGAAGGCTTCGGCAAAGCTCGGGCGCGCGGCGCTCTCGACCGGCGCGGGTGCAGCCACGGTGACTGCGGCAGGGGCGGGTGCGGCGTTCGCCAGCACCGGCGCCTCAGCCTGTGCGGCGGCTTCGGCCACCAGCACATCGGTCGCCGGGAAGTTGGCGAGCGCGAGGCGCTGCGGCTGGCCGGCGTCGGGTCGCGGGGTCACCTGCAGCATCGCCGCAACGCGCTGTTCGAAATGTTCGGGTGCGGACATCATCGCCCATTCGGTCAGGCGGGCATCGAGCTGATCGGCCGGCACGTCCTCGGCCGCCATCACCCGCGCCGCACGCCAGTTGCCCGCCAGCGCATAGGTATAGGCGAGGTTCTGGCGCAGCTTGGGAGAGGCCTGATCGCTGGCACGCACCGCGTTGATCAGCACGTGGATGCCGCGTTCGGGCTGTCCGGCAAGGGCATAGGCGAGGCCGAGATCGGCGGGATCGATCAGCTGCGCGTGATCGTCGAGCACCTGCACCGCGGCGCGGCCCTGGCCCAGCGCGGTCTTGGCGAGCGCCAGGCTCAGCACGGTGCGGGGATCCTCGTTACCCAGATCGAGCGCATCGCCGAAGCTCGTCGCCGCCGACTGGAACCGGCCGGCCTCGAGATAGGCGGCGCCCAGCAGCGCGCGGAAGCCCGGGTTGCGCGGTTCGGCCAGCACGGCCGCCTCGGCGTGGGCGATCGCCTTTTCGGCCTGGCCCTTCTGGAGAGCGACCTGGGCGTTCGAGAAGGAAACGTCGGCCTGCGGCGCGCTCGAGGTAGCGCAGCCGGCGAGCGCGAGCCCGGCCAGTGCGGTGCTCACGGCGAGGGCGAGGCGCGGCGGGGTGAAGCCGATCGAGGTGCTGCGGTCCATGGTGAATATCCCCTATTGATCCTGCTGTTTCGCGTGGTGTTCGGTGTCAGTGGCGCTTGAGATGGGCGGCGATCACGTCGAGATTGTCGAATTCGGCAAGCATCGCATCGAGCGCCTCGGTGAGCAGCGCCTGGGCGCTCACGCCCTGCATGGTCGCGGCGAGGCGCAGCTTGAGATGGCGTTCGGGATCGAGCCGCAGGGTGAAGGCGGCGCGACGTTCGGTGTTGCGGGGGGCCGGGCGCGGCATCGGCCGGCGCACCGGCGCGGCGATGCGGATGGGAGCCGGCGCGGGGCTCGGTTCGGGCGCGTCGTCTTCCGCCGCGTAATCCTCCTCGAGCGTGTCGTCGTATTCGGCCTCGACCTCGTAGGCGTCCTCGTCCTCGTCCTCAAAATCCTCGTAGTCGCCGAAGGTCGCGTCGCTTTCGTCGGTTTCTTCCTCGGGGCCGGTCATCACCGCATCTGCGAGCACGCGCTCCTCGAGCCGGCGCTGCTGGCGGCGGACGATCGGGCTCGTGGCGCCATCGCCGGCCGCGACCGAAGCATTGATCGGCACCACGTCAGCGCCCGATTCGCCCTCGACCTCGTCGGCGAGATCGTGGCCCATGTCGTTCCAGCCCAGATCCTCGAGCTGTTCGTCGGCAAGCGTGGCGATTTGCGTTTCGTCCACGACCAGCGGTGCGAGCTGCGGACGCATGGCGGGTTTGGCACCGCCCTTGCGGGCAAGCAAGGTGGGGCCGAGCGAGGCAAAACCGGATTCGGACATCGCCCTGGTTTCCCCTTCGCGCTTACTGCGCCACCCGGCGGCCGAAGCCGCCAGCCGGACGCGGCACACCGCCCATCTGCGCCGCGCCGTTGGGCGCTGCGGCAAACACGGTGCGGCGGAAATTCTTCTCGAGCCGGTCGGCGATATAGCGCCACAGTGCGGCGATCTCGGCGGCGCTGCGGCCTTCCGGATCGACTTCCATGACGGTGCGGCCGTCGATCATCGAGGCGGCGAAATCGGTGCGGTGATGCAGCGTGATCGGGGCCACGGTGCCGTGCTGCGACAGCGCGACGGCGGCTTCCGAAGTGATCTTGGCCTTGGGGGTGGCGGCGTTGACGACGAACACCAGCGGCTTGCCCGCACGCTCGCACAGATCGACCGTGGCGCCCACGGCGCGCAGATCGTGCGGGCTGGGACGGGTCGGCACCACGATCAGCTCGGCCACCGAGATCACCGACTGGATCGCCATGGTGATCGCCGGCGGGGTGTCGATCACCGCCAGCTTGAAGCCCTGCTGTCGCAGCACCTGAAGATCATTGGCAAGCCGCGACACGGTGGTCTGGGCGAAGGCGGGATATTCCGCCTCGCGCTCGTTCCACCAGTCGGCCAGCGAGCCCTGCGGATCGATGTCGATCAGCACGACCGGGCCGGCGCCCGCGCGCTGGGCCTGGACGGCCAGATGACCGGACAGGGTGGTCTTGCCCGATCCGCCTTTCTGCGATGCCAAAGCGAGTACACGCAACGCCTGGGTCCCCCTGGATTAACTCCGCTCGTGGCCGCCCCATTGCGGCCTCGAATTGCGGCTGGATGTCAACGGGATCGCAGGATACCCCTAATTTTGGGTTAAAGCGGTTCACTTTGATGCAAGCTGTTAATCGAGGCAGGCGGAAAAAACCGGGCCGCGCCGCGTGACGAGGGCCCCGGCAACGCTTTCCTAACCGTGTTGTGATTAAGATCGCAGCACCCAAACCGCACAGGATGATGCGAGACGCGTTATGGCTCGGACTATCGCAGGAACACGGATAGGCATTGGCGCCGTGCTGCTGGCGCTTTGTGCCGCGCCGGTGCTGGCCGACGTCAAGGCGGGCGTCGATGCCTGGAGCGAGGGCGATTACGCCCGCGCGGTAGCGGAATGGGAAGCCCCTGCGGCCGCGGGCGATGCCGACGCGCTGTTCAACCTCGCGCAGGCCTATCGCCTCGGGCGCGGCGTTCCGGCCGACAATGCGCGTGCCCGCGCGCTCTACGAGGAAGCCGCAAGGCGCGGCCATGTGAAGGCGGCGGACAATTACGGGCTGATGCTGTTCCAGGAAGGCCAGCAGGAAAAGGCCATGCCGCTGATTCGCGCGGCGGCCGAGCGCGGCGATCCGCGCGCCCAATACGTGCTGGGCCTGTCGCACTTCAACGCCGACTACGCCCCGCGCGACTGGGTGCGCGCCTATGCGCTGATGACCCTGGCGCAGGGGCAGGGCCTGCCGCAGGCGCAGGACGCGCTGCTTCAGATGGATCGCTATGTGCCGGTGGTGCAGCGTCAGCAGGCGCAGTCGCTCGCGCGGCAGATCGAGGCCGATGCCAAGGCCCAGCGCAATACCGATCTGGCCGCGGCCGAACTGGGCACCGGGACGAGCGCGGTTGCCACCGCTGCGGTGGCAGCGCAGCCGCGCACCGCAATAATGACGACCGCCGCCGCGCCGGTACCCGCATCCGCACCCGCTCCCGCTCCCCTTCCTGCGGTGGCGACCCGCGTGGCGGCCCCGGCCCCGGCCCCGGCCCGGGCTTCCGCCCCGGCGCCCGCACCGGCACCGGTTCGCGTGGGTGGCAACTGGCGCGTGCAGCTCGGCGCCTTCGGGGTAGCGGCCAATGCCGATCGGCTGTGGGGCCAGCTGGCGGGCCATCCCGCGCTTGTCGGCACCAAGAAGTCGCTGGTGCCGAGCGGCCGCGTGACGCGGCTGCTGGCCGCCGGATTCGCCAGCAAGGCCGATGCCGAGCGTGCCTGCGCGCGGCTCAAGCAGCAGGGGCAGGCCTGCATCCTCGCCGGACAGGGCTGAGCTGCTTTCCACCAAGGCGCGGCCTTGTTCGACAGGCCGCGCTTCCCATGGCCGTGCAAGGTGCTAGGTTGCCCGCATAATCAGCCGGGGAGCGCGAATGGATGATGTTGTGGGTCTGCGCGCCGCGCAGGAGGTGTTCGGCGACAGCCCGGCGGAAGTCGCTCCCGTCAGCGCCGCAGAGCGGATCGATACGCTCGATTTCATTCGCGGTCTCGCCGTCATGGGCATTCTCGCCGCCAATATCGTCGCCTTCGGCCAGCCCTTCGAGGCCTACATGTACCCGGCCGCGTTCAAGACCGATCCGGGCGATCCCGGCGGGTGGATGTGGATCGCGCAATTCATCCTGATCGACGGCAAGATGCGCGGGCTGTTCACCCTGTTGTTCGGGGCGGGGATCTACCTGTTCATGGAAAAGGCCTGGGCGCGCGGCGCGACCCGCAAGCTGCAGGCGTGGCGGCTGACGGTGCTGATGGGCTTCGGGATGCTCCACTTCTTCCTGATCTGGCCCGGCGACATCCTGTTCTACTACGCGCTGTTCGGTTTCCTTGCGCTCGCCTGCGTCGGCTGGAGCGCCAGGGACCAGCTTGTCGTCGGCCTGCTCGGCTATCTCGCCGGAGTGCTGTTTTACGCCGTCACCATGTCGATGCCCTGGGCCATCGTTTCGACCCCGATCGGCGACGCGCCGGAATTGGCCGAGAGCCGCGCCGGGCTGATCGATGGGATCGAGCAGGCGCTTGCCAAGGGCGACGTGCCCAACGCCGCGATTGCCGCGGGCAACTACGGCACGCTGGTGATGCACCGCCTGACCGAGCAGTGGAGCGAACCGTTCACCAATGCGCTGCTGTTCAGTTTCGAGACTTTCCCGCTGATGCTGCTCGGCATGGCGCTCTACCGCCTCGGCTTCTTCAGCGGCGGGTTTGACCGCGGGACGATGCTGCGCTGGGGCTGGGCGGGGGTGATCCTTGGCGGGCTGGCGCACCTTGCGATCGGGCTGGCGATGCAGGCTGACGGCTTCAGCTATTACGGCACGCTCGCTGCCTTCGTCGGCTGGAGCCCGCTGCCGCGGCTGTGGATGGTGCTGGGGCTGGCCGCGCTGCTGGTGGCCTATGCTCCGTCGGCGACCGGCTGGCTGGGCGAACGGGTGCGGGCGGCGGGGCGGGCGGCCTTCACCAATTACCTCGGCACGTCGGTGCTGATGATGTTCGTCTTTCACGGCTGGGCGCTGGGGCTGTTCGGGCAGTTGAACCGCCCGCAGCTCTATATCGTGGTGGTGCTGACCTGGGTGCTGATGCTTGCCTGGTCCAAGCCCTGGCTCGATCGCTACCGCTACGGCCCGCTTGAATGGCTCTGGCGCTGCCTCACCTATGGGAAGCTGTTTCCGCTGCGCCGGTGACGCGGTCGCGGCAAGCGACCGCAAGCGCGACCGCCCGGCGCCTGAGGGCGAAACGAAAAAAGCCACTTGTTATTGAGAGTGGTTCGCATACATTCACCCCTGCAAACGCTTCGCAAGAGAGATTCGGCGGCCCATGTATATCTGCATCTGCAACGCGATCCGTGAGACTGACTTGCGGAAAGCCGCGCTCGCCTGCTCCGGCGACGCCGAGGCGACCTACGCCACGCTCGGCAAACGCCCCAATTGCGGCCAATGCCTTGAGGAAGCGCAGGAAATCATCGACGCCGAACGCGCGGCCGCTTGCTGCGAGGCAGTCGCAGTATAAGCCGCCTGACCCGCGATTGCGAACCTCTCGCAAACCGCTGATTCACAAAGAAATTTTCTGGCCTTCCCCTTGCGGAGAGACCCCGGCAGCGTCTATTTAGGCGGCAACGCCGGCACGGCGCTTTGATCTATCGCAAGGAGGATTGAGCCATGAAGGGCGATCCCAAAGTCATCGACTATCTCAACCAGGCGCTCACCAATGAGCTGACCGCGATCAACCAGTACTGGCTGCATTATCGCGTGCTCGACAACTGGGGCCTCAAGAAGCTCGCCGCCTACGAACGCCACGAATCGATCGAGGAGATGGAGCACGCCGACAAGCTGGCCGAGCGTATCCTGTTCCTCGAGGCGTTGCCCAATTTCCAGGCAATCCACAAGCTCAAGGTCGGCGAGAACGTCGAGGAGATCCTCCGCGCCGACATGGCGCTCGAAAACGAGGCGATCCCGCTGCTGCGCGACGCGATCGAGCATTGCGAAAGCGTGCGCGACTATGTCAGCCGCGACCTCTTCGCCTACATCCTCAAGAACGAGGAAGAGCATGTCGATTTCATCGAGACCCAGTTCGAGCTGATCGAGCGGATGGGGCTGCACAATTATTGCCAGCTGCAAAGCGCGCCCGCCGGCGACAGCTGACGGCTCGCAGCACGTTGCCCAAAATGGGGGCAGGGCCGGACGCGGTGCCTGCCCCTTTGCTTGTGTGGGTGCCTAAACCTTGGGCAGCTGCGCGCCGAGGGCGGCGAGCCGCGTCTCCAGCAGGAAAAAGCCCAGGCCCGTCACCAGCAGCACCATCGTCAGCACCCACAGCATCGCGATGATCGTGCCGATCTGCGCGGTGATATAGGCCGAGATGAACAACAGGCCGATCACCAGGCTGATGATCACCGCCGCGGCGGTCGAGAACAGGATCGCCCCCTGCGCCAGCTTGCGCCGCCGCATCAGCCAGCCGAGCTCGCGCACCTGCTTGGCGGTGCGCTGCTCCTCGATCTTGTCCTCGATCTTGTCGATCCGCTGCGCGATCCAGATCATCCGGCTCATGATCACGTTCATCACCGCCCCGATGCCCGAAAGCAGGAAGGCCGGGGCGAGGCTCAGCTGCACCACCTGCTGCACCCGCGGAGTGGAGGCGGTGCGTTCGATGATCTCGAAGGCAAGGGGCGTCCGTGCGGCGGCGGCGGCGAGGAGGTCGAGAAGCATTGCCCGCTAGTCCTTGGCGTAGGGGTTCTTGGGGCTCTTGAGCGTGACCCGCACCGGCACGGCGTCGAAGCCCAGCTTGGCGCGGATGCCGTTGACGAGATAGCGCTCGTAGCTCTTGGGCAGGAGATCGAGCCGGCTGCCGAAGATGACGAAGCGCGGGGGCCGGGTGCCGGCCTGGGTGATATAGCGCAGCTTGATCCGCTTGCCCCCGGGCGCAGGCGGCGGGTTGGCTTCGAGCGCATCGTCGAACCAGCGGTTCAAGGCCGAGGTCGGCACGCGCTTCGACCAGGCCTCGCGCAGGTCGAAGGCGGCGCCGAGCATCTGGTCCAATCCCTTGCCGGTCTTGGCGCTGACCGCGAACAGGGGAAGCCCGCGCACCTGCGCCAGCCCATCGTCCAATGCCGCGCGGATGCCGTTGAACAGCTTGCTCGCGTCTTCGGCCACGTCCCACTTGTTGATCGCCACCATCAGGGCGCGGCCCTCTTCGAGCACGAGGCTGGCGATTTTCAGGTCCTGATGCTCCAGCCCCTGCGTCGCATCGAGCAGCAGCACCACGACTTCGGCAAAATCCACCGCCCGGCGCGCATCGGCGACCGAAAGCTTTTCGAGCTTCTCGGTGACATTGCGCTTCTTCCTCATCCCCGCGGTGTCGATCAGGCGGATCTCGCGGGTCTCGCCGGTCCTCGGATCGGTCCATTCCCAGTCGATCGCGATCGAATCGCGGGTGATCCCGGCCTCGGGCCCGGTCAGCAGCCGGTCTTCGCCCAGCAGGCGGTTGATCAGGGTGGATTTGCCCGCATTGGGCCGCCCGACGATGGCGAGTTTGAGCGGACCTGCCGGACGATCCTCCTCGTCCATCGCCGCGGCCTCGGTGCGGGCGATGTCCTGCGCTTCCTCCCATTCTTCCGACCTGGCGCCGATGATCGGCCACAGTCCGCCGAACAGATCGGCGATGCCCTCGCCATGCTCGGCCGAAAGCGCGAGCGGTTCGCCGAGGCCCAGCGCCCAGGCTTCGAGCACGCCCGCCTCGGCCGCTGCGCCCTCGGCCTTGTTGGCGACCAGCACCACCGGGACCGATTGTTCGCGCAGATAGCGGGCGATTTCCTCGTCGAGCGGGGTCAGCCCGGCGCGCGCGTCGATCACGAACAGCGCCGCATCCGCGCCCGCAAGGCTCGCCTCGGTCTGTTTGCGCATCCGCCCCGGGAGGCTGAGTTCGTCCTCGTCCTCCCACCCGGCGGTGTCGACCACGGTGAACTTCAATCCCGCGATCACCGCATCGCCCATCCGCCGGTCGCGCGTCACCCCCGGCTGATCGTCGACCAGCGCGAGCTTCTTGCCCACCAGCCGGTTGAACAGCGTGGACTTGCCGACATTGGGCCGGCCGATGATGACGACTTCGGGCTTCTTGGGGAGGGACATATCCGCCGCCAAGTGGGCGCAAATCGCGGTTTTGGCAAGCGAGGAGGCCCGAAGCCCCTCGGTATCAGCCCTTTCGGGCGATCGGCGGGTTCTCGCCCAGATCCTCGTACCACGCCTCGACCGGGCCGGTCAGCTTGATCGTCAGCGGCTGCCCCTTGCGGTCGACGGTCTTGCCCGCCTGCACCCTGACCCAGCCTTCGGAGATCGAATATTCCTCGACATCGGTGCGCACCCGATCCTTGAAACGGATTCCGATCCCGCGACGCAGTTTCTCGGCGTCGAAGAATTCGCTGCGCGGATTGACCGACAGGTGATCGGGCGGGACGTCTGCGCCGGAAGCGGCGGGGGTGATTTCTGGGGTTTCCTCGTTCATGGCCGCGCCCTTAATCCCCAAGCGGCGCGCCATCAAGCGTGTTGCGCTTGCCCTTTTGGCTTGGGAGGGATAAGGGCGGCGGCTGATACGCGCGGGAGGCTCACGCTTCCCGCGCGGCTTCGTTCGGGCATGCGGGCGTGGCGAAATTGGTAGACGCGCCAGATTTAGGTTCTGGTATCGCAAGATGTGGGGGTTCGAGTCCCTTCGCCCGCACCAACTTCGCCGCTTGACTTGCCCTTACCCAACGGAATTCTAGTGAAGAAGGCATCAGACCAGTTCCCATGCACACCAAGCAGACCGTCAACGAAGGCCTCAAGCGCGCCTATCTGATCACGATCCCGGCCGCCGATCTCACCGCGAAGATCGATGCCGAGATCAAGAAGATCGCGCCGCAGGTGCGGATGCGCGGCTTCCGTCCGGGCAAGGTTCCGGCCAATCTGGTCAAGAAGATGCATGGTGAGGCCCTGCACGGTCAGGTGGTGAACGACACGATCCGCGAATCGGTCGACAAGCTGATGCGCGACGAAGGCCTGCGCCCCGCGATGCAGCCCGAAATCGCGCTGGGCGAAGGCTACGAACAGGGCAAGGATGCGGAAGTCACCGTCAGCCTCGAAGTGCTGCCGGTGATCGAAGCGCCGAGCATCGAAGGGCTCAAGCTCGAAAGGCTGGTGGTCCCGGTGACCGATGCGCAGGTGGACGAGGCGCTGGCCGACATCGCCGCACAGAACAAGAGCTACAAGGATGCCGCCAAGACGAAGAAGGCGGCCGAGGGCGACCAGCTGATCATCGACTTCGTCGGCAAGCTCGACGGCGTCGAGTTCGAGGGCGGCAAGGCCGAGGACGCGGCGCTGGTGCTGGGTTCGGGCACCTTTATCCCGGGCTTCGAAGACCAGCTTGTCGGGGTGAAGACCGGCCAGGAAAAGACCATCACCGTCACCTTCCCGGAAAATTACCAGGCCGCGCACCTTGCGGGCAAGGAAGCGACCTTCGATGTTACCGTCAAGGCGGTGAAGGTCGAAACCGAGACCACGGTCGATGAAGACTTCGCCAAGAGCCTCGGGCTCGACAGCCTCGACAAGCTGCGCGAGATCATGCGCGGGCAGCTCGAACAGCAGACCGCCGGCCTCACCCGCACCCAGATGAAGCGCGCGCTGCTCGATCAGCTCGCCGCGGGCCACAGCTTCGAAGTGCCGGCGACCATGGTCGAGGCCGAGTTCGCGCAGATCTGGCAGCAGCTCCAGCAGGAAGCCGCGCGCGATGCTGATCCGGCGGCGGCGCTCAAGCAGATCGAGGACGAGAAGGACGAATACAAGGCGATCGCCGAGCGCCGCGTGCGTCTCGGGCTGCTGCTTTCGGAAATCGGCCAGGCCAATGGCGTGGAAGTGACCGGGCAGGAAATGTCGATGCTGATCCAGCAGGCGGCGATGCAGTACCGGGCCGAGGACCGCGAACGCTTCGTGCAATACATCCAGTCCGAGCCGATGGCCGCCGCCCAGCTGCGCGCCCCGCTCTATGAGGACAAGGTGGTCGACTTCCTGTTCGACAAGGCCGAGGTGACGGAGCGCGAAGTGACCGTCGAGGAGCTTCAGGCCGCGATCGAGGCCGAGGAAACCACCCCGGCCGCCCCGGCGCCGAAGAAGGCTCCGGCCAAGAAGAAGCCTGCTTCGAGCAAGGCCGAGAAGGCCCCGGCCAAGAAGGAAGCCGCCGCCGAGGAAGCCCCGGCAGCGGAAGAAAAGCCCGCCAAGAAGGCTGCCGCCAAGAAGGATGCGGCTCCGGCGGACGAGAAGCCCGCCGCCAAGAAGGCTCCGGCCAAGAAGGCGGCGGCCAAGAAGTGATCCGGCGCGGGCGGGGCGCTCAACGCCCCGCCGGACGCCACGGACGGAATCGGGGCGCGGGCAGTTTCGCTGTCCGCGCCTTTTCGTAGGCGGCCCCGGCCTTGAGCACCGCGTGATCGTCCCACTTGGCGCCGATGATGCTGAGGCCCACCGGCAGACCCTCGATCGCGCCCATCGGCACGGTGAGGTGCGGGTAGCCGGCAATCGCCGCCGGACTGCCGAAGCCGATCGAGCCGTTGAAATTGTCGCCATTGACCAGATCGCTGACCCAGGTCGGCCCGCGGGTCGGGGCGATCAGGAAGCGGACGTCGTGTTCGGCCAGCAGCTTGTCGAGCGTTTCCGGGCCCGCGATCCGCAAGGCGTCCGCACGCGCGGTCTCGTAGGCGGCGCGATCGGTGGTGCTTTCAGCCAGGGTGAACAGTTCCTGCCCGAACCAGCGCATCTCGCTGTCGGCATTGGCGGTGTTGAAGGCGATGATGTCGGCCAGGCTGCGCGGGGTCGCCCCTTGCTTGAAGGCCGGGATCGAAGCGAGATATCTGGCCATCTCCTCGCGCAGTTCGAACATCAGCACGGTGAAGCTGTCCGCATACATCTTGGCATTGGGCGCGAAATCGATGTCGACCACCACCGCGCCGGCGCGCTGGAGATCGGCCACCGCGGTGTCGAACACCGCCTTCAGATCCTCGCGATTGCCGATCTGCCCGCGCATCACCCCGATCCGCACGCCGGCGAGCGAGGCGGTGTCGAGCCCGGCGGAGTAATCGGGCACGCGCTTGGCTTGCAGCGTCACCGGATCGGCCGGGTCCTCGCCCGCGATGGCGGTCAGCAGCAGCGCCGCGTCGCGCACCGTGCGGGTCATCGGTCCGGCGGTGTCCTGCGTCGAGGAGATCGGCACCACATGGGTGCGGCTGACAAGGCCGACGCTGGGCTTGAAGCCGACGATGCCGTTGATGCTCGCCGGGCAGGTGATCGAGCCGTTGGTCTCGGTCCCGATCGCGCCCCAGGCAAAGCCCGCCGCGATCGCTGCACCGCTGCCGCTCGAGGAGCCGCAGCTGTTGCGATCGATCGCAAAGGGGTTGCGCGTCAACCCGCCCACCGCGCTCCACCCGCTGGTCGAATTGTCCGAGCGGATATTGGCCCATTCGCTGAGGTTGGTCTTGCCCAGCACCACCCCGCCGGCCTTGCGCAGGTTGGCGATCAGCGGCGCATCGCGCCCGGTCGCATTGTCCTTCAAGGCAAGGCTGCCGGCGGTGGTCGGCCATTCGCTGGTCTCGATATTGTCCTTCACCAGCACCGTGCGCCCGCGCAGGGGGCCGATACCGGCCTGCTGGCGCGCCTTGACCGAGGCGGCGGGATCATAGTCGATCACCGCATTGAGCTGCGGGCCATTGTCGTCGAGCGCCTGGATGCGCAGGATGTATTCGTCCACCGCCAGCAGTTCGGCCATCGCCTCGCGGTCGGCCTGGGGCTCGTCAGCCGGGGTGCTTCCTTGCGCGAAGGCCGCGGTGCTGGAGGTGGCAAGCAGGAGGGCGAGCGCGCGGCGGGCGAGGCTGGACATGGTCATGCCGCACGGGTTTGCCTGTTCCGCGCCGCAACGCAAGATGCAGCCGATCTGCCCCGGCCTGGTGCAATTCACAGCCGACACGGTAAACGCCCTTGAAATTGCCCCCCTGCCTCCGACATAGCCACATGAACACCAGCAAGGACAAGGCACCCCAATGATCGATCTGTTCGGCAATACCGGCGAATCCTACGGCACCCAGGGCCAGTTCACGCGCGATCCCGTGACGGGCGCGCTGGTGCCGGTGGTGGTCGAACAGACCAGCCGGGGTGAACGCAGCTTCGACATTTTCTCCCGCCTGCTGCGCGAGCGCATCGTCTTCGTGACGGGGCAGGTCGAGGACGGGATGGCGAGCCTGATCGTCGCCCAGCTGCTGTTCCTCGAGAGCGAAAACCCCTCCAAGCCGATCAGCATGTATATCAACTCGCCCGGCGGGGTGGTGACGGCGGGCCTCGCGATCTTCGACACCATGCAATACATCAAGCCGCGCGTGTCGACGGTGTGCATCGGCCAGGCTGCCAGCATGGGCAGTTTCCTGCTGGCTGCGGGCGAGCCGGGCATGCGCATCGCGCTCCCCAATGCGCGGATCATGATCCACCAGCCCTCGGGCGGGGCGCGCGGGATGGCCTCGGATATCGAGATCCAGGCGCGCGAGATCCTGCGCATCCGCGCCCGCATGAACGATCTCTACGTCAAGTTCACCGGCCGTAGCCTCGAGGAAATCGAGAAGGCGATGGACCGCGACACCTTCCTCGAGGCCGAGGAAGCCAAGGAATTCGGTCTGGTCGACAAGGTGTTCGAGACCCGGCCCGACAGCGAGGAAACCGGCAGCGAGGACGGATCGGGCGGCGCCCCTGAATAATCCCGGCGCTCAAGCCCTAGCTCCCGACTTGACCCGGGGTGGGACGGCTGCCGGACGATCGGGATTTACCCGGTCTTTCGCAGCCTCCGGCACCGGGCCGGTGGCATTAAATCGTGCGCCATGTGTTGATTCATCTGGTGCCATGGATACATTTACCGAATCCGCTGGCGGAACGGCCATGCTATTGCGCGCGGATTCGAGGACACAGGAATGACCAAATTGAGCGGATCCGACAGCAAGAGCACCCTCTATTGCAGCTTCTGCGGGAAGTCGCAGCACGAGGTGCGCAAGCTTATCGCCGGCCCCACCGTGTTCATCTGCGATGAATGCGTCGAGCTGTGCAACGACATCATCCGCGAGGAAACCAAGGCAGGGATCGCCGGCAAGAAGGAAGGCGAGATCCCGACGCCGATGGACATCTTCACCACGCTCAATGACTATGTCATCGGGCAGGACCGGGCCAAGCGCGTGCTCTCGGTCGCGGTGCACAACCACTACAAGCGGCTGAAGCACTCCGGCAAGGCGGGCGACGTTGAACTCGCCAAGTCGAACATCCTGCTGGTCGGCCCCACCGGTTCGGGCAAGACCCTGCTCGCGCAGACGCTGGCGCGCACCTTCGATGTGCCCTTCACCATGGCCGACGCCACCACGCTGACCGAAGCGGGCTATGTGGGCGAGGATGTCGAGAACATCATCCTCAAGCTGCTCCAGGCCTCCGACTACAATGTCGAGAAGGCCCAGCACGGGATCGTCTATATCGACGAGATCGACAAGATCACCCGCAAGGCCGAAAACCCCTCGATCACCCGCGACGTTTCGGGTGAGGGCGTGCAGCAGGCGTTGCTGAAGCTGATGGAGGGCACCACCGCCTCCGTCCCCCCGCAGGGCGGGCGCAAGCATCCGCAGCAGGAATTCCTGCAGGTCGACACCACCAACATCCTGTTCATCTGCGGCGGCGCCTTCGCGGGCCTCGACAAGATCATCGCCGACCGCCTGCAGAAGCGCTCGATCGGCTTCGGCGCGCATGTCGCCGATCCGGACAAGCGCCGCGTCGGCGAGCTGCTCGAAAAGAGTGAGCCGGAAGATCTCCTCAAGTTCGGCCTGATCCCCGAATTCGTCGGCCGCCTGCCGGTGATCGCGACGCTGCACGATCTCGACATTCCGGCGCTGGTGACGATCCTCAAGGAGCCGAAGAATGCGCTGGTGAAGCAGTATCGCAAGCTGTTCGAGCTTGAAGATGTCGAACTCACCTTCACCGACGATGCGCTCCAGGCGATCGCCGAGCGCGCGATCAAGCGCAAGACCGGCGCGCGCGGCCTGCGTTCGATCGTCGAGGGCCTGCTGCTCGACACGATGTTCGACCTGCCCGACATGGAAGGCGTGACCGAGATCGTGATCGACCGCGAAGTGGTCGAGGGCAAAAAGGACCCGATCCGCGTCCACGGCGGCGAGGCGAAGAAGGAAGCGGCGGCCTGATCAGTGCGCGCGGCGGCGATTCTGGAGCTCGCTGCGCTCGCTGCGATCACCGCGCTTGCCGGATCGGCATCAGCGCAGTCAGAAAACCCCTCCGCTAGGCCGCGCCTCAAGTGTGAGGCAGGCCCGCTCGAACGGTATTTCGGCGAAGTGCAGTGGTATGTCTACGCCTGCGACGACGGTGCCAGCCTCGTGTTCTACACGGGCCCGAAACGGCCGGCCGGGCTCGAATTCTACTTCATCATTTTTCCGAAGGACGGAACCTACAAGCTCGTTGGCGAAGGCGTTGGAGACAAGGCCTTGACCAGGCCCGCCTTTGAGGCGCTCTCGGCAATGTCGCCTGACGATTTCCGCACGCTTCATGCCGAGGCCACGGCATCAGGGTGTGCAGCTTTACCCGCATCCTGATCCCCCAAAAAAACCCCGCCCGGCCCTTGGAGGAGAGGCCGGACGGGGTCGGGAGCAGCGCTGCCCCGCATGAGGGGATGGGGAAACCGGGGCCGCGCTAGCCGGTAAAGCCGGGCCTTCAGGCGGGCAGGAACACGCCGTCGGTGACGTGGATCACGCCGTTCGAGGTCATCACGTCGGCCTGCACCACGGTGGTCTTGCCGCCCTTGGCGTCGGTGATCACGACCTTGCCGCCTTCGAGCGCCGCGGTCAGCGTGCCGCCCTGCACGGTCTTGATCGTGGCCTTCCCGCCGTTCGCGTTGATCAGCTTGACGAGGTCACCCGCGGTCACCTTGCCGGCAACGGCATGGTAGGTGAGGATCGTGGTCAGCGTGCCCTTGTTCTCGGGCTTCACCAGCGTTTCCACCGTCCCGGCGGGCAGCTTGGCGAAGGCGGCGTCGGTCGGCGCGAAAACGGTCAAGGGGCCGGGGCTGGAAAGGGTGTCGACAAGACCTGCGGCCTGCACCGCCGCGACGAGGGTCTTGTGCACGCCGGTGCCGACTGCGGTCTGGACGATATTGGCTTCGGCCATCGCCGCGGCCTTGTGGTGATCGGCCAGCGCCGGGGCGGCGACAACGCCGGTGGTGGCGGCGAGCGCGGCGGCGATGATCGCGGTAAGCTTGGTCTTGGGGGTCACAGTCACTCTCATTGTGGGGGATTTCTCTTCTGCAAGCCCTTCCGCTTGCCCCGAAGCTACGCGTCCCCCGCCGGAGCGGTTGCGCAGAAAACGCTAATTCGGGTGAATTGCCGCTTTGATGCGGCGAAGCGCCAGCGCCTCAGACGCGGGTGAAGGCGCCCTCGGCGACGACCGGGCCGGCCGCGCGGCCCTCGGGCTTGCCGCCCAGCGGCTCGCGGGTCAGCACCAGCTGCGAACCGTCGCGCAGTTCGGCAGTGATCGCGTCCGGCACGGCCATGCTGCGCACCTCGCCCGGCACCACCACGCCGAGCGACTTGGCCGCGCTGCCATCGGCCGGCACCAGCCACAGCTCGTGATCGTGAACCCCGTCGGGGGTGAGGCCGATCGCGGCGATCAGCATCTTCTCGCTTTCGGGGATATAGGTGACATCGAGCCTGAGACCGGTGTCGCCGATGGGAACCGTCGCCACCAGCGGCGCGGCGGCGATCTGAACCGGCACGTCCTCACCCGGCGCGCGCGGGGTGCCGCCGGGCGCGAACACCATCACCGCCAGCGCCACCGCCGCTGCCATGGAGGAAAACCCCGCAACCCATTGCCAGCGGCGCACCCGTGCCCTGAGCGCGACAACCTCGGCTTCGGCTGCCTGGCCCGGAGCGTTCCCGGCGCTGCCTTGTGCCGCGACCCGCGCGGCGATCGCGTCCCACACATGGTCGCCCGGCTCGGCGGCGCCGGCCATCGCGTCGGTCCATGGCGCGAACCAGTTGTCCCACCAGTCCTTGCGCCAGGCGAATTGCGGATCGGTCGCATACTTCCCGCGCGCGGCGAGCAGTTCCTCGCCCTCGAGCAGGCCCAGCGCCCATTCGGCGGCGATCAGCGGATCGTCGCGGGGCACGTCGCGATCCGGGGTATCGTCGGGGCCGCTCATGCCGCTTCGCTCGCTTCGAGACAGGCGCGCAGGCGCTGCAGCCCGCGGCGGATCCAGCTCTTCATCGTGCCCAGCGGCACCTCGGCCCGTTCGGCCAGCTGGGCATAGGTGTAGCCGTCGAAAAAGGCGGCGCGGATGTGACCCTGGGTGCGTTCGTCGAGCCCGGCGATGCACTTGTGGATCTGCGCGGCCTGCTCGGCATCGACCAGCAGCGCATCGGCCAGCGGGCTCTCATCGGGAAGCGGCGCAGCCTCTTCGATCCCCACGGCGCCACCGCGCACCTTGCCGGTGCGCAACCGGTCGATCGCGCGGTTGCGGGCAAAGGTCGCCAGCCACGAAATCGGGCTCGCCCGCGCGGGATCGTAGCGGTCGGCCCGCTGCCAGAGATTGACATAGACGTCCTGCAAGGCGTCCTCGGCTTCCTTCCTGTCGCCCAAGATACGCAGGCAGATCCCGAACAGCTTCACCCGGGTCATGCGATAGATCTCCTCGAGCGCCTCGCTGTCGCCCGCGGCGAGCCGCTCCATCGCCGCGCGCAGCGCCTCGCGCGATTGCGCGCCGGAGGGGCGGGGCCGGGCCGCCATCAGCAGCGTGCCCCGCACGGGTTCTCGCCGCTCTCGATCTGGATGGTCGCATGGCCCACCCCGAAGCGGCTCTCGAGCGAGGCGGCGACATCGCGCAGGAAGCTGTCGGGCGCGGGGCGGCCGGGCATGACGAGATGCGCGGTCAGGGCCACCTCGGTGGTCGACATCGGCCAGACGTGGAGATCGTGAACCGCCGTGACGCCCGCCAGGCTGGCGAGGTGCTGCTTGACCTCGGCAAGGTCGATCCGCGTCGGCGCCGCGAGCATCCCCATCGTCAGGCTGTCGCGCGCGAGGCCCCAGGTGCCCCGGGCGATCACCGCGACGATCACCAGGCTGACGAGCGGGTCGATCCACCACAGGCCGGTGACGAGGATCGCCAGTCCCGCCACCACCACCCCCGCCGAGACCAGCGCATCGGCCGCCATATGGAGATAGGCCCCGCGGATGTTGATGTCCTCCTGCCCCTTCAGAAACAGCATGGCGGTCAACGCGTTGATCACGATCCCGATCCCGGCGACGATCGCCATCACCATGCCCTGCGGCTGTTGCGGCTCCATCATGCGGTGGATGGTCTCGAACAGGATCGCCCCGATCGCGATCGCCAGCAGCAGCGCATTGCCGAGCGCGGCGAGGATCGTGGAGCTCTTGTAGCCATAGGTGAAGCGGCCCGAGGACGGTCGGCGCGCAGCGACGCTGGCGACCCAGGCCAGCAGCAGCGCCAGAACATCGGACAGGTTGTGCCCGGCATCGGCCAGCAGCGCCATCGAACCGTAGAGCAGTCCCGCGATCGCCTCGATCACGACGAAGACGATGTTGAGCCCCATCCCGATCACGAATGCGCTGCCGAAATTCTCCGGCCCGTGGTGGTGGCCGCGCGCGTCATGGAGTCCGTGACAGTCACTGGCGCCGTTCCCCTCGGCGTGGTGGTGATGCGCGTGTGCGTGGGCCATGGCGGGACTAGTTGTAGACGCAAGCGTCGAGGCCGTCACGCCTGACGATGCCGATGCGCCGCTCGATCCGGTTGCCGTGGCGCGCGAGCCACCCGCCGGGGTTCTTGACCGCGCGCTTCTTGGGGCTGGGGAGGGCGGCGGCCATGCGGCTCGCCTCGTCGGGCGAAAGGCGCGCGGCGGACTTGCCGTAATAGCGCTGCGCCCCGGCCTCGGCGCCATAGGTGCCGATCCCGGTTTCGGCGACGTTGAGATAGACTTCCATGATCCGCCGCTTGCCCCACACCGCCTCGATCCAGAAGGTGAACCAGGCTTCCAGCCCCTTGCGGAAGAACCCGCCGCCCTGCCACAGGAACACGTTCTTGGCGGTCTGCTGGCTGATGGTCGAGCCGCCGCGGATGCGCCCGCCGTTCTCGGCCGCTTCCATGTTCTCGGCAATCGCCTGTTCGATCGCCTCGGTATCGAAGCCGAAATGCTCGCAGAAGCGCGAATCCTCGGCCGCGATCACCGCCGAGACGAGATTGCGGTCGATATCGTCGAGGCTTCGCCAGTCCTTGGTGATGCCGTTCTCGTCCATCACCATCGTCGCGGTGACGGGCACGGGCAGCCACTTGAAGGCGATCACCAGCAAGAGGGTGATCCCGATGAACCACAGGATGGCCTTGGCGAGGATGCGAAAAAGGGTGAACGCCATCGCCCCGCCTTAGCTGCGCGTTGGGCGCGCCGCAAAAGAAAACCCTCCCCGGCGGCGGGCCGGGGAGGGCTTTGGCATTTCCTTGCGATGGCGCCTCAGGCGACGCCCGGCAGCAGTCGCTCGCCGGCGATGCGCTGCATCGCCTTCTGGAGCTTTTCGAAAGCGCGCACCTCGATCTGGCGGATGCGTTCGCGGCTGACGTCATAGACCTGGCTGAGCTCTTCGAGCGTCTGCGGCTTGTCGGTCAGGCGGCGTTCGGTGAGGATGTGGCGCTCGCGCTCGTTGAGGCTGTTCATCGCCTCGCTGAGCATTTCCATGCGCAGCTGCGCTTCCTCGGCCTCGGCGACGGTTTCGTCCTGCAGCGGACGATCGTCGGTCAGCCAGTCCTGCCACTGGCCCGCGCCATCCTCGTCCCCGCGCAAGGAGACGTTGAGCGAGGCATCGCCGCCCATCATCATGCGCCGGTTCATGTTGATCACTTCCTGCTCGGGCACGCCGAGATCGGTCGCGATCTTGGCCACGTCCTCGGGGCTGAGATCGGAGTCCTCGTAGGCTTCGAGCTGCTTCTTCATCCGGCGCAGGTTGAAGAACAGCTTCTTCTGCGCCGCGGTGGTGCCCATCTTCACGAGGCTCCACGAGCGCAGGATGAATTCCTGGATCGAGGCCTTGATCCACCACATCGCGTAGGTCGCGAGGCGGAAGCCGCGATCGGGCTCGAACTTCTTGACGCCCTGCATCAGGCCCACATTGCCTTCGGAAATGAGATCGGCGACCGGCAGGCCATAGCCGCGGTAACCCATCGCGATCTTGGCGACGAGGCGCAGGTGGCTGGTCACCAGCTGGGCGGCGGCATCGGGATCTCCATGTTCCTGGTAACGCTTGGCGAGCATATATTCCTGCTCGGCGGTGAGCACCGGGAACTTCCTGATCTCGGCGAGGTAGCGGTTGAGGCTCTGCTCGCCGCTGAGGGCCGGGACGGAAGGCGATTTCGTCTTGGTCACTTGGGTTCCTAACCTTTCTCGTGTCGACCACCTGCGCCGGACCCCTGATGGGCATCCGGCGAACCGGGCCACGTGGTTACATATACGCAAAACCGAACTGCTGTATGCGCAATTCATCGATCACAACATCGTAGTTGGTCGATGAGTTCCGCCATGTCTTGCGGCAAACTGCTGCCGAATCGGAGCGTTTCGCCGCTCGCGGGGTGGACGAACCCCAATTCGGCAGCGTGAAGCGCCTGGCGGGCGAAGCCGAGCGAATCGAGCAGCGGCCGGAGCGGTTTGGGGGTGCGTCCATAGACAGGGTCTCCCAGTAGTGCATGACCGATTGACGCACAGTGAACGCGCACCTGGTGGGTTCGCCCGGTCTCGAGCCGGCATTCGATCAGGCTGGCCGACGCGAACCGCTCGATCACCTTGTAATGGGTCACCGCGGTTTTCCCGCGCGAGGAATTCTTGGGCAGCACCGTCATTTTCTTGCGGTCCGCATCCGAACGGCCGATGCGCGCGTCGATTACGCCCTCGGCGGGCGCGGGATGGCCGGCGCAGACCGCGAGGTAGCGGCGGTGGACGGTATGCGCGGCGAACTGGACGGACAGGCCCTCGTGCGCGGCGTCGGTCTTGGCGACCACCAGCAGCCCCGAGGTGTCCTTGTCGATGCGGTGGACGATCCCCGGGCGCGCCACCCCGTTGATGCCGGACAGGTTGCCCCGGCAGTGGTGCAGCAGCGCATTCACCAGCGTGCCGGTGATGTTGCCCACCGCCGGGTGGACGACCATGCCCGCCGGCTTGTCGACCACGATCAGATGCGCGTCCTCGTAGGCGATCACCAGCGGGATATCCTCGGGCTGGGCCTGCGCGGGCATGGCGGCGGCGATGATGATCCGGAACGGCGTGCCTTCTGCGACCTTCATCGCAGCGGACGCGGCGGTTTTGCCCGCGACATCGACCCGGCCTTCGGCGATCAATCCCTGCACCCGCGCGCGGGAAAGGCCCGTCGCTTCGGCCAGCACCTTGTCGAGGCGGGCGGGGGCGGGGATGGTGCCGGTGATGATTTCGCTCTCGGACATGCTATGGCCATGCGCGATGGATGTCGAAGTGACAAGCGCAGCCCTCGCCGCGATGCGCGCAGCCGCGCGTGCCGCGCACCCGCGCGAGGCCTGCGGCATCCTGCTGGGCGAGCAGCGGCGCATCATCGAGGCGCGCCCTGCCGCCAATGTCCACCCGGCGCCGGAAACCCATTTCGAGATCGACCCGCAGGCGCTGGTCGATGCCCACCGCGCCGCGCGCAGCGGCGGGCCGGACGTTGTCGGCTACTTCCACTCGCACCCCGTGGGCGAACCCGCTCCTTCCGCCACCGACCGCGCCTCCGCCGCGGGCGACGGGCGGGTGTGGGCGATCCTCGCTGGCCCGGAGGTGCGGTTCTGGAGGGACGAGGGCGCGGGTTTTGCGGCGCTTTCCTACATTCTCGTCGAAGGCTAGGCTGGCTGGATGATCGAGCGTTTTCCCGTCTTTTGCGCGCATTCTGCCCGCTCGCGTCGGGCCAGCGGTTGGCAAGGCGGGTTTTTTGCTCTTAGACAGTGTCTCATGTGTCTCCAACAAGGCCGGGCCTGCCCAATCCGATGATCTCGCAAACCGATCTTGCCGCGATGCTCTGTTCGCGCCTGTGTCATGACCTGCTCTCGCCGGTGGGCGCGCTCGCCAACGGGCTCGAACTGCTCGCCGAGGAGCAGGATCCGGAAATGCGCGCGCGCTGCATGGAACTGCTCGAGCAATCGGCGCGGATCAGCACCGACAAGCTCAAGTTCTTCCGCCTCGCCTTCGGGGCGGCCGGGGGCTTCGGCGAGGCGATCCCGATCGACGAGGCGCAGTCGGTGGTCGGCGCTCTCGCCAGCGATGCCAAGCGCGTGACGATCAACTGGGCGATTGCCGAGCCGAGCCTGCCCAAGCCCGCGATCAAGGTGCTGCTCAACCTTGCCCAGATCGCGCTCGATGCGCTGGTGCGCGGCGGTACGCTCGACATCGGGGCGGAGCGGCGCGACGGTGCGGTCGAGATCGTCGCCCGCGCGCGCGGAGACCGGATCGCTTTCGACGAGACCATCGGCCGCGCGCTGCAGGGCGATCTCAGCGACGCCGAGATCACCAGCCGCACCGCCGCTGCGCACATGGTCGCCGTCCTCGCCGAGGAGATGGAGGGCGGGCTGCAATACAAGCTCGGGGACGGGGTGCTGGTGCTCGGCGCCGTGCTGCCCGAGCCCGAGGGCCTGATCGGATAGGGGCCTGATCGATGCTGGGGGGCAACGACATGACGGGCGACGAGCTGGTGCACCGCGAGGTGCTCTCGCCCAATTTCAACGAGCGCACCCTGCCGATCAGCATGGTGGTGCTGCACTACACCGAGATGAAGCCGGTCGAGACCGCGCTCGCGCGGATGTGCGATCCGGCCGCCTCGGTCAGCGCGCATTACTGCATCACGGAAGGTGGCGAGGTGATCCGGCTGGTGCCCGAGGAGCGGCGGGCGTGGCACGCGGGCCAGTCGTTCTGGCGCGGCATTCCGGACGTGAATTCGGCGAGCATCGGGATCGAGCTCGATCACCCGGGCCATGCGCTCGGCTACCGCGGGTTCGCCGATACCCAGATCGATGCGCTGATCCCGCTGCTGGCGCGAATCGTGAGGCAATACGACATTCCGCGCGCCAATGTGGTCGGCCATTCCGATGTCGCGCCGATGCGCAAGATCGATCCGGGCGAGCTGTTCCCGTGGGAGCGGCTGGCCGAATACAAGCTGTGCCTGCCGCGGCCGCAAAGCCTCGCTGGAGGCGACCCCTTCCACAATGAGGGCGCCTTCTTCCTCGCGCTCGAACGCTTCGGCTACGACATCACCGATCAGAAGAAGGCGGTGGAGGCCTTCGAGCGGCGCTGGCGGCCCGAGCACATCACCGGGGTGGTCGACGGCGAGATCGCCGCGATCCTGTGGCAATTGCTGCTCGATCGCGACCAGGGGCGCACGCGCTAGAGGGAAATTGTCCAGATTTCGACATTGCGCCGGCGCGACTTGCGCCAGAGAAGGCAAAAAGGGGGGATCACACGATGTTGATACGCAAATTGGCCGCCGAATTCTTCGGCACTTTCTGGCTGGTGTTCGGGGGCTGCGGCTCGGCGGTGCTTGCCGCGGGCGTGCCCGAACTGGGGATCGGGTTTGCGGGCGTCAGCCTTGCCTTCGGGTTGACCGTCCTGACCATGGCCTATGCCGTGGGCGGCATTTCGGGCGGGCATTTCAATCCGGCGGTCAGCCTCGGCCTCGCCATCGGCGGGCGCTTTTCGTGGGGTGAGCTGGCACCCTACTGGGCGGCGCAGGTGCTCGGCTCGTTCTGCGCGGCGGGCGTGCTGTTCGTGATCGCCAGCGGGGCGAGCGGGTTCGAACCCGGCGGCTTTGCCTCGAACGGCTATGGCGAGCTGTCGCCCGGCGGCTATTCGATGCTGGCCGCGCTGGTGGCCGAGGTGGTGCTGACCGCGGGCTTCCTGATCGTCATCCTCGGCGCGACTTCGTCCAAGGCGCCCGCGGGCTTTGCCCCGATCACGATCGGGCTGGCGTTGACGCTGATCCACCTCGTTTCGATCCCCGTCACCAACACCTCGGTCAATCCGGCGCGCTCGACCAGCGTCGCCTTCTATGCCGACACCGCCGCGGTCGGGCAGCTGTGGCTGTTCTGGGTCGCCCCGCTGGCCGGCGCGGCTCTGGGCGCGCTGGTGTGGAAGCTGCTGCTGGCGGGCGGCGAGGACTGACCCTGCGGGCAGAGCCTTTGCCAAAATCTTGCGCAGTCCCTATATGACCGTGCGTCAGGGGGCCTGAGGCAGCCGCGTGATCTTTGGATCGCGAGGAAAGTCCGGGCTCCACGAAACAAGGGTGGCGGGTAACGCCCGCCGGGCGCGCGTCTTCGGGCGCGGGTCAAGGGAAAGTGCCACAGAGAGTATACCGCCGATGGACCGGAACGGGTCACAGGCAAGGGTGAAAGGGTGCGGCAAGAGCGCACCGGGACGCTGGCAACAGGGTCCGCATGGCAAACCCCACCCGGAGCAAGGCCGAATAGGGGTCTCGCGCTGAAAGGCAGGCGTGTTTCGCGCCGAGAGACCCGGGTTGGCTGCTAGAGCCGTCGAGCAATCGCCGGCCCAGATGAATGGCTGCCACCTGAGGCCCGTCCCGCAAGGGATACCGCCTTGGGAGACAGAACCCGGCTTATGATGGCCCCCTGATGCCCCTTTGTTTTTCGAGCGCCTCTCCGGACGCTCGTCCTCGGTGCTGTTCCGTCGCTGCGCGCCGGAGCCCTGCGGGCGCGCGCCTGATCTCTTCGGCACGCTTGCGGCCCGTCGATTGGCGGGCCGAGCCAGTTCTCATCTGCAGGGTGGCAAACTTGATCCGCGTCAATGTTCTCCCGGCCTGCGCCGTGCACGGCTGGCGGCGTTACAGCCAAGGAGCACGATCATGACGCACACCACCTTCAAGGACTGGCCGATGATGGCCGCCAATCTCAGCCCGGCGATCAAGGAACTGCACAAGGCCGCGCCCGGCGTGATGAAGGCGTTCCGCGAAATGGGCGGGGCGGCGCATGGCGAAGGCGCGCTCGACCCCAAGACCAAGGAACTGCTGGCGGTGGCGATCTCGGTCGCGGTGCGCTGCGATCCCTGCATTACCTATCATGTCGAGGGCGCACGCCGGCACGGGGCCACCCGCGAGGAACTGGCCGAGACCATCGGCCTTGCGATCTACATGGGCGCAGGTCCCAGCGCGATGTACGCCGCGCAGGCGCTGGAAGCCTACGACCAGTACACCGACAAGGCGGGGTGAGGTTGGCGGGCTGAAACATCGCCAAACCTGCCGTCTGGCAATTGTCCCGGTCGCCTAGCGACCGCAAGGCCGACTGGCCGCCCGCAGGTGCCCCGAAGCGTAGCGGAGGGAACAGCACCGAGGACGTGCCCGCGGAGGCGGGAACGCAAATCAGCTCCGCCCGACGCTGACATAGGTGAAGCCCGCGGCGCGCATGTCCTCGGGCTTGTAGATGTTCCTGAGATCGACCAGCACGGGCGCCTTGGCGAGTTCCTTCACCCGCTTGAGGTCGAGCGCGCGGAAGGCGTCCCACTCGGTCACGATCACCACCACGTCGGCGCCTTCGATTGCCGCATAGGGATTGGCGCACATGGTGACTTCGGGCAGCAGCGGGCGGGCCTGTTCCATGCCTTCCGGGTCATAGGCGGCGACCGCGACGCCTGCATCCATCAGCGTCTGCGCCACGGCAATCGCGGGGGAATCGCGCATGTCGTCGGTATTGGGCTTGAAGGTGAGACCGAGCAGCGCCGCCTTCTTGCCCCGTGCCGCCTCCGCCCCGCCGAGCGCGTCGATGACCTTGCGGCCCATCGCGCGCTTGCGGCTGTCGTTGACCTTGACCACGGCTTCCACGATCCGCGTCGGGCTGTCGTAATCCTCGGCGGTCTTGAGCAGGGCGAGCGTGTCCTTGGGGAAGCAGCTTCCGCCGTAGCCGGGCCCGGCGTGCAGGAACTTGGCGCCGATGCGGTTGTCCATGCCGATCCCGCGGCTGACGTCCTGCACGTTGGCGCCGACCTTCTCGCACAGATCCGCCATTTCATTGATGAAGGTGATCTTGGTCGCGAGGAAGGCGTTGGCCGCGTATTTGATCAGCTCGCTGGTGCGGCGGCTGGTGAACAGGATCGGCGATTCGTTGAGGAACAGCGGGCGATAGACTTCGCGCATCACCTCGCGGCCGTAATCGTCCTCGGCGCCGATGACGATGCGGTCGGGGCGCTTGAAATCGCCGATCGCGGCGCCCTCGCGCAGGAATTCGGGGTTGGAGACGACGCTGAAGCGGTGCGCCGTGCCGGTCTCGCGGATGATCCGTTCGACCTCGTCGCCGGTGCCCACCGGCACGGTCGACTTGGTCACGATCACCGCGTCATTGGCGAGGCTTTCGCCCACCTCGCGCGCGACCGCGTAGACGAAGGTCAGGTCGGCATGGCCGTCGCCGCGGCGGCTCGGGGTGCCCACCGCGATGAAGATCGCGTCCGCGCCCTTGATGCCCTCGGCGAGCGAGGTGGTGAAGGCCAGTCGCCCGGCCCTGACGTTGCTTTCGACCAGCGCATCGAGCCCGGGTTCGTAGATCGGCATGATCCCGGCGTGGAGGCGATCGATCTTGCTCTGGTCCTTGTCGATGCAGACCACGTCATGCCCGAAATCGGCAAAGCAGGCCCCCGATACGAGCCCGACATAGCCCGACCCAACCATCGCAATCTTCATGACCAGCAGTCCCTGTGCGAACCTTGTGTGCAACTTCCGACGGCCCTCGCGCCATCCTGTCGCGGGGTTAGATCGCCCGATCGCCGTGGAAGATCTGGACCGGGCCGCCGCCATCGGCGCGGGCCTGGATGATCCGCCGCTGGTCGCCCTCGAGCACGAGCGCTGTAAGCACACCCGAACGGAAAGCGCCAGTGTCAATGCCGATGCGATTGCCGCAATCCATCACCCGGTCAAAGATCGTGTGGCCGTGCACCACGACCTTCTCCAGCGGGCCTTCATGCCGCAGGAAGGGCTCGCGGATCCACAACAGGTCGCTGCGTTGCTGCTGGTTCAGCGGGCGCGCCGGATCGATGCCGGCATGGACGAAGACATAATCGCCCGCGCGGATCATCGTGTCGAAGGCGGCGATATAGTCGCGCTCGGAGGACGGCACGATCGCGGGCAGGCGCGCGAAGAGTTCGTCGTTGGAGAGCGAGGCAAGCTGCTCCTTGGTGAGGCCGTAGCTCAGCAGCGTCTCGCGCCCGCCATGCTTGAGGAAATGGCGCAGCGCCTCGGGCCTTTCGAAGGCGGCGAGGAACATCTCCTCGTGGTTGCCGGCCAGCACCCGCACCCTGGCCTCGGTTTGCCACCGGCGGGTGCGCGCGATCACCCCGGCGCTGTCCGGGCCGCGATCGACCAGATCGCCGAGCAGCACGATGCGCGTGTCAGCCTTTCCGGCGCGCCGATCATCCTCGGCGATCGCGCCGATCATCGCCTCGTAAAGGTCGAGCCGTCCGTGAATGTCGCCGATCGCGTAATAGCGCGTGCCGGCCGGCACCGAGGGGAGCCTCGGCGACGGCGAAGAACGGAAGATGTCGCGCAATTTCTGAAGCATGACGATCGTGCTGTTCCGGTTGAGCGACCCCGGACGGCTGCGGCCCCGGCCGCGCCTGCAAGCCGCCGGGCCAAGGGTGCGTTCGCATACAGGCAAGTCGATGACTGTGCAACACGCCCTCCCGCGCTCGCGGCAGGCGGTGCCAAATCCTCGCCCGGAGACGATCAGTCGAGCGAGAAGCTGACCGTGGTGACCACCCGCACCTTCTTGTAGGGACTGTCGGCCGAGCCCCAGCCGCCCGCCTCGCCATCGCGCGCCTCGATCTCGAAATAGCCTTGCGTGGCGTCCTTGATCTTGCCGACGCCGGAATTGGAATCCTCGGCGAACTGCTCGGCCGCAGCGCGCGCGTCCTTGGTCGCTTCGGCCACCATTTCGGGCTTGATGTCGTTCAGCTTGGTGAAGGTGTAGGCCATGCCCGAGCCTTCTTCGAGAAACACCCCGCGCCCGACCAGATCGAACTGGCGCGCCACCGCCTTCTGCGCGCGGGCGATATCCTGCGTGCGCAGCGCCAGCCGCTGGCGCACGGTGTAGGTGGTGACGCCATCAGTAGCGAAACTCGACACGTTCGCGCCGGTCGGCTGGAGCGCGTCGGCAGGAAAACCGAGGTCCTTGAAGAAGGCCTCGATCGCCCGGGTGTCGGCGCGCACCTTGTCCTGCGCCTCGGCAAGGCTGGTGGAGGAGGCGGAATAGGAAATCGTCCAGGTGGCCAGATCGGCGGTGACATCGCGCTCGGCGAGCCCGCGCACGGTCACGGCGCGTTCGGCGTCCTTGGCGCGCAGCAGACCGTCGCCGAGCAGGTATCCGCCCGCGATCATGCCGAGCGCGAGGATCCCCGCCGTCCCGAACCAGCGCAGGTTCGCCGGCTCGCGCCAGCCACGGTTCGGCCCAATCGCCGGTTGCACTTCATCGTCGCTCATCGCATTCTTCCCCTGTTCGTGTTGGTGCGACGAGTTGTGCATCAGCTGCGATGAACGGTTTTTGAATGAAGGGCGTCATGACAAGATACCTCCACACCATGATCCGCGTCGCCGATCCCGACGCCACGGTCGCCTTCTTCAAGCTGATCGGGCTGGAGGAGGTGCGCCGCTTCGATGTCGCGGCGGGGCGCTTCACCCTGATCTTCCTCGCCGCGCCGGGGCAGGAGGGGGTGGCCGAGGTCGAACTGACCTATAACTGGCCGCCGGAGGACGGCAGCCCGGCGGAAGAATACACGGGCGGGCGCAATTTCGGCCATCTCGCCTACCGCGTCGCCAACATCTACGAGACCTGTCAGCGGCTGATGGATGCGGGCCACACCATCCACCGCCCCCCGCGCGACGGGCACATGGCCTTCGTCAAGTCGCCCGACGGGATTTCGGTCGAACTGCTGCAGGAAGGCACGCTCGAACCGGCCGAACCCTGGGCGAGCATGCCCAACACCGGCAGCTGGTGAGGTTTGCCGACCGCTCGGGGTGCCAAGGTAAATCGCCCTGAAACTATCAAAATAATCCAACCCGTTGCATCATCTGCAAGGCCGCGATAACTTGCCCTCCTACACGGGGGAGGGGGTCGCCTTGTCCATCGGAGATCTGGGCCTGTGGCAGTGGCTCGCCCTGCTACAGCATGAATTGCTGCTGTTTGCCGGGATCTTCTTCCTGATCGGCGCTGCCGATGATCTGGCCGTGGACGGGCTGTGGCTGTGGCTGCGCCTCACCGGCCGGGCCGACGTCCCCACGCGCCGGCGTGCCGCGCTCAGGAACCGGCCGCTGCACGGCCCCGCGGCGGTGCTGATCCCGGCCTGGCAGGAAGCGGCGGTGATCGGCGATACCATCGCCCACCTGCTGGCCAGCTGGCCGCAGACGACCATGCGCCTCTATGTCGGCTGCTATCGCAACGATCCGGCAACGCTCGCCGCGGCGACGGCGGCGACCCGCGGCGATCCGCGCGTGCGGCTGGTGATCCACGGCCGCGACGGGCCGAGCACCAAGGCCGATTGCCTTAACCGTCTTTATGCCGCACTCGTGACCGACGAGGCGCGCTCGGGGCGGCGCTTTGCCATGGTGGTGTTTCACGATGCCGAGGACATGGTCGATTCCGCCGCGCTCGGCCTGCTCGACGAGACTGTCGCGCACGGGGCCGATTTCGTCCAGCTCCCGGTCGAACCGCTGGTGCAGCGTCACGGCACGTGGTTCGCCAACCAGCTCGGCAGTCATTACTGCGAGGAATTCGCCGAGGCCCACGGCAAGGCGCTGGTGGTGCGCGACTGGCTGGGGGCGGGCCTGCCGGGGGCGGGCGTGGGCTGCGCGGCGGCGCGCGGGGCGCTCGAGCGCCTCGCCGCCGCGCGTGGCGACGGCCAGCCTTTCGCCGGGGATTCGCTGACCGAGGATTACGAGCTCGGGCTCGGCATCGCTGCAGGCGGGGGGCGTTGCCGCTTCGTCCGGGTGCGCGGCGAGGATGGACGGCTGGTGGCGACCCGTGCCTTCTTCCCCAACCGCTTCGACGCTGTGGTGCGCCAGAAAAGCCGCTGGGTGCTGGGCATCGCGCTGCAGGGCTGGGACCGGATCGGCTGGAGCGGCGGGCTGCTCGAAGGCTGGATGCGCGCGCGCGACCGGCGCGGGCCGCTCGCCGCGCTGGTGCTGCTGATCGGCTATGCGCTGGTGGTGATGACCTTGCTCGGCGGTCTGGCGATCCTCGCCGGTGCGGGCGAGCCGGTGCCGCTGACCCCGCTGCTCGAGTTTCTGCTGATCGCCAATCTCCTCGCCTTCGGCTGGCGCGCGGCGATGCGGTTCGCCTTCGCCGCGCGCGAATACGGGCTCGCCGAGGGCCTGCGCGCGCTGCTGCGCCTGCCGCTCGCCAATGTCATCGCGATCATCGCCGGGCGGCGTGCGGTGTTCGCCTATGCCCGCACGCTCGGCGGACGCGCCGCGGCCTGGGACAAGACCGAACACGAGGTGCATCCGCTGCACTTCGGGCTCGGCACGCTGGGCGCACCGCGATGACCGGGCGCGCGGCGGTTCCGGCACGCGGCACGCCGCTGGCGATGGTGGGGCTGGTGCTGGCTGCCTGGGTCGGCGGCCGGGCGATGCTGTGGGAAAGCCCCTTTCCGGCGCCCGCCGGGATGATCGCAGAGGCGCTTTCTCCCTTTGCCGCGGCACCGCAACCCGCGCCAAGCGCGTCGCTGCCGCAAAACCGCGGCCGGCTCGCTCCGCCGAGGCAGGCGGCGGACCTGGCGACGTCTGCTGCCGTTCGCCCGCGCGTGCGCAGCGACGGAACCTTTGCGCTGCTCGGCAGCGGCTTTGCCGTCGGGCTCGAT
>Ga0073934_10003339_pt1 | contig 29923 bp, 26 predicted proteins | sample LarsenN4metaG_FD_76834 | JGI IMG/M metagenome (GOLD analysis project Ga0073934, IMG submission 76834) | Hot spring sediment bacterial and archeal communities from British Columbia, Canada, to study Microbial Dark Matter (Phase II) - Larsen... ... | reverse complement strand
TGGGTTTTTGCCAAAAATTTTGAGATTAAAAACGAAGGCATTTTTTCAAAAAAGCAAATCCCGTGCGAAAGATTTGTGTTCTCATAATCAACCAGTTACGCCAATAACCCGAAAGCTCTTTTCTCACTTCTGCGATTTTTGGTTATTTTCTTCGCGTTTTTGCGAAAAGCTATTAAAATCGTCGCACATCATCTCGGTTAACCTCTTGAAAACACTTGATTGTCCTGTCAGGCGTGACGCATTTTTCCGGCATGATTCTTGACATCCTGAATTGAAGCGCCGCCACTTTTTCACCTTTGTGCGCGATCTTAGACCCCAAATTGTTCCAACAAATTTTCCGGAAAAAATCGAAAAAATTATTAACCACTTCAAACCTGACAGCGAAAGGAGATCATTATGCCAGATACTCTCACCCTCACCGACAATCGCACCGGCAAAAAATACGAAATCCCGATTGTCAATGGCGTCATCAAGGCCATGGACCTGCGGCAGATCAAAATCTCCGACGAGGACTTTGGCTTGATGAGCTACGACCCGGCGTTCATGAACACCGCGTCGTGTCAGAGCAAAATTACGTTTATCGACGGCGATAAAGGCATCTTGCGTTATCGCGGTTATCCGATCGAGCAGCTTGCCGAGAAGAGCAATTATCTTGAAGTGGCGTATTTGCTGATTCACGGCGAGTTGCCGTCCAAGTCGCAGCTTGAAAGCTGGGTTCACAATATCACGCACCATACCATGCTGCACGAGAACACCAAAAAGTTTATGGAGGGATTTCATTATGATGCGCATCCGATGGGCATGCTGGTGAGCACGGTCGGCGCGTTGTCCACGCTGTATCCCGACGCGAAAAATATTCATGATGCCGAGGGGCGCAAGCTGCAAATCTATCGGCTGATCGGGAAGATGCCGACGATTGCCGCGTATGCTTATCGCCATCGCTCGGGGCTGCCTTATGTTTATCCGGACAATGAGCTGAGCTACACCGGCAATTTTCTCAGCATGATGTACAAAATGACCGAACTCAAATATAAGCCCAACCCGGTGTTGGAGCGCGCGCTCGACATTCTGTTCATTTTGCACGCCGATCATGAGCAGAATTGCAGCGCCAACGCGATGCGCAGCATCGGCAGCTCGCATCCCGATCCGTTTGTCGCCACGGCCGGCGCGGCCGCCGCATTGTACGGCCCGTTGCACGGCGGCGCCAATGAAGAAGTTTTGCGCATGTTAAATGAGATCGGCTCGAAAGACAAGATTCCGGAATTTATCAAGCGCGTGAAAGCCGGCGAAGGCAAATTGATGGGCTTCGGCCATCGCATTTACAAAAATTATGATCCGCGCGCGAAAATTATCAAAGAAACCGCGGACAAAGTGTTTGAAGTGACCGGCCGCAATCCGCTGCTGGATATGGCCATCGAACTGGAGCGCATCGCCCTGCAAGACGACTATTTCATCAAGCGCAAGCTTTATCCGAATGTGGATTTCTATTCCGGCATTATCTATCAGGCGATGGGCTTCCCGACGGACGCCTTCACGGTGCTGTTTGCGATTCCACGCACCTCCGGCTGGATCGCGCAATGGCAGGAATTGCTGCTCGATCCGGAGCAGAAGATCGCGCGACCGCGCCAGATTTTTCTCGGGTACGACAAGCGGGACTTTGTGCCGATGGAAAGAAGAAGGTGAACTGGCTGCTGGATCCTTGATGCTGGATGCTTGATCCTAGATGCTGGATCTTTGATAAAACTTCAGCATCCAGCATCAAGAATCCAGAATCCAGCATCCAGCATCCAGCATCCAGCATCAAGAATCAAGCAACCAGAAAGGAGCAAACTGATGTCACGTATACTCGTTGTCGAAGACGAGGCCAATCTACGTCTGCTCTACCGCAACGAGCTGGAAATAGAAGGGTATGAAGTGAGTGACGTCGGAACCGGAGCGGAAGCCCTTCAGGTTTTGGAGTATGAGAAGATAGACGCAGTCGTATTGGACTTGCGGCTGCCGGATGTTTATGGGCTGCAACTGTTGGATGAGATGTTATGCCAACGGCGCAAATTGCCCATTATCATCAACACGGCGTATGATCAATTTCGCCATGATTTTCATAGCTGGGGCGCAGAAGCGTTTGTGACCAAATCGTCTGATCTATCGGAGTTGAAAAAGACGTTAGCGCGAGCGGTGATGGTCACAACTTAAACAGCAGTTCGAACCCCGACCGCAACGGCCGGGGTTCTTCAACAAGGGGTGAAACCTTCCAAACAAAATCCTTCGAACGTCCTACCGCGTGAGATAGCTATTGCGCTCAAACCGTAGCGCAGACTTCCAGTCTGCAAACTACAACATTTTTGCGGTCGTTACTCTGTTTGCTCTGTGTTCTCGGTGTTGGAAATTTTTATTATTTTTGCGCCGCGTGGCGCGTTGTCTGCGACAAACATTCGACTTGTAATAGAAGGAGATCGTCATCATGAAAATATCCGTTATCGGCGCCGGCAACGTTGGCGCCACCACGGCGCTTTATCTGGCGCAACAACGATTGGGCGATATCGTGCTGATTGACATTATCGAAGGTATGCCGGAAGGCAAAGCGCTCGACATGGATGAGGCCGGACCGGTGGCTCGCTTCGAGAGTCATTTGCTCGGTACGACGAATTATGGAAGTCTGCTCGATTCCGATATTGTGGTGATGACCGCCGGTTTGCCGCGCAAGCCAGGCATGACGCGCATGGATTTGCTCACGAAAAACGCCGAGATCGTTACTTCGGCGATGTTGAAAGTGGTTGAATTCGCGCCGAAAGCCATCGTCGTCGTGGTCACCAATCCGCTCGACGTGATGGCTTATGTCGCCTGGAAAACCACCGGCTTCCCTTCCTCCCGGGTGGTGGGCATGGCCGGGGTGTTGGATTCAACGCGCTTTCGTTTTTTTGTCGCGATGGCACTGAACGTTTCAGTTGAAGATACGCAAGCCATGGTGCTTGGCGGTCACGGCGATTCGATGGTGCCTCTTCCTCGTTACACGACTGTGTCCGGCATTCCAATCACACAATTGCTCACCGCCGATGAAGTTACCAAACTCGTGGATCGCACGCGCAAAGGCGGCACCGAGATTGTGAACTTGCTCAAAACCGGCAGCGCTTATTATGCGCCTGCGGCCTCCGCGGCGCAAATGGTCGAAGCGATTGTCTTCGACAAAAAACGCTTGTTGCCCGCTTCCGCTTATCTCGATGGCGAATATGGCTTGAAAAATGTCTTTGCCGGCGTGCCGATCATTCTCGGCCGCAACGGCGTTGAGAAAATCGTCGAGATCGATTTGACTGCCGAAGAAAAGCAAGCGTTGTTGAAATCTGCCGCCGAGGTGAAAGAAGGCATTCAGGATTGGGAGAAAATCGGGAAGTAGGACAGACAGCCTTGTCTGTCGAAAAACTGTCCGGGCACTCGGAGTGCCCGGACGGTATGCCGATATTCACGCAGCACGCACTTCAATTGAAGGAGATGAAGATGTCATGTCACTCAAAACCCCAATTTCGCGACGGGATTTCGTGCGCTGGGCGGTGGCCGCGCCGGCAGCAATGAGCTTGGTTGATGAATTTCTCCCCAAGCTCGCCCTCGCGTTGGAAGACGCCGTCAAAGAATACCCCATCATCTGGCTGCAGGCCTCGACTTGCAGCGGCTGCTCGGTCTCGGTGATCAACACCATTCATCCGAGCATCAAAAACGTCATTCTCGAACAAATTTTGCCCGGCCACAAACTCATTCTCAACTATCATGGCACGCTCATGGCCGCCACCGGCGCGCTTTCCGTCGAGGCCGCGTTCGAGTCCGCGGAAAAGTACAAAGGCAAATACGTGTTCGTGGTCGAGGGCGCCATTCCCACCAAGCAAAACGGCATCTACGGCCACATCGGTGAAAAAGATGGCAAGCCGATCACTATGCTGCAGTGGGTTGATTTCTTCGGACGCCATGCCATGGCGGCGTTGACCGTCGGCACCTGCGCGGCGTATGGCGGGCTATCGGCAGCACAACCGAACCCGAGCGGCAGCAAAGGCGTGTCGGAAGTTTTTCAAACTCTCAACATCGCCACGCCGGTGATCAATATTCCGGGTTGCCCGTGCCATCCGGATTGGTTTATCGGCACGGTTGCCAAGATTTTGCTTTACGGCATGCCGGCGCCGAAAGAAATTGATGACCAAGGCCGGTTGAAACTTTTTTATGGAAGATCGGTGCACGCGCGCTGCATCAACCGCGACTATTTGGACGACGGCATCTTCGCGACGAAATTCGGCGAAGAAGGCTGCCTGCTCGAGCTCGGCTGCAAAGGCCCGTTCACGCATGCGGATTGTCCGATTCGTTTGTGGAACGGCAGCGTCAATTGGTGCATTGGGGCCGGCGCCCCGTGCTTCGGCTGCACGGAAAAAGGCTATCCGGATGCGCATTCACCCTTGTATCAGAGGAGGTGAGTATTATGAAAACTATTGGAACCAAAATCGTCATCGATCCGATGACGCGCATCGAAGGGCATTTGAAGATCGAGGCCGTCGTCGACAACCATAAAATCGTCGAGGCCAAATGCGAAGGCACGCTGTATCGCGGCTTCGAGCAAATTCTCGCGGGCCGCGAGCCGCTCGATGCGATTCAGATCACGCAACGTTTCTGCGGCGTTTGTCCGACGCCGCATGCCATCGCGTCGGCGCAGGCGCTGGAGAATGCCTTCGGCGTCATGCCGCCGAATAACGGGCGCATCATTCGCAACATCATGCAGGGCGCGAATTACATTCAATCGCACGTGCTGCACTTTTACCATCTCGCCTCGCTGGATTATTATCGCGGCCCGGATTTGCCGCCGTTCGTGCCGCGCTACGAAGCGGATTATCGCCTGCCCGACACCGTGCGCGAAACCTTTGTGAATCATTACATCCAGGCTTATCAAATTCGTTTGAAAGCGCACGAGCTGGCTGCGATCTGGGCCGGCAAGATGCCGCACATCGCCTCGATGGCGCCCGGCGGCGTCACCATCATTCCGCGCATCGACAACATCACCACCTCGCTGTGGCGCTTGAAGGAACTGACCGATTTCATCGACAACGTTTACATTCCGGACGTGATCACCGTGGCGCAAGTGTATCGCGATTATTTCCAGATCGGCGTCGGCTGCAAAAATCTGCTGTCGTTCGGCTTGTTCGATCTTGACGCCGAGCCGGAGGTGACGAAACGCAAACGCTTTTTCCCGATGGGCCGCATGTCGAACGGCAAGATTGAAACCGTCGATCCGAAAAAGATCACCGAAGATGTCGCCGCCTCGTGGTACGATTCGCCCAGTCGCGTGCATCCGAGCCAAGGCGAAACGATGCCGAATCCCGCCAAGCCCGGCGCTTACAGTTGGTTGAAAGCGCCGCGTTACGACGGGCAAGTTTATGAAGTCGGGCCGTTGGCGCGCATGGCGATGGCGTATGAGAGCAAGAGCATTCCCCAAGCGGCCCAGCTCATCAGCGACAAGTTGAGCGAGCTGCGTGTCGGTCCCGATGCGCTTTATTCGGTGATGGGCCGGCATCTCAGCCGCGCGTTGGAGTGCAAGATCGTCGCCGACGAGCTCGCTGGCATGATTATGCAGGTGAAGCTCGATGAGCCGGTGTGTACCGCGCATACGATTCCGGACGAAGCGCAGGGCATGGGCCTGTGGTGCGCAGCGCGTGGCGCGCTCGGACATTGGATCAACATTAAAAATGGCAAGATCGCGCGCTATCAAGCCGTGGTGCCGACCACGTGGAACGCGTCGCCGAAGGATGACAAAGGCCAGCCCGGGCCGATTGAGCAAGCGATGCTCGGAACCGTTGTTGAAGATACAGAAAATCCTTTTGCATTGGCGCGCATTGTGCGCTCGTTTGATCCGTGCATCGCCTGCGCCGTGCATTTGCTGGAGCGGGGGAAGTCGGTGAAGAAGTTTCGAATTTTGTGATGAATGAGAAGAGCATCCTGATTCTCGGCGTCGGCAATCTCCTGCTCGCTGATGAAGGCATCGGCGTTCACATCGCGCAGCGGTTGCAGAAGATGGCGTTGCCGCCGGAAGTCGAAGTGGTCGACGGCGGTGCCGGCGGGTTTGAATTGATCGCGCACTGCCGTGGCAGGAAGAAAATCATCATTGTCGATGCGGTGCATGCAGACGCCGAGCCGGGAAGCGTGTTCCGATTCAAACCCGATGCGGTTGCCATGCGAAGCCGCGCCTCTTTCTCGGCGCACCAAACCGGATTGCAGGAGTTTCTGCACTTTTGCAAAACTTTGACGCCGCCGCCGGAAGTCATCATTTACGGCGTGGCGCCGCAGGAGACGCAGCGCATGAGCACGCAGTTGAGTGAAATGCTCGCGCGCAAGCTTGATGAGATAGTCGCTCTCATTGCCGTTGAAGTGGAGCGCGCGGTTGCGTCCGAGAAGCATGCGAAAAGCGCTTGACTTCATATAAGGAGAAGATGGTATGGATGAAAAATTGAAAATGAACAACAGAATTAGAGACAAACCATGCTCATCCAAAACTTTTTCGATCTCCGCCGCCGTGCCCAAGAGCTTGGCCCCAAGCGCGTGGCCGTGGTCATGGCCGATGACGACGTCGCGCTGTCGGCCGTCATCAAAACCATGGTTTTGAAAATCGCCACTCCCATTCTGATCGGAGAGGTCGAGCGGATTCGGGAGAAACTTGCCAAACTGGAGGAAGGTGCGCTGTTGCGCCACGCCGATTTGATTTCCGCCTCAAACGCGGAAGCCGCGGCAGAAACCGCGTTGTCGCTCTGCCGCAACGGCGAAGCCGATATTTTGCTCAAAGGCCATTTGCGCACTGATCAGCTTTTGCACGCTGTGCTCAACAAACAACACGGCTTGCGCACGAGCCGTTTGCTGAGTGACGTGTTGCTTTACGAAGACACGCTTTCCGGTGTGCCCCGTCTGGTGGGTGTGACCGATGGCGGCATCAACGTGCTGCCGTCGCTCGAGCAGAAAAAGCAGATCATCGAAAATGCGAAGATCGTGATGCAGGCGCTGGGATTTCAGCGTCCTCGCATCACGTTGATGAGCGCGACCGAGGCCGTGACCGAGGCGGTTCCCTCGACGGTTGACGCGAAAACGCTCACGAAAATAGCGGCGCGTGGTGAACTGGGTGAATGTGAAGTTTATGGCCCCCTGGCGTTGGACAATGCCTTGTTGGAATCTGCCGCGCAAGCGAAGGGAATCACTTCTCCGGTTGCCGGCCACGCCGACGTGATGGTCGTGCCCAACATCGAGGCCGGAAATATTCTCGGCAAAGCGGTGAAATATTTTGGCGGCTCGCCCTGCGCGCACGTCATCGTCGGCGCCAAAGCGCCGGTGCTCATTCCCTCACGCGTCGAGAGCGCGGATGATAAGCTCAATTCGGTGGCGTTGGGAGTGGTTGTTTCGACAAATCTTTTAAAAGTCGAGCCTTTGCTTGAAAAGCAAAGAAATGAAATTCCACACGGATCAAAAACACCCGCTGATAACTCCGTGTGAGTTTTTGATCCGCGTGTTATCCTTTGGATGGCGGCGAATGCAGGCGCTCAAGTTTATTTGGCCAGCTCACTCATCATGATTAATTCGACTTATAAAATTCTTGTGATCAACCCCGGCTCGACCTCGACCAAGCTGGCCGTGTTTGCCAACGAGGTTCCAGTTTTTACAGAGACCTTGCGCCACAGCGATGTCGAGATGGCGTCGTTTGCCAACTTGCCCATGCGCGCGCAACTGGAATTTCGTCTGGAGAAAATTCTCGCCAGCTTGCGCGCGCACGAAGTCGACATGCAGTCTCTCGCTGCCATCGTTGGTCGCGGCGGCTTGCTGAAGCCGTTGGCGAGCGGAACATATCTGGTGAACGACCACATGCTCGATGATCTCCGCCGCGCCGAACGTGGCGAGCACGCTTCAAATTTGGGCGCATTCATTGCGCACAAGCTCGCGGCAGAAGCCCAATGTCCGGCTTGCATCGTTGATCCGGTGAGCGTGGATGAATGGCCGCCGGTCGCGCGTTTGTCCGGATTGGCGGGAATGGAGCGCGAATGTCTCTCGCATGCGTTGAACACCAAAGCCATTGCGAAAAGATTTGCCGCTGAACATAACCAAAATTACGCTGACCTGCGGCTCATCGTGGCGCATCTCGGCAGCGGCATTTCCATCTCCGCGCACGAGAACGGCAACATGATCGACGTCACCAACTCGCGCGAAGAAGGCGCTTTCTCCACCGAGCGCGCCGGTTCGCTGCCGGTGATGAAACTTGTCGAGCTTTGCTTTTCCGGCAAATTTTCGCGCCAGGAAATCGAAACGAAAATTTTTCGCGAAGGCGGCATTTATTCTTATCTCGGGACCAAAGCGCTCGAGGAAGTCTTGCGCCGCAAACACGCGCGCGATGAAAGGGCGCAGCTTGTTTTCACGGCGATGATTTATCAAATCAGCAAAGAGATCGGCGCGATGGCTGCGGCGCTGGCCGGGCAGGTTGACGCGATTCTGCTCACCGGCGGCATGATGCACGCGCACGAAGTTGAAAGCGCGCTGAAAAAACGTCTGGTTTGGATCGCTCCGGTTTTTTCATACCCCGGTGAAGACGAAATGCAGGCGCTGGCCGAGGGCGCGCTGCGGGTGTTGCGCGGCGAAGAGAAAGCGCAGGAATATTTGTAATGTTGAGTCAAAGATTCCATTTCTCTGTCTTGACTTCTGTTCAAGTCAATTTAACATTGCCAAGTTTGAACTATCTGCGTGGTTTTTTTAATCCGCGTGGAATTCAATGTTTGCTTTTTCTGCAACGACTTTTTTAAAAGACAGCTTTTGCCCAATTTTCTCTTTTCTGCGATTTTCCTGTCTGGATTTTCTCAAATTTGCGAAAGGGGTCTTGTCGAGACCTGAGCCACTCGAATAAGCTATTGTAAATAGGGAAGTACATTGTGAAAAATTCCCGACATTTCCGGCATGACTCTTGAAAGCTTAAGATTTGTTGTATCGGCCTCGGCTATAAAAGCATATAGCGAAATCTCTGATCACCACCATTTCGGTAGGGAGGCATGAAATGATGAATTTTTCAAGCTGGGAGAAAATTCTGCTGGCCATCTTGGTGGCAGCCACCATCGCGGTTTTTGTCAAAGATTTATCCGCAAAGATTCGCTTGATCGTTGCCGGCAAGCCGGATCGCCCGCGTACCGACCGTCTTGGCGCCCGGATTTGGCGTGTCATAAAAGAAGTATTGTTGCAATCGCGCGTGGTCGGCGGCCGCCCGATCACCGGGCTCATGCACGCCACGGTGTTCCTGGGCTTTCTCGCCTTTGCGCTCGAAACCGTCGATCATTTTCTCGAAGGCTTCGGTGTGCCTTTCCTCGCGCCGCTCTTGGGAAATGGTTTACCGGCCTTTAAAACTTTTCTCGCTGTCATGGCCGTGCTGGTCAGCCTCGCCATCATCGGTTTGGCCTTTCGCCGTTTTGTGTTGGTCAAAATTTCGCCCGATCCCAAATCGTACAGCTCCGGAGTGGTGGCGCTGTTGATTCTGCTGCTCATGCTCACTTATCTCAATGGCCTCCGCGCCGCGCCGATCGCCGCCAAAGCCAACTGGTGGTTGCATTCGCTGAGCATCATCGTCTTCCCGCCTCTCATTTTGCGCTCGAAGCATTTTCACATCCTCATGGCGCCGGTAAATATCTTTTTTCGCACCCACCGGCTTGGCGATTATTTGCCGCTAAATCTCGACATGGAGGCGATGGCCGAGGCCGGCGAGGTGAATCTCGGTTTAGAAAACCTCGCGCAATTGCCGTGGAAAATGCGCCTGGACTTTCTCACTTGCGTCGAGTGCAAGCGCTGCACCGACCAATGCCCGGCGGCGAACTGCGGACAGGAGCTTAACCCACGCGGCTTCATCCTTGCCGGCCGTGAAGCGTTGAGCAACAACGGCACAAATGGTGCGGTCATCGGCAGCATCATCACGGAAACCGCGCTCGGGCAATGCGTCAGTTGCGGCGCTTGTGAAAATATTTGTCCGGTCGGCATCGAGCATTTGCAACTGCTGCTCGGCGCCAAACGCGCCCAGGCTTTGGCAATCGGCAAAGGCATGGTTGCGACGGATTTTTTGGAAATGATGAACCGGTACGGCAACCCCTTTTCCGCCGGCAAAGACGTTCGCACAAGTTTGATTGAAGCGCTCGAAATTCCTTTCTTCGAGAAGGGCAAAACCGAATACCTGCTGTGGCTGGGCTGTGTTTGGGCTTACAACAATGACGCGCGCAGCAGTGTCGAAGCGATGGTCACGGTTTTGAAGAATGCCGGCGTCAGTTTCGGCGTTCTTGAAAATGAAACATGTTGCGGCCATCACTCGCGCCGGCAAGGGGAGGAGATGCAATTTCAAAATTTGGCCAACGAGAATATCAATGTGTTGCGGGAGCAAGGCGTGAAAAAAATCATTTCGCCTTGCCCGCATTGTTTGCACACGCTGCGGCGGGAATATCCCACGCGGCAAAAAGAATTTTCAATTGAGCTTATTCATCATTCCGAGTTATTGGGGAATCTGATAGCAGCCGGCGCCATTCAGTTGCACACCGCCAACGGCAAGGCGCGCTCAGTGGCTTATCACGATCCTTGCTATCTCGGCCGCTACGAGGGAATATACGCCGCGCCACGAGCGGTGATCGAGAGAATCGGAGGCGAGCTGCGTGAGTTGCCGCGTCACGGCGCGAAATCTTTTTGCTGCGGCGGCGGCAGCGCCGGATTCGTGCGCGAGCAAAAAGTCGCCCGGCGCGTCGATCAGGAGCGCAAAGCCGAGATCGCGGCCTCCGGCGTCAAAGTGTTGGTCACTGCATGTCCGGAGTGCAAGATGATGCTCAACTCGGCGGTCGAAGAAACCAAAGACTTGGCGGAATGGGTTGCCGAGTCCATAAGTGTGTCCCCGTACAACGGCAGAAACCTCTTATCAGCAAAGGAGGGTAACATGTTAGTCGACTATGCAACCACCACGGACGTCGCCGAGCAAATTCGCGAGTATTTCATTCTTCACCCCGATGAAAAATTGCACCTGCTTGGCATTGTCAAGCACGCTCACGTCAGCGGCGAGCTGAACGAGCTGCGCCAAGTTGCCGATCGCCTGGTCGAGCAGGGCGATTTGACTGTCGAAGTGCGTTATGGCGCGAGATACTACAAACTGGCGCCGCAGAAGAAGAGCGTGGCGCAAATTCGATTTTAGATACAACCGCTCGCCACAAATTGGGGGGAAAAGCAAATTTAACCCCGAACTTTTATGGAGGACCTCTCCAAGCTGAAAAACCGTCGTGCAAGTGTTCGATCGCGTGGAAGCTGCGGCGGCAAGTTTCGCGTAAGCGTTCGAGGGAGAGCTATGTCACTGAATGCATTCGTTAGAAATCACCTCATCACCTCTAATCGGCGCGCACATAACCGCTTTTGGAATATCGCCCGGGGTCGCTCAAAAAGATTTTCGCACAGTCCGGACATTCAAAATAATAGAATTTGCCGAGATGCGAGGCTTGCAAGGAACTTTTAATCGCGGCGGATTTTTCCACGGCCGCGCCGCATACCGGACAGCGCGCGTCAAGGTTGGTCAAATTCACCGGCGTATACGCTTTGGCGTGCAAGGACGCAATGTACTGCGTGAGCGCGCTGACTTCCTGATGCGTTAACGGAATCGGCGGCATTTTGCTGGGCTCGAGGTGATAAAGGCGATATTTGGCGAACAGCGTATCCTCGGCCAGATGAACTGAAGTCAGCGCCGATGCTTCGGCGTTTTCCGCGTAATGGCATTTCCCGCACTCTTTCTTGTCAAAAACGCTTTCCCCCAGGGCAATTTGCTTTTGCAGTTCTTCCGGCACCGGTGCGACGGTTTTTTTCTCGCAAGCCAGGCCGCTCACCAAAATGGCCATCAGGCCAATGCTTGATAGAATCGTTCTCAACATAACCCGCTCCTTTTGGGCCTAAAAATGTGACGTGACAAAAAATTGCTGGCTGCGTTTTTATCTGCCATCTGTAATCGAAAACGCAAAGAAAATGCCACAGGGGATGAACTTGTAGCGGGTTGATAATGCAACAGTTGCGGCTGCTAAAAATTTGGTGAGGAATGAAAAATTCTTATCTGTGCGAATTTATGGCGTATTATTCGCAATTTCAAGAAAGGCTGTTGGGCGCCACTTTATGTCGCCTCAACCTCAACACCAACCGGCGTGTCAAGCTTTGCTTTGAAATATTCATAGAGCGCCTCCTGCGCTCTGACCTGGTTTTCCGGATTGGCATGCCGATATTGATTGTCCAAATCTTTGTTCAACACCCGGGTTTTGACGTTGTCCTGCCATTGCGCCTCGAGAAAATCATCGATCTCCTGCTGAATTTGTTTGTCATAAATCGGGCAGGCGGTCTCCACGCGGTAATCCAGGTTGCGGCTCATCAAATCTGCCGACGAAAGATAATACTTTTTCCTGCCGCCGCCGCAAAAAACAAACAGCCGCGAATGCTCCAGAAATTTGTCCACGATCGCCGCGGCCCGGATGTTTTCCGTGCCCTCTTTGCTGCCCGCAATCAGAGAAAACATGCCGCGAACCATGAGCTTGATCGCCACACCGGCCTGCCCGGCTTTATACAGCTTTTTGATGATTCCCTGATCCACCAGATTGTTGAGCTTGAGAATAATAAACGCCTCCTTCCCTTTTTGTGCGTTTCTGATCTCCTCGTCGATGAGCTTCATCAATCTCTGGCGCATATTGAAAGGCGACACCAGCAGATGCTTGAAGGCGCCTCGTTGATATTTGTTTTCCAAAAAATCGAAAACTTGTTCCGCCTCGCGCGTGATGCCGGCGTGGCAGGTCAAAAAACTGTGGTCGCTGTAGATTTTGGCCGTCGTTTCGTTGAAATTGCCGGTGCCCAGACACGCATAGCGGATGGTCTTCTGTTTTTCCTTGCGGTCGATCAAAAGCAGTTTGGCATGCACTTTAAGCCCCGGCACCCCGTCGATGACTCGCACGCCCTCTTCCTGCAGGAGCTGCGCCCAATGCACGTTGACTTCTTCATCGAATCGGGCTTGCAGTTCCATCACGACAGTGACGGCTTTGCCGTTCTTTGCGGCATTGATCAGCGCGTTGATCACGTTCGAGTTTTTCGCCACGCGATATAATGTGATTTTAATCGCGGTAACGTGGGGATCGATCGCCGCCTCGCGCAGCAAATCGATCACATAATCAAAGGCGTGATAGGGATAATGCAGCAGAATATCCCGCTTCTGAATGGCCTTGAATAAACTCTTTTGATGGTTGATGGCATGATGAGGCAGAGGCGTAAATGAATGATACCGCAAACGCCGCGGGCCGATTTTCGGAAAATTGATGAAATCCTTGAAATTGTGATAACGCGCCCCCGGCATCAAATTGCCGTCGGTTTTGCTCAATTGCAGGTTGCGGATCAAAAATTTCAATAAATCCTCGGGCATGTCGCGGTCGTAAATGAAGCGCACCGGCTTGCCCAATTTTCTCTGCTTGACGCTTTTATAAACTTTTCTGATCATGCTTTCCGAAATGTCTTGATCGATGTCCAGCTCCGCATCCCGGGTCAGCTTGATGGTAAACGCGCTGAAGCGGTCAAAATTGAAAATGGAAAAGATTTCGTCGAGGCAAAAGCGAATCACGTCGTCGAGCAAAATGATGTATTGATTTTCACCCTGCGGCGGCAGCGCCAAAAATCGCGGCAGCACGGCCGGCAGCTCGATCAAGGCATATTTTGTTTTCTGCGCCTCACTCGCCGACGACAGGCAGACGGCCAAATAAATGGAATGATCTTTCAATTCGGGAAATTGCGGCAACTGATCGATCATGAGCGGCACCAGGGTGGGCCGAACATGCTGCCGAAAATAATCCTTGACAAAACGCGCTTGTTCCGCCTCGAGCTGCCGTTCGTTGATAATGAAAATCTTTTCCTTTTCCAGTCCGTGCAAAATTTCCTGATAGATGCGATTGAACTCGGCCTGCTGGCTCAAAACCATCTCGTGAATTTTTGCCAGAATTTTTTTCGGATCGTCGCCGACGATGGAAACGGCCTTCTTTCCAAATTTCGTCAGCCGCTTGAGCACGGCGACTCGAACCCGAAAAAATTCATCCAGGTTTGAGGAAAAGATGCCCAGAAACTTCAAGCGCTCCAGCAGCGGCACGCCGGCATCCGCCGCCTCTTGAAGAACTCTGGCATTGAACGCCAGCCAGCTCAATTCCTTGTTTCTCCACCTGGTTTTTTTCATGCGCCTTCTCGATTTGCTTTGTTCGCCCTTTATTTATAAATCAAAAATTTGAGATTGTCAAGATTTATTGCGTGATCAGGATTTTAGAGGCATTGCAAATTTCTTTATTATTTGCAATTTTAATAATAAAACCAAAATCTTTCGTAAAATTGCGAAGATTGGCAAAATGCCGGGGCGCGCCTTTGCAATAACTCCTTAATAATTCAAACCTTTTTGCAACGAAAATCCTCCTATAATCGGCATGATTCTTGAAAAGCAATATGAAGGAAAAAAGGAGATTCAAAATGCCAGAAAAACCCAAGAACCGCAAAAGAGCCAAAGCCGACTATCGGATGCGCACGCATCTGATTCATGGCAATTACGAGAGCAAGAAATGGGATTACAATCATCACGTCGTGCCGCCGATTTCGTCTTCGGCGACGTACCGACTCAGCTCGGCGCAGCGCGGGGCGCAAGGATTCTTCGAGTTTGCCGGCGAGTCCACGGATTTTGTCAAGCATGTGCCGATTTACATTTATGATCGTTTGGATGAGCCGACGCGCGGGATGCTCGAAGAGAATCTCGCGTATGCGGAAGGCGGCGAGATGTGCGTGACGTTTGCCACCGGCATGGCCGCGATCAGCGCGGCGCTCGGCATGCTCTGCGAAAACGGGCACGAGATCGTGGCGCATCAGATTCTCTACGGTTGCACCTACAGCCTGGTCACGCATTGGCTGCCGCGTTACGGCATTCAAACCCAATTTGTCAATCTGCAAAACCCTGATGAGTTAAAAAAGGCGATCACGTTTAAAACGCGCGTGGTTTACTTCGAAACGCCTGTCAACCCCGACCTCAGCCTCATCGACATTGCGGCGGTGCGCCAAGTCGTTGATGCGATCAATCAAGACCGGCCGCCGGAGAAGCAAATCAAAATCGTCGTTGACAACACCTTCGCGACGCCGTATTGCCAGCGGCCGATTGCTTTGGGCGCGGATTTTTCCGTGCACAGTTTGACCAAGGACATCGGCGGCTTTGGCACCGACATGGGCGGCGCGGTGATCGGGCCGCAAAAATTTTACAGCCCGCTCATGCTTTATCGCAAGGATTTCGGCGGGGTGCTGTCGCCCAAAAGCGCGTGGAATATTCTCGTTTACGGTTTGCCGACGCTTTCGACCCGCATGATCAACCAGCAGAAGACGGCGCACAAAGTCGCGCGCTTTCTGCAAGAGCATCCGAAAGTGGCGCGCGTGGTTTACCCCGGCCTGGAATCGCATCCGCAATTCGAATTGGCCAAACGGCAAATGGTCAACTACGAAGGCAAGTTCTCACCCGGGGCGATGATTTACTTCGTGTTGAAAAATGGCGCGAAGATCAGTCCCGCAATGCGGGACGGCGAGAAATTCATCGACTACGTTGCCGACCACGCGTACTCGATCACGCTGGCAGTAAGTCTCGGACAAATCAAAACGCTGATTGAAAGCCCGTACTCGATGACGCATTCCGCGTTGCCGGAAGAAGAAAAGCTCAAGCTCGGCATGGAACCCGGCGGCATTCGGCTCGCCATCGGCCTCGAGGATTGGCACGATTTGATTGAAGATTTGCAGGAGGCGCTGGAGCAGGTGTAAATTTCAAGGAGGACGATATGAGCAAAATTCTCCGTGACATCCCGATTACAAAACAATCGCTGGATAACACACACTATTTGCATCATCTCACGCGGGTGCTGGTTAGCATGGCGCAATACGGCCACGCCGTGATTTTGGGGCGCGGCGCGAATTATATTTTGCCGCCCGAGAGCGGCTTGCGCGTGCGCGTCGTCGCTCCCTTGGAAGTTCGCCGGTTGCGGTTGATGCACGAACAGGGATACGACGCGAAAAAAGCCGCGCATGAGATCGGTAAACACGACGAAGAGCACCATGATTTTTTGCAACATCATTTTCACTGCAAGTCGGAAGAAATGGCTTATGATGTTGTGATCAACACCGCACATATTGAAACCGCCGCCGCCGCAGATTGGATCGTGCAATTGGCTTTTGCCAAATTAAAAAAACTGATTCTGAAAACTTCATTGTGATGAGCTTGCATAACGATAAAGCAATCGCTTCCATTTGCATCGCGTCTTTCTCACAAGTAGGAATTGGGGGGTATTCACTTTGCATATTTGAGAATTATCACGCCACTCCCTTGCTTCAAACCTGCTCTAAATTGTTGAAATTTTTGACCTATTTTTGAAAGCATTTGCAAAAAAACAGGGCATGGTTGTTGGTTAATTGGTTTTACAGACGCATTGTGCGCCTCAGGCAGCGACATTAGCATGACAAACCGATCTCAAAAAATCTTGGGCTGGATCACCGTGGGATTTTCCACGCTGATCGCCTGCTTCTGGGCGTTTTGGGGTATCATTGAAAATTTTCAAAGGGAGTTGTTGCCATGCAAACGCATGAGCTTTATACGATCGAGACGCTTTTGGCGAGCGCCAATCCGCAAGAAGTGCAAAAAGGATTGGAGCTCGTGAAGAACGAAATTTCCAGAGTTGGCACGGATGAGGCAAGGCCGCTCTTTGAAATGGTTTCGACGCTTTTCTACATCGATCCGCTCGACCGGCCGGATTTGGTGCCGATACTGGAAGAAGCGATTTCTCTCGTCGTCGGTTTCGGAAAGTGGGTCATTCCGGTGTTGCTGCAAAAGCTCGATGCCGGTGACCTCAAAGCCCAAATGGCGAGTGCGCAAGCGCTGGGCCGTATCGGTGCGGATGCGATTGCGCCGTTGATGGCCGAATATCAATCTTCTTCCGATCCGGCGCGCCGCACATTCATTTTATATGCGCTGAGCAAAATCAAATCGCCCAAGATCGTGCAAGCCGCATCCCTTGCTCTCGAAGCGGCGCAATCTTCAGACCGCGAGCTCCGCGACACCGCGACCCGAGCGCTTGGCAAGTTTGCTGAATCGATTCCACCCTCGCATCTGCCGGAAGCCGTGCGGCGTAGTTTCCGGGAAACGCTGCAGAAAAATCTGGCTGCTGAGAATCCGGCAATTCGGGCTAAAGCCGTGCGCAGCCTGGGAAAGCTCGCGCAATACGGCCATCTTACCGGCGAGGAGCGCGCCAAGCTCAAAGTCACGTTCACCCGCCTTCTCGGAAATGACGACCAGTTCGAATGGGATCGCGCCTACGTCGTCCGCAAAGAAGCGGAGGAAGCGCTGAAGCATGTTTAAAAGGAGGTTGCGATGAAATACTTTACTGCCAAGGACGTCATGAATCCGCACGTCATTTCCGTTCCGGCGAATTGGACGCTGGAAGAGTTGTCGCAATTTCTCATCGACAAGGCGATTACCGGCGCGCCGGTCAAGGACGACACCGGCAAACTCATCGGCGTGGTTTCCTTGACCGACATCGTTCGCCACGACAGCCTGGCCGAAATTGATTTGAGCGCCGACGAGCCGCACGATTATTACATGCACGGCTGGGAAGACCGGCTTTCGCCGGAAGATTTGGTTTCTTTTCACATCAAAGAAAAACAGCAAGTGACGGTGCGGGACATCATGACGCCGATGCTCTTCAAAGTTGACGAAAACACCTCCATCCAGGAAGTGGCGGACACGATGATCGGCGGCCGCGTGCATCGTTTGCTCGTCACCCGCGGCGAAAAAGTCATCGGCATCGTGACGACGATGGATCTGCTCAAAGCCATTCGGGATTTGTAGCGCTGCCTTCTGAAAAGCAAGGCGTAAAACGTAATGCGTAAAACGCGCTGAAAACTTTTTTCACTTCAATACAGATACAGCATGCATAAAATTCTAAGCCAGCAAACCCTTGCGCCCGGCGTCAAACGCTATGAAGTGGTCGCGCCGGAAATCGCGCAGCGCCGGAAAGCCGGACAATTCGTCATTTTGCGCGTGCACGAAGAGGGCGAGCGCATTCCGATCACCATTGCCGATGCCAATCCGGCAAAAGGCTCGATCACGCTGATTGTGCAGGAAGTCGGCATGACGACGCGGCTCATGGCCGAAAAAGAAGCCGGGGAATTTTTGCCGGATGTTTGCGGCCCGCTCGGCGATCCGACCCACATTGAAAATTTCGGCCATTGCGTTTGTCTCGCCGGCGGCGTCGGTGTCGCCGAGATTTATCCGGTGGTTCAAGCCTTGAAAACCGCCGGAAATCACGTCACCGCGATCATCGGCGCGCGCTCGCGCGATTTGCTCATTCTGGAAAATGAAATGCGGCAGGCCGCCAGCCAACTCATCGTCACCACCGACGACGGCAGTTATGGCATTCACGGCCTGGTGATTAAACCGCTGCAAGAAATGATGAATCGCGGCGAGAAGATCGACCGCGTGTTTTGCATCGGCCCGGTGCCGATGATGCGCGCCGTCGCCGAATTGACGCGACCCGAAAAAATTCCCACCATCGTCAGCCTCAATCCCGTGATGGTCGATGGCACCGGCATGTGCGGCGGCTGCCGCGTCACCATCGGCGGCAAAATCAAATTCGCCTGCGTCGACGGCCCGGATTTCGACGCGCACGAAGTGGATTTCGACGAGCTGGTGCGCCGGCAGCAGATGTATCGCAGCGAAGAGAGGGAAGCGCTGGAACGGTATGTGAAGAGTCTCGAAGAAGGTAGAACCGAGAAAAAGCCCTGTCAAATAGCGGAAGTCGCCTACTGAATAGATACGCGAAGCGCAAAAAGTGCACGAGCGCTGAATAGTGAATTCTGAAATGAGGCTCCTGAAGGAGCTACTACAAAAGAGAAAACCATGGCAAAAAAAGTCATTCCCGAAAAAACGCCGATCCCCGAGCAAGCGCCGGAGCTGCGCATCACCAACTTCAACGAAGTGGCGCTTGGATATAGTGATGATCAAGCGGTATTTGAAGCGAGCCGCTGTTTGCAATGCAAGAAACCTGTTTGCATCGCCGGATGTCCGGTGGGCATCGATATTCCACGCTTCGTCGATATGGTCGCGCACGGCGATTTCAAGCGCGCCGTTGAAATCATTCGCGAGAAAAATGCGCTGCCCGCGGTGTGTGGCCGCGTTTGCCCGCAAGAGAGCCAGTGCGAGCTGGTTTGCGTCATGGGCAAAAAATATCAGCCGCTCGCCATTGGCCGGCTGGAGCGCTTCGTGGCGGACTTTGCGCGCGAGCAGAGCAATGGCGTCCCGCTTTTTATTCCGGCAAAAAAGACCGGAAAATCCGTCGCCGTGGTCGGCGGCGGGCCCGCGGGATTGACGGTCGCCGGCGAGTTGGCGCGGCTCGGCCACCGCGTCACCGTGTTCGAAGCCTTGCACAAAATCGGCGGCGTGCTGGTTTACGGCATTCCAGAATTTCGCCTGCCCAAATCAATTTTGCAGGCCGAAGTCGATAAACTCGCGGAACTGGGCGTGGAATTTCGCACCAACTACGTCGTTGGCCGCACTGAGATGGTGGATGAATTGCTGGGTCGTTATGACGCCGTGTTTATCGGCACCGGCGCCGGATTGCCTTATTTCATGAACGTGCCCGGCGAGAATTTGAACGGCGTTTATTCCGCCAACGAATTTCTCACGCGCCTCAATCTCATGCGCGCCTATCTTTTTCCGCGCTGGAATACGCCGGTCAAAGTTGGAAAACGCGTGGCCGTGATCGGCGGCGGCAACACCGCGATGGACGCAGTCCGCACCGCCAAACGCATGGGCGCGGAACACGCGTATCTGATTTATCGCCGGTCGCGGAACGAGCTGCCGGCGCGTCTCGAAGAAGCGCATCACGCCGAGCAGGAGGGTATCGAGTTCCGTTTTCTCGAAGCGCCGGTGGCGGTGCAGGGTGATGCAAAAGGTTGGGTCACCGGCATTGAGCTGATCAAGATGCAGCTTGGCGAGCCTGACGATTCGGGTCGCCGTCGCCCGATGCCCATCGAAAATTCAAATTATGTTCTCGATGTTGACACCGTTGTCGTGGCAATCGGACAAGGCCCGAATCCACTGATTCCGCAAACCACGCCCGGTTTAAAAATCGGCAAACACGGCGTCATCATGGTTGATCCTGAAACCGGGGCGACGAGCAAGCCCGGCGTTTTTGCCGGCGGCGATGTGGCAACCGGCGGCGCCACCGTTATTCTGGCGATGGGCGCCGGCAAGAAAGCCGCGAAGGCCATTCACCAATACCTCGGCGGTGAAATTCTTTTGTGAGTTCCCTTGTTTGAAAATAGGTGTAACCAAAGGGAACTCAGTTGCATCAAATCATCCGGATGGACGAAAAAAAATTTCTGGCGGCGGTGCGGCGCGGCGACGAACGCGCGGTGCAGAAGCTGGTCGATCTTTACAGCCCGCGACTTTACAATCTGGCCTTGCGGATTCTGCGCCACCCTCAGGATGCGGAAGACGCGCTGCAGGAAACTTTTATCACGGCGTTGGGCAAGCTCGATCAGTTCGATGGCCGCGCGAGTTTTTTCACCTGGATTTATCGCATCGCGGTGAATACCAGCTTGATGGCGCTGCGCAAACGCCGCTCGCGCCATCGCAAAGAAGAACCTTTGATGTGGCCCGGTTTCGATGAAATTCAAAGCCGCGAGCTGATCGATTGGACTGCCGATCCCGGCCGCACCTTGTTGACAACCGAAATGCGGCAGATTATGGACGAGGCCATTGAAAAATTGCCGGCCAAATATCGGATGGTCTTTGTCTTGCGTGATCTCGAAGAGCTTACGACTGAAGAAACGGCTAAAACACTTGGCGTTACCACGGCCAACGTCAAAATACGACTCATGCGGGCGCGATTGTTTTTGCGCGAAGCCCTGGCAAAATATTTTCACGAGCACGACGATACAAAGGCGCAGCCATGACCCATCGACAGATTTTTAAAAAAGTTTGCGACTTTATTGACGGCGAGCTGGACGAAACCACTTGCAAGCAGCTTGAAAAACATCTTGTCGCCTGTCCGCGGTGCCGCATCTATGTCGATACCGTGCGCCAGACCATCATGCTTTATCAAGTGAAGGATTCGCCCAGGAAATTGCCCGCCAAAGCCCGCAAACAGTTGGTCGCAACGATTGCGTTGAAAATAAAAAAGGCCGGAAACGATCATAAATGGACAAAGCCGAGCTGCTTTACTGGACAACGTTGACCGGAATTTTGAGCGCGCTTGCCACCGGCCTGGGCGCGATTCCTGTCGCCTACATTCGCAACCGTTCGCAAGTCGTCAAGGCTTTTGCCAGCGCGGTGGCGGCGGGGATGATGATCTCAGCTTCGGTTTTTTCGCTGGCGCAGGAAGGCATCGCTTTGAAAATCAAACGGCCCTCCGCGCCGTATGAAGTCATTTTAGGATTATTGCTCGGCGCCGCTTTTTTCTGGCTCGTTGAAAAATTTTTTGAAAATCGCGATTTGCATCTCGGCGACATTGGCAAGGGCGCGACCAAAAGAGCCTTCCTCATTTTCGTTGCCATGTTCGTTCATTCGATTCCCGAGGGCGTCGCCATCGGCGTCGGCTTCGGCACGGGTGATTTCAACTTTGGCTTGATCATGGCGCTGGCGATCTCGGTGCACAACATACCGGAAGGCATCGCCATCTCGCTGCCGCTGCGCGCCGAAGGCGTTTCCATTTGGATGTGCGCCTTGCTTTCCATTCTTTCGAGCATCCCGCAGCCGATTTTTGCCGTCCCCTCGGCGCTGGCGGTTTGGCTGTTCGAGCCGCTGCTGGCGGTCGGATTGGGTTTTGCCGGCGGCGCGATGATCTATTTAACCGTCGCCGAGCTTATTCCCGAAGCGTTGGAGAACGGCGGCAAAGGTCTCACGGCGTGGGGTGTCATGGTGGGCTTGGCAGGAATGCTGCTCATAACCAGTTTGCTCAATCTTATTGATGGTAAGCTATAGATTTTGTAACTTAGGCGCAGATGCGTGCATCAAAATAAATGAAGACAACGATCTGATGATACACATTCTTGAGGTGAACAAACGATGGATGCCTTGACCGGATTGTTGATTTTGGCGATTTACTTTTTGTTACAGTTGGTCGTGCTGCCGAAACTAGGCATTCGTACTTGAATGTCAGCGGCATGCAAGGCTACGCCCCGTAGGGTTCCGGGCGAACCCAAGAACAAAAAAGAGAAAACAGAAAATAAAGATCACCATGAATAGGAGAAGATATTTTTCTTATGCCGATTTACGAATATCGTTGTGAAAGTTGTGAATCGCATTTTGAGGTGCTGCAACGCGTTGACGAAGAGAAAAAAGATTTGCGCTGTCCCCAGTGTGGCCACGAAAAAGTTGAGAAACAATTTTCCGCCTTTGCAACCACCGGTGGGACAAGTGGAGTCAGCACCGCCAGCCGGAGCAGCAGCAGTTGCGGTTCCGGCGGATTTTCTTGAGGCTGGTAATTGGCCAGCCGGGCGCTGGTATCAATTTTTTAGCACGTTGACGAAAAAAGTCATTGCGAGTGCTATATCGCCAAATTGGTGGCTTTATCAGAAAGAAACGTCATCGCGAGGAGCGCTTTTTGCGACGAAGCGATCTGTGAATTTTAAAAGATTGTCCCGTTGAAAAGCGGGACGCTCGCAATGACTGTTTCTTAGCAGCGCAGTGAAGCAATCTCTCGAGTGGAAGATGTGAACGCATGGAAAGCATGACAAAACACAACATCTGGGCTTGGACAAAACGGCTGCTGGCGGTTGCCATCGGGGCAACGGCAGGCTATGCTTATTATTATTTCATCGGCTGTGTTTCGGGCACGTGCCCGATCACCAGCAAACCGTGGATCAGCACCGCGTACGGCGCGTTGCTGGGATTTTTCATACTGCCATCTCGCAAAAAACGAGAAGAAAGGAGCGTTCTCATGAGTTATTATTTTGCCAAGCCGACGACATATTCTTATGATGAGGCCATCGCCCGCGTCACCGATGAGCTGAAAAAAGAGGGCTTCGGCGTTCTCACTGAAATCGATGTGAAGGAAACATTGAAGAAAAAACTGGACGTCGATTTTCGCCGCTACAAAATTCTGGGCGCGTGCAATCCGCCGTTTGCTTATCAGGCTTTGCAAGCGGAAGAGTACATCGGCGCCATGCTGCCGTGCAATGTCATCGTGCAGGAAAAAGGCAGCGGCGTCGAGGTCGCTGCCGTTGATCCGGTGGCCTCGATGGCAGGGGTTAAAAACGACAAGCTTGCCGGCATTGCCGAGCAAGTGCGGCAACGGCTGGAGAAAGTCGTGAAAAGCGTTTGAGCTGTTGGTATGCCAATTAAGGGTTGATTTTTTGGCCAAGACAATGTCCTTGCGAGCGCTTCCCAGCGAAGCAATCTTTTAGCGTACATCCCAACAGATTGCTTTGGCAAAAAACGCCTCGCAATGACATCAGAAATCATCCCTAGACGAGTATAACTTTGGAGATCGAACGATGAACAAACAAACTTTGATCGATCACTTGAATGAAGATCTCGCCGGCGAGCTGGGGGCGATCATTCAGTATCTGACTTACGCCGCCAAAGCCAGCGGCCCGTTCCGGCCGCAGCTTTCGCAATTTTTCTTAACCGAGATCGCCGACGAGCAACTGCACGCGCAATTTCTCGCCAACAAAATTGTGGCGCTTGGCGGCGAGCCAACCACCAAGCCGCGTCCCGTGCCGGCCGCTCGCAACAATCACGAGATGCTGGAAGCGGTGCTGGCCGCCGAACGGCAAGCCACCAAAGATTACACCCAGCGCGCCATGGAAGCCGAGGAATTTGGCGACAAGGGCTTGATGGTGCAGCTCGAAGACATGGTGCGCGACGAGAGCGGCCATTCCGAAGAGACCGAGCGCATTCTGCGCGATTGGCCGCTGTAGTCTGCAAGTGAGTCCGACGGGGCTGCAGGATTTTGCAAATTCGAAAAGTCGTCGTGCCCCAGTCGGACTTCGCCCCTCGTGAAAGGAAAATATCTATGCCAGAACATCCAACTTTTTCACTGCGCCTGGAGCGCGTGGAAAACTACGAATTCAAAGCCCAATTTGATTGGGATCACCTGCCGCCGCTTATCGTTGACGAAGGCGAACCACTCGGTCAAAGAAAAGGGCCTAATCCGTCACGCCTGTTGGCTGTTGCCGTCGGTGATTGTCTCAGCGCCAGCTTATTGTTCTGTTTGCAAAAAGCCAAATTGGATGTCAAGAATATCAAAACGAAAGTCAAAGGCGAGTTGACGCGCAATGAGAAAAATCGGCTCCGCATCGGCAAAATCGACGTGGCCATCATGGTCGAGCTTGCCGACGGCCAGTATGGTCGCATCAATCGCTGTTTAGATCTCTTCGCAGATTATTGCGTGGTGACGGCCAGCGTGCGAAAGGGCACTCCCGTGAATGTTGTGGTGACGGATCCAAAGGGGAATGAACTGTATAAGGAGAATAACCATGAACAAGCCAATTGAAATCACCGATGCCAATTTCAAAAAGGAAGTCATTGAATCGAATATTCCCGTGTTGGTCGATGTGTGGGCGGATTGGTGCATGCCGTGCCGCATGGTGGCGCCGGCGGTTGAAGCGGTGGCCAAAGATTATGCCGGCAAAGTGAAGGTCGGCAAGATGGATGCGGACAGCAATATGACCCCGTCGCAGTTGGGCATTCGCGGCATTCCGACGTTGCTCGTCTTCCGCGGCGGCAAAGTGGTGGATCGCATCGTCGGCGCCGTGCCGCAGCAGGTAATTGCGAGCCATCTCGATAAGGTGTTGGTGAATTAGTTGCTGGCTACGCCCGTCGGGGTTGCTCGTAGCTGGTGGGTGGTTTTGTATGCTCGTTTCGGCACCAAGCAGCGAGCTGCAGGTTTCTGGATAGATTTTTTGTCGTTTGGAAAAACGGTGTAAGCAAAAAACATTTTCCTGGCTGCATAGAATCTTTTTGCAGCCAGGAAATGCTGTTACGATGTCGTGGCCCCACTATTTTTTCCTGCCTGTTTTTTATCTGAAAAATAGATCCGCCCTCAACCCGCTCGTGTAATCGAATGGCGCCACGAGAATCCGCACTGACAATTTTCCCACTTTTTGCATAACCCCCCGAAAAATTCTTAAAATTAAGAAAAATTTAATAAACTTCCAGTTCCGAACGTTTGTTTTTATTGTGCTTAAAATATTGCACGGTATTTGCTTTTGTGACTGATAGAAGTTTGTTTCTGCTTTCATTTAAGTAGGAGAGATTTGATGAATCGCAAGATGGTCACAATTGATGGCAACGAAGCAGCAGCGTACATCGCGCACAAGACGAATGAAGTCATCGCCATTTATCCGATCACACCGTCGTCGCCGATGGGTGAATGGGCGGATGCGTGGTCGGCGGTCGGCGAGAAAAATATTTGGGGCACGGCGCCGGTGGTGACGGAAATGCAAAGCGAAGGCGGCGCTGCCGGCGCGGTGCACGGGGCGCTGCAAACCGGCGCGTTGACCACCACGTTCACTTCGTCGCAGGGACTGATGCTGATGATTCCCAACATGTACAAAATCGCCGGCGAGCTGACGCCGACGGTTTTTCACGTGGCGGCGCGTTCGTTGGCGGCGCAGGCGTTGTCCATCTTCGGTGATCATAGCGATGTTATGGCGGTGCGCGGCGCCGGCTTCGCGATGTTGTGCTCGGCTTCGATCCAGGAAGTGATGGATTTCGCGCTGATCGCGCAGGCGGCGGCCCTCGAAACGCGCGTGCCGTTTCTGCATTTCTTCGACGGCTTCCGCACTTCGCATGAGGTCAACAAGATCGAGCAGTTGACGGAAGACGACATGCGGGCGATGATCGACGACGAGCTGGTGCGGGCGCATCGGGCGCGCGCGCTGTCGCCGGATCATCCGGTGTTGCGCGGCTCGGCGCAAAATCCCGATGTTTATTTTCAAGGCCGCGAGACGGTCAATCGGTTTTATCTCGCGTGCCCAAGCCTCGTGCAAAACGCGATGAACAAATTCGCCAAACTGGCCGGACGCCAATACAAGCTGTTCGATTATGTCGGCGCGCCGGATGCCGAGCGTGTCATCGTGTTGATGGGTTCCGGCGCCGAAGCCGCGCAAGAAACGGTGGAATATCTCACCAAGCGCGGCGAGAAAGTCGGCATCATCAAAGTGCGGCTGTATCGCCCGTTTTCGGTCGAGCATTTTGTGAGCGTTTTGCCGCCGGCGGTGAAGACGATTGCGGCGCTGGATCGCACCAAAGAACCTGGTAGTTTGGGAGAGCCGCTCTATCTGGACATTATTGCGGCAGTGAATGAGACGATTGCGAATGGGAACGGCTCTCTCAAAAATTTTCCAAAAATCATCGGCGGTCGATACGGCTTGTCCTCCAAAGAGTTCACGCCGGCGATGATCAAAAGCGTTTTTGATGAGATGAAAAAGGCAGCGCCGAAAAATCATTTCACCGTCGGCATCAACGACGACGTAACGCACACGAGCATTGAATACGACGCCTCCTTTTCAACCGAACCGAGCGATGTCGTCCGCGCCATGTTTTACGGCCTCGGCGCGGATGGCACGGTCGGCGCGAATAAAAATTCGATCAAGATCATCGGCGAGGAGACGCCGAATTACGCGCAAGGCTATTTCGTTTATGACTCGAAAAAATCCGGCTCGACCACGATTTCGCATTTGCGCTTCGGGCCGCGGCCGATTCACTCAACTTATTTGGTAAATAAAGCCAACTTTATCGGCTGCCATCAGTTCAACTTCGTCGAGAAGTTCGCCATGCTGCCCGACCTGATGGAAGGCGGTACGTTTCTGTTGAACAGCCCGTATGGCCCCGAGGAAGTGTGGGATCATCTGCCGCGCCAACTGCAAGAGCAGCTCATCACGAAGAAGGCGAAATTTTATGTGATCGACGGCTACACGGTGGCGAGAGAAACCGGCATGGGCGCGCGCATGAACACGATCATGCAAACGTGTTTCTTTGCCATTTCCGGCGTGCTGCCGCGCGATGAGGCGATCGCGGCGATTAAAGACAGCATTAAAAAGACATACGGCGTCAAGGGCGACGAAATCGTGCAGATGAATTTTCGCGCCGTCGATCAAACGCTGGATAGATTGTACGAGGTCAAAGTGCCGAATAAGGTCACCAGCGCGTTTGACCGGCCCGAAGTTGTCGCGGAAAATGCGCCCGATTTCGTGAAAAGTTTCACTGCTAAAATTATCGCGGGTTGCGGCGATGAAGTGCCGGTGAGCGCCATGCCGGTCGACGGCACATTTCCAACCGCAACCGCGATGTGGGAGAAACGGGCGATTGCATTGGAGATTCCGATTTGGGACAAGGAGATTTGCATCCAGTGCAACAAATGCGCGCTGGTTTGCCCGCACGCTGCGATTCGCGTGAAAGTGTATGAAGAAAAGGATCTGGCCAACGCGCCGGCGGCGTTTGAATTTATGGAGGCGCGGGATCGCGAATGGAAGGGCATGAAATACACCGTGCAAGTCGCGCCGGAAGACTGCACCGGCTGCGGCATCTGCGTGGAAATTTGTCCGGCGAAAAACAAGCGCGAGACGCGGCTGAAAGCGATCAACATGCTGCCGCTCGTCGAGCATCGCGAGCGCGAGCGCGCCAATTTCGATTTCTTTCTGGGCATTCCGGAGCTGGATCGCCGCAAGATCAAAATAAATTCGGTGAAAGGCTCGCAACTCTTGCAGCCGTTGTTTGAATTTTCCGGCGCCTGCGCCGGCTGCGGCGAAACGCCGTATGTCAAGCTCGTCAGCCAGTTGTTTGGCGATCGCGCCGTCATCGCCAACGCCACCGGCTGCTCGTCGATTTACGGCGGCAATTTGCCGACGACGCCGTGGGCGAAAAATCCGGACGGTCGCGGCCCGGCGTGGTCGAACTCGTTGTTTGAAGACAACGCCGAATTCGGTTTTGGCTTTCGTTTGACGATTGATAAACAAAAAGAACAAGCTGAAGAGTTGTTGCGATTGCTGGAACCGGAAATCGGAGCGGAAACTGTGCAGACGCTTCTGAACGCAGATCAGTCGGACGAGGCTGGCATTTACGAGCAACGTGAACGAGTCGATCGGTTAAAGGAAAAGCTCGCAAGGATGAACTCTGGCGTTGCCAAAAATTTGCTCAGCCTCGCCGACTATCTGGTGAAGAAAAGCGTGTGGATCATCGGCGGCGACGGTTGGGCCTACGACATCGGCTATGGCGGTTTGGATCACGTGCTGGCGTCCGGCAAGAATGTGAATATCCTCGTGCTCGACACCGAAGTCTATTCCAACACCGGCGGCCAGATGTCGAAAGCCACGCCGCGCGGGGCGGTGGCGAAATTTGCCGCCGGCGGCAAGCCGCATCCGAAAAAAGATCTTGCCATGCTGGCGATGAGCTACGGCAATGTTTACGTCGCGCGCGTGGCGATGGGCGCGAACGATACGCAAACCGTGCAGGCGTTCATCGAAGCCGAGCAGTACGACGGTCCGTCGCTGATCATCGCCTACAGCCATTGCATCGCGCACGGCATCAACATGACCAAGGGCATGGCGCAGCAAAAGCTGGCGGCGAATTCCGGTTATTGGCCGTTGTTCCGTTACAATCCCATGCCGGCCGAGGCCGGCAAATCACCGCTGCATTTGGATTCGCGGCCGCCGTCGATTTCGTTGAAGGAGTACATGTATCGCGAAACGCGCTTTAAAATGCTCACCAAAAGCAATCCCGCCGAGGCCGAGCGTTTGATGAAATTGGCGCAGCAGGACGTGCAGAATCGCTGGATAACATACGAGCATTTGGCAGCGTTCAGCGCGACGAACGACGATGGCAAGTAAAAATCTATTTTTGCGGTTTCATCTGTTTTATTTTTGTTTTTCCGAAAGGAGGTTGTTATGTCCGCCTTCTTGAGTTTTGTGGAGTTTCCTTACGGGCTCCCGGAGCTGAGAGCGAACTACCGGAAATATCTTATCCATGGTTTGGCGATTTCTATCGTGCTCAATTTTGCCTTTCTTGGCGCGTATTGGGCGGTCGTCTATTTTGGCAAAGATGAAGCGCCGGTGCGGGTTGTTCGCATCATGAAATACAGTGAGCTTGGTCCGCCGCCTTCGATCACGGAAACGAAAGCTGTGGCGGCGTCAATCGCGGTGTCCACCGCCGTGAAGCCGAGCATTGGCATTCCGGTGCCGGTTCCCGACGCGCTGGTCGATCCCGAACAAACTTTTGCCAGCCAAACGGAGCTGAGCCAGGTGGTTGGTCCGATGTTGGGCGAAGGGCAGGGCAACGGCCAGACCCAAATCGTGGCCGAGGAAAGCGATTTTGATTTGCAAATTGAAGACGAAGGCCCGCCGCCGGACTTCGTGCCGTTTGAAAAAGCGCCGGCGGTGATTAAACGTGTGGAGCCGGTCTATCCCGAACTGGCGCGCAAAGCCGGCATCGAAGGCAAGGTGATTTTGAAAGTTTGGATCGACAAACGCGGCAAGGTCAAAGACGTCGTCGTTTTGAAAAGCACGGTGGAACTGTTCAGTCAGCCTGCCATCGATGCGGCCAAGCAATGGGAATTTACGCCGGCGCTGATGAAATTCGGCCCGGTTGATGTCTGGTCGACGTTGACGTTCAATTTCCGGCTGCGGGATGCGAGTTCGTAATCGAAGGCGCTATGAAGAGTAAAACGTAATTGCGTAATGCGTAATGCAAGGCATAAATTACGTTTTACACATTACGTTTTAGAAGTAAGGAAAGCTCATGAATCTAACGACGACTTATCTCGGCAGGAAATTAAAAAATCCGCTTGTGGCCTCGGCTTCGCCCTTGTCGCAGAAGCTTGACAACATTCGCCGCCTGGAAGAC
>Ga0073934_10003338_pt1 | contig 29927 bp, 21 predicted proteins | sample LarsenN4metaG_FD_76834 | JGI IMG/M metagenome (GOLD analysis project Ga0073934, IMG submission 76834) | Hot spring sediment bacterial and archeal communities from British Columbia, Canada, to study Microbial Dark Matter (Phase II) - Larsen... ... | reverse complement strand
CCTTCAATGACCAAATCCCCCGTGCTGAGGCTTGCCGTGACGGCCAGGAGCGAGCGCGACTCGAGGGGCTCAACTTCGAGTCGAGCACGCCGGATGGACCGGCTGCGTCGGCGCGGTTCTCTTGCCAGGAATTCCTTGGCCATGGCAACTTCCTCCGCTCACCTTTGCCTGGGGTGGCAATGGCGCACCGTGGCGACGGAGTATCTCCACTACTCGATACAATCGGCAAACTCCGCCATGTGCTCCAGGGAATTGACTAGTTCCTGGAACAATGAATAGGGATCGCAGATCACTAGCAGAACCAGCGACTGGGGAAACTGAAGAGTCTGAACATGCCAGCGTGGCGCCGGTCGTCTTGCCCAAACTCTTCAACCGGCACAACGCTCAAGCTCGGCAAGGTTTAGACCCGATATCAGGAAGAGGAGAAATTGCCGCTCAAGTTGCCTTGCGCGCGGCGTGTTGGGCCTTGCTTCCGCGTGGAGCATGTCCAGGAGATCATCAATGCAGGCTCCGAAGCACGGATGGATGCTCCTGACGTGCTGGCTGATCGGCAGCCTGCTACTGCTCCATCGCCCAGCAATCCATGCTGATGATGAGGTCGCCGAGCCTGAAATTATCCAAAGTGTGCCTGTGATTATTGAAGGTCCCAGGCCATCCGGCCCACCGTCGCTTGTGGAGGAAAAGGCCGCGCCCAAGGGCGACAAGGACATGCCCCCAGGACAACTGGCCATTGAAGCCCCTCTGGGGTTCACCGGCCCCTCGGGAGTGATGCCGACCGAAGGCCCCATCGGCAGGGATTTCATTCCGATCGAGGATCGCTGGCGGCTCGGCTTCCCACACTGGGACCGGTACGGCAAGGGCCATCCGCCCGTGGACGACTACCCCTACGATTTGGGACACTGGTTCGATCCCTATAACCAGAATGTGCTCAAGGGCGACTACCCCATTATCGGTCAACACACTTTCCTGAACCTTACGCTCAATAACTTCACGCTCATGGAGCTGCGCCAGCTCCCGACACCGACGACGCCCTTCGAAAGTACGGTTGATCCGTTTGAAGAGCCCTTCTTCGGCAATCCCCGCCAGTTCGTCTACACGAGCTACTATCGCGTTGCCGTCGATCTCTTTCACGGAGACGCCGCATTCAAGCCGAAGGACTGGTTCATTCGCGTGGCTCCCGTGTTCAATTTCAACAACCTGGATGTTGCCGAACTGGCCAACGTCAATCCAGACGTGCGAAAGGGAACAACCCGCAACCGCACCTTCATGGCGCTGGAAGAGTACTTCATCGAGGCCAAGCTCCTGGACCTAAGCCCTGATTACGACTTCCTCTCCGTGCGGGCTGGATCCCAGTTCTACAGCCACGACTTCCGCGGCTTCCTATTCACCCAGACGAACCGCGCGGTTCGCGTCTTCGGCACCCGCCTGGCCAACCGCGATCAGTTCAACATCGCCTTCTTTGATGAGCTCGAAAAGGACACCAATAGCGAGCTCAATACGTTCCATGACCGCAACCAGAACACGCTCAGCGTGAACTACTTTCGCCAGGACTTCATCTGGCCCGGGTTCACCGTCGAGGCGAGCGTTCTCGCCGACCGCAACGGCACCTCGTTTCTCTTCAGCAAGAACAACACCCTGGTTCGACCCGACCCTGCCGGAGTGGCAAGGCAACACGAGGTCAACACGATCTATTTCGGCCTCGGCGGGGATGGCCACATCGGGCGGTACAACATTACGACACAGTTCTACTGGGTGCTCGGCTACGACGACCTCAACCCCATTGCCAATCAACCCATTGACATCAACGCTCAGATGTTCGCCCTCGAACTCTCCTACGACCGTGACTGGGCCCGCTTTAGAACCTCCTTCTTCTGGGCCTCCGGCGACGATAACCCCAACGATAACCAGGGCACCGGCTTCGACGCCATCTTTGACAATCCCAACTTTGCCGGCGGCGAGTTCAGTTTCTGGGTCAGACAGCAGATCCCCTTGTTTGGCGTCAGCCTTAAGAATCGCCTGAGCCTGCTGCCCGATCTGAAGGCAACGAAGACCCAGGGGCAACCCAACTTCGTCAATCCAGGCCTTTTTCTGGTGAACTTCGGCTTCGATGCGGATATTACCCCCAAGCTCAAGTCCATCAATAATGTCAATCTGCTCTATTTCGAAGACACCGCAGTCCTTGAGACCTTTGTCTTTCAGGCGCCGATCAAGCGGACCATAGGAACCGACGTTAGCTCGGGCCTGGAGTACAGGCCATTCCTGAACAACAACGTGGTCATGGTTCTCGGGCTTTCAGCACTGTTTCCCCAGGGCGGATTTCGCGACCTCTACGACAACCTGCGGAACAACGCGGATCCCATGGCTGCGGCGTTCCTCGAGATCAACTTGACCTACTAGATCTGCAACTCCCGCGCGCGAGAGGATCGAGCCGACTTGCTGGCTGCCGAAGACTTGAAGCACGAAACGGAGGGGTCGAGATGAACCACGAAGCTTCGAAGTCTGCCAGGCGACGCCTCTCCTTCTGCGTCTGCCTGCTTGGATCAGCTCTCGTGCTTGGTTCGGCTTGCTACCTCAGCGAGGCCATTGGGCAGCAGCTCCGCCCCGTTGATCCACCGATCGGCACGGACCCTTATCCCTTTCCGCCGGAGTATGTGGGAGTTGATTTCAGCAAGCAGACCGACGCGGATGTCCTAGCCAAAAGTCATGGTTGCATTCAGTGTCACAGGGACACCCATGATCCGCACTTCAAGGAAACGGTCAAGCTGGGCTGTTGCGACTGCCACGGGGGCGATGCCACAGCGGTGGACAAGGATCGTGCGCACGTGCATCCGCGTTTTCCCGATGCCTGGGTAACGTCCGCCAATCCAGTCCGATCGTATACACTGCTCAACCATGAATCGCCAGAGTTTATCCGCTTTGTCAACCCTGGAGATTTACGCATCGCCCACATTAGTTGCGGGACGGCAAACTGCCATGCCAAGGAAGTCTTTGAGAACCGCAAGAGCATGATGACCCACGGCTGCATGCTCTGGGGCGCCGCGTTGTACAACAACGGCGCGATTCCCAGCAAGTTGCCGCGGTACGGCGAAAGCTACAGCATGCATGGCGTGCCACAGCGCATTCAGACGATCCCGCCTCCAACGCAGGAAGAGATCGATCGCAAGGGCGTCGTGCCCTTTCTTGACCCTCTGCCCCGATTTGAGATGACCCAACCCGGGAACGTGCTCCGCATTTTCGAGCGCGGCGGCAAGTTTCGGCCCGAGGTCGGCATTCCCGAACGCAAGGAGGATCCAGGCCGCCCGATCCTCTCCCGATTGAGCAATCGCGGCCTGGGCACTGAGAACAGAACAGACCCTGTCTTCATTGGGTTGCAGAAGACCCGGCTGCTCGACCCCACGCTTAACTTCCTCGGAACGAACGACAATCCAGGCGACTATCGCTCCAGCGGCTGCACTGCCTGCCATGTCGTCTATGCGAATGACCGTTCGCCCTACAACTCGGGACCATATGCCTGGGCTGGGAATCGCGGGTTGAGCAAGTCCAAGGACCCCTGTATTCCCAGGGATGAGCCTGGGCATCCCATCGAGCATCGGTTCACGCGGTCCATCCCCACGAGCCAGTGCCTCGTCTGCCACGTCCACCCTGGGACCAACGTTCTCAACAGTTACACGGGCTTCATGTGGTACGACGAAGAAACCGATGGCCACATCATCTATCCAAAGAAGCAGATGTACCCCACGGCCGAGCAGGCCACGCAGACTCAGATGCGCAATCCCAACGAATCGGCAACACGGAACAACCTGGCCAATCCGGAGTTCGTAGCTCGGCTTGCTGAGCTCAACGATCGATGCGAGTACACGCAGTTCGCGGATTATCACGGCCACGGTTGGGCCTTCAAAGCTGTCTTCAAGAAGGACAGACGCGGCAACCTGCTGGATCGCAACGGCCAGATCATTCCCAAGGTTGGCGCGGCGGAGCTCATGGCAGCGATGGATCCCCACTTGAAGTATCAGGACGGCATTCCCGTCCACCAGATGGACATCCATCTCGAAAAGGGAATGCACTGCGTCGATTGTCACTTCGTTCAGGATGTGCATGGCAATGGCCGTCTTCAGGGAGAAGTCCGTGCGGCGATTGAAATCCAATGCATTGACTGCCACGGAACCGTAGCATCCCGAGCGACCTTGCGGACCAGCGGGCCGGCTGCATACACGTCGAATCCCGATGGCCGCGGCCGAGATCTGGCCGCGATGCGCACCCCCTTCGGCAAACGGCGTTTTGAACGGCGCGGCGACAAGATCATCCAGAACTCCATGGTGGTGAAGGACCTGAGCTGGGAAGTTTCACAGGTGGCCGACGTGATCAACCCTGCTCACCCGCGCTACAACAAGGCGGCCGCCCTGGCAAAGACGGTTCGCTTTGAAGGCGACGCTCTTGCCTGGGGCGATCTGCCTGGGAACGATCCAAACCGGTGTGCCCATGCCAATGACAACATGAGTTGCATCGCCTGTCATTCCGCATGGAACCCCAGCTGCTACGGCTGCCACCTGCCACAGAAGGCCAACAAGAAGCTGCCCCAGTTGCACAACGAAGGCGATGTCACTCGCAACTACGTCTCCTACAACTTTCAAACATTGAGAGATGACATTTACATGCTGGCCCGCGACGGAAACGTCACAGGGAATCGCATAGGCCCAGCCAGGTCATCCTGTGCAATCCACGTGGGCTCATACAACCAGTACCGCGAGTCCATTTACGTGCAGCAACAAACCATCTCCGCTTGCGGCCTTTCCGGTATTGCCTTCAGCACCAACGTCCCCCACACCGTCCGTGGCAAGGGAGAAACCAAGCGATGCACCGATTGCCACGTATCCGTTGCGAACGACAATAATGCAATCATGGCCCAGCTCCTGATGCAGGGCACGCAGTACATGAACTTCATCGGGCGGTACGCCTGGGTGGGCGCGGGTGAACATGGCTTCTTCGCCGTGGTTGCGACCGAGCGCGACGAGCCTCAGGCGGTGATCGGCAGTACCCTGCACAAGCTGGCCTTCCCCGACAACTACAAGAAGCATCTTGAGCACAAGCGGCAACTTCAGCATGCTCACGAACACCCTGGTCGAGACATTAGCGAGCAACTTCTTCATCCGCTCAAGCGGTCCGACGTCCAGGCCGTCCTGGCCCGTGGCGAGTACCTCTACGCAGCCTGCGGCGAGGGCGGCCTGCGCGTCTACGACATCAGTTTCGTGGACCACAAGGGCTTCTCCGAACGGACGTTTACGGCGCCGGTTTCACCTATCGGTCAGCAGTTCTACGTCAAAACCTCCTACGCCACTTGCGTCGCTGCTCCAACGACCATTGCTCCCGATCCGACCCGCGTGCAGTTCCCCGAGAATCATGAGGCCAAGGTTCCTGCCGCCTACGGATACCTCTACGTGACGGACAGGTACGAAGGTCTCATCATGGTCGGCGCGGGCACATTGCTGGATGGAAATCCCTTGAACAACTTTCTCAAGCGGGACATGGTTTACAATCCTAACGGCATACTTTGCGGCGCTCGCTTCATCACCTTTGTTGGCACCTATGCCTACATCTGTTGTGATGCGGGACTGGTAGTCGTCGATGTTTCGGATCCCACGAAGCCCATGCTGTCTGCTATACTGGGAGAGAAGGATGGACTTCATCATCCCACAGCACTGAACCACCAGTTCCGCTATGCCTACGTGTGTGATGCCGAAGGCATTAAAGTCCTGGACATCACGGACATCGCCCATCCGAGGCCTGTCAGTGCATTACCTTTGAAAGAGGCCCATTCAGTCTACCTGGCCCGCACCTATGCCTATGTCGCCGGCGGCACGAGCGGTTTGATCATTCTCGATATTGAAAACCCCGAGCGTCCCGTGATCGATCAGGTTTATACCTCCGGCGGAGAAATCAACGATCTGCGCGATGTGAAACTTGCGGTAACCTACGTTAGCGAGTTCGCTTACCTGGCTGACGGCAAGAACGGCCTGCGCATCGTGCAACTGACCTCGCCGGAAACTCCTGGCAATGCGGGCTTCAGCCCGCGGCCGACGCCCCGACTTGTCGCCACCTACAAGATCCCCCGCGGGGGCGAGGCCAGGTGCGTCTCCAAGGGCGTGGATCGCGATCGAGCCGTGGACGAATCGGGCAACCAGATCGCCGTGTTCGGCCGGATCGGGGCACGCCCCTTGAACCTGGCCGAGCAGCAGAAACTCTACCTGCGGAACGGGCAGGTGTGGCGTGTAAGCGACGATCCCGACCATCCCATGTATGGCCAGCCACGCCCGCACCGATCTGAAGGTCCCTCGGAACGAATAGCATTCGAGCGATCGCCGCAGTAGTCTGAGCGACACGGAGGCTGTCTCTCCGTCATTGAACGCGCGCCGCAGCGTTCTCCAACCTCTGCAGCCTGGCTTCGACGTCGCGCGCCCATTTGGCGTAGTCGTCCATGAAGCGACGAATGCCCGCCAGTTCACTTTCGATGGCGCGGATACGCTCCTCGCCGACATTGGCCCACTCGTTAATGCCGGCTGCCCAGCGCTTCAGCGCGTTTAAGGACTCATGGAGAGACTGGCTATCGTTGCTCCGTCCCGCTTCCTGAAGCAGGCTTTGTAGCGCAAGTGCTTTGAACATGGTGGAGGCCTCGTATTGCTGCTGTCAATTACCCAGGCGCCTGCAATAAGCACTTTCAATAGCGCTCAGGTGATAGTACTTCCGAGATCCCGATCATTCAGCGAGCTTGATTCCCAGTGTTGTTAATGCGTTAAACCGATCTACCGGCTCCTTTGCACTCCAGGCAATACCTCTCAAGAGCAGAGCCCGAAAAAGCGGATCGTCGAAGGTCCAGGCGAAGTGCCCGAGAATGGAAACGAAGACACGGCCCTGGCTCGGTTCGATGGTCCAAAACTGCGGGGTGCGCTCGCCCTCCTCGACGCTCCAGGCCAGGAGATTGATTCGCGCGGGATCGCCAACGAGCTTCCAGTAGGTTTCGTCGTGGAAGTGCACCTTGTCGAAGTTGCGGCCGATGGGGTGCCTGCTGCCCGTTTCGAAGCCGAGGTCGATGGGGCCGTGGCGAAAGCGGATCATGCCGCCGCGAGCAGCCAGGCCGATGCGTTGCGCGAAGGAAGGCGCGTCCGGCGATCCATCCACCGCCCAGTGGATGTAAACCAGACCGCCGCCGCGGGCAAGATACGCGTCGATGTCTCGGGCTCGCTCCGGCGTCCAGGACCCATGCTGATAGAACACGAGCACGTCGGCTGCCTTGAGCTGCTCCGCTGACGGCCATTCCCAGGCCGTGCCGACGGTCGTGTGGTCTGCCGCCGCGAGCAGCTCGGCCCAGGCCTTTTGCCAGGCAGGGTAGTCGTGCTCTCCAGGACCGTGGTCCTTCGGCCCAGCAACCAGAACGATGTTTAGCGGTCGAACCTTCTCAGGCGGGTTCGGCGCCCCGGCGAGGACCGCCTGCACCTCGGCTCGACTTCTGGGCTTAGGCGGCGTTCCCTTCGCCAGCACCGGCATGCGCGGCGGCTCGTTCAGAAGGAACGTCAGCAGGTCGCGCAGCTTGTCCGGTCCCAGCTTCCTGGCCAGATCGTCGGGCATGATCGACTTCGCTGACAACTGCCGACGCTCCACATTGTCTGGGTCAATCGTGATGACCTCCCCCTTGTCGTTGCCCACCAGCAGCTTGCCATCCTGCGTGCGAATCGGCCCTGTCAGCGTGCGGCCGTCGTGCAGAGCGAGAGTGTAGGAGACGAAATCCGGATTGATGGCGAAGCTCGGCTCGGTGAGGTCGCGCAACACCGAAGCGTAATCGCGATGCGGCAGATTGCTGAGATCGGGCCCAATCGTCCCCCCCTGACCGTGCATGACGTGGCATTTGGAACAGAGGGCTTCTTCACTGAAGAAGATCTTGCGGCCTCGGCCCCAGCTGCCGCCTTTCAGCTCGGGAATTTCAGGACGCAACGCAATCTCGCCGAGATTGCTCGAAGGCTTCGCCCACGGAAGGACGAAGCGGTGCAACGGCAGGGCACGTTCCCGCGGGTCGTCGGCCGTATGCCAGGAGCAGCCAAGTTCGTTCCGCAAATGGATGCCGTCGATACTGAACCTGGCAGGAACCAGCCTGGGCTTGCCGTTGTCCGCCTCGAAGCTGAGCGTCGCGCCCCGGGTGCTCGTTTGCACTTTGGCCCCGTCTGCAGCAACGGTCATCGGGGAGGAACTTGTGAAAGCAAGCGTGACCTGCTCCGGCGGCGGCTCGTAATCGAGTTTCGCGCCAGGCTGGATCGCAGGCTGCAAGAGGTGGTCTAGCTTGAGCTGGTTATCGAGCTTGAGGGCGCCGCCCGCTTCCATGAGCTGCCAAAGCCGATCGTGCTCGGCACTGCCCCTGGTGAACTCTCTGGCCACTGCGAGGTCGAGGTGCGGCAGCCAGCCGGACCAGCGTTCGCCGGTCTTTGCCTCGAGCGTTGCGAGGAGGCCGGTCAGAGCGTAATCCAACTCTGCCGCCGGCATTTGGATGGCGTAGTGAACCGCCGCCGTCTGCGGAGCGGTTTGCACGAGAAGCGTTCGGCGATCGGGCGTCATCTGCACGCCAAGCACCGGCAGCTCGAAACGCGGCGTGCGGGTCTGGTTCTGCACGATCTGGTAGGGCGGCTTGAGCGTCTCGAAGCGGTCGCCGGCGCGGACATACTCGCCGTAGGTGATCCTTAACCCCTTGGCGAGTCCTTGAAGCTGCTCCGGTTCCAGCGGCCGATCGAAGGCAATTCGGACCTCCTGCGGACCGGATGGATAAGCGAATACTGGCTGAGCCGTCGAACGATCGGCGTAACTGATCTTGAAGAGCTTGCCCTTGCCGGTCGGCCCAGTGCCCCAGTCGGGCGGACCGCTGTGGCAAGCGACCACGAGGTCGCCTTGCGGTGACACACAGGCGTCAACCGTCAGCATCTGCAAGCAGGCGATGATGTGGTTGCGAGCGACGTAGCCGTGCCGGGTCTTGACCAGCTCGGTGCGGTACAGCTTGCCGCGCGACTCCCCGCAAACGATGGCATTGCCCGCCCAGTGTTTCGGCCCGAAGACCGGTCCGCCGTTGACTGGCTCGTTGAAGGCCAGTCCGCACGTGCTCTGATGCTGCGGGCCGTAGTCGCAGACGCTGGGCTCGTCGATGACGCTGGGCAGGTGCTTTGGATGCCGCGGCGGAAAGCCGTAGTGTCTGCCAGGCTGGATGTGCAACAGCTCGTCGAACGGGTTGCCGTTGGGCAGCCAGGTAGCGCCTTCCTGGTCAGTGGCGAACAGGTCGCCGTGCCGATTGAAGGCCAGCGCGACGCTGAAGCGGATGCCAGTGCAGACGGTCTCGCGTTTCGAGAAATCGGCCGAGACTCTCTGGATTGTGCCTCGGGGGTCCTCGAGGTTGAACTGGCTCTTGCCGGTCTTCTCGTCCACCATGTGGCCGTTGGCGAAATTGGGAGTGCCGATGCCGAAGTAGATGGAGCCTTCTCTATCGAGTGCAACGCCGAGTGCATCGACCTGGTGAAACGCTCCAGGCCAGCCGTCGGCGACGACGACCTCCTGGTCGGCCTTGTCGTCGCCATTGGTATCGACAATGAGGGACAGCTTCCCCTTGCTAGTGACGAACGCCCCGTTGCCCCTGGGATAGTTCGGCGGCGTCAGGGCCATGCCGATGGGAGCGGCGATCTTGCCCTGGTTGTCCCAAAAGAGGTCGGCCTTGTCCTCCAGCCCATCGCCATCGGCGTCGGACAGGAGCCAGATGTTGCCATTGTAACCGAGGGCGACGAGCTTGCCGTCGGGGCGGTAGCGGACATTGTTGATGTTGGTCAACTGCAGGGGCAGCTCGCGCACCGTGAAGCCGGGGACAAGCATTTTGACGGGAGGCGGATCCTTCTCCGGCGTGAGGAAGAAGCCGCCGGTCAGCGATTGCGGCAGCGTGGCGGGCAGCGCCTTGGCGAGCCTCTCGTGCTTTTTTTGCAAGTAGCCACGGACGCGCCGCGTTTCGTCCGCGCTGAGCACGCGGTCGTAAATCAGCACTTCGACGAGGTCGCCCGGGAAGAAGCCGCGCACCTGCTGCGGCCCCGGGCCGTTCGTGTAGTAGCGTGCTCCGATCGTCAGCTCGTCGAAACTGAGCGGGCCTGGCTGAAAAGTCCGCTTGCCTTGCACCTCTCCATCGAGGGCTAGACTCACTCGCCTGTGGACGGGATCGACAATCGCCTCAAGCGTCTGCAATCGGCCGAACGGGACTCCGGAGTTGTGCAGATCCTGTGCGCCGCCGAAGCCGCGGCCCTCGACGTTGATCGCCTCAAACCGCGCGGTTGGCGCGTAGCTCTGATCGATGGTGAAGCCGGACTCGTAGTCGCGGCGGTTCTTTGCATTAGCGGCGAGGAAGCCGCGGAAGTCTCCTGGGTTATCGTGGGGCGCGGCGACGATGAACACGGTCGCGGCTTCGAGTTCCCTGGCAATTCCGGTAAGTCGTAGGTGATCGTCCACGCCGTCGAAACGGAGGAAACGAGCGCCGTCGGCTTCCAAAAGCTTGGGTTGCGCGTCGGTCTTGGTCTGGCGCACGTGGCGGCCATGGCCCGAACTGTCCTTCCATACCGCTACAGGACTGCCTGCCTGGGCGCCGGTCGAGTCCGCCTTGGCGGCATCGAGCCAGAGCTGGAGGCCGTCCAGAACATCCAACCTGGCGTCGGCCCAGGGCTCGGGCGCTGCCCCCACGCCGATTGCCAATCCGATGGCCAGAAGCGCTGCCAAGCAAAGACCACGATGCATGTGTTTTTCCCCAGCAAGTCTGTTGAGCCTGGAGTAGCATGTCGCCCTGGCGCGGCCCCTGTCAAGTCATGTGCTCGGCCGAGAGTTGTTTAGCTCCGGATCAACGTCCCCTTGCTGACATCCCAGAGCCGAACCTTGCCGCCGCCGTGTCCGACCAGCAGATACCGTCCGTTTCTCGTCATGGCCAGGCATCGAATTGCACTGGCCTTGTCGGGGCCTAGGCGGTTCCGCAATGCAGGGCGCATCGGGTCGTCATCGTGGTGCAGCGAGCGGCTTTGCTTGGTGCTGAGATTGCAGAACCAGATGATGCCATTGTCACAGCCGAGAAGAATCCTGGCGCCTTCGTCCTGGACGCCGACAGCGGTCAGGTTGGCGTACGGATCTCCAAAGTATCGCTTCACCAGCGCCCCTGTACTGGGGTCTTGCACGAGGAACTGAGTTGTCCTGAACTTGCTGTTGATGGGGACCCAGCCTGGCGTCTGACCCGAATCATTGCCGAGAATGCCCCCGGCAATGTTGATCGGCAGCAAGAAGATATCGAAGATCGAGTGCGTGGTAGCTGGCGTGAACTGGCTGGGCGGCCGGCCAGGGTTCCAGCGGCGGCCCTGCATCTCGACCTGGTATGGAGCAGTCAGCAGGAGCCGCTTGCCATCGGGTGATAGAGCGCCCAGCAAGCGGGAGTCCTTCACATTGGCACGGCTGCCCGTCAACGTGTACTTGCCGCCCTGGGGAAAACTGCCCTGGGTCTTGAAATCGTCGTCGAGTTCGGCCGCCTTCCTCAAACGCTGGCCTTTTTCGAGGTCCCAGCTCAGTGCATGTCCAGACTCGTCGAGCGAACAGGCCCGCTTGCCATCTTGCGAGACTGCCAGGTCGATGACCGGGGCGGCATGCTCCTTCCAGCAGTCGAGCTGATTGGCCCCCGCGAGATCCCAGCGACGTACAGTGCCGTCCTCGCCGCCGCTCAGCACCTGCTTCCCTCCTGGCAGGAACTGGGCTGAGCGAACCCCCGCTTCATGCCCGCGGAGGCACGCCGTCTCGGCCCCGTTATCGAGCCGGCGAACGCGGATCGTGCCCTCGCCGCCGGCCGAGAGGCCGAGTTTGCCGTCAGGTGAAAACGCCACGGCATGTATCGTCGCCTCGTGATCTTTCCACACATGAATGACCTTCCAGGTCCGCGCATCAAAATAGTACACCAGCTTGTCTTCGCCGCCGGTCATGGCCCGCTGACCGTCGGGGGAGAACGCCGCGCAACAAACCCCGGCTTCATGTCCCTCGTACAGATCGCCGACGCCTGGAGCCGCGGCGACGCAGGGCGCCACCCCGAGCGTCAACAACAGCGCAACAAACGCAACTGGCTTCATAACGCTGTTCATGGTCAAACCCCTTCAATCAGCTGAGCTCCCTTCCACGAAACCATACTTCAAGCGGACACTCGCGGGTTTCAATCCCGCTTCTGCGGTAGAGCGCAACATCTGAAAAACTGACTTCTCCCGAGCTTCCGCAGCAACGCCACTGCACTGGAAGACGCCCATCCAGCCAGTGCACGAGACGCAAATCCTGCGATACCAACACCTTGCACCAAACCAATGCCACGACCTCACGATGCCATTCCTGAAGCGACACTTCTAGCTGCCTCGAAGGGGCGTCCAGAGAGCGCAACAAAATGCTTCAGACCGATGTCCGCCAGCGACAGGGTGAACCGGAGCGCGCACTCCGAACGAGACGGCACGTTGGCCAAACTGTACTGTAGCATACGTACAGTAGTTTTTGGAAGGTCGGATGGGGTGAATTCTCGATGAGAGAGGGTTGCCAAGTCCATCTGCCCAAGAGCGGTGGTGCGAGCGCTATCTCACTCAGCCGCTATTGTCTGGAACGCTTCCGCAGACATTGGATAGCCCGATTGAGACTATCGGAACGCTTTGCTGCCTGCAGAGGACTCCACGGTCCGCGGACAAACTCGATCATGCGGGATGTATACGCTGGCCCTACCTGCCGACCGCTTCGCGCATCGGGCACCATGTCTTGCCTGATGGCCCGGCGACGCGAGAACCTTGCCAGGTTGACCACTTCAAGTTTTGGATTCTGCAAAGCTTCCGGATCATCGGGAACCAGCCTCGCGGAGATTCCAAGGAAGGCCGACAGGTTCTGCGCATCCGCCAGCAACCAGGCTTCAACGGCCCGAACCGCGATCCGAAGACACATGCCGGATGCAGGATTGGGAAGCCAAACCAGTCGGGCTTGTGGAGCGCAGGTGTGATCGAGGTCGAGATCGACGACAACGAACCAGGGCGAGCGATGAGCGGCGTTATTGTAACCCTCGATGCGCTTCAGGAGAGCAGTCTTCCCATTAGCTCCGTAAACCTGACCGCAAACCGCGCCCACCTCGGCGATCAGCCGCCGGACGACTGCCTCGTCCACTAACCCTTCCACCGCGGCGGAGATGATTGCCGATTGCCTGGTCATGACAAATCCGCAAACAGCGGCAACTGCTCGGTCTGTGCGGGGCTGGTCTGTGGAATCACGATGTCCGCGAGCGATTGTCCACTCTCCAAGAGATGAACGGCATCCGGAGTTGAACTCGCTGGCCGGACCTCTGTACCTTCCGCGCCTGGCACGAGCATGAACACTTCATCAAGTCCGATTCCATCGTCACGCAGGAGGTCAGGCGAATGCGTGCTAAGGAAAATCTGTCGGCCGGTCTTACGCTGGACACGTGCCAGCATCTGCGGGAGCACCCTGACGATTTGCGGGTGCAAGGACAGCTCTGGTTCTTCAAGCAAGAGCGGCCCCTCGGCTTCCATCATTGCCCACAGCAACCCGAGTAGACGGAGGGTCCCATCGGAAAACTGCCCTTCCGTCTGCCAGGCGCCTTGCGGCCGCCAATGCTTGTACTTGCCGCGCAGGTGCGGCGTGCCGCGGTCGTCGCGCCAAAGTTCAATCGCTTCCAGTTGCGGCACAGCGACCTCCAAGGCCGCGACAATTCGTCGAAGCCGAGCCTGTCGCTTCTTCTCCGATGTCTTTGCCACCTGTTCCAAAAAGTCGCCGCCGTATGGATCGCCCGTACGACCAATGGATCGATCAGGCTCACGTACGAGCTGAGGCACGATGTGCAAGTACCGAATTGAGGCAAAGTAGCTGGAAAGAACGCGGAACGGTTGGTTCACGTTAACCTGTTCCAGGTACGTTTGGGTGAGCCGCTCCGGATCTTTCTTGTCCTCCTCATTGGGCCGCTGGAGGTGTACTTGCGTGCCGAAGCAAACCCGCTCTTGGCTAATCAGAGGCCGGCGACGGTTGTCCTGATGAAACTCCAGCCGGTACTCCCAACTCGCGGCGCCAGGCGCGTCCTGGACGGTTGCTTGGATAGTCACCTTGGGATCGCGACGAGCGGCCAGACAGCGAATTGCACTCACACCACCGCGCTTGGCCACGGCCTCCTGGAAGCCGCCGCCCGTGGAAGCGATGTCTCTCAGAAAGCGGAAAGCATCGAGGAGGTTGGATTTTCCCGAAGCATTCGGTCCCACCAGGAAGAGCCGGTCCCGAATCGCTAACTCCACCGCAGCGAAGTTCTTCCAGTTGCGTAACAGCATGGCGTGAAACTTGAGAGCCATCACCGAGTGCTCCCAAAGCCGCGGACGAAGCACATAATCCAGACGTTATATGGTTCTTTTTCCAGCGATGCCGTCTGGCATGCTCCGAGCATCGCCCGAACTGAAAAGCAATCCCACTGCACCCAGCGGCTCCAGGCGTGGGAGCCCATCGCCTGGCCCTCGAAGGCTCCTGCGGGATTTCTCCGAAAACTACGCCTTTGTTGGAGTCAAGCGTTGTGGCAGCCTTCAGCTTGCATTGTATGGCGAAACTGTGAGCCCGGGAGATTGGGAATAGGTTTAGGGAGCGCGATTTTGCAAGCGGGTCGGTCTGGAAACTCACCGCTTCCCGACAAAAGTGGGAGCTTGCGCCTACAGGATCATTCATTGTGATGCACGGCACTTCAGGAGGTAAGCCTGCCGCGCCGGCCTACTTCGGCCAGAAGCCGACCTGCTCCAGGATGTTCTTGCTCGGCTCGCGGACAATCTGCTGGTCTGGTCCAATCTTCTGCTGGAGATAGGCTTCCCACTGGTCGGCCTGGGGCGGCAGGTCCTTGCCGGTGATCTGCTTGAGCGACTGGGCGGCCGAATGCCGCAGGGCTACGTCCTTTTCTTCCTTGAGCACCTTCACCAGGGCGGAGGTCGCCTGATAGCTCTGGAACTTGCCCAGGCCGTCGGCGGCGGCGAGCCGAACGTCTCGCGAGGGATCGCGAGCCATGATTTCAGCAAGCACCTGCGCTCCGGAGGGGTCGCCGACCTTCGCCATGCCCTGTACCGCGGCGATGCGGACGACTGGGTCCTTGCTCTGGAAGTTGGCCGGGGCATAGAAGGCGTCGTTCAACGCCTGATGCACCCGCGGATCCTTGAACTCGGCGAGTTTCTCCGTCGCGGCGAGTCGGCAGACGAGATCACGCTCGGACTTCGCAGCAGTGGCCAGCAGTTCGATCATCTTTGTCTGGTCCTCGTCGCTGCCGCCGCGCGCCTTGGGCTCTTTCAAGGCGCGGTAAGCCCTGGCTCGCATGTCGCCGTCCTGGCTCGTGGCCAGGACTTCCAGGGGGTCCGGTCGGCTGAGGAGCAGTTGGCGGCGATAGCGCATGTTGTTCCAGAAGCCGCCCTCGGGGCTCACGGCCGTGCAATCATCGACGAACGTGGCGCAGCCGCCCAGCGTCAGTCCCAGCAACGCACCGGCCAAACACGCCAGCCGGCGCCGGCGGGATCCCTTGCTTGTCACGTCCGTGGCGGCGAATCGGCTGAAGACCTGCACGGCGTCCTCCCCTCTGGCCTTGTCCGTTGGCGCCTGCTTCCCCCGTGGCGCACTGCTGCTTCTCTCCAGGTGACTGTCCGAAGGTGGTTTCGGAACGGGGGCCATAGCAAGGGGGGCCTTGCGATGCAAGGCGAGATTCGGCCGGCACTCGGCGGAGCATTCGGCGAGCCTGCGCAGACTTCGCGATTTACCGGAGCATGCTGCGATTGACTGGTGAAGCCAGGTCGGCTAAGGGTATGCGACGCAAGGAACGAAGCTCACCGAGGACCAGGCCCTCATGCTCCGGCTTCGCCAGTTTCGCTATCGCATCCATCTGCCCACGCGGGTCCGCATCCCCGCTCCCAGCCGGGCAGCCGGCTGCGTTGCCTGGGCCCTGTTCAGCTTCTCGGCATGGCTGGTCGTTTGCAATGTTTTGTCGGAAGCGAGCGGCCTGCGTTTCTGTCAGCCGTTCCGCGACGACCACCTGAACAAGGTGGCGTTCTGCCAGCGCGAGGTCCATCGGCCCTCTGTGGTCTATCTCGGCTCGTCGCAGATTCACAACGGCATCATGCCGGCGCTGGTGGAACAAGCCGCTGCCGAGAAGGGCCTTTCCCTGGAAGCCGGCTACAACCTGGGCATCGGCAGCACGGGGCTGGAAATTGCCCACATCGTCGCGCGGGACGTCCTGGTCGGCGAACAGCAGCCGCGGATCGTCGTCGTCGGCATCTGCCCCTTGCTCCTGATCGCGGAAACGGCCGACACGCCGCGGAATCTTTGCCTGTTTGGGTCCTGGGGCGACGTCGTGGATGGCGTGATTCGACGGCGCATGCCGGTGCAGAGCTTGGCAGACATCGCTTTTCGCGGCCCCAAGAACCTGGTGGAGTACCCGCTGCGGAGCTGGGGCGAGCCGCACGCCCGATCGTACCGCTCGAAGCACCTGCGGCGGAGCCAGGGCGGACGCTGGTTGCTAGAGGAAACCGGCGAGGCGAGGACGGCGCCGCCCGAAGCGTGGCGACAGCAGGTCGAGATGCTGCCGCCGTTGCCCCAGGCCACCTTTCGCGACGATTGCCGGGCAGCTCGCGCCTTGCTCAACATCAAGCGGCTGGCCGAAGAACGCGGCTGGGAGCTGGTGCTGGTCGATCCGCCGCAGCATCCCGATCTGCATCGCCGTCAGTTGCCCGAAGGCACGGAAGAAGCCTATCGCCAGTGGCTCGCCGGCTTCGTGAGTCGCCACGGGTTTCGACATCTCGACCTGACGGAGCCGGGGCTGTACGTTCACGACGACTTCGGCGATCCGGTGCATTTGAACGCCAAGGGGGCAGCCAGGCTGAGCCGGCGCCTCGGCCAGGCGCTTGCCCACGAACTCCAGCAACCGTGAGCCAGGGGCCAACTTCGGCTGGCTACTTCCGCGCCCCCTCCACCGCCAGCTTCTGCAGCGTTTCGCGCATCTGCGAGGCATCGGCGTTCGGCAGGCCGACACGCTGGATCAACAGCACGACAAAGAGGTCTTTCTGCGGATCGAGCCAGCCTTGCGTGCCGAAGGCCCCGCCGTGCCCATAACTGCCCGGCGAAAGCATGGCCGTCACGCCTTCCGGCTTCCTTACGACAGCCCAGCCATAGCCGAAGCCCATGCCCGGCACGAAGCCCGTCTGCTTATCGTTGGTCTGCACGCGGGTCATCTCGCCTACGGACTCCTGTTTCAGGATCTGCTTGCCGTCGAGCTGGCCGCCGTTGAGCATCATCTGATACAGCTTCGCCAGGTCGCCGGCCGTGGAGCACAGGCCGCCAGCGGGGATCGGATGGCGAGCTTGGGGAAGCACGCCGATGAGCGTGTTCGGCGCAGCGACCAGCTTGCCATCCTTCTTGTCGTAGGTCACGGCCAATCGTTCTCGCTGCTCCGGACTGGGATAGAAGGTCGTGTCGAGCATGCCGAGCGGCTGGAAGACGCGCGTTCGCAGGAAATCTTCGTACGACTGCCCCGAAACCACCTCCATGATCCGCCCCAAGGCGTCGATGCCGGCGTTGCAATAAGCCCATTTCTCCCCTGGCTCGAACTCCAGGGGCCGCTGCGAGACGTACAGCACTCCTTCGGCAAGCGTGCGATTTCGCCTGGCGTACAGGTCGGACAGTCCAGGACCGTAGTGCCCTTGCAGGCCGGAAGTGTGCGTCAACAGATCGCGAATCGTGATGGGCCGGCTCGGCTTTTTGAGCGTGATCGTGTCGCCGTCCTTCCTGGCCACGACCATCTGCCCCTTGAACTCGGGAAGATGCTTCTCGACGGGATCGTCCACCGAGAGCTTGCCCTCGTCGCTGAGGATCATGATGCCGATGGCGGTGATCGGCTTGGTCATCGAGGCGATGCGAAACAGGGCGTCCTTGCGCATCGGCTGGTCGGTTTCGAGGTTGGCCTTGCCCACGGCTTCAAGGCTCAGGATGCCCTTGCTCGTGCCGACGACGGTAACCGCGCCGGCGATGTCCTGCTTCTCGACAAACTCCTGCATCGCTGGACGGATGCGGGCCAGCGCACTCTGCTCCTGGGCCCTGACCTGGAGCGGCAGCAGCGCCGCCACCGACAAGGCGATGCAGGGAATCAGACTGCTCGATCGAATCATGGTCCTTGCTCCTGGTGGATTACGTGACTCCCGCGCCCTGGGCCTCGACATAGACGGCGTAGAGCGACTGGCTGCCGGCCATGAAGAGCCGGTTGCGCTTCACGCCGCCGAAGCAGAGGTTGCCGCAGATTTCAGGGAGAAGAATCTGACCGATGCGCGTGCCGTCCGGCGCGAAGATGTGCACGCCGTCGTAGCCTTCGCCGACCCAGCCGGCGCTGGACCAGAGGTTGCCGTCGGTGTCGCAACGCATGCCGTCGGCGAAGCCAGCGACTTCCTTGCCCTTGAGCGTCATCTTCATCGAGGCGAACTCGCGGCCGTTGGCGAGTTTCTTGCCGTCCTCCACGACGTCCCAGACCTTGATGTTCCGCGGGGCGTCAGGGTAGTGCGAGGCGCCCGTGTCGGCGACGTAGACCTTCTTGTAATCCGGCGAGAAGCACAGGCCGTTGGGCTTGAAGATCTCGTCCGTCATCTTCTCGACCTTGAGGGTCCTGGGATCGATGCGATAGACGGCTTCCTTGATTTCGAGCTCGGCCTTGTTGCCCTCGTAATTCAGGAGAATGCCGTAGCCCGGGTCGGTGAACCAGATGCCGCCATCGGGATGCACGGCCCCATCGTTGGGGGCGTTGAAAGGCTTGCCCTGGTACTTGTCGGCCAGCACGGTGACCTTGCCGTTGTGCTCATAGCGGACAACGCGGCGATTGCCGTGCTCGAAAGAAATCTGCCGGCCCTCCCAGTCGAACGTGTTGCCGTTGCTGTTGCCGGCCGGCTTGCGGAAGACGCTCACGTGGCCGTCTTCGTCCAGCCAGCGGAGCTGCCGATCATTCGGGATGTCGCTCCAGACGAGGTAGCGCCCCTGGCCGCACCAGGCGGTTCCTTCCGCCCACAGGCAGCCGGTGTAGAGCCGCTGGATCGGCGTGTTGCCAATCTTGTACCTGGCGAAGCGCTTGTCGAGCACGATCACATCCGGCTCAGGGTATCGCACCGGCGGGGCATTGGGGCCATAGTCGCGAGTCTGGCCTTCGACGCCGAGCGTGGCGCACGCGGCAGCGGCGGTTGCCAGGAAGGAACGACGGCCAAGCTTCATCGGGGTGTCAGGCATGGAGGGTGATCCTTGAAAGCGAGGGAAATCCACAGCCCCCAGCCATGGCGATTCATCCACGATGGACGAACCGCAATGGCGGGGGCCCGCACAGACCTTGCTACTTCGAGGGAACAAGGAAGCGCACGCAAACTGGCTTGGGGACGGCGACCGGCTCGCCTGCAGGCGTTAGCGCTCCCGTCTCCTGATTGATCCGGAAGACGCTGACACTATCGCCGTCCTGGTTGCCAACGAGCAAGAACTGGCCCGTGGGGTCGATGTTGAAGTTGCGCGGCGTCTTGACGCCCTTGCCCTGGTGCCCAGCCGGCGTGAGCTTGCCGGTCGCCTCGTCCACCTTGAACACGGCGATGCTGTGATGGCCGCGGTTCGAGCCGTAGACGAACTTGCCCGACGGATGCACGACGACCTCGGCCGTCGAGTAACCGGGCTTGACCTCGTGCGGCAAGGTGGTGACGGTCTGAATCTCCTTGAGCACGCCCTTTTCGGGATCGTAGCTGAAGGCGGTGATGGTGCAGAGCATCTCGTTGATCACGTAGGCGTACTTGCCGCTGGGGTGGAAAGCGAAGTGCCGCGGACCGCTGCCCGGCGCAACCAGGGCGGCGGGCGGCTCGTGCGGCGTCAGCTTCGCTGACGCAGGGTCGAGCTTGTAGACGAGCACCTTGTCGAGTCCCAGGTCGGCGGCGAAAGCAAAGTGATTGGCGGGATCGACGTTGATCGAATGGGCGTGCGGCGCTTCCTGGCGGCTCTTGTTGACGCTGGAGCCCTTGTGCTGGATGACGCTGGCCGGCTCGCCGAGCTGGCCGTCGCTCTTGATCGGCAGCGAGGCCACGCTGCCCCCGCTGTAGTTTGCAACGAGGGCGCATCGGCCTTCCTTGTCCACCACGATGTGGCACGGCCCCGTGCCGCCTGAAGACTGGGAGTTCAGCGGCGTCAGCTTGCCTGTCTGCGGGTCAATCGCAAAGGCTGTCACCGCGCCAGTCTTCTTGCCCTGGAACTCGCCCACCTCGCCGACGGCGTAGAGATACTTCTTGCTCGGATGAATCGCCAGGAAGGACGGATCCTTGGTCTCCGCCGCCAATCCCTTGTTCGTCAGCATCCCCGTTTTCGTATCCAGTTCCATCAGGTAGATGCCCTTGCTGTCTCCACCCGAGGTATAGGTGCCGATGTAGACCCAGAGCTTTTCGGGAGTGTCGGCCGCTTGAAGAGCGGTCGCGCCCAGGGCCAGGGCAACGCAGGCCAGGATCACGATGCGAGTCATGGCGTTCCGTCCTTTCGATTCAAGTGGGGTTGGAGAATCTTCCTCCAGAGCTCGTAACCCTGCTCGTTGAGGTGCAGCCCATCCTTGACGAACAGGTCCGGATTGGGCTTGCCGTCGGGGCCGAGCATCGGTGTTGCAACGTCCACAAAAATGAGCCGAGCGTCCGATTCACACTGGCTCTTGATCAGGGAATTCGCCCGTTTCTGCTCCTCGAACAACTTCCAGCGGGCTGGGCTCGGCTTGATGGCCAGGAAGTAGATGCGCGTCTGCGGCAAAGACCGATGGATGACCTGGGCGAACGCGCGGAAGTCGTCAGCGACCTGGGCGGCGGTCTTGCCCGCGGCGAGGTCGTTGTCGCCGGCGTAAAGAACGATTTGCTGAGGCCGATGCTTGAGCAACAGCCGCGGGGCGAAGTGCGTCGAATCGGCGATCTGCGACCCGCCGAAACCTCGATTCACGGTCTCAAGGTTGGGAAAGGACTTCTTGAGATCCCAGAGCCTGATGCTGGAACTGCCGGCAAAGAAGATGCTTTGCGGACTTGGAGGATTCTTCCTGTCGCTCGCTTCGAGCGCAGCCACGGCCGCTTCCCAGCGCTGGAAGCCGGCGGATTCCTTGGCGTCGGCTTGCCAGAGAGTGAGTGGAAGCAGGAGTAGCAGCATGACTCAGGCTCCGAAAAGAGCGGCCGAGTCAGCATGGTAACACTTACAAAGTGAAGGGCAAGAGGCGGGAGCGCCAAGCTGTGCGCTGCTCCCATTGCTGACGATGGGACCCTGCCTGGAGACTAGCGGACTTCGATATCGTTGGCCAGCAGCGGCAGCCAGCCGAGTTCGAGCACGGCGTGCTGAGCCAGTTGCTTGGCGTGATAGGTTGGCGCTCGGCCCTTGAGGATCAGACCATCGTCACGAATGACGACCTGGAAATCGCGAATCCGACCACCGAGACGACTCTGAACCTTGGCCTCGACCTGTTCCGCACAGGGGAGAATACCTGCTTCCGCGATCATGTTCTCTCCATCGTAGAGCGAGGGGCGGCATCCGTGAAACAATGGGAGCAATTCTGGTGCCGAACTGAGGGGCCAGGTCACGACGGGAGTGCCGACCCCTTCAATCTCGCTTGTTCCGCAAGCGGCTGAAGTATCCTGGACCCTTGCGAGCCGTCAAAGTCAGTAGGACACTTCAACTTTCGTCAGTCTACAAACTTTACCCACGAAGTAAGCTGGGGTCAAAAAAAAATCCTGATGAAGGCGGCGGCCGATTCGGTTTCCAAAAACGATTGCACGGAACCTGGCACGAGTCGCCGAGAGGCTGTGCAGCTCGGGGAATGCCGTGCCGACAGCTGATGCGGACCATGGGACTGGGGCTCCACAATTCCTGGCCGTGGTCGCGCCGCAATGGGATGATCTTGCCGATTGCAGGGATAATGCGGAGGAGATTACCCGCATTTGTAGTTGACTGGATGCTGGAGAAGCTACTAGTATCTTATGCGGGAGCCCAGGAAGCCGTTGTCATCTCTCTCAACCCTGGCGCTCGCACGCGGCTCTATGGAAAGGGCGCTGGACCATGGGGGATTAGAGAGTGTCGCGCATGCCCTCCGTGGTCTGGCAGCAGGAGACGGGCAAGTTCCAGGAGGATGCCATATGGACTCTTCAACCGTTGCGATCGGACTCGCCGCACAGGCCCTGCGACAGAACTCCAACCCCACGCTACGCCAGATCAGCATCGAAGAAACTGCAGAAGTCGTGGTCCTCACCGGCAGAGTGACCAGCTATTACGGCAAGCAGTTGGCCCAGGAGGCGGTGCTTCCCTACCTGGGCGGACGCGAACTCATCAACCGCATCGTCGTCATCCCGATCCCGAAGAAGTGACCCACGCCCTTCCGCGGCGCCCGAGCTTTCACAAAAAAGACCAAGGGCAGACCTCCAAACCAGAGGCCTGCCCTTGTTGTGCTCCCCCAGACCGTTCACAGCCTAGGCCAGCAGCTTGGGCTGCACCTTGCCTTCGCGGAAGATCGTGATGGGCCGACCCGTGGTCGTCATCAACTCCCTGTGCGGGTCAACGCCAAGCTGACTGAAGATCGTCGCGGCGATGTCGTCCGGACTGACCGGCTCACTCGCTGGCGCCATGCCGTTGACCTGTGTCGAACCGTGGACGTACCCCTGCTTGAAACCGCCGCCGGCGATGAGCGTCGCCATCGAGCGGGCCCAGTGGTCGCGGCCGGCGTTCTTGTTGATCTTCGGCGTGCGGCCGAACTCGCCGGCGCAATAGACGATCGTGCTGTCGAGCAGCCCCCGCTCTGCGAGGTCGGAGATCAGGGCGGAGAGCACGTTGTCCAGCAGCGGCAGATTGCGTTCCTTCAGCGTCTTGAAGTTGTTGCCGTGGGTGTCCCAGCCGCTCGTGCCGATGGTGACAAAGCGGACGCCGGCCTCGATGAGCCGTCGCGCGGCCAGCGCGCCCTGGCCGAACGGGTCCTTGCCGTAGCGGTCGCGGACGGCATCGCTTTCCTTGCTCAGATCGAACGCTTTCTTCGTCCGATCAGAACGCAGAATGTCCAGTGCCTGCTGATGGAACTTGTCCAGGCCGGCGGCAATGTCCGACGACTTGTCCAGCGCCTTGAAGTTCGCATCGAAGCGCTCGAGCAGCTGGTTGCGATTTTCGAGCTCATTCAAGCTCACGCTGGCCGGCAACGACACGCCCTTGACGCGGAGCTGGCCGGCCCTGCCGTCACCCTCGACCTCGAATGGGTTGTACGCCGTGCCGAGGTAGCCGGCCCCGCCTGCCGTGCCGCCCCGAAGCTGGTTGAACACGACATAAGGCGGCACTCCCTGGGGAGTGTCGAGCAGCTTGGAGGCCAAGGAGCCCATGGACGGGAACTGCAGCGCCGGCGTGGGCCGGTTGCCGGTCGTCATGTAGACCGTTCCCGGGCCGTGGGCGGCGATGGTGTGATGCAGCGAGCGGATCAACGTGCACTTGTCCATCACCTGGGCCGTCTTGGGCAGGTGCTCGCTGATCTGGATGCCGGCTGCGGACGTGTCGATCGGCTTGAATTCGCCGCGGATCTCCTCGGGCGCCTCGGTCTTGATGTCCCACATGTCGATGGTGGCTGGGCCGCCTGCCAGCCAGACCAGGATGACGCTCTTCGCCTTCTGATGCTGCTGCGGCGCCAGCTTTCGATCGGCGTCGGCCAGCGCCTGAAGCCGCAAGACGTGCGGCAGGCTCAGCCCAAGCAAGCCGGCAGCCCCAATCTGCAGGAAGTCGCGGCGATGAAAGCCCTCGCAATCGGTCCAACGCTTCGCGGTCATGGCTACGGTCCTCGGTTAGGTGCTGGGCAGGGCCAAGTACTCCGGCCCCCTGCCTTCTGGCACGTCTAGTGGTTCAGGACAAACTCCTGAGTGTTGATCAAGGCCCAAAGCACGTCGGTAAAGGCGGCTCGTGGATCGGTGCGCGCGGCCAGGTGGTCCAGCGCGGCGCGGCGTTCGTGCTCCAGAGGCGGACGAACCAGCGTGGCCAGGAACAGCTCTTCGATGATCGCCTCGTCGTCGAGCTTGGAGTTCAGCAAGGTGCTCAACCGCCCGCGCTGAATCTTGTTCAACAACGTTTCGTCGGTCATGAGGAAGAGCGTCTGCGGCAAGGCAGGTTCCGTGGCGCGTTCGCAGTCACACGTCGAGCTGCGGGGCGGCCGGCCGAATATGCGAAAGATGTAGCCTAGCTGACCGTTCTGCACCCGATTCGTCGGAATCTCGATCGCCTTGCAGTTGGGCGGAATGTCCTGCGAACGGCCGAAGTCTTCATTCACGCCAAGGGCGCTGTTGAGCACGTCCACGACCACCTCGGCCATCATCCGCCGGACGTAGGCGTGCGAGAAGTTGTTGCGATCCTGGGCGTTGGTCGCGTTGGGCAACGCCGAGAGCTGGTAGGTGCGCGAGTTGAGGATGGTCCGCTCCAGCTGGCGGATGTCGTAGCCGCTGGCACGGAAGTTCGCCGCCAGCGCCGCGAGCAGCTGGGGGTTCGAGGGCGGATTGGCCACCGAGAAGTTGTCCACCGGCTCGACAATGCCGATGCCGAAATAGTGGCCCCAAACTCGATTGACGAAGCTCGGCGCGAAGTACGGGTTGTCTTCCCGGACGAGCCAGTTGAACAGCGCCTCCCGCGGATCGCCCTTGACCTCGACCTCTGGACCTCCCAGCGTTCGGGGCGGCAGGGGGCGGTTCGTATCCGGATTGTTGAGGGCGCGATTGCTGCGAGCCGCGACGAACACCTCGCGGAGCTGCGGGAGCTGCCGCTTGTTGTTCTTCATCTGCTCTTGCCTGCGGGCGTCGTTGACCTTCTTGATGGCCGCGGCGGCCTCGGGCGAGGAGCCGAACGTCACCGGGGCGAAGATGTTCGCGTAGCCGCGGTAGTCCGTTTGCGTCCAGCGATCGAACGGATGCTTGTGACACTGGGCGCACTCGAGCCGAACTCCCATGAAGGCCGCCGCGGTGTGCTCCGCCATTTGCTCCAGCGTGAACTGGTTGCGACGCCAGAAGAGATCCAGGCTCGGCCGCTCGGCGTAGGGGCTGCTGAAGCCTTTCTCGGCCAGCTCATCCAGCTCGACGGCTTGCTTGACCCACTCTTCGACAGTCAGGCCGTCGCGGCTGGTGGAGCAGAGCACGCCGCGGACGATCTGATCGTACGGCACGTTCTCCGCGATCCGCTTGCGGAACCAGTCGTGCCACATCTTGCTCCGCTTGGGCCGCAGCTGTTGCGGGTTCTCCATCACGTCGATGTTGTTGCCCGTGATGTCCGAGAACTTCGTCGCCCACAGGGCCGCGTGCAAGGGATGAACCAGCAACTCGTCGATCACCCTGGCCCGTTTCTCGGGATCCTTGCTCTCCAGGAACGCCCGCGTCTGCTCCGGCGTCGGGAGGCAGCCGATCGTGTCGATGTACACCCGGCGCAGGAATTCGCCGTCGCTCGAAAGATCGGAAGGCACGATGCGGAGCTGCCGCAGCTTGGCGAAGACTTCACGGTCGATGAAGTTCACTTCGGGAGTCTTCGGGTAGTCAGTCCCGATGCCGACGTCGGTGGGCACCAGGGCGCGAGCTGCCAGCACATGCCCGCGATAGCTGGCGACCACCGCCGTATCGCCCGGCCGCAAGCCAGTGACTACGCCCTCCGGCGTCACCTCGGCGACGTAATCGTCGTTGACGCGGAAGTCGGTGAAGGCGGTGACGTCGGCTTTCTTCCCGTCGGCAAACTGGGCCACGACCCGCAGTCCCTGCGACTCGCCTGGCTTGCCCAGGCGAAGTTCACCGGGCGTGATCTCGATGTGGCGGACCTCGCCGCTGCCCGGCGTTCGCCTGGCACCCGCGGCAATCCAGGCCCGAAACACTTCGTACTGCCAGCTATCGCGGCCAAACCGCTTGCCGCCGCCGTGCGGGACCTGGCCGGTCGCCTTGAGCAGCAGCAGGCTCTGATCGGGATCGACAGTGTTGATCCGCCGACCCATGCCGTCCCGTGTGAAAGCCAGATAATCCTTCTCGGGGGAGTAGCCGAAGAGGCTCAGGTACAACCCGCCCTTGCCCTGGAACGAGCCGTGGCAGGCGCCGGCGTTGCAGCCCGTGCGGCCCAGCAGACCCATGACGTGGCGTTCGAAGTCCACTTCCTCCAGCGCAGCTCCCCCAGGCAGCGAAATCGAGCCTGCTTGAAGCGGGGCCTGGATGAGGAGCAGCATCAGCAACGCCACGAGAAGTGCTATGGGGCTGAGGCTCGGATTTCGGACTGGGCAGGCCTTGCGCATTGCCAGGTCCTCCTGGAAGGATCGTCTGCGGGCAGGTCGGCGGGGCTGGCTGGGCTCCTCTACAGGCAGCGAAATCTGCCCAGATTGCGCCTTGCTGAAGCCTGACGACTCCAGCCAGGCAGGGGAGCCCATTATCTGTCTAACGCTTTTCTCACAGACAAGTATCGGCCCAATGGCCAAAACATGTCAAGAACATTCAATTTCTGCTCTAGTAGATTCAGCTCCCCTAAAGAGCGAGGACCCCGCGTCCAGCAGACGAGGGGTCCTCGAATCAACGCTTCAACTGCCAGGCAGCCGGCTTACTCGAAGTCGCGCGTGTCGACCCGCTGGCCATCGGCCCGGCCGCACAGGACCGCGAAGACGGTCGGCTGCACGTCGTAGCGGATGTGCTGCACGTGGCCGTCCGCGAACAGGATGTTGCAGCCGACAGGGTGCGACGACCCGAACCCATCGTACACGGGATTCGTGTTGCCGAGCAGGTCGCGGCCGATCGGCGAGCCGAGGACGTTGCCCAGGCTGCCGGAGCGCACCGTGTCGTTCTCGAAACCGGAAGCGAAGCCGTAGAAGTCGCCTTCCTGCTGACGGTTGAGCAGGGTCAGGTTCAAGCGCTTCTCACCGACCATGATGGTCGTGGACGTGCCGTCGACGATCTGCGTCAGGCGGACGACCTGGTCGGGACCGCTGCCGCCGCTGCCGCCAGCCCGAACCTTGCCGATCACGCCGTTGTGCGGAGCATCTGTCTGCGACCTGCGGCCGGTCGAGCCAGGTGCACCTGGGGTGTCGAAGGGAGTGGTCACGCCGGTGTTTGGATCGTAGGTGGCCCAGAGATAGGTACCGCAGTTCCCCGCGTAGTCGCCCATGGCGCGATTGGTGTTGGCCGGCACTGCGGAAACGGCCACGCCATCACCAAGGGTTGCTGCGGTCGTGGGGAACGCACGCGGACTGCCACGGGTCGGGCAGAAGTACAACTTCACGTTCGTGCCAACCAGGGAGACTTCCCCGCCGGCAGGAACATTCCAGGTGTTCTGTTCTTCGATCTGCGGCAGGATCTGGTACATCCAGCCCCAGTCTTGATGTTCACGAGTTCCGACGCTCACAGGAACGTTGCCAGGGTTGTAAATGAAGGTGCGGGGGGCATCGAAGTTGCCGCCACCGGTCGGGAGCGCGCCGCCTGGGCCATAGTTGTGCATGGCGATGCCGATCTGACGCAGGTTGCTGGCGCACGTCAGGGACGACGCTGCCTCGCGGACCTTCTGGACCGCCGGCAGAATGAGCGACATCAGCGTCACGATGATCGCGATGACCACCAGCAATTCAATCAAGGTGAATGCTGGCCGCTGCTTCGGCCTCGAGAGGAACATAACACTACCTCCGTTGGATGATGGGACAGACGATACCACACGCCTTGGACGTTTCAACTGGCTGCTGTGTTCCAGCAGCCCGACCAATTCACAAGAATCTTGCTCTGGCGGAACAGATCGAGGAACAACGCGCCGCCGAGAGCACACCAGCCATGGGGAACTAGCGGGAAAACTGTGTGTGTGCACGCCGGCCATGATCGAAGTGACGCCGATGCGCAGCAGTTCTCCGACACAATCCCTACAGACTATTAAAATACTCTAAGTGTTCTCGCTCTACCAGTCAATCAAAAATATCGGTACATCTCGTAACGGAACACAGCCGAACTCGGCTGCCCTTTCCTGGCTGCCAGATTCGCGATCTGTCATCGTCGGCGCGTGCGTGCGCCCCAAACGTAATTGCCCGTCCAGGGGTTCCGCGCAATGCCCGCCGTGGTGGTCCGGCCGGTCCAGGGGTTGTGCACTCGAGCCGCGTGGACCTGCGTCCCGCCCATGATCCAGGGATTGGGCTGCACCACCACCGGTGCAGAAACAAATCCATGATGGACCACCGGTGCGGGGCCGACATGCCCAGTCCAGGGGTTCACACCGACGACGTGGGAATAAGGCAGCCCCGTCCAGGGATTGATGCCGTGCTGCACGACGACCTGGGCCTGAGCGGTCATGCTGAGGGTCAGCATCCCGACGGCTAGCGCTGAGCCGAGACAGAGATAGCCACGCATGTCTGACCTCCCCTAGCGGCCGGCCTTGCGCGGCTTCAAGACCGGCTTGCCAACCTCGTTGAGGTCGAGCATGCCGCGCAGCAAGAGATCCTCGCCCACTTCCTTGCCCGGCTCCACGGTGTAGAAGTAGAGCGTGTTCGATCCGTTGTCGACGACGATGAGGTTGGTCCCCTCGGTATCGACAACGGTGTACCTCGGCCCTCCAGCTGCAGCGCCGGCCTGATGAGCCTGAGCCGTTGGCCAGACCACCGCCGCCGCCAAGGCCCCTAGAAGGCAGCCCGCGAGGACTCCGAGAATCAGCTGCTTCTGCAACATGTGCCTGCTCCTTGCGGTGATCTTGAGATGAGCTGCCGCGGGCTCCCAACAGATCCAGCGTGCATCCACCCATCACGGTAACCCAGGCGGCCGCGGATTGCCAGCACGAAACGCCCGCCCCAGTTGAAGCAGGCTGACGCCCCCTGCTCCGCACTGCGCAGGCGGCTCGCCCCGCTCGGGCAAGTGCTCCATTCCCCTTGCAGGTTGTCGTATCGGTTCGCCGCCATCAACGATCGTTCGCATGCCAGCGCGGTTCCTGGGCTGGGACCATGTCGGCGTGATGGTCCACGATGGCCTGCGCACCTACGACTACTTCAGCCGACTTCAGCATCAGCATGCTGGCGCGAGTGATCCCGCGCAGGCACGCCTTGCCCAGCGACGCCTCGTCACGCCTGAACGCCCGCGGCTCTGCCCTGTGGCTGCGGGAACTCAAACCCATGGCCAGGTCCAGCTGCGGCGCTGCCTGGCGCGCGGGAATTGGCCAACCGTGAGACCCGGATTTTAGTTGACACATGTACTCTAATCCTGGTATGCTGACAAGTTGAGGGTCGCCGTCGATGGCGTGCGACGCGGACAGCTGGAGGGGAGCCATGCGGTACGGGAGAAGGCAACGACGTTTTGTTGCGCTCGTGGGGTGGTTGCAGCGTCTGATGGTGGACTGCCTGGCAAGTTTCGCCCTGGGAGTCGAGCGCATTCTGACCGGCTCGATCTCCCAGCGGCGGTTTTCTTTTGTTGCGCGGCAGAGTAGCGACCTGGCTGCGCGGAATCCTGCGCGGAAGCGAAATTCCTGCGCATTAGAGACCATCCGAGTAGACGAATCGGGCCAGGCCATTGTTCTTAAGATAATTATAGATAAGCACTTGTGTCTCCATGAGGCATCTCAACCTGTCCAGCGCTGGCCCCAGAACTGTGCATGCCTGTTGTTGCGCAGCCCTGGCGTCAGGTTGTTTTCGGTTGTTGCGCTCCCGAGAACCTGGCGGTTAAGCTGAGCGGGTAAAGCTGGCAGGATCGACGGGCGCCGGGCTCATACCTGACAAAACTGGTAGGGTAGGCGTCACTTTCGTGGGTGATTCGGCTCAGGCGGCGTTGCGCCAGAAGCCATCCCACTGGTCGGGATCGCTGCGGTAGAGGGCTCGCAAATGAGCAACGGCATCCGAGCCCTCCTCT
>Ga0073934_10003337_pt1 | contig 29931 bp, 20 predicted proteins | sample LarsenN4metaG_FD_76834 | JGI IMG/M metagenome (GOLD analysis project Ga0073934, IMG submission 76834) | Hot spring sediment bacterial and archeal communities from British Columbia, Canada, to study Microbial Dark Matter (Phase II) - Larsen... ... | reverse complement strand
TGACAAGGACATCGCCTCCGTCGACGCGGCGGGAATTGTCCGGGCCGGCCGGCTCGGGGAAACCGCCGTGCTGGTTCGCGCTGCCGGCCACGCCGCCAGCGCCACGGCCGGAGTCGTCGGTCCGCCCGTCGCCAACTATCCCCAGCCCGCGCCGGTCAACTTCATCGATGATTTCGTCTTCGACAAGCTCCGCCGGTTCCGCATCCCGCCCTCCGGGCTCTCCTCTGACGCTGAGTTCCTCCGCCGCCTCTGCCTCGACCTCACCGGCAGGCTCCCGCCGCCCGCGCGTGTCCGCGAGTTCGTCGCCAGCCGCGACCCCGACAAGCGGCGCAAGCTGATCGACACTCTGATCGGATCCCCCGAGTTCGTCGACTACTGGACCTTCCGGTTCGACGACGTGTTTCGCGTCGCCGTCTTCGCCAACGGGATCCGCCCGAAATGGAGCCAGATGTATGGCGAGTGGGTCCGCGGCAGCATCGCCTCGAACAAACCCTACGACCGGATGGCCCGCGAACGGCTGACCGCCCAGGGTTATGACGGACCCACCCGCCATTTTCTCCCCTACGACGTCATCGGACCGCCCGGCGAGACCATGGCCGAAGAGTTGCGCGTCTTCTTCGGCCGCCGCCTCGACTGCGCCCAATGCCATAACCACCCCTACGAGGCCTGGACCCAGGATCAGTTCTGGGGCATGGCGGCGTTCTTCGGCCGCCTGTTCAAGATGGGCGACACCGGCAATGAATACGTCATCTTCGACCATCCGCTCGGCGAGGCCATGGGCAACGGCGACGTCGACGGCTCGATCAGGATGTTCCATCCCCGCACCAAGGCCGAACTCAAACCGGTGCTTCTCGACGGACGGGCCGTCGATTCCACGACCCGGGCCAACCCGCGTCACGCCCTCGCCGATTGGGTCGTCAATCACCCCTACTTCTCTGAGGCCATCGCCAACCGGATGTGGAGCTACTTCTTCGGCCGCGGCCTCGTCGATCCGGTCGACGATTTCCGCTCCACCAACCCGGCCACCCATCCCGAACTGCTCGAGCGGCTGGCCCGCGAGTTCCGCGAACGAGGCCACGACCTCCGCCAGCTCATCCGGCTCATCGTCAGCTCCCGAACCTACCAGGCCAGCGGCATCGCCATCCCTGCCAATCGTGACGACCGGACCAACTACTCCCACTCACTGCCGCGTCCCCTCGACGCCGAGATCCTCCTCGACGCCATCTGCGACGTCACCGGCGTCCCCGAAACCTTCTCCACCGGCGTCTCCGACATCGAGCGCGCCGCCGGCCAGGCCCCGCCTGGAACTCGCGCCGTCCAACTCCGCGAGCCCGACCTGTTCTATTCCCGGTTCCTCGATCTCTACGGCCGCCCGAACCGGCTCTCCCTGCCCGAAAGGACAGGCAAGGCCAATCTCGGCCAGGCGATGAACATGCTCGCGGGCCCTGTCTACAATGAGAAGTTGAGTGCGCCCGAAGGGCGTCTCGAACGGTTGATCCGCGAGGGGAAATCCGACGCCCAAATCGCCGTCGAGTTCTACCTGGCGGCGTTTGCCCGCGAGCCCGAACCCGACGAGCTCGCTGGCATTCAAGCCTTGATCGCCCGACGCGGCGACCGCCGGGAAGCCTTGCGGGACTTCGTCTGGGCCATACTCAGCTCCCGCGAATTTGCCGAGAATCACTAGAGGAGGTGTTCATGCTCACGCGCCGTGGTTTCATCCATGCCGGATCTCTCACGCTGCTCGGCGCCGACCTCGCGCGCCACCTGCGCGCCGCCGCCACGGCTCCCCGCGCGGCGGGAAAAGCGCGGGCGTGCATCCTGCTCTGGCTCGAAGGCGGACCCAGCCAGATGGACACCTGGGACCCCAAGCCGTCCTCAGCCTTCAAGGCCATCTCCACCAACGTCGCGGGCATCCAGATCTCCGAGTTGCTCCCGAAAATGGCCCGCCGCATGGATAAAATCTCCCTTGTCCGCTCCATGCACACCCGCGGCAACGACCATCCGCAGGGAACCCACTACGCGATCACCGGCCACGAACCCAACCCGGCCATGCAGTTTCCGAGCATCGGATCCATCATCGCCCGGGAAGCCGGCGCGCACGGCGAAATGCCCCCTCACATCCTCGTGCCGCAGTGGGAACGTTCGCGCCAGTACGAAGAGTATTTTCGCGCCGGCTTTCTCGGCGCCCGCTATGACCCTATGTCCATCCCGGACCCGAGCCGGAAGGACTTTGCCGTCGCCGATCTCTCCCTGCCGAAAAGCGCCGCCGGCGCCGCCGTTGAGAGCCGCCAGCAGTTCCTCAAGCTGGTCGACGCCCGATACCGGCGCCTCCACGAAGGGGCCGAGCACGCCAACATGGACCAGTACACGGCGCAGGCGTGGCGCATGCTGCTCAATCCCAAAGTGCGCGACGCCTTCGACCTCTCCCGCGAACCCGAGAAACTGCGCGACGCCTACGGCCGCGACCCCGTCGGCCAGAGCGCCCTGCTGGCGCGCCGCCTCGTCGAGGCGGGGACGACGTTCGTCACCGCCGCCGGCTTCCATTCCAACTCCTGGGATACCCACGCCAAAAACGATGAGGGCCACCGCGACCGGCTGTGCCCCCCGCTTGACCGTACGCTCTCCGTCCTGCTCGATGATCTCTCTGATCGCGGCCTCCTCGATTCCACCATCGTCCTCGCCATGGGCGAGTTTGGCCGGACGCCGTTCGTCAACCCGGACCTCGGCCGTGACCACTGGCCCACCTGCTGGTCCCTCGCGCTCGGCGGCGGCGGAATTCAAGGCGGTAGAGTCGTCGGCTCGAGTGACGAACAGGGCGCCTATGTCACCAGTGACGCAACCAGCATGGGCGACGTCTTCGCCAGCATATATAAAGCGTTCGGAATCGACTGGACCAAGGAGTACGACACCCCCATCGGCCGGCCCGTCAAGATCGCCAATTCGCTCGAAGACAAAACCGGCCAGCCGCTGACGCAGTTGCTCTGACCACCCCTGCGCCGGTTCTCGCGCTTTGGCCCGGCGTTGCCCGGCCCGTGAATCGGGTTACGATAAAGTTCTCTCCATGAGCATCTTCTCCGAACTCGGCGTCCGCACGATCATCAACTGCAAGGGGCCGTCCACCCGCCTTTCCGGCGGCTTTCTCGCTCCGGAAGTCGCCGCCGCCATGCGCGAGGCCGGAGAACACTGCGTCGACATCGCCGAGATGCACGCCCAGGCGGGGCTCTTCCTCGCCGGCGTCACCGGCGCCGAAGCGGCCATGGTCACCTCGGGCGCCGCCGCCGGACTCCTGCTCGGCACTGCGGCCTGCATGACCGGACTCGACCCCGGCCGCATGGCGCGCCTGCCCGACACCGCCGGCATGCCCGACGAGGTCATCATGGTCCGCAGCCAGCGCAACTTCTACGACCACGCCGTCCGCACCACCGGCGCCCGCATCGTCGAAGTCGGCCTGCCCGATCGCTACGCCGGCGCCGGCGTCCGCGACGCCGAACCCTGGGAAATCGCCGACGCCATCACCCCCAGAACAGCCGCCATCCTCTACGTGCAGTCCGGCTCCGCCCGGCCTCCCCTGCCGGACGTCGTCCGCGTCGCCCACGCCGCCAACATCCCCGTGATCGTCGACGCCGCCGGATCGCTTCCCCCCGCCGGCAACCTCAAGCGGTTCATCGCCGAAGGAGCCGACCTCGTCACTTTCAGCGGAGGCAAGGCCATCGGAGGACCGCAGGCGTCCGGAATCCTCGCCGGCCGCCGCGACCTCATCATGGCCGCCATCCTCCAGAACCTCGACCTCGACATCTATTGGAAGCAGTGGACGCCGCCGCCCTCGATGATCGACAAAAGCCGCCTCCGTGGTGCGCCCCCGCACGGCATCGGCCGGCCCTGCAAGGTCGGCAAGGAGACGATCGCCGGCCTCGTTGTCGCCCTGAAACGCTTCCTTGCCGAGTCCGACCAGGCCCGCGCCGAGCGCTACCTCAAGATCACCCAGGCCCTCCAGCGCGCCCTCGGAACCCCGGATCACGCCCGTGTGACCGTCGGCGGCGGTCTTGTGCCCAAGCTCGAACTTCACCTCGCCCCCGGAGCGCCCCGCACGGCGCTCGAACTGTGCATTGAACTCGAGAAAGGCGACCCGGCGGTCTTCGCCGATCCCTCCCGCGTCGAGTCCGGAATCATCTCCTTCAGCCCCATGTGCTGCCGCGAAGAGGACGCCCCCCGGATCGCCGCCCGCGTCCTCCCCCTCCTTCGCTACTGAAAGGCCGGGCTGTTGCGGGCCTGCCACACGGCCCCTCGATCCCTGGCCGGCTCGATCCGCTCTCGCGCCGGTGACGCGCTCACCGTGCTCATGGGTTCTCCTGCGGCTTGATTCGCAGAACCGCACGACGCACGCTCAAGGCATCGTCGGACGAGCTGGCCAGATGGACCGTTCGTCCGTCGGCTTCCATCCATTTCACGGGAAAACTCAAACTTTCGCCCGGCGCCGAGTCCCACAGCCTTGTGTAATGCACCGTCGTCCACGGCCCCCATGGCGCGGGCGCGTCAAAGACGCCCAGGCCTCCTTGGAAACGGCTGTTCACCGGACCCTGAATCGCGTAGACCAGCAGATAGCGTCCGCTCGGAGCGTGGTAGCTGACTTGCGTCCGGTAGCACAGATCCCGGCCGTTCTCGAATACCGCGCCCCGCTCCCGCAGCGACCGGGTCCAGCGGGCGCGGCCGCCGCTGAGCTTGACGAAATACTCATACGCGCGCGGATCACGGAGGCGCCGTTTCGGCGCCCGCGCCAGGACCAGGCGCGGCACGGCTTCGTACGCCGTATTGGAGTCCGGTGAGTAGATGTACACGAACTCGTCGCGCGCGCCCGAGTAATTCCTCCCGAAATTCAGGAAGGAGGGGTGGCCGAAGCTTTCCTGGAACTTCCACGGCGCCAGGGTCCAGCTCCTGCCGCGATCCTCGCTCCAGGCCAGTTGTGCGTTGCCGGCGTTGCGGAGCCAGATGTAGAGGATGCCGTCCACCATCAGCAGCCCGCTGGCCTTCAACCCTTCCGCGCCCATGCCGGTGTTGTCGAGGGAGGTTTTCAGATTCCGGCCGGTAAAGCTCCTCGCGTCGCCCTCGATTTCCGTCAGCAGCAGGCCCATCTTCCGGGGAGTAAACGGCGCGAAGCCCCGGCCGTCGCCGCAGGCGGCCACAATCTTGTCGTCATCCGTCCACGTCATCGGCCAGTTGTCGCAGTCTGGCGCCGCCCGCCGGATCTCTTCGAGCGGCGCCCAGTCGATCCCCGCGATCTTTGGACTCGGCGGATACGGCGCGCCAACCTCGCGCTCCGCTGCCGGAACAGCCGCGACAACCGGCTCGATCAAGGGCCGCAGACGCGCGAAGTCGGCCGAATTCTCCCGTCCGCGTTCCGCCAGACTGCCTCCCACGCGCGTCACCAGCAGGTCCAGACTGGGAATCACCGCGATCACGCTGTCATGCAGCCCCCAGGACCAGTACAGATCCCGCGGTGCGCCCGGAATCGCCCCATCCGCGTTGTTCCACCACAACAGCCCGTAATGCTGCGAAGCCCGGGGGTAAAGCTCCTCGCGTTCCACCGCCAGATCTCGAAGTCCCACCGGAACGGCTCGCAGGCGCGACACGAACTCCGAAGGAAGAACGCGGCGGTTCCCCACTCCGCCCCCTCGAAGAAAGAGGAATCCGATCCGGGCCAATGCGTCGGCGCTGGCCGACACACCCGAGCCGAACTCCCGTCGGGCCACGCCGTCGAGAAGCGGCGGCCGATACGCGTTCCCGCGCCACTGGAACTCGTCTCGTGTTACGCCGATCCACGGAAAGACCCGTTCGAACAACAGCTCTTCCAGGTCGCGCCGGTAGGCCCGGGTCAGCGCGTCCGCCAGCCAGTTCGGTCCTCCATCGCTGTACTGCCACCGCGTGCCGGGCTCGAAGCCCACCCTTGCGAAACCGCCCGGCTTCTCCAGGCCGCTCGTGTGCGTCGCCAGGTGAATCAGCTTTACTTGCTCGCGCCAGTCGCGTTCCCGTGAATCGCCGGCGGGCTCCAGAAACTCCGGCATCCATCGGCCCAGCCGGTCGTCCAGGTTCACCTTGCCGTCCCGCAGCGCCAGGCCGAGCACGAGCGATCCGATCGATTTGGTCGACGACTTGATTTCATGCCGCGCGTGTACGTCCCCCCATTGGTGCACCGCTTGGCCCCGGTAGATGACGACACCCGCGCCTCCCGCCCGGCTCGCGTAGCCCGACGCTGTTTCGAGGCGCTCCCGATCGAGCCCCAAGGCTTCCGGCCGGGCCATCCGCCAATCGCCCTGCTTGCCTCCCGTCTGGCCCGCCAGGCCCGCCGCCAGCGAGGCGCTCAACAGGAGCAGCTTGACAGGAATCAGGAACATTTTTCACCCCGTCTGGCGCCCCATCCCGGGCCGCCGCCAGGCCCCGCGAACCAGCCCGTCAACAGTTTCCGATAACCGCTGTTATGTAAACTGAACTGTCGATGCGGCCCAGCCTGTCACCCGTTCGCCGAGGTCAGCACCTGCCTCCGCAGAAACTTCACCCCCCGCGGCACCGCGGCAAGTTCGTCCTCCTTGCCCTCGTACACGATCCCGCAGAACCCGTTGTAGCGGACCTTGCGCAGTATCTCGAACACCTTGTCGTAGTCGATGTACCGCTCCCGGCCCTCGCCGTCCACCTCGTACAGCTTCACCCGCACAAACTGCGTCAATGGCGCCACCTGCTCGATCGAGTGGTAGTAATCCTTGTACGTCGTTCCCGCGATCTTCGGTCCGTTCGGACCCTCCCGGCCTGCGAAATGCCCCGTGTCGAGCAGCAGCGTGAAATTCGGATGGTTCACCGCTTTGTAAAACTTCAGCATGTCGTCGCCCGTCGACGTCAGCCCCGAGTGGTTCTGCAACGCCACCGGCATGCCCATCTCCGCTCCGTACTCCGCCAGCTTGCGCAACGCCTCGACCCCACGCTGGAACGCCTCCTCGGTCTTGTCCGGCGACGGCGCCGAACCCACGAACACGCGCAGCACCGGAGCCCCGAACAGCATCCCCGCCTCCATCGCCTTCCGCGCCTTTTCCAGTTCCTCCGGCACCCTCTCGGCCGACCGTCCGAACTCCGTTCCCACCGCGCAGCAGGAAATCGTCAACCCGAGATCGAGCGCCCTGCGCCGGATGTCCTTCAGGTAGCCTTTCTCGTAGCCGCGCAGGCTCGAAACCTGGATGTCCACGCCGTCCAGATTCATTTGCCGGCATTTGGCGAGGAAGCTGAAGATATCCATCTTGCCGGCCCGGAACTGGTTCTGAAAGCTCAGCGTCAGACAACTCAACCGCATCATAACGGGATCATGATACCGCAGCCCGGCGCCGAACAAACTCCTCCGGACCTCGCTATCCGGCGGCCCGAGGAGATTCCACTTCCTGCGCGAGCCGGGGAGGCGCGGCCGGCTGGCCTTCGATTCCGCACATCGCCATCGGTATCAGCACGAGCACCACAGGCACCGCCAGCAGCCGCGCCTCCGCCACGAACGCCACCGCCGACATGCCGATGAACCACACGGGAACCAGCATGACGCACCAGGCTTGCAGGATCGCCGGCGCCTTCCGGAAAAAGAGCACCGCCAGCAGAGGCAGCACCGAAACAGCCTCCGTCACGTGATAGAGCGTGTTGATGTGCGTGGCATGGTAGAGCAGCAGCCGCCACCCGACTGGCGCGGCCGGCTTCCAGGCCCGCTCGTACGATTCGAGGTCCGGGTTCGAAGGCACCAGGACCATTCGGATGAACGCGTACGTCGCGGCCCAGACCATCACTCCGAAAAACGCCGTCATGTAGGCCTGCCGGTTCTCCGCCCACCCGACGCGCCTTTGAGCCAGCGGCCGCCACAGCCCCAGCAGCGGAATGAATCCGCACGTTTCCCGATTCAGCGTCGCAACCAACGTCAACGGAATCAGCCACCCGAGCCTTCCCCGAATCACCAGGATCGCTCCGATGAGATACGCCAGGATGTCCGTGTACGTGTTGTGAGCCAGCCCGCTGAAATAATTTGAGTGGGAGAATACCCACGCGACCAGCAGCAGCGCCACCAGGCTCGCGCGTCTGCCGAGGCCAAGAAGGCTGTACAGCGTATACGCCGCCCAGAGAATCGCCGTGTTCTGTGCGATCCGGACTCCGAGCAGGCTCACCGCTTCATGACGCGGAACCCGGAGCGCCTCCGTTCCCCTCAGGATCCCCTCGTTAATCCATGTGGTTAAGAGCCGGTACCGCCATGGAGTCGGCGTCCTGTGCTCCAGGGTAGCGCGGTGCCTCTCCATCTCTCCGGAGATCGGGCCGGTCGACTGCTGATGCCAGAACACCGTGAGCACTCCCAGCAGCAGCGCAAACGCGAACACGATCCAGGGCCACCGCACGCCGAACGTGATCAGGTCCTCCCGCTCGGATGCCCCTTCACCTGTTCCCTCCTCCCGTGTTCGAGGCGGCCAGCTCTCACTTCCGGCGCGCACGGGGCCGTCCTCGTCTCGAAATGACTGGAAGGCTCCGCCCGGCTAGGGCCTCCGCACAACTCGCCTTGCCCGCGGCGACAGCGTCCTGATTTTCTGGTACTATAGCTCCTACTACTATTGTGCCCGCCCTGCTGGCGGCCTCGGAGAGTTGGTCCGGCATGCAACAGATCATTCGGTTCTTTCTTTGGCTCCTTCAGACGTTTCTGAACGGTTTCTACTTCGCCGCCGCCAATCGCGACATACGGCGGAATGTTCCGGCTTCGTGCGTTGAGTACTGGACCCTTGCCGTCCGGCTCAAGGCACGAAAATGGTTCGGCTGGAAGCACAAACCTGAAAAGCCTTTCTCCATCCTCGGAATGAAACTCTATGCCTACTCCGTTGAGGCGCTCTCCCTTCTTGTCCAGGAAATCTTCCTCAACCGGCAGTATGCCATTGAATTGTCCAGCGACACTCCGCTCATCGTCGATTGCGGCAGTAACATCGGCGTTTCCATTTTGTTCTTCAAAAAGCTCTATCCACGCGCCCGCGTAATCGGATTCGAGCCAGATCCGCAATCGTTTCAAATGCTCTCGCGAAATATCCGCGAGAATGGCTTGCAGGATATCACAATCCATAACATGGCTGTCGCAGCCAGGTCGGGTGAGATTACTTTCTACAGCCTTCCCAACAAACCGGGCTCCCTGCTGGCGAGCACCGTCCCCGGCAGGATCAACGGGGAAGCTTTCCAGGTTCCCTGTGTCACCCTCTCCAGCATGATGCCCGGACCCGTCGACCTCCTCAAGCTCGACATCGAAGGAGCGGAAGTGGAAGTGATCCGGGAATTGGCCGCCTCGGACGCCCTCGGCCGGATCAAGACCCTCCTCCTCGAGTACCATCACCATGTCAGCCAGGACGAGGATCTCGCGGGGATGCTTCGGATCCTCGAAGACTACGATTTCACGTTCGACGTCGCCGCCGCGCTGCCTCCCCGGCCCGGCCAATTCCAGGACATCCTCCTCAAGTCCTATAAGAGAGGAACCGCGCCCGGCGCCCGGCCACGCTTGCGGCTCGCCGTTGGCGAAGCCCGGTAGTCCTCCCAGTCCCCACTTCTCGCCTGATTTACCCGGCCGGCGTACCGGGACCCGCCTTGCTGTATCATCGAAGAAACGCCTTTGCGGCGAACATTGGAGGAGTGATGACCGGTTTAGCCACCGAAAGCGCATCGAACGTGTCCCTGTCCGCCCGCCTCAAGCTGCTCCAGCCCACCGCGGTGAATTCTGTCCTCGCCGAGGCTCGCCAGGCTGCCGCCGCCGGAGTCGACCTCGTTTCCCTGATGCGCGGCGAACCCGACCTGCCCACTCCCCCCCACATAAACGAGGCTGGCCAGCGCGCCCTGCGCTCCGGCCGCACCATGTATCCCGACAACCGCGGCGAAGCCAGGCTCCGCGAAGCCGTGTCCGCCAAGCTCTCACGCCAGGGCCTGCTCTACAGCGCCGGATCCGAGATCCTCGTCACTCCCGGCGCCACCTTCGGAATCTATGCGGCGCTCATGGCCCTCCTCAACGAAGGCGATGAAGTCCTGCTGCCCGAACCGATCTACGACGCTTACCTTTCGCCGGTCCGCATGGCCGGCGGCGCGCCGAAACTCGTGCCGGCCCGCCGCGCCGGCGGCCGCTTTGAAATCGACCCGGAAGCGCTCGACTCGGCTTGCACCCCCAGAACCCGCGTTCTTCTCCTCAACACGCCCTGGAATCCCACCGGCACAGTGCTCCGCCGCGACGAGCTCGAATCGCTCGCCAGCGTCGTGCTGCGGCGTAAGCTGACCCTCATCAGCGACGAAATCTACGAGGCCATCACCTACGACGACTGCGTCCACGTCTCGCCCGTTTCCCACATTCCCGAACTGCGCGAACGCACCGTCATCGTCAACGCACTGTCGAAAACCTACTGCATGACCGGCTGGCGCGTCGGCTACTGCGCCGCGCCCGCGCCCATCCTGGACGCCATGTTCCTGGTCTTGCAGCAGTCCAGCCGCGGACCCGCCACCTTCGTCCAGGACGCGGCCGCGGAAGCCCTCAACGGCCCCCAGGACTGCGTGCGGAAAATGCGCGACGAGTTCGCCCGCCGCCGCGCCGCCGTCCTCGTTTCCCTCGGCGACGCCCCGGCCTGCCGCGTCATCGCCCCGGAAGGCGGCTTCTTCGCCATGGTTGACCTGACCGCGCTCGGCCTCCCGTCTGACCGCGTGCGCCGCCGCCTTCTCCACGAGGCCGGCGTCGTGGTGGTTCACGGTTCGGCCTACGGCCCGTCCGGAGAGGGACTTCTGCGCGTCTCCTTCGCCGCCGGCGGCGAGACCCTGGCCCTCGGGCTTGAACGCCTGCGCGAGGGCATTATCCGGATCGCAGCCTCGCCCTCATGACCCTGGTCCGCTCCATCGATCCCGCCCCCCGCCCCGACGCCGTGGCCCTCCGCCGGGAACTCGAGGCTGCCGTCAGCGGCGAAGTCCTCTTCGACAAGGTGACCCGGGCCCTCTACTCGACTGACGCCAGCGTATACCAGATCGAACCCATCGGCGTCCTCATTCCCGCCAGCCAGCGCGACGTCGTCCGCGCCGTCGAAATCTGCGCCCGCCACCGCTGCCCGATCACCATGCGCGGCGGCGGCACCTCCCAGGCCGGACAGGCCATCGGCGAAGGCCTCCAGATCGACTGCTCCAAGCACCTCAACGCCCTCATTGAAGTGAACCCGGAGGAGCGCTGGTGCCGCGTCGAACCCGGTATCGTGCTCGACGAGTTGAACGCGCGGCTCAAACCCTACGGCCTCCGCTTCGCGCCCGACATCTCCACCGCCAGCCGCGCCACCATCGGCGGCATGATGGCCAACAACTCCGCCGGCGCCCGCTCCGTCCTCTACGGCAAAACCATCGACCATGTGCTTGAACAGAAGGTCGTCCTCGCCGACGGGTCGCAGGCCTGCTTCCGTCCCCTGACCCCGGCCGAACTGTTCCGCGCCTGCCAGGGCGATTCTCTCGAAGCCCGCGCCTATCGCGCCGTCCGCGATATCGCCGCCTCCTCCCGCGCCGAAGTCGAGGCGCGATTTCCCAAAATCCTCCGCCGCGTCGGCGGCTACAACCTCGACGAGTTTGTCGACCCCTCCCGGCCCTTCAACCTGGCCAGGATGATCGTCGGCTCCGAAGGAACCCTCGCCGTCGTCCTCGAGGCCAAGCTCCGCCTCGTGCCCCTCCCCAAGGCGAAGGCCGTCCTCGCGGCCCAGTTCGACACGCTCCTCGAAGCGCTCGCCGCCACGCCCCGTATCCTCGCCCATAAACCCTCCGCCGTCGAAGTCATGGATTCGTTCATCCTGGACCATACCAGGCAGAACGCCGCGCTGGACGCTTCGCGCCGCTCGTTCATCCAGGGCGAACCTGGCGCGCTGCTGTGCATCGAATTCTACGCCGACCGCGATGAGGACCTCCCCCCGCGCCTCCAGGCCCTCGAACAGGACCTCCGCGCCGCCGGCTTCGGTTCCCGTTTCCACCATGCCTACGATCTGGCCGCCCAGGCCCGGATCTGGGCCCTGCGCGAAGCCGCCCTCGGCCTGTCCATGGCCATGAAGGAGGACGCCAAGTCGATCTCCTTCGTCGAAGACACCGCCGTGGCGCCCGAAAAGCTCCGCGACTTCATCGAACGCTTTCTCGCCATCATCCGCCGGCATCAGACCGTGGCCGGCGTCTACGCCCACGCGTCGGTGGGTTGCCTCCATGTGCGGCCCGTCATCAATCTTAAAACCGCGGACGGCGTGGCGAAGTTCGAAGCCATCGCCAACGAAGTGGCGGACCTCGTTCTCGAATTCGGCGGAGCCCTCTCCGGCGAACACGGCGACGGGCTCGTCCGCAGCCCGTTCATGGAAAAGATGTTCGGACCCCGCCTCTACCAGGCGTTCCGTTCGATCAAGCAGGCCTTCGATCCCGACGGCATCCTGAACCCCGGAAAGATCGTCGGCGCGCCGCCGCTCACCGCGAATCTCCGCTACGGCCCCGCCTGGGTCACCGCGAATCCACCGACCTGGTTCGACTACTCGGACTACGGCGGCCTCGCCCGCGCCGTCGACATGTGCTCCGGCGTCGGCGCCTGCCGCAAGAAGCTCGAAGGCGTCATGTGCCCCTCCTACATGGCCACTCGCGACGAGCGCCATTCCACCCGCGGCCGCGCCAACGTCCTCCGCCTGGCGATCGCCGGCCGGCTTGGCGAGGCCGGCCTCGGCGGCGACGCCGTCAAAAGCGTCCTCGACCTCTGCCTCGAATGCCGCGCCTGCAAGGCCGAATGCCCCGTCGGCGTCGATGTGGCGCGCTTCAAAAGCGAGTTCCTCGCGGACTACTACGCGCGCCATGGCGCGCCCGTTCGCGCCCGGCTCCTCGGACATATCCGCGCTCTTTCCGTCTGGGGCAGCCGCCTCGCGCCCCTTTCCAACTGGCTCGTCAACAGCCAGCTCGGAGCGCGGCTGGCCGGCGTCGACCCCCGGCGCCGGATGCCCGCCTGGTCCCGCCGCCGGCTGTCGGATTCGCTTCGCCCCGGCCCGGCGGAAACCCTCCTGTTCGCCGACACCTTCTCCGAGTTCTTCCATCCGGAAATCGGCGAGGCGGCCGCCGAGGTGCTCTCGCGCGGCGGCCGGCCCTGCGCTCTGGCCCCGAACCTCTGCTGCGGGCGTCCCCTGATTTCCCAGGGGCTCCTCTCTGAGGCGAGGGAGCTGGCCTCGCGCAACACCGCGATCCTGTTTCCTCTCGCCGAGTCCGGCCGCCAGTTCGTATTCTGTGAACCCAGCTGCCTTTCGGCCATGCGCGAGGATGCGCCCGCCCTCCTCCGCGGCCCCGAGCAGGATCGCGCGCGGACCGTCGCCGCCCGCTGCGTCTCCTTCGAAGAGGCCGCCGCGAAGCTCGATCTGCCCCTCCGCGCCGGTCCCCGCGAGATCCTCCTGCATGGTCACTGCCATCAGAAATCGATGGGCATGCTCGCCTCGGCCAGGGAGTTGCTCGCGAAAATCCCGGACGCCGCCCTGGTCGACCTCGACGCCGGCTGCTGCGGCATGGCCGGCTCATTCGGCTATGCGCACTACGAAGTGTCCAAGGCGATCGGTGAACGCAAGCTCCTTCCTGCCGCGCGCCGGATGGGAGAAAACGCCGTGCTCGTCGCCGCCGGCGCGTCCTGCCGCCACCAGGTCGCCGACCTCGCCGGCAGAGTCGCCACCCACCCCGCCGTCCTGCTCCGCTCCCTGCTGGCCTGACCTCGGAGGCCTCCTGCTACGCCTCCGCCAGCCGGCGGTCCCGGTCGAAATGGCGGTAAATTCCGTACACCACCGCCAGACCTGCCCCGAGCAGCATGATCGCGGCCAGCGTCATCAGCCGGTCCACGCCGATGGTCCCGCGGCTCAGTCCCCCCAGATACGGAGCGAATCCCGAGACCGTCGCCCCGGTCAGGTTCAACACGCCGACCGTCGAGGCGCGCAGATCCGGCGGCACGACCTCGTACGCGCACGCCACCTGGTTCGCCGTGATGAAGCCGAACGAAAATCCGAAAGCCATCGAGGCTATCCGCGTCAGCTCGAGCGTCGGCGCCGCCCCGATCCAGTAGATGCACGGCGCCGTGAAGGCGAACCCTGCCACCACCACCCAGAACCTCGCCGCGGCCCACCGCTTCACCAGCCGGTCCGCCAGCGCTCCGCCGGCCAACAGCCCCAGCGCCGTCCCGATCTGCGGAAACGTGCTCGCCTCGAACCCAGCCTTCGCCAGGCCCAGTTCGAACTTGTCATAAAGGAACGTTGGGAGCCAGGTGTACACCAGGAAAATGCTGAACGTAGCGATCGCCACAAAGACCGTCGTCACGCGAAGCATCGGGATCCGGAACAGGTTCAGGAAATCCCGCCAGTTCGCGCCCCGGCCGGCGGGCCGGTCCATGCGCAGATGTTCCGGCAGGCTCCGCAGGAACAGCCACAGCGGGATCGCAAACAGCATCCCCACTGCTCCCAACAGCCAGAATGACGCCCGCCACGACGAACGCTCGGCGATGTAGCCGCTCAGCGATCCGCCCGCCGCCACCCCCACCAGCTGGCTCGATGCGAACAGCGCGATTGCCTTTGACCTCGTTTCCGGACCGTGCGCGTTGGCGATCAGCGTCGCCGCCACCGGCATGAAGATCGATTCCGATACGCCCAGCAGGGCGCGGCAGGCCAGCAGGAACCCGCCCGCCGGCGACAGCCCCGACAGCGCCGTGAAGAAGCTCCAGATGAACAGGCTCGCCACCGCCAGCACCGGCTTTGAATACCGGTCCCCGACGATGCCCGCCGCCGGTGAGCAAAGCCCGTAAACCCACAGAAACAGCGCCCCCGTGAGTCCCAGCACCTGGTTGGAGAAGCCGAACTCCTTCTGCAACGCCGGAAACAGCGTGTAGACCACCTGACGGTCGGCGTGGTTCAGAAAATAGCAGACCCACAGAAAGCCGACCAGCAGCCACGCCGGCCCCATCAGGCCGGCTCCGCGCGGTGAAACTCGATGAACGCCTTCGCCAGCGCGCCCACAATCGCCTCCTGGCACCGCCGCCCGAACTCCTCCGTGGCGCGGTCCGGACTGTCCGTGTAGCCGTCGATCGACTTCCAGAATCCGTGCTTCTCGTGCCGGTACGGGGCGTGGAAGCTGCGCGGATCAGTGTGGAACTCGCCTTTCCTCCCCGGACGCTTCGCCGGAATCAGGTCGCCGCGAAGTGCCATCATCATCGATGTCTCGAAGATGCCCGCGTGCCCGGGCAGGCGGCACCCCAGGTTAGCTCCTGCTTCGATCAGCGCGTCCCACGCGATGTTCCAGTACGAGCCGGCCGCCACCCGCGCCCGGTGGTTCAGCGCGATGTCGCGCGCCGCCAGCTGAATGACCTCGTGGTTGCCGCCATGACCGTTCACCACGAAGATCCGCTTGAAGCCGTCCCGCACAAGCGAGTGCACGAGCTCCCTCATCACGCGCAGGTATGTCTCCGTCGAAAGCGACAACGTCCCCCCGTAAAGGAAATGATGATCCGAAGAGCCGAACGGCAGCGCCGGCGTGACCACAATCGGGATCTCCGCCGACGCCACCCGCGCCGCCTCCCGCGAGACATGTTCCACCGTGAAATAGTCCGTGCCCGTCGGCAGGTGCGGCCCGTGCTGCTCGGTCGCCCCCACCGGCAGCACCACGGTCGACGTCCGCGCGGCTCTGCGCAGTTCCTCGCGGTTCATCTCCGCGAACAGGTGCTTCCTCGTCTTCATTCGATCCTCATCTCCTTGACCGCCTGCCAATCGAGTTCGACTCCCAGCCCGGGGCCGGGCGGCGGCGCCAGCCGGCCATCGGCGATCGGCACGGGCGTCGCGACGATATCCCGCCGGTAGCGCAGCGGCCCGAACGTTTCAATCGCGTGCGGCAGGTTCGGAACCGCCACCGCCAGGTGCGCGCACGCCGCCGTTCCGATCCCCATCTCCGCCTGGCTGCCGAGAATGCACGGCACGTCCACCGCCGCCGCCAGCGCGAAAATCGCCGCGGCCGCCCGCGGTCCGCCCGATTCGCTCGTGTAGACGTTGAACACGTCCGCTGCCTCGGCGCGCGCGATCTCGAAGGCGTCCCGCATCGAGTGCAGACTCTCGTCCACCATCACCGGCACGCCCGTCCGCTGCCGCAGCAGCCGCAGCCCGTCCAGATTCCGCCGCGGCAGCGGCTGCTCCACCCAGGCGATCTTCGCCGCCGCCGACAGCGCCCGCATCGCCTCCGCCGCCTCCGCCACCGAGCTCCACGCCCCGTTGGCGTCCAGGCGAAGCGGGGTGTCCGGCCCCACCGCTTCCGAGACCGCCCTCACCGCCGCCAGGTCGTCCTCCAGGCGCCGGCCCACTTTCAGTTTGATCGCCGCGTATCCCTCGCGCTTCGCCGCGGCCGCGTCCGCCGCCATCTCCTCGGGCGCCTTCTGGTAAACCCCCCAGGCCAGCGGCGCCGATTCGCGCATCCGCCCGCCGAGCAGTTGGAACACCGGTATGCCGTAATGCTTCCCCGCTATGTCGAGCAGCGCCATCTCGAACGCCGCCCGCAGATACGCCGCGCTCAGCTCCCCGGCCAGGATCCGGTCCACCTCGGCCAGCGCCGCCGGCGCCGCCAGCGCGTCCCGCCCGGCCAGAGCCGGCGCCAGCATCGTCCGTGCGGCGTGGCACAGCGTGTGCCCGATCCGTGGAAACGTGATCGAAACCTCTCCCAGCCCCTCGATGCCCCCGCGCGTGATCACCCGGATGATCCCGAACTCGGAAGCCGTCACCGGATCGGCGGCGTTCAGCCCCGAACGCACCGCCTCCTTCCTTGGCGCGCGGATTGCGATCACTTCCACACGGTCGATTATTGTGCTCATCGGCGTTGCGCTGGCTGCGGGCTGGCTCTGTGCTGGTTCTGTAATTGTATACTCACTTCCATACCCATGCAGCGCGTGACACGCGACAAGCTTACCCCTCTGTTCGACCGCAGGACCCCGCCCGTGGCCCGCGTCCTTCCCGGCGAGGAGTTCTGGGTCGAAACCGAAGACTCCCGCGGCGGCCGCACCCGCGTGCCCGAACACACCACGCCCGAGTACCTCCTCGAAATGCGCCGCAAAGGCTATCACGGCAATCCCGTCACCGGCCCGATCTTCGTCGAGGGCGCCGAGCCCGGCGACATGCTCGTCGTCCATATCCTCGAACAGAAGTGCGATTCCCTCGGCTACATGGGCTATTGGCCTTTCCTCTTCCACCTTGAGGACTTCTTTGACCGGCCCGCCACCCAGCTGTGCGAAATCCGCGACGGCAACGTCCTGTTCGCCCCCGATATCGAGATTCCCGTCCGCCCCGTCATCGGCACGATCGGCGTGGCCCCGCCGCTTGAAGCCATCGCCTCCGGTTCGATGGGCCGCCACTGCGGCAACGTCGACGTCCAGGAGGTCGCCGCCGGATCCACTCTCTACCTTCCCGTCTACGTCGAGGGCGCCCTGCTCTGCCTCGGCGACTGCCACGCCATCCAGAGCGACGGCGAGATCGGCAGCGTCGAGATGCGCAGCGAAGTCCGTCTCCGTTGTGAAGTCGTCAAGGGACGAAGCCCCGGCATGGTCTGGCCCCGCCTCACCACCGCCGACTCGCTGGTGACCATCGGCATCGCGACCCCCCTCGAGGAAGCCTTGCGCCAGGCCCTCCGCGAGATGATCGCCTGGATCGGCGAACTCACCGGCATGAGCCGCCACGAGGCCTATCTCCTCATCGGCTGCGTCGGCCACGCCCGTCCCGGCCAGGCCCAGGTTCCTAACTACTCGATGCGCTGCATCTTCCCCAAAAAATACCTGCGCGACAGGAGGACCGCCTGAGTGAACCTCGTTGGCTACGTTAGCGATGAAATGTACGTCGCGCTCGCCGATGTCTCGGCCGAGTTCGAATGCCGGCGCTCCGGCCGCATCACCCTGGTCCGCTCGTCGCCCCGCGGTGCGCTCTACGCCGACCTCGCCCCGGGGCCCTACCGCGTCACGCTCGCCCGCCAGGGCTACGGCTCGAAGATCGTCGAGGTCACCCTCGGCGGCGGCCCGCCCTGGCAGTTCCGCCTGCTCAGTGATTGCCTGCTCGGCTACATGCGCCCGAAGTGGGTGCGCTCCGGTGAAAGCGCCGAATACTGCGTCCATTCCGTCGAACAGTATCAGCTCACCCTCTGGCGCTACGGTCTCCGCAAAGAGTTTGTCCGCATGATCGGCTGGGTCGACGAGCACGGCCCCCGCGCCTGCATGCAGATTACCCCGGACGGCGACTTCACCCAGACCGGCGTCCAATGGAACCGCGCCGGATACGGACAGCCTTCCCACACCCAGATGGTGGTCGCGCCGGAACGTTCGGGACTGTACTACCTCTGGGCCCGGACCCCGTCCGGCCGGTCGTTCTCTTTTCCCTGGGTCGTCGCGCCCGCCCGCCCCTCCTCTCCCATCGCCGTGCTCGCCTCCACCAACACCTGGAACGCCTACAACAACTTCGGCGGCCGCAGCAACTACATCAACGCGGACCGACTCCCTGATGCTCCTATCATCAACGCCCGCCTCGAACTGGAGCGCTATCAGCGGCCCAGCGCCTTCGGAACCTGGAAACCCCAGGACCACGAATTCATGCCTCTCTCCTTCGACCGCCCCGAGCCCCACAACCACATCTTCGACTCCGGCGAAGTGACCGACCCCGTTCAGGGACGCGTCCAGTGCGGCCAGGCGCCCGGCGAATGGCGACTCCTCGGCTGGCTCGAGCGGGAAGGTTTCGACTACGACTTCTGGGCCGAGGCCCACTTGCACGACGGATCCCTTCCCCTTGATTCCTACAAGGTGCTGATCCTGTCCATCCACCCCGAATACTGGACGCGGCAGATGTATTTCACGCTCAAAAAGTGGGTCTTCGAACGGGGCGGCCGCCTCATGTACCTCGCCGGAAACGGCCTCAACTGTGAAGTCGTCTTCGACCCCCCCGGCGCCATGCGGTGCCTGTCCCACGTCAACAGCCTGCACGGAGAGTTGGGCGGGCATGACGACAACGACCCCTCGATCGAGTACGAAAGCCGCATGCACCGCACGCTCGAATCCGAAGCCAGCCTTCTCGGAGTCGTTTGCACCGCGCCCGGCCTCATGACCGCCGCGCCCTATAAGGTCATCGACGCCGGCCACTGGGTCTTCGCCGGCACCGGACTTGCCGCCGGCGCCCTGTTCGGCCACGAGACCCTCCACGAGCGGGTGCCCGGCGGAGCCTCCGGACACGAAACCGACAAGATGAGCCCCTCTTCGCCCAAAGACACGAAGCTGCTCGCCAAGGGCGTCAACCCCGATGGCGGCGGCGCTGACATGGTGATCCATGAACCCGGCGGCGGCGCCGCCGTTTTCTCGGTCGGCTCCATCACATGGGTCCCCGCGCTGTTCACCGACGAATGCGTTTCCCGAATCACCAGAAACGTCCTCGAACGCTTCCTCCGCTAGGCTGGTTCGCCCGGAACGTCCACCGCGCGGGCCCGCCCGGGACGCCGGCTATATAATGGCAGCGGAGGCTTATGTCTTTTTTTGCCGCCTTGCGGAAGAGCTTGACGTCCGTCTGTTTTGCCGCGCTTCCCGCCATCGCCCAGACCGGCGCGAAACCGGTCGACTTCCAGCGCGAAATTCGGCCCATCCTCTCCAACGCCTGCTTCGCCTGCCACGGCCCCGACAAGTCCACCCGCATGGCCGGCCTCCGCCTCGACCTCAAGGAGGAAGCCTTCGCCCAGCGCAAAAGCGGTGCGGCCATCGTCCCCGGTCAGTCCGCCCGGAGCCTCCTCATCGCCCGCATCAACCACGCCGACCCCGTCCTCCGCATGCCCCCGGCTCATACGAAGAAGACGATCACCGCGGAGCAGAAAGCACTTCTCAAGCGCTGGATCGACCAGGGTGCGCCCTGGAAGGAGCATTGGGCCTTCGCTGCTCCCAGGAGGCCGCCCCTGCCCCCCGTCCGCAACGTCCGGTGGGTTCGCAACCCCGTCGACCGTTTCATCCTCGCCCGCCTTGAAGCCGCCGGTCTCCAGCCCGCCCCCGAGGCCCCCCGTCATACTCTCATTCGCCGCGCCTCGCTCGACCTCACCGGACTGCCCCCCTCCCCTGCCGACGTCGAGGCGTTCCTCTCCGACACCTCCCCGGACGCTTATGAAAAGCTCGTCGACCGCCTTCTCGACAGCCGCGCCTGGGGCGAACATCGCGCCCGCTACTGGCTCGACGCCGCCCGCTACGGCGACACCCACGGCATCCACATCGACAACTACCGCGAGATCTGGCCCTATCGTGACTGGGTGATTTCCGCCTTCAACGCCAACATGCCGTTCGACCAGTTCACCATCGAACAGCTCGCCGGCGACCTCCTTCCCAAGCCCACCCTCCGCCAGCGCATCGCCACCGGCTTCCACCGCTGCAACATCACGACCAATGAAGGCGGCGCCATCCCTGAGGAGTTCGACGCCATCTACCAGAAAGACCGCGTCGACACCACCGGCGCCGTCTGGCTCGGCCTCACCATCGGCTGCGCCTCCTGCCACGATCATAAGTTCGATCCCGTCTCGCAGAAGGAGTTCTACCAGATGGTGGCCTTCTTCAAGAACACCCTCCAGCACCCCATGGACGGCAACATCCCCGACACCCCGCCCGTCGTCGTCGTGCCCCGCGATGAGGACCTCGAGCTCTGGCAGTCCCTCGAGGATCGCGAAGCCGAACTGCGCCAACGGCGCGGCCGGCGCGAACAGGAGGCCGACGAAGCCTTCCGCGCCTGGGCGGCCTCCCCCGCGCGCCGCGCCGTCACCCGGCCTATCGGCGAAGGCGAACTGGTCGCCGCCCCCGGTCCGATCGAGTTCAAAACCAAGGCGCCGGTCGAACTGGACGATGTGCCTGTATTCGACGCTGCCCGCCCGTTCACATTCTCCGCCTGGGTGTATCTGCCCAGGTCGGAAGACAATCTCATGGTGGTCAGCCGCGTCAATCCGGATCGTTCGAACGGCTGGACCCTGGAGATCAACGCCCGCATCCCGATCTTCCAGATCTACGGCGATGATGCCAAGGACCGCCTGCTCGCCCGCGCCTCCAACGCCGACCGGCTCAAGCCCGGCGAGTGGGTTCACATCGCCGCCGCCTACGACGGCTCACGCGACCAGTCCGGCCTGGCGCTCTACGTCAACGGAAAGCCCACCGCCAACGAGGGACGCGGGGATTCCACCCGCACGCTGACCGGAAATATTCGCAACTACCTTCCCCTCCGCCTCGGCTGGGACGGCCGCGGCCAGTACTTCCTCGGCGGTGTCCTCAAGGACATTCGCGTCTTCTCCCGCGCCCTGTCGCCGGAAGAGGTTGCGGTCGCCAAGGCGTGGGCCGATCTGGCGCCCGCCATCGGCGCCGATTCCCTCACCGCCCTCCAGCACGCCCTTCTCCGCGATTATTTCCTCGTCGCCCGCGATCCCGAGTATATGCGCATCTCCGCCGCCATCGAGTCGATTCGCGCGGAACGCCGCGCCATTCGCCGTCGTGGAGCGGTCACCCACGTCATGCAGGAAAAGCCCGGATCGAAGCCCGTCGCCCACGTCCTCTTTCGCGGCATGTACGACCAGCCCCGCGAGGAAGTCGGTCCCGGCGTTCCCTCCGTCTTCCCGCCCATGTCGCCGGAGCTGCCCCGCAACCGCCTCGGCCTGGCCAAGTGGCTCGTCGATCCCGGCCATCCCACCATGGCCCGCGTCACGGTCAACCGCTTTTGGCAGGAAGTCTTCGGCGCCGGCATCGTCCGCTCGTCCGAGGACTTCGGCGCCACCGGCTCGCCGCCGTCCCACCCCGAGCTGCTCGATTGGCTGGCCGTCGAATTCCGGGAGAGGAACTGGGATGTCAAGGCCTTCTACCGTATGCTCGTCACCTCCGCCGCCTACCGCCAATCGGCCCAGGCCACGCCCGCCAAGCTCGAAAAGGACCCGGATAACGCTCTCCTCTCCCGCGGCCCGCGCTTCCGCATGGATGCCGAAATGGTCCGCGACTACGCGCTCGCAGCCGGCGGACTCCTTTCCGCCAAAATCGGCGGCCCTAGCGTGAAACCCTACCAGCCCGACGGCGTCTGGGAAACCGTCGCCATGAACGGCAGCAACACGCGGTTCTACAAACGGGACTCCGGCGAGTCCCTCTATCGCCGTAGCCTCTACACCTTCTGGAAACGCAGCGCGCCTCCCCCCTCCATGGATATCTTTAACGCCCCCAGCCGCGAGAACTGCTCTGTCCGCCGCGAGCGCACCAATACTCCGCTACAGGCTCTCGTCACCATGAACGACGTCCAGTTTGTCGAGGCCGCGCGCCACCTCGCCGCGAACGCCATGAAGGCCGCCGACGGCTTCGAGGGGCGGCTCGACTACTTGACCGCCCGTTCGCTCGCCCGAAGTCTTGACCCCGCCGAGCGCGACGTAGTCCGCGCCGCTTACGCCGATTTCCTCCGCCATTATGACTCCCGGCCGGACGCCGCGCGAAGGCTGATCCGCATGGGGGAAACCCGGCCTGACGAATCCCTCGGCGCGCCCGAACTCGCCGCCTGGACCATGGTCGCCAGCCAGATCCTGAATACCGATGAGGCATTGAATAAATGACCGCCATGCATCCGCTCCATCGCGACGCGATCCTCGCTGAAACAAGGCGCCAGTTCTTTGGCCGCGGCGCCCGCGGCGTGGGGGCGGTCGCGCTCTCGATGCTCCTTCAAGGCCGCGCCGGCGCCGCCTCCGCCAGGCCCGCCACCGGCGCCGGAAGGGCGGATTTGCCGCACTTCGCTCCCAAGGCCAAAAACGTCATCTACCTTCACATGGTCGGCGCGCCGCCGCAAATCGATCTCTACGACTACAAGCCGCGGATGGCGGAATTCTACGATAAGGACCTCCCCGAATCCGTCCGCCAGGGCCAGCGGCTCACGACGATGACCTCCGGCCAGGCCCGCTTCCCCATCGCCCCTTCCATCTTCCGCTTCGCCCAACACGGGCCCGGCGGCGCCTGGATCTCTGAGCTCCTCCCCTGGACTGCCAGGATGGCCGGCGACCTCTGCATCATCCGTTCGATGCACACCGAAGCGATCAACCACGAACCCGCCATTACCTTTATCCAGACCGGCAGCCAGATCCCCGGCAGACCCTGCCTCGGCGCCTGGGTCGCCTACGGACTCGGCAGCATGAATCAGGATCTCCCCGCGTTCGTCGTCCTCAACGCCTCGCACTCCAACCCGAAGGCGAACGTCCAGGCCATCTCCGCCAAGCTCTGGAGTTCCGGTTTCCTCTCTGGCGAGTATTCCGGCGTCGCCCTCCGTGCCGGCGCCGACCCCGTCCTGTTCATCAACAACCCCGACGGCGTCGACTCGTCCGTCCGCCGGCGGATGCTCGACGGCCTGGCCCGGCTCAACGAGATTCAACATGAAAAAATCGGCGATCCCGAAACGCGAACCCGCATCGCCCAGTTCGAGATGGCCTTTCGCATGCAAACCTCGGTGCCCGAACTGGCCGCCGTCTCCGGCGAGCCCGAAAGCACGTTCCGGCTCTATGGCGACGACGCGCGCAAACCCGGCACCTTCGCCAACAGCGTCCTCATGGCGCGCCGCCTCGTCGAGCGCGGCGTCCGCTTCGTCCAGCTCTATCACCGCGGATGGGACGTCCACGGCAGCCTTCCCGAAGTCCTCCCCAGCCAGTGCCGCGACGTCGACCAGGGCTGCTGGGCTCTCGTCCAGGACCTGAAGCAGCGCGGCCTCCTCGATCAGACCATCGTCGTCTGGGGCGGAGAGTTCGGCCGCACCATCTACTCCCAGGGCAAGCTCACTCCCTCCAACTACGGCCGCGACCATCATCCCCGGTGCTTCACCATCTGGGCCGCCGGCGGCGGCTTCCAGGGCGGCGTCGTCCACGGCGAAACGGACGACTTCTCCTACAACATCGTCCGCGATCCCGTACACGTCCGCGACTTCCAGGCCACTCTGTTCCACCTGCTCGGCATCGACCACGAACGGTTCACTTTCAAACACCTCGGCCTAGACCAGAGACTGACTGGAGTCGAGCCCGCCCACGTCGTCAAAGCCCTTCTCGCGTAACCCCGGCCGGCCCTCCGTGGTATCATCGCTAGCCGATGAATCCCCGCCTCGCGCTCGCCTTGACGTTCGCCGTTTCCTCCGCATCCCCTCAGGCGCCTCCTTCCGGCGATCCGGACATCCTCGTCCCCGGCGCCCGCCTGGAACAGATCTTCTCTGGCGGCGTTCTCACCGAAGGCGTCGCGTCCGCGCCCGACGGGACCATCTACTTCAGCGACATCACCTTCACCCACGCCTCCGGCATGCAGGCCGGCCATATCATGAAGTTCGATCCGCGCACCCGGCAGGTGAACGTTTTCCGCTCGCCCAGCGGCATGTCGAACGGGCTCAAGTTCGACGCCCGCGGCCGCCTCCTCGCCGCCGAAGGCGCCGATTACGGCGGACGCCGCGTCACCCGAACCGACATGGCCACCGGCAAGGCCGTGATCCTCGCCGGCATGTTCGAGGGACGCCCCCTCAACGCCCCCAACGACATCACCATCGATGAAAAGGGCCGCATCTATTTCAGCGACCCCCGCTATCTCGGATGGGAAACCATCGATCAGCCCGTCATGGCTGTCTACCGGATCGATCCGGACGGGTCCCTCCACCGCATCATTACCGACGCCGGCAAACCCAACGGCGTCTGCGTCTCCCCCGATCAGAGGACCCTCTACGTCGTCTCCAACGACAACGGTTCCACCGGGATTGGACGGATCCCGGACTCGACTCCCCTTGCCAAGGGCCGCATGGCCCTCCTCGCCTACGACCTCGCCCCCGACGGATCCGCGAAGTTCCGCAAGGTGCTCGTCGACTACTCCCCGGAGGACGGTCCCGACGGCCTCGTCGCCGATGTCGAAGGCAACCTCTACGTCGCCGTCCGCCGCGCCAGCCGCCCCGGGATCGTCGTCTATGCCCCGGATGGCCGCGAACGCGCCTATATCCCCACGCCGAACCTGCCGACCAACGTCGGCTTCGGCCGCGGCGCCGACGCCGACCTGCTCTACGTCACCGAGGGCGGAAACGTCCACCGCATCCGTGTGCGGAAGCGAGGCTATCAGCTTCCTCACACGCCGTGAGCCTTTCGCGGACCCGCCCTATCGCACCGCCACCGCCTGCACCTGCACCAGTTGCTGCTGAATCACCTGCACCGTCGTCCGGGCCGGCGGATTCTTCGGGAAATGCTTCCGGAACACGGCGTCCATCGCGCTCATCTGCCCGATATCTTTCAGATACACGTGCGTATCGACGACATTCCGCAGATCCATCCCTGCCAGCTTCAAAATGGCCTCGATGCTCCGGATCGAATCCTCCATCTGCTCCTCGAGCGTCGAACCCTTGCCGGACTTCCCCGACGTGTACAGCGTGTCGCTCGCGATCACGCCCCCGTTGGAGGACGTCGGACTCGGCCCGGCCGAATCCGGCACCACGCGCCCCTTCGCCCGGTCCCGCGTCGCGATGAACGTGAACTCCACCGAGATCGTGCCCGGAAGTTTTGACACGCAGAAACTCGCGCGGCTCGGAGCCAGCCCCAGCTTGAAATAATCCCGGTACACCGAGTTCAGCTTTCCGTACGTGGTCCCCTGGTAGCCCTGCGGATCCAGAAAGTAGACGTTGCTGAAAACCGTGTCCTTCATCTCGAGGCCCGCCGCTTTGATCACCGCTCCGATGTTCTCCATCGTCTGTTTTGTCTGCCCCTCGATCGTCGGATCGAGTTCGTTCGTTCCCGGCTTCCGCCCGCCGCTGCCCGACACGTAGAGCGTGTCCCCCGCCCACACGCCCGGCCGGTACGGCCCCATCGCCGCCGGAAACGACCCCGCCGGCGGAGTCACAACCGAGATCTTCGATTTGTCCCGGTAGGCGATGCAGGTCACCTCGATGTTCGCGCCTCCCGGCAGTCCCGGAAATTCCAGTGTCGTCCGCGCCGGATAGTGCGCCGGGCCGAAAAAGCTCCCGTACGCCTCGTTCATCTCCTTGTACTGTCCCATGTCTTTCAGTTGGACGTGGCAGGTCGCCACGTTTCCGTAGTCCATTCCCGCCGCCCGCAGCACGTGGCCCACGTTTTTCATCGCCAGCCGCGTCTGCTCCGTGATGCCGGCTGGCTGGGCTCCCGTCTGCGGATCCTTGTCGATCTGCCCCGAAATGTACAAGGTGTCACCCGCCAGCACCCCAGGGCTGTAAGGCCGGCCCGGCCTGAACTCCTTCGGATACAGGAACCGGCGCTCCGCCGCGGTGGCGGCGCACAGAGCGGCGGAAAGCCACAGGACTCCAAGTTCGCGTTTCACAGCATTACAGGCTATCAGATCGGCGTGATACGATGAGGGCCATGAAGAACACCAAGCCGAACCGCCGCGAAGTGTTTCGCGCCACCGCGCTCGCCGGCGCGGCCGCCCTCGCCAGCCCCGAACCCGCGCCCGCCGCGGCCAGCCTCCCCACCCGCGGCGGCGGACCCGCCGTCTATGCCTCCTTCGGCGTCCGTCCCTTCATCAACTGCACGTCCACTTACACGATCAACGGAGGCTCGGCCATGCTGCCCGAAGTCATTGAGGCTATGGCCAACGCCTCCTACTATCCGGTGAACCTCGACGAACTCATGGCCGGCGCCGGCAGGCGCATCGCCGAGCTTCTCCAGGTCGAGGCCGCTATGGTCAGCTCCGGCGCCGCCGGCGCGATGACCTGCGCCACTCTCGCCTGCGTCGCCGGCGGCGATCCCGAAAAAATGCAGCAGCTTCCCAGCACCACCGGGCTCAAGAGCGAAGTCGTCGTGCCCCGCTGGTCGCGCTCCATCTATGACCACGCCGTCCGCTGCACCGGCGTCAAGATGATCGAGGTCGAGACCCTCGCCGATCTCGAAGAGGCTTTCTCCAGGCGCACCGCGATGGCCACCGGCCAGATCAATCTCGCCAACAGTGGAAATCCATTCACCCTCGAACAGTTCGTCGCCGCCGCCCACAAGCACGGCGTACCCGTCGTCATGGATTGCGCCGATCGCCTCCCCCTCGTCCCTAACCCCTACCTCTCCCGCGGCGTCGACCTCGTCGCCTACTCCGGCGGTAAGATCATCCGCGGTCCCCAAACCGCCGGTATGCTCCTCGGTCGCAAAGACCTCATAGCCGCCGCCTTCGCCAACAGCTCCCCCCACCACGCCTTCGCCCGCATGGTCAAGGTCAGCAAAGAGGAAGTCGCCGGAATGGTCAAGGCCATCGAGATGCTCCGCACCGGCAAGCGCGACCGCGACGCCGAGGACGAGGAATGGCGCAACTGGTTCCGCCACATCGGCGCCACCGTCTCGAAGATCCCCGGCGTCACCTTCCAGATCATCGAACCCAAGGATAAGGCCTACTATCCAACCATGATGGTCCGGTGGGACGCCTCCCGAATCGGCATCACCGCCGGCGAAGTCGGCCGGATCCTCCTCGACGGCGAACCGCGGATCATGACCCACGCCGGCCTCAGCGAATCGAACGAATCCTCCGAGATGCTGCTCCGCCCCGCCGCCATGTGGCCCGGCGAATACCGCATCGTCGCCGACCGCCTCCACGAGGTCCTCAGCAAAGCTCCCGCCCCTCGCGAAAAGAAGAAGCTCGCGCCCCCGGCCGCCGACGTCTCCGGCCTGTGGGAGGCAAAGCTGGAGTTCACCGTCGGATCCGCCAGGCATTCCTTCTACCTCGACGCCAACGGAAACTCGCTCGCCGGCCAGTACAGCGGACGCGTGGTCAAGGGCGCCCTCAAGGGCCACATCGACGGCGACAAAATCCAGTTCCGCTGCGGCGGCCGCATCGAGGGCGCCAACCTCGGCTACACCTATAAAGGCGTCGTCGAAGGCGGTAAGATGTCCGGCGTCGTCGACCTCGGCGAGTATGGCTCGGCCCGCTTCACTGCCACCCGCAAAGCGTAGACCGGCTCAGGCTGCTAACGCTCTCCCAGCAGCCACCGCGTGAACCACCGGTAGTTCCGCTCGAGCAGGTCCCGCACGTGCGCCGGTTCCCGGATCCCGTGTCCCTCGCGCGGATAGATGACGTATTCCACCGGCACGCCGCGATCCATGAGCGCCTGGTAAATCTCCCCGTTGTGATTGATGTCGAGCGCGCCCACCTGGAGCAGGGCCGGCGTCCGGATTTCCCCCAGCCTCGACCGCGACGAGTGCCGCGCATAATTCTCGGGCACGTCCCACGGTTTTCCGCCGAAGTACGACCACAATACTTCCCTCGCCCCGTCCGACTGCCCGTAGTACGTCGTCCAGTCCGTCGCCGGCGCCCCCACTGACGCCGCCTTGAACCGGTGCGTCTGCGTGATCGCCGATCCCGTCAGATACCCGCCGTAGCTCCAGCCCATCACACCCAGCCGATCCGGATCCGCCACTCCCCGCGCCACCAGCGCGTCGATTCCCGTCATCACATCCTCGTAATCCCCCACCCCTTGCGAAAGCGCATTCCGCAACCGGAACTTCGCCCCGTAGTTCGACGACCCGCGGAAATTCGGCGCGAACACCGCGATCCCTTTCTCCAGAAACATCTGCGTCGGGTAGATCCGCGGCGTCGGATACGTGCGCAGCGCCACGCCCGTCGGTCCTCCATGCAGTTCGGTCAGCATCGGAACCCGCCGGCCCGGCCGCCAGTCCGGCGGAAGCCACAGCACCCCTTCGATCTCCACGCCGTCCCCCGACTTCCACCGCACCACTTCGCATTGCGGCTTCGGCGCCCGCGCCGCTTCCTCCTGAATGTACGTCAACTGCCGGACCTGCCCGTCTCGCCACACGAACACCTCCGGTGGACGCTCCGCGCTCGTCCCCAGAAACACCGCCGTCCGGCCGTCGGCCGCGAAACTCGCCGCGCCGGCCACGTCGCCCGCGATCACAGCCTCGGCGCCGGTTTCAACGTCGTACCGCAAAAGAAAATCGCGCACGCCCCGTCCCGCCGTGAACGCGATCTGCCGCGAATCCGCCGTCCACGAAAACACGTTGCCCCCGCGGAACACGTCGAACTCCGATTTCGCCGTGAGATACCGGATCGGTCCTCCGCCGGCGGCGATCACGCCCACGTGGCGCGCCTCGAAATAGTTCTGTGACCCGGCCTGCGAATGAAACGCCACCAGTCTCCCGTCCGGCGAGAAAGAGGGATCGGCGTCGCGGCCCGGCTGCGATACCAGCGCGGACTCCACGGCCGTCGCCAGGTCCACCACGAACAGGTCCGCGTTGAACGCGTCGCGGTTCCGCGCCGTCGGCTGCGCCGCGTACACCGCGCGCGATCCGTCCGCGGCCGCCGCGAAGGAGACCACGTGCCGCCCCTCGCGGCTCACCGCGCGGGCTTTTCCGCTCGCCGGCAGGATCCAGAGACGCGCGTGCCGTGGATCCGTGTCCGCCACGATCGGGTCGGGATCCGGCCGCGGGTCCGCCACGATCGCCGCCATGTCCCCTCCCACCCACTCGAACGCCGTAACCGGCCCGGGCGCGGGCCACGCCTTGCCGTCCACGTGGATCCGCCCTCCGTCGAGCCAGGCCAGCCTCTTCGAATCTCCCGACCACCGCGGCCTTCCCCCGCGGCCCGCGCGCTTGGCCGCGCCGCCCCCCAAGCCCTGCACCAGGATCCACCCGTCCAGCGTGTACGCCGCCTGCCGCCCGTCCGGACTGATTCTCGGCTCGCCCGGCGCGCGCAGCTTCATCAGCGCGTCGGCGGTCCACGTCCCGGACCACAGGCTCATTGCGACCAGCGCCGCCGGAATCATCGCTCCCCCGCGCCTCTCATGCGTCGCCCGCCGCCGCGTCGGACGCGGGCCCCAGCACCGAACCGCGTGAATCGCTCGCCGGCCGCGTCGTCAGCAGCACGAAGATCGTCCCCGTCGCCGG
>Ga0073934_10003336_pt1 | contig 29932 bp, 30 predicted proteins | sample LarsenN4metaG_FD_76834 | JGI IMG/M metagenome (GOLD analysis project Ga0073934, IMG submission 76834) | Hot spring sediment bacterial and archeal communities from British Columbia, Canada, to study Microbial Dark Matter (Phase II) - Larsen... ... | reverse complement strand
GCCTCGATGCCCTGCCACGGATCGTCCTGCAGCTGCTTCATGCCGAGCGAGATGCGGTGCGTCTCGTGGTTGATCTTGATGATCTTGACCTTGACGTGCTGGCCGATGCTGAGCACTTCGCTCGGGTGATTGACGCGCCGCCAGGCGATGTCGGTCACGTGCAGGAGGCCGTCGATGCCGCCAAGGTCGACGAACGCGCCGTAGTCGGTGATGTTCTTGACCACGCCTTCGATGACCTGCCCCTCTTCGAGGTTCTGCACCAGCTCCTGGCGCTGCTCGGCGCGCGTCTCCTCCAACACCGTGCGCCGCGAGACGACGATATTGCCGCGCCGGCGGTCCATCTTCAGGATCTGGAACGGCTGCGGCACGTTCATCAGCGGCGTCACGTCGCGGATCGGACGGATGTCCACCTGCGAACGCGGCAGGAAGGCCACCGCCCCGTCGAGATCGACGGTAAATCCGCCCTTGACCTGATTGAAGATGACGCCGGTGACCTTCTCGTTGTTCTTGAAGGCGGCCTCGAGCTTGCCCCAGCTCTCCTCGCGCCGCGCCTTGTCGCGCGACAGCACCGCTTCGCCGAGCGCATTTTCGATCCGCTCCAGGTAGACCTCGACGGTGTCGCCGACCTTGAGATCGGCCTGCCGCCCCGGACCCGCAAACTCGCGCAGCGCAACACGCCCCTCGGTCTTCAGGCCGACGTCGATGACTGCAAAATCCTTTTCGATGCCGACGACGGTCCCCTTGACGACCGTTCCTTCCTGCAAACTGCCGCTGCCCAACGACTCGTCGAGCAGCTTGGCGAATTCCTCGCGCGACGGCGCGGTACTGGTGGCTGTGGCTGTGGCCATGAAATCTCCCGACGGGACGACCGGCGGCTTGCGTTGCGTTCTGCCCCGTCCGTCCGGGCCAGGGGCCCCGCGACCCCTGGCTGCCGCGGAGGGCTCCGAAGGAGCGGCTCCAGCGGGCCGGCCCGATCATCCGAGCGGTCGGGACAATGGTTTCGTCTCCGGGTGCCGCGTGTTTCCGCGGCAAAAGCGAGGGAAGGCCCCTGATCGAGGGCGTACGCCCCCTCAATACGCTCGTGCAGCCTCGACGATGGCAACGGCGGCCCGGAACACCGCGGATATAGCCGGTGGCGCCCGCATCGGCAAGGGCGCCACCGACGAACGCGACCGACGGGACGCCCATCGCCTGCCCCGCCTCGCGGCGCATCACGTCCGCTCATCGCCGGCGGCGCTCCACCAGCGCGACCGCCGCGCGAAAGGCCGCCTCGATATCGAGATCGGTCGTGTCCAGGAGGTCCGCATCCGGAGCCCGGACCAGAGGCGCCGCCCCGCGCGAACGATCGCGCTCGTCGCGCCGCAGGATATCGGCCAGCACGTCCTGCTCGCCGACCGCTTCGCCGCGCGCGCGAAGCTCCGCAGCGCGGCGCCGGGCCCGCACCTCGGGTGACGCCGTCACGAAAATCTTCACGTCCGCATTGGGACAAATGACGGTGCCGATATCGCGCCCGTCGAGCACGGCGCCGGGCGGGGTCGCGGCGAAATCGCGCTGAAGCTTGAAGAGGGCCTGGCGCACCTCCGGAATGGCAGACACGATCGAGGCGGCTTCGCCGATCTCGTGGCGCTTGAGCACGTTCTCATCGAATTGCGCGGGGTCGATCGCCTTGGCGGCGGCGACGGCGCGGGCGCGGTCGTCGGGCCGATGGCCGGCGTCGAGCAAGGCCTTGGCGACCGCGCGATAGAGCAGGCCGGTGTCGAGGTGACGCAATCCGTAGTGGGCGGCGAGCTTCTTGCCGAGCGTGCCCTTGCCCGATGCGGCCGGCCCGTCGATGGCGATGATCATGCAAGCTCCGCGCCGAGCGCGCGCATCAGATCAACGAACCCCGGGAAGCTTGTGGCGATGAAGCCCGTGTCGTCCACCGCGACCGGCCGTTCGCTCGCCAGCCCCATGATCAGCGCCGACATGGCGATGCGGTGGTCCATGTGGGTCGCCACCATGCCGCCGCCCGGCGCGCGCCCGCGGCCCTGCACGATCAGGTCGTCGCCCTCGATCGCGGCGTCGACGCCGTTGGCGCGCAACATGGCGGCCGTGGCCTCGAGCCGATCGGATTCCTTCACCCGCAGCTCTTTCAGGCCCTGCATGCGCGTGACCCCCTCGGCGAATGCGGCGGCCACCGCGAGAATTGGATATTCGTCGATCATGGTCGGCGCCCGCTCGGGCGGGACATCGACGCCCTTGAGCGCACCCGCCCGCACGCGCAGATCCGCCACGTCCTCGCCGCCCTCCTCGCGCTCTGCCACCGCTTCGATCGCGGCACCCATCTCCCGCAGTGTCGTCAACAACCCGGCACGCAGCGGATTGGTCATGACCGCCTCAAGCGTCACATCCGATCCAGGCACGATCAATGCGCCGACCAGCGGGAAGGCGGCCGACGAGGGGTCCGCCGGCACGGCCACCGGCGCAGGCTCGAGTTCGGGCTGTCCTTCGAGCGTGATCCGCCGTCCATGGGCGCCGAACGGCGAAATCCGGAGCTTGGCGCCGAAATGGCGAAGCATGCGCTCGGTGTGGTCGCGCGTCGCCTCCTTCTCGAGCACCGTGGTGGCCCCGGGCGCGGCGAGACCCGCCAGCAGCACCGCCGACTTGAGCTGCGCCGAGGGAACCGGCGCCTCGTATTCGATCGGAACAGGATCAGCCGCCCCCTGCAGCGTGACCGGCAGGCGGCCGCCCTCGGCTGCCGCAAGCGTGCGCGCTCCCATCCGCTCCAGCGGATCGAGGATTCGCCGCATCGGCCGCTTGCGCAGGCTTGCGTCGCCCTCGAACACGACGCGAATGGGGCAACCCGCAGCGGCGCCCATGACCAGCCGGCATCCGGTGCCGGAATTGCCGAAGTCGAGCGGCGCCTCGGGTTCGGCAAAGCCGCTGACCCCGACGCCGTGGAGCACCCAGGTTCCCTCCCCGGTCCGCTCCACCCGCGCCCCGAGCTGACGCATGGCTTGCGCCGTCCGCAGCACATCGTCCCCTTCCAGCAGCCCGCTGATCCGCGTCTCACCCACGGTCAGCGCCCCAAGGATCAAGGCCCGATGTGAAATCGACTTGTCGCCCGGCACGCGGACGCGGCCGGCCAGCGGGCCGGAATGGCAGGCGGTCAAGTGAGTTGCGGGGGCGGTTTCGTTCAAGGGGGCTGTCCTGCGCGACGGCGCGCCGTCCTAGCACGGCCTCCCGGCCCCTGCGAGACGCTATTGACAGGGGCATTGCAAGCGGCCAAGGGAAGCACCAATTCTCCAATTCACCCGGACGTTCAAGGATACCGAACCGTGGCCAAACCTGAGCTCGGCACGAAGCGTCTCTGCGGCAGTTGCGGGGCGAAGTTCTACGACCTGAACAAGGACCCGATCCACTGCCCGAAATGCGGCGCGCTGTTCGAGGTCACCCTGCCGGTCGCCCCGCGGGGTCGGGGCGAAGCCCTTGCGGCGGGTGCCGCCATGGCGGCGGCCGCGGCAGCGCGCGCGCCAGGCAAGGAAATCGAGGGTGAACTGCCCGAGATGCCCGACGTCGAACTTGTCTCGCTCGAAGATGCCGACGCCGAGGCACAGGGCAAGAAGGGCCCCGCCGACGTCGTGGTCGACGACGACATCGAGATCGAGGAAACCGAGGAAGCCCCTTTCATCGAGGAGACCGAGGAAGGCGACGAGGACGTCACCGGCATCATCGGCGAGGGGCGCGAGAACGAGGAGGACACCTGATCACCGGGAGGCGGTTGCCAGCGGCCTGCGACCGGACAACTGCACCAGTTGTCAGAGGTGGTTGTTCTGATTACTGATGGCCGACGTCCCTTCCCTGATGGGGCCATAGCTCAGTTGGGAGAGCGCTTGAATGGCATTCAAGAGGTCGGCGGTTCGACTCCGCCTGGCTCCACCAACCTCCGCCACCCCGGCGGGTTCGGTTGGCCGATCTGATCGCAAAGCCGCCCGCGGGCGGCTTTCGCCTTTCCGGACCAGCCGCTAATAGGGTGAAGGCCGGCCATCAGCGGGAGGGGCACCATGCAAGGCAAGATCGGGCTCGAGGAGCATTTCGCCATCGACGACACGCTCCTCGATTCCAAGGGATTTTTTCCCGACAACATCTGGGCTGAAGTGCGCGAACGCATTCTCGATCTGCACGGGCGCAGGCTGCGGCTGATGGACGAATACGGCATGGAGATGATGATCCTGTCGCTGAATGCGCCGGCGATCCAGGCGATCCCCGATGCCCGCAAGGCGAACGAGATCGCGCGCAAGGCCAACGATTACCTCGCCGAGCAGGTGCGAAAGCGGCCCGACCGGTTTCAGGCGCTGGCGGCACTGCCGCTGCAGGACCCCGACCTTGCCGCCAGAGAACTGCAACGCTGCGTCAAGGAGCTCGGCATGGTCGGCGCCCTGGCCAACGGCTTCTCGCAGATCGGCGATCCCAACACCATTGCCTATTACGATGAGAAGCAATACTGGCCGTTCTGGGAAGTGGTCGAAGCCCTCGACGTGCCGTTCTACCTGCATCCGCGCAATCCGTTGCCGCAGCACGCCAGGATCTACGATGGCCACGGCTGGCTACTGGGCCCGACCTGGGCGTTCGGACACGAAACCGCGGTGCATGCGCTGCGCCTGATGGGTTCCGGCCTGTTCGACAGGTATCCGCGGCTCGCCATCATTCTCGGGCACATGGGCGAAGGCTTGCCCTTCAACATGTGGCGCGTGGACAATTGCAACGCCTGGATTCCGAACCGGCACAACTATCCTGCCAAAAGGAAAATCGCCGATTATTTCCAGGCCAACTTTCACATCACCACCTCCGGCAACTTTCATACCCCGGCGCTGCTCAACACGATGATGGTGGTCGGCGCCGACCGCATCCTGTTTTCGACCGACTGGCCGTTCGAAAACATCGATCACGCCGCCGTCTGGTTCGACAACGCCGCGATCAGCGAGGCGGATCGGCTCAAGATCGGCCGCACCAACGCGCTCAAATTATTCAAGCTCAAGGGCGCATAACGGCGGGCATCTGCTCTTGCCCGCCCAATCCGCGGTTCATCAAGGTCAAGGGGGAGTGGGATCCGCACGGGGAGCGAGCCATGGCCGAAATCCAAGCGGTCGCCGCACTGACCGCGTATCTCGTCGGGTCGATCGAGCGGGCGAGGGCGAGCGAGTCTCCCTTCTACCATCTCGAATTCGATCACGTGTTTCCCGAGGATGTCTATGCGGCGATGCTGCGAGAGATGCCGGACACGCGCGACTATCGCCCGCTACCCGGCCGCGACAACGTCAACATCCTCGAAGACGGCAGCGCGACGCGCGTCAAGATCGACCTGTTTCCCGAGTACATCCGCAACCTGCCCGCGCCCAAGCGGGAATTGTGGACGGTGGTGGGCCGGGCCCTGTGCTCGGCCGCCGTGCGCGACGCCTTCGTGCGGCGCCTGGCGCCGCCGCTGGAACGCCGGTTCGGCGCGGGCTATCGGGATGTCGGCATGTTTCCCATTCCGATCCTCACGCGCGACGTACCCAGGTATCGCATCGCTCCGCATACCGATACGAAATGGAAGGGCATCACCGTTCAGTTCTATCTGCCGCCGGACGATTCGACGCGGCACATCGGCACGATCTTCCACGAACGGCGCGCCGACGGCAGCATGCCGCAGGTGTGCAAGATGCCGTTCTTGCCCAACAGCGGTTATGCGTTCGCCGTCGGCAGCGACACCTGGCATTCGGCCGATCCGGTCGGACCCGAGGTGAAGACTCGCGACAGCATCCTGCACACCTATTTCGTCGACTCCGGGCCGCTGCGCATCGTGCGCAATCGTGCGCGGCGCGTCGGCAACTTCATCGGCAACGAACTGCGGCACCTCACGCGCCGGAATGGAAATCAGGTCCGATAGCGCTCGACCGCCTTCGCGTCCCAGACGCAGCCCGCGCCGGGCTGCCCAGGAATGACCGCCTCGCCGTTCTCGATCCGCAGCGGTTCCGCCAGGATCTTGTCAGCCCAGTCCACGTATTCGAGGAAATGGCAGGTCGGCGTCACCGCGAGCAGATGCGCGCTCGTCTCCGGGTAAAGATGCGACGACATTCTCACCCCCCGATCGGCGGCGAGTCGGGCCGCACCGAGCCAGCCGGTGACGCCGCCGATGCGTTCGAGGTCGGGCATGACAAGATCGCAGGCGCCGGCGTCGAGCGCGGCCTGCATAGCCAACGTCAAAGAGAAGTTCTCGCCGATCTGGATCGGCGTATCGACCTCGCGTGCAAGGCGCGCCGCGCCCGCATAGTCGTCGTGGCGAATTGGCTCCTCGATCCAGAGCAAGCCCTCGCGGTCGAGGGCGCGGACGCGCCGCAATGCTTCATCGAGACTGAGCGCTTGATTGTAGTCGACCATCAGCGCGACATCGGCGGGGATGCGTCGGCGGACGGCCGCGATGGCGGCCAGGTCCTGCGCCAGCGTCGGATAGCCGAGCCGCAGTTTGATCGCGCGAAAGCCGCCGGCGAGAAGCCTTTCAGCCTCGTCGGCGAGCGCATCGCTCGGCATCAGGCCGAGCCCGCAGGAATTGTAGGCGGGGATGCGCCGCCGCTCGCCGCCGAGGAATTCGACCAGCGGCTGCCCCGCCGCCTGCGCCAGCGCATCCCAGCAGGCCACGTCGAACCCGGACATGGCCATGCGAACGATGCCCTGCACGCCAATCAGGGCAAAGCGCTCCGATAGCGCAGCCCAGAGCGCGCCGGGATCGATACGCTCTCCCCGCACGCGCTCCTCAACCGCGCGCAGAATACTGGCGATGGCCGCCATGGCCTGCGGGAAATAGGACCACAGGTAGCTGCGGCCGACGATTCCCTCCTCGGTCACAACGTCGACCAGCAGCAGCGGCGCCTTGGCGATCCGCCCCCGGCTGGTCCCGAGGGCATAGGTCATCGGCACCTCGACGCCGGTCGTACCGATGGCGCGCATGGACAGAAGCGGCAGTTCCGTCGGTTGCCACATGGGGGCCTCGGCCTGGGGCGGGAATAGCCCAGCCTATCCGGCTGCAAACCCCGGCCGCCACTGGAAAATCTCGCGATTCTTGAAAGCTTAACCGGCGGAACCCATATTGGCGGCGACCGGACCGGCAAGGGACTTGCCGGCCCGGGGGGCGCCGCAAGGGCCCCGTCAAAGTCGCTTGCTGCGAGGGCTTTGAAGATGACCCGAGTACCGTCGCTGTCCAGTCCGTTCCTGATCGGCTTCGACCAGATCGAGCGAGCGCTCGACCGTGTTGCCAAGGCGGCTGACGGCTACCCTCCCTACAACATCGAGCGCCTTCCCTGCGACGACAGGAACCCCGAGCGGCTGCGCATCACGCTCGCGGTGGCCGGCTTCACCAGCGATCAGCTCGAAGTCAACGTCGTGGAGAAGGAACTCATCATCCGCGGACGGCAACAGGACGACAAGACCCGGCAGTACCTGCATCGGGGCATCGCCGCCCGCCAGTTCCAGCGCACGTTCGTGCTGGCCGACGGAATGCAGGTGCAGGGGGCGGATCTGAAGAACGGGCTGCTGTCGATCGACCTCGTGCGCCCGGAACCCGAACGGGTGACGCGGACGATCAACATCAGGGTCCACGAGTGAACGCGCGTGCGGACTCGACCGACAAACATGGAAAGGAGTCGAGGGCCATGAGAAATGGAACCGGAAACGAAACAACGAACCGCCATCCGTTGATGACGGAGCAGGCGTTTGCCGTCCTCGGCGGCGGCAAGATCGCCTATGTGAAGGCGATCCGTTCCGAGGATGTGCACAAGCTCTACCCGCAGGCGCCGCAACTGGCGCCGGGCATGCACCTGTTCGCGCTGCATGCGGCGGACGGCACGCCGATCCTACTGACCGACAGCCGCGAGGCGGCCGTCGCCAACGCCGTCACGCACGAGCTGGAGCCGGTCAGCGTGCATTGACCGGATGGCGGACGAGCGACCCGCAAGTCCGCCGCCGTCCAATTGTCGCCGTCACGCCGCGCTGGCAGACGGCAACGCCAGCACCGCATAGAGCGCTTCGGCGTCGCGCGACTCCCGCAACTTTCGCGCCACCTCCGGATCGCGCAGCAGCCGCGCCACGCGCGCCAGCGCCTTGAGATGATCGGCGCCGGCACCCTCCGGTGCGAGCAGCAGGAAGATCAGATCGACCGGCTGCCCGTCGAGGGCGTCGAAATCGATCGGCCGATCGAGCCGGGCAAACAGGCCGAACACCTTGTTGAGCTTGGGCAGCTTGCCGTGCGGAATGGCAACGCCGTTGCCGACGGCGGTCGATCCCAACCGTTCCCGTTGCAGCAACGTTTCCAGAATGGCGCGCTCGTTCTGGCCGGTCAGTTCCGCCGCCTTGGCGGCGATCTCCTGCAGCGCCTGTTTCTTCCCATTGACCTTGAGGGCCGGGATGATCGCATTCGGCGCAACGAGATCGGTGATCGGCATGGAACCGGTCCGGAGGCGGCGGCGTTCAGCGAGGCATCGACAAAGGGTCGCGGACCATAGGGACGGTCTTTCGGCCCGTCAATGCCCGTCGCCCGGGATGGCGGGCGGATCGATCCAGCCGACATTGCCGTCGGCGCGGCGGTACACGATGTTCACCCGGTTGTGGCCGGCGTGACGGAACACCATGACGGGGGCGCCGGTCATGTCGAGCTCCATCACCGCTTCGCTCACCGACAGTTGCTTCAACGCCGTGGTCGATTCGGCGATGATCACCGGATTGTATTCGGTGACCTCCTCGTCGCCGCCGCCGGCCGGCGGCGCCAGCACGTAGCTCGGTGCATCGACGCCGGCTGCATTGGCGCCGGCGCGACCGTTGTGCCGGTTGGCCTGGTGATAGTCCTTCAGTCTGCGGTGATAGCGGCGCAGCCGCTTCTCCAGATTTTCCGCCGCCTGGTCGGCGCTCAGATAGGCGTCGGCCGCCGTCGATTCGGCGCGCAGCACGACGCCGGAATCGAGATGAACGATGCATTCGGTGTGAAACCCGAACGCCTCGCGGCCGACCGTGACGTGGCCGGAGAAGCCGCCATCGAAATACTTTTCCAGTGCCTCGAGCACCCGCGCCCTGATCCGCTGGCGCAGCGCCTCCCCGACGTCGATGTTTCTGCCGGAAATGCGAAACGGCATGCGTTGCCTCCCGTACCGCGTCGCCAGGCACAGCCGCCGGCCGCGGCGGCCGCTTCAAATCAGCTAGGAGGCGGCGAGCGGCCTGTCAATGCGCCCTCCGGCGCAGCCGGCGCGCGCTCGCCCGCACGGTCACGGCGAAGCGGCAAGCTTGTCCCGCCGCCGCTGCACCGAGGAGGGAATGCGCATGGCCTCGCGATATTTTGCCACGGTGCGACGGGCGATATCGATCCCGGCCGCGCGCAAGGCGTCCACGATCGCGTCGTCGGAGAGGACCGCGCGCGGATTTTCCGCATCGATCAACTGCTTGATGCGGTGACGCACGGCCTCGGCCGCATGCGCCTCGCCGCCGTCGGCGGCCGCGATCGCCGACGTAAAGAAGTACTTCAATTCGAAAATGCCGCGGTTCGTGGCGATGTACTTGTTGGCGGTCACCCGCGACACGGTCGATTCGTGCATGCCGATGGCGTCGGCGATGGTCTTCAGATTGAGCGGTCGCAGGTGCTGGACGCCGTGCGCAAAGAACGCGTCCTGCTGCCTGACGATCTCGGTCGCCACCTTGAGAATGGTCTTGGCGCGCTGATCGAGCGCCCGTGTCAGCCAGGTGGCGGACTGGAGCTGGTCGGCGAGAAAGGCCTTGGCGCTCTCGTTCTTGGCCGCGCGCGCAAGCTCGGCGTGGTAGCGCTGGTTGACGAGCACTTTCGGCAGCGTGTCGGAGTTCAGCTCGACGATCATCTGCCCGTCCGCGCCGCTGCGGACGTAGACGTCGGGCACGATCGGCTGCACGGGGGCGGAACCGAAGGCAAGGCCGGGCTTCGGATTGAGCCGTCGAATCTCGGCGATCATGTCGCGCAGATCCTCGTCGCCGACCCCGCACAGGCGGCGCAGCGCGGCGAAATCGCGCTTGGCGATGAGGTCGAGCCGCCCCACCAGCGCCTGCATTGCCGGGTCGAAGCGATCGCGCTCCTTGAGCTGGATGGCCAGGCATTCAGCGAGATTGCGCGCGCAGACGCCCGACGGATCGAAGCCCTGCAGAATGGCCAGCACCGCCTCCACCTCGGCGAGCGGCGCGCCGAGCCGCTCGGCCACGGCGGCAAGATCCGCGGAAAGATAACCGGCCTCGTCGACGAGGTCGATCAGATGCTGCCCGATCATGCGCCGGGCCGGATCGAAGATCGCAAGCGCAAGCTGCGCGGCCAGGTGCTCGGCCAGCGTCGGCTCGGCGGAGACGAAGGCCTCGAGATTGTAGTCGTCGGTATCACGCGCGCCGCCGCCCACCGTGGCCCATTCCGAGTAGGCAGCGGGCCCCGCCTCGACCGCCGGCCGCGCCGCACCCTGAACGGCATCTTCCGGAAACACGTTCTCAAGGTCGGTGCCGAGCCGCTCTTCCATGGCGCTGCGGCTGACCTCGAGGTCTTCGCCGATCGGACCGGCAGCGTTCCAGTCGCCGCTCGGGATGGTTTGCCCGTCCGCGCCGGCGCCCGCCTCGGCCTCCGCCTGGGGCTCGCTTTCGCCCGCGCGTTCGAGCAGCGGGTTGCGCTCGAGCTCCCCCTCGACGTAGGCGGCCAGGTCCAGGTTCGAGAGCTGCAGCAGCTTGATGGCCTGCATCAGCTGCGGCGTCATCACGAGCGCCTGGCCCTGCCGCATTTCCAGTCGTTGCGTCAGCGCCATCGGGTGACCGCAAATTGGTCCGGTTCTTGCTTATCCGGTTCCGTGCGATCTGTATACCGCATTGCGGTATTAATCGTTACCGCCGCCGCCGGCCTCAACGGATCGGCCCCAGATGGCCGCAAGTCGTGCCCAAACGATTGGCACGGCTTATGTTTCTCCGGCACCAAGCCTCCCCGGGCGGCGTTGAATGCGCAGATGCGGCGCAGCCCCCCAGCCCCCGGGGCTGCAAGGCCGTCTACAGGCGGAACTCTTCGCCCAGATACAGCCGGCGCACATCCGGGTTGTTGACGATGTCCTCGGTGCGGCCCTCCATCAGCACCTCGCCCGAGTAGATGATGTAGGCGCGGTCGGTCAGCCCGAGCGTTTCCCGCACGTTGTGGTCGGTGATCAGGACGCCGATGCCGCGATTGGTGAGGTGGCGCACCAGCGCCTGCAGATCGCCGACCGCGATCGGATCGATGCCGGCGAAGGGCTCATCGAGCAGCATGTAGTTGGGGCGCGAGGCCAGCGCGCGCGCGATCTCCAGGCGCCTGCGCTCGCCGCCCGACAACGCAATCGACGGCGTCTTGCGCAACCGGGCGATGCCGAACTCTTCGAGCAGCGCTTCAAGATCGCGTTCGCGCCGCTTGCGGTCGGGCTCGACCACCTCCAGCACCGAGCGGATGTTGTCCTCCACGTTGAGGCCGCGGAAAATCGAGGCCTCCTGCGGCAGATAGCCAATGCCGAGGCGCGCGCGCTGATACATCGGCAGCGCGGTGACGTCGTAGCCGTCGAGTTCGATGCTGCCGCGGTCGGCGCCGATCAATCCGGTGATCATGTAGAAGATCGTGGTCTTGCCTGCGCCGTTCGGGCCGAGCAGGCCGACCGCCTCGCCGCGCCGCACGTAGAGGCTCGCGCCCTTGACCACCTTGCGGGAGGCAAATGATTTTTCGACGCCGTGCGCGGCAAGATAGCGAGCCTGCGCCGGTTGCTGCGTTCGCTGCGCGCGTGCATCGATGCGTTCCGCCGACGCCCCGGCGTGCCGGCGTGACTGCATCGGCGGGCCCGCCTCGGGGATCCATTCGCCGCGCCAGGAATGCATCGGCCCGCCCATGGCCGCGAGATCCATGTCCATCGGCCAGTGGCCGTCGGCGCCGGCCGGCTTGCGCCGTCGCAGCGGCATACGACGACGCCGGATCAGGGTGAGCAGGTCGTCGAGCACGTGCACCGTTCCGGTCCGAATCCCTCATGTCGTGATAGTCGCTCCCCGCCGGGCTTTCAACGCTGGGCGGTTGCCGCCTCGGCACGCCCGTCGAACGCGGAGCGGATATGGCCTAATTCGATGCCGGCGGCCGCCCGAACCGCGGCACCGACGGCGACGACCCGCCCTGCGGCTGCTGCTGAATCAGCATGCGCACCGGGCCCTGCGACTTGCCGGCATCGAGCCGCGAGACGCCGGTGGTGAGATTGACCACCAGGCGATCGCCGCGCATGACGTTCTGGCCCTGGCTGACCACGACGTTGCCGGTCAGCGTCACGGTGTTGGCGCGCATGTCGAACAGGCCGAGATCGCCGGTCGCGGTCTGGTCGTGCTGAGTGACGATCACGCCGCCCTTGGCTTCGAGCCGGCTGATCTGCTGGCGGCCGCGCGTGCCCAGGGTCGAGGTCATGGTCGAACCCGTCGCGCCGCGATCGTCATAATGGACGATCAGCGTCTTGCAGCGCACCGTGGTATCGCCCTGCACCACCTTCACGTTGCCGCTGAAGGTGGCGATCTTCTGCTTGTCGCGAACCTCCAGCGACGCCGCCTCGATCTGCACCGGCTGGTCGCGGTTCTTGGAAAATCCCTGCAGCGCATTGGGAACGCTGTTGCCGTCCTGCGCACTGGCCTGTGACAGCGCCAGCACCGCGACAAGCGCCGGCAGGACGCCGCGCGCCAAGCGACGGTATCCCTTGCGCGCCGTCATGGCTTGGCCTGCGGTCCTTCCGCCTCGAAGCTTCGCGGTGGAAGCTGCATCGTCACGCCGCCATCGAAGCGGACGATCTCGCCCGCATTGGTTACCTGGACGCCCTTGGCGGTCAGCACGCCTTGCAGCATTCGCACCTCGACGGGCTTGTTGGAAACGACCTCCCCGGTGGCGGTGTCGATCACCGCGTTGCTGAGCTGCACTTCGAAGCCGGTGGTCGATTTGAGCACGATCTCGCGGCCAAGCGTCAGCAATCCGGCCTTGCGGTCGAACACACCGTCGCTGGCGGTAAGATCGATGGTGCCGTTGTCGTCGGTTTCGATCTTGGCGTGGATGCCGAGCAGTTCGATGACATTCGGGTCGGCAATGTCCTGCGCGGCCGAGTTCGCGGAGAGTTCGTACCAGCGCGCGTCGCGCGTGTAGCCCGACAGCTTGGGCGCCTGCATGGTGATCTTGGTTCCCGAAATCACGAGCTTGCCGGAATCGAGCGGTGCACGGGTCAACAGCCGCAGCGGATCAAGCCAGCTCGAAAGCAGGAAACCGCCGAGCACAAGGATGACGCAGACCGGCAACAGCACCCGCAAGACGCGCACGCGGCGGCTGTGGCGCATGGCGCGACGGAACACCTGTTCGCTGTCAATGCGGCCGGAGATGGCAAAGCCGTCGTCCTGCCTTACTCCATAGGTCGACATCGTGGACGGGTGTCTCACCCCCCTCGTGGCGCGGAATCGGCTTTTGGCCGTGGTTATAGCACGTTCCGCGCGCCACAATCCGCGCGGAATGTGGCCCGCCCGCGGCCGCACGCATCACGAATGGGCGAAAATGTCCTCGCCGGCCCAGCCGGCAAGGTCGAGTCGGGCGCGATCCGGCAGGAAACGGAAGCAGGCGGCGGCAAGCTCGGTGCGGCCCTCGCGGGCAAGCATCGCGTCAAGCTTGTCTCTCAGCGCATGCAGATGGATCACGTCCGCGGCGGCGTAGGCGAGCTGGGCGTCGCTCAGCGTCTCCGCGCCCCAATCCGACGATTGCTGCTGTTTCGACATGTCGACGCCGAGCAGTTCCCGCGCCAGGTCCTTGAGGCCGTGCTTGTCCGTATAGGTGCGAACCAGGCGGGACGCCGTGCGCGTGCAGTAGACGGGCCCGGGCATGGTGCCGAGCGCGCTGCACAGGATGGCGAGATCGAACCGCGCAAAGTGGAAAATCTTGAGAACGGAGGGGTCGGCCAACAGCCGCTTGAGGTTCGGTGCAAAGATCGGCGACGGCGGCATCTGCACCACGTCGGCGGAACCGTCGCCCGGGGACAGTTGCACGACGCAGAGCCGATCGCGACGCGCATCGAGCCCCATGGTTTCGGTGTCGACCGCGATCGCCGGAACCCGGTAGCGTTCGAGATCGGGCAAATCGCCACGGTGCAGGCGGATGGTCATGCGTTCATCTTCGTTCGCCGGCGAGGGTCAGTGCGCAATCGGCTGATGCCCGCCGTGCTCGGCGAGCGCCTCCTCGCGGTAGAGGCCAAGCGCCACGATGGAGGGCAGATCGCTGAAGGAGAACAGCACCGCATCGTCGCGGTCGGAACCGTTGGCGTGCTCGTGCCAGGCCCACGATGGCACGACGAAAATGTCGTTCTTGCGCCAGTCGAAGCGACGGCCGGCGATGACCGAATAGCCGCTGCCCTTGGCGACGTTATAGACGATCGAGCCGGTGTGTCGGTGTGCCTTGGTGCGCTCGCCCGGCCGCAACAGCTGGATGTGTGCGCCGAGCGTCTTCATCACCGGCCCGCCGGTCGCCGGATTGACGTACTGCATGATGACGCCGTCGTAGGGCGAGCCGTCGCTCACGCGCGAAGCCTTCACCAGCGTCTCGTAGCAGCGACCCCATTCATACTTGAGCAGCGGCGAATAGGGCTTGCTCCAGGCTTCGCCGCCCGCCGGCACCAGGCCGGGCCCGCCGTAGACGGCAACCGTGTCATCGACCGGATGGTTCGACTTCTGCACCAGCTCGGGATGCACCGCGTAGAAGTTGGCGTCGAGCTGATTGACGAGAAGCATATCGAGACCGTCCTGCCACACCGTCACCGCCCCGTCCGCCTCCACGCCATGGTCGTGCCAGGTGCCGTTCGGGGTGATGACGAAGTCGCCGGCGGCAAGGTGCATCTTGTGGCCGTCCACGACCGTGTAGGCGCCGCTGCCTTCGATGACGAAGCGCAGCGCCGCCGAGGCGTGATTGTGCGCGGTCGCGAACTCGCCGGGCCGCATCACCTGCAGACCGGTATAGAGCCAGCCGACGCAGGCCGAGGTGCCCTTGCGGCCTGGATTTTCGAGGGCAATGACCCGGCGGCCGGCCTTCTCCGGACTGACGAGGTCAAGCGCCTGCACGACGAGCGGGCGCATTGCCTCGTAGCGCCAGAGGGTCGGCTGCGACGCCGGCCGCGGCTGCCAGGGTTCGATCTCGTTGGCCACGGTCCACAGCGCGTAGCTGTCCTGCCGACCGAGCGCCGCATAGTAGCGCTCAAGCTCCGGGGTGTCTTCGACATTGGCCCGGCCGATGACGTCCTCGCGCATTGGCGTGCTCCGCCGGTCTTGTGTCACGCAAGAAGCGTGGTGCCCAGGAGAGGACTCGAACCTCCACGGCTGTTAACCACTGGTACCTGAAACCAGCGCGTCTACCAATTCCGCCACCTGGGCCGGTGGTTTGAGGCAGGGGGCCGAAGCCCACATGACGACAGATAAGGGCGCGCCTTTTGGCTTGTCAATCGAGGGTCGGAAGGGTCCTGTACAGTGTCCGGTCGATCCTGTATTCGGCAGGCGCCGTCCGGCACGAGCTGGCCTCGAAACCATGGCCCTGCAAAGCAACTACGACCGACTGATCACCATCTTCGGCGGCTCCGGCTTCCTCGGCCGCCATCTGGTCCGGGCGCTGGCCAAGCGCCACTATCGCCTGCGCGTGGCGGTGCGACGGCCCGACCTTGCCGGGCATTTGCAGCCGCTCGGCCGCGTCGGCCAGATCCACGCCGTCCAGGCCAACGTGCGGCATGCCGAATCGGTGGAGGCCGCCCTGCGCGGCGCCGATGTGGCAATCAACCTCGTCGGCATTCTGTTCGAGCGCGGCCGCCAGCGCTTCGACGCGGTCCAGACCTACGGTGCCGAGCAGATCGCCCTGGCCGCCGCGGCGCACGGGGCGCGCATGATCCATGTCTCGGCGATCGGCGCCGACGAGGCGTCGCCCTCGCGCTACGCCCGCAGCAAGGCGGCAGGGGAGAAGGCGGTGCTCGCCGCCGTGCCGGCGGCGGTCATTTTCCGCCCCTCGATCATGTTCGGGCCCGAGGATGCCTTCTTCAACAAGTTCGCGGCCATGGCCCGCGTCCTGCCGGCGCTGCCGCTGATCGGCGGCGGGGAAACCAAGTTCCAGCCGGTGTTCGTCGGCGACGTGGCCGAGGCGATCGCGCGCGCGGTGGACGGCGAGGCGCGGCCCGGGACGACCTACGAGCTCGGCGGCCCGGAAGTGAAGACGTTCAAGGAGCTCTTGCAATACATCCTTGCGGTCATCGAGCGGCGAAGGCTGCTCGTGCCGATCCCCTTCGCGCTGGCCAAGTTCCAGGCTGCGTTCCTGCAATTCCTGCCGAAACCCATCGTCACGCCGGACCAGATCGAGCAACTCAAGCGCGACAACGTCGTGTCGCCGGAAGCCGAGCGCGAGGGGCGCACGTTGCGCGGACTGGGCATCGTGCCGACCGCCATGGAAGTCGTGGTGCCCTCCTATCTGTGGCGTTTCCGCAAGACCGGCCAGTTCAGGACCGGACGGCTGGTCTGACTGGCAGGCATCGGGCGCGGGGCCGAAGGGCTCGCGCGCCGCCGCCGGCCGTGGCCTCAGTGACCGAGCGCGAGCCCGATCAGCCCGAGCGAGCCGATGATGACGCGCCACCAGGCAAACAGCGCAAAGCCATGGCGGGTCACGTAGTCGAGCAGCGATTTCACCACGACCCATCCGGCGACGAAGGAGGTGGCAAAGCCGATCGCGACCAGGAGCGTGTTGTCTGCGGTCATGAGGTCGTGGTTCTTGGCGAGGTCATAGGCGAAGGCGCCCGCCATGGTCGGGATCGCGAGGAAGAAGGAAAACTCGGCCGCGGAGCGCTTGTCGGCGCCGAGCAGCATGGCCGAGACGATGGTGGCGCCGGAACGCGACACGCCCGGGATCATGGCGAAGCACTGGAAGGCGCCGATGGCCAGATACATGCGCAGGGTGAAGGCCCCGGCGTCGTGGTAGCGCGCGTTCAGCGCGAGCTGATCGACCCACAGCAGGATGCCGCCTCCGGCAATCAGGGTGAAGCAGACGACCCAGGGATTGAACAGCACGCCCTTGATGAAACCGTGCGCGGCCGCCCCGAGCACCGCCGCCGGCAGGAAGGCGACGGCAATGCCGATGACAAAGCGGCGCGCGTCGGGATCGCCGAACATGCCGATGAACAGCTTCCACAACCGCGCAAAATAGATCGAAAGGATGGCGAGGATCGCGCCGAGCTGGATGAGCACCGCAAACGTCTTGCCGAAATCATCGTCGTCGAAACCGAAGAATCGCTGGACCAGCAGCAGGTGTCCGGTCGAGGACACCGGCAAAAACTCGGTCAAACCCTCCACCAGGCCAAGGAACACGGCCTTGAACAGGGTGAGCAGCGCAAGCTCATGCGGCATCGGGGTCTCCGGCGGGGGCGGGCGCGAGGTTCCGCCGCACGCTTGTCGCGCATCGATGCCTTGCCGGCAACCGTCCCCGCGGCTTGCTCAACAGGCGCAACAGCCGCGGCGGGTTGCCCTTGCGGCACGGACCGGTCGAGAGTTCCGGCCGGGCCTGCTACTGTTCGTCAACTGATTCTCACGCGTCGGCACCATCGGGGCCCATGCTGACACTGTTTCATCATCCCTTCTGCCCGCATTCCCGATTCATCAGGCTCGCCCTCGCCGAGCACGGGCTCGAACCGCGGCTGATCGAGGAACGCCCCTGGGACCGCCGCAAGGAGTTCCTGATGCTCAACCCGGCCGGCACCACGCCGGTGCTGGTGGAGGAGGGCTTCCCGCCGGTCCCGGGCGCATCGATCCTGGCCGAGTTCCTGGACGAGACCCGCGGCGCCGAACTCTACGAGCACCGCCTGATGCCGGTCGAGCTCGGGCGTCGCGTGGAGGTGCGGCGGCTGTCGTCCTGGTTCAACGACAAATTCTTCGCCGAGGTAAGCGGCCCCCTCGTGCTCGAACGCTTCTACAAGCGCCTCATGCGCATCGAGCAGGGCGGCGGTCCGCCCGATACCGAAGCGATCCGTGCGGCGCGCGCCAACATCCGCTACCATCTCGCCTACATCGGCTGGCTGGTGCGCACCCGCGATTGGCTCGCCGGCGAACGGATGACCTTTGCCGATCTGGCCGCTGCTGCGCATATTTCGGTGGTCGATTACCTGGGCGACGTGCCATGGAGCGAAGACGAGGCCGCGAAGAACTGGTACGCGCGGACCAAGTCGCGACCCTCGTTTCGGCCAATCCTCGCCGAGACCTGGCCCGGCCTGCCGCCGTCGGCCACCTACGCCGACCTGGACTTCTGAGCGCGGTCAAAGCCGCGCCCGATGCGCCCGCACTTGCGGCGCAGGCGCACGAAGGAGGCTCCGGCCAGCCAGCGGCCGCCCTGAAGAGGCGGCTGCGCCAACAGGCCGAGCGACTGGGCTTTGCCGTGGTCGGCATCACCCGTCCAGACGCCATCCCCGAGGCAGCCGCGCGATTGCGCGCCTTCCTTGCCGCCGGCGCCCATGGCGACATGAGCTGGATGCAGGCGCATGCGGATCGGCGCGCCGATCCGCGCGCACTCTGGCCGGCGGTGCGCTCGCTGATCATGCTCGGCGTCAACTACGCGCCGGCGCACGACCCGCTCGCCGTGCTCGCCCGGCGCGATCGCGGCGCGATCTCCGTCTATGCGCAGGGCGACGATTATCACGAGATCATCAAGCCGCGGCTCAAGCATCTGGCGCGCTGGCTGCTCGAACAGGCGGGGGGCGACGTCAAGGTGTTCATCGACACCGCCGCGGTAATGGAGAAGCCGCTTGCCGCCGCCGCAGGGCTTGGCTGGCAGGGCAAGCACACCAACCTCGTGTCGCGCGAGTTCGGCTCCTGGCTGTTTCTCGGCGCGATCTTCACCACGCTCGATCTGCCGCCGGATGCTCCGCACACCGACCGTTGCGGGTCCTGCCGCGCCTGCCTGGACGTCTGCCCGACGGCGGCATTTCCCACCCCCTACAGGCTCGATGCGAGACGCTGCATTTCCTATCTCACCATCGAGCACAAGGGGCCGATCCCGCGCGATCTGCGCCCTTTGATCGGCAACCGCGTCTACGGCTGCGACGACTGCCTTGCGGTGTGCCCGTGGAACAAGTTCGCGCGAGCGGCGCACGAGACGAAGCTTGCGGCGCGCGACGGCTTGCGCGCGCCCGCGCTTGCCGATCTCGCGCGGCTCGACGACGCGGCATTCCGCGCGCTCTTTGCCAAGACCGCGATCAAGCGCACCGGACGCGACCGGTTCGTCCGCAACGTGCTGATTGCCATCGGCAATTCCGGCGAATCCGCGCTCGCACCGCAGGCCGAGCGGCTCTTGGGCGATTCGTCCCCTCTGGTACGCGGGGCGGCGGTTTGGGCCCTGGCGCAACTCGACCCGGCGCGCCTTTCCGCCCTCGACCGCGCGCGCGAGCGCGAAACGGACCCGGCCGTGATCGCGGAGTGGCAGGCCGCGGCCGGCCCGGTCCGTTAGGATGCCGCCCGTCGCAAACGCGACGGCCGCGAATGCCGCAACGGATGCATTTGACCTTGGCGGTGTTAGACGCCAACGTGGCTCCCATGTCCGTGTTGCTCTGCATCGGCCTTGGCTACTGCGCGCGGCACTACACGGCCGCCTTCGGCCATCGATTCCAACGCATCGTCGGAACGTCGCGCGGCGTGAAACCCCAGGCTGACGGAATCGAACTCTTCGTCTTCGACGGCGTACGCGCAGACGAATCACTGCGCGCGGCGATAGCCGCCTGCGATCATCTGCTGGTCTCGGCTGCGCCCGGCGAAGCCGGCGATCCGGTTCTGGGTGCGCTGCGGACCGAGCTTTCCACCGCACCGCTGCAATCGATCGTGTATCTGTCCTCGCTCGGCGTCTATGGCGATCACGGCGGCGCCTGGATCGACGAGACAGCGGAAACCGTTCCGGCGCACGGCCGTGGCGGCGCGCGACTCGCCGCCGAGCGGGCTTGGCAGGCGTTCGGGCGCGAGCGGAACGTGCCCGTCGCCGTGTTGCGCCTTGCCGGCATCTATGGGCCGGGGCAGAACGCATTCGTCCGCCTGCTCGAAGGCCGCGCACATCGCATCAGCAAGCCGGGCCACGTGTTCAATCGCATCCACGTGGCCGACATTGCCCAGGCCATCGACGCCGCATTCGTCCGCCGCTTCGACGGCATCGTCAACGTCACCGACGACTGGCCGGCGCCGCCAGGCGACCAGATCGCCTTTGCCGCAAGCCTGCTCGGTATCGACCCGCCGCCCGAACTTTCGTTCGCCGAAGCCGAACGCACCTTATCGGCGTTCGTGATGAGCTTCTATCGCGGTTGTGCGCGCGTGCGGAACGACAGGCTCAAGCGGATGCTCGGCGTGGCGTTGCAGTATCCCACGTACCGGGAAGGGCTTGTGGCGATCCTGCGCAGCGATGACGCGCTGCGGCGGGCCGCGGCGCGCGGCGGCGCCGACTGAGCCGTCAGAATTCGGCCACTGCCGCCAAGAGACGCTCGATGTCTTCGGGCCGCGACAGCCGATGGTCGCCGTCCTTGACCAGCGTCAACACGACATCGTCGTGGGCGAGACGGGCAGCGAGATCGGTTGCATGCCGCCAGGGAACGTCGGGATCCTGCACCCCTTGCAGAATGCGGACCGGACAGCCGGTTTCGATCAGGCCGCCGAAGAGGAGATGGCGGCGGCCCTCCTCGATCAACCGCCGGGTGATCGGGTAGGGCTCGTCCGCATACCGGGATGGCCGCAGCCACACGCCCTTGCTTTCGATTTCGCGCCGCGCCTCGGGCGGCAGGCGCTTCCACATCAGTTCCTCGGTGAAATCGACGGCGGGGGCGATCAGCACAAGTCCGACGACCGAGGCCGCGGGCACAAGCCCGCTCGCCGCGCGTCGCCGCAGCTCGCGCACAAGGAGCAGCGCGAGCCATCCGCCCATCGAGGAGCCGACCAGCACCTGCGGTCCGCGCGCGCAGCGATCGAACACGGCAAGGCTGTCCTCAAGCCAGCGGCCGATCGTCCCCTGCAAGAAATCCCCGCCCGACTCGCCGTGTCCCGAATAGTCGAAACGAATGCAGGCCCGTCCGTGCTCGGCGGCCCAACGATCGAGGGCAAGCGCCTTGGTGCCCTGCATGTCCGACTTGAAGCCGCCGAGCCAGAACACGCCGGGGCCTTGGCCGCCGCGCGCGCGCACCGCGATGCGGCGCGTTTCGGGCCCGGTTCCCACGTCCAGGAAAATGAGGCAACAATCGTTCGAAGGCATTCCGGTTTGTACCCCGGCCGGGTCGACGTCCGCATCGGGACGGCAGCGCCGCCCGTGTTTCGCCGCAAGCCGGCCGCAAATGCAAGGGGACGGGGCAGCGACCGTGTGCGCATTGCACAGGACGGGAACGGAAGGATGGTTGTAAGCGCCGACGACACCCGCACCGGCGCGCCCGTGCGAACCCGGGTTCTGCCCCGGACGCTCGCCGGTGCGACCGTGCTGCAAATCGTCCCCTCGCTGCGCAATACGCCGCAGGTTCGCACCACGATCAGCGCGGCGCGGGCACTGGTGCAGGTTGGCGCTCGCGCCATTGTCGCCGGCGAGCGCGGCGAGCTGGTGGACGAACTGAAGTCCTTCGGCGGCGAATGGCTGCCGTTCTCGAGCGCAACCTTCAATCCGGCCAAGCTGCGTAGCAACGCCGACGCCCTCGATGCCTTTGTCGCCGCCGAGCGCGTGGACATCGTCCATGCCAAGCACGCCGGCGCGGCCTGGAGTGCGCTTGTCGCCACCGATCGCAACTCGGTCTGCCTGATCACCGACCTGCCTGATCTTCCGCGGACGCGCATGTGGCTTGCCGCCTTCTACCTTGGAGCACTCGCGCGCGGCGACCGCGTCATCTCCCACTCCATGTTCAACGCCCGGCCGATGATCGCGCGCCACCGCATTCCGATCGAGCGCGTGAGCGTGATCCCACGCAGCATCGACCTCGTTCACTTCGACCCGTCCAGGGTGCAACCCGAGCGCATTGCGGCGTTGCGGCAGACTTGGGGTATCCCCTCTGGAGTGCGCATCGTTCTGGTTCCCGGCCGCATCGCCCCCTGGAACGGCCAACTGACGCTGGTGGAGGCGGCGCGCCTTCTGACCGAGAGGGGCATTGCCGGTGTGACCTTCGTTCTGGTCGGCGACGACCGTCGCCATCGGCGTTACGCCGCGAAATTCTGGAAGCAGGCGCAGGCGCAGGGTGTCGACGCGCTGTTCCGCATGGTGGGGCATCATTCCGACATGCCGACCGCCTATGCGGCCTCCGATCTGATCGTCGTTCCCTACGTCGCCGCCCCCGTCTATGGGCGGGTGGTCGCGGAGGCGCAGGCCATGGCGCGACCGGTCGTCACCACCTCGGTCGGACCGTTGCCCGAGAACATCCTGACGCCGCCGCGCATAGCGGATGAACTGCGCACCGGCTGGGAGGTGGCACCCGGCAACGCGGTCGAGCTTGCCGCGGCCATCGAGACCGCGCTTGCGCTCGACGCATCGGACTATCGCGCGTTGGCGGCGCGCGCCCGCCAATTCGCCGAGTACATGTTCTCGCCCCAGCGCGCTGCCGCGGCAACGCTTGAAATCTATGTCTCGCTCCTGGAGTCCCAGGGATGACGGCACGGCGCATGTGCGCAGCGTCGTCGCGGCGAGTTGCCCGCACCGATGAAGCCGACTATCACAAGTGCGGGCGGCGTAACGGCACTCGTGCAAACGCCTGCGCCGGAGTAGCAGCGTCAGGTGAGCCGTGAGCGCCATTCCGCCAAACCTCGCAGATCATCGTGCGCCGGGTCTCGCCCCGACGCACGACAAGCGCGCGGATACACCCTCGGTCGTCCCGGATGCGCCCGGCCGCGTGCTGACCGTGTTGATCACGGTGCCGACCCTGCAGGCGGGTGCCGCGGACATGGGCGCGCTCGATCTTGTGCGCATTCTGGCCGCCGCCGGTCATCGCGCCATCGTCGCCTCGCGCGGCGGTCGGCTGGCGGCGACGGTGGAGGCCCTCGGCGGCGTCAACGTCGCGCTCGATATGGCGAGTCGCAATCCGGTCACGGTGCTACGCAATGCGTTCGCGCTCGCGCGGCTTGTGCGGGAGCACCGCTGCGATCTGGTGCATGCGCACGGCCGCGCTCCGGCCTGGTGCGCCTATTTCGCCACGCGGCTCGCTGGCGTGCCGTTCCTGACCACATGGTACAAGGGCTTCCGCGAACAGAACGCGCTCAAGCACCTCTACAACAGCGTGATGGCGCGCGGCGACCGCGTGATTGCGGTGAGCGACCAGCTCGCCGAATTGATTCACGAGCGCTATGGAACGCCTTTCGCCCGGATCGCCGTCGTTCCAACCAGCATCGATCTGAGCCGATACGATCCGCTCGCGGTTTCGCGCGATCGTATCGAGGCCGTGCGCCGGACCTGGGGCGTCGAGGAATCGGAGCGGGTCGTTCTCGTCATCGGGCGCATGCGTCCGCGCAAGGGACACCACGTGGTGGTCAAGGCGGTGGCCCGCCTCAAGGCCATGGGGATGAAGGACTTCGTCTGCGTTTTCGCGGCCGAAGACCAGCGCACGCGCTATGCCGCGGAGATCTGGGACCAGGTGCTTGCGAGCGACACGAGCGACTTCATTCGCATGACCGGTCCGCTTACCGATGTGCCGGCCGCCTATGCGGCTGCGACCGTGGTGGTATCGGCGGCGGTGCAGCCGGAGGGACTGCAGCGGGCGCTGCTGGAGGCGCAGGCCATGGCCCGGCCGGTCATCGTCTCGGAGGTCGCGGCCGGACCCGACGTGGTGCTCACGCCGCCGGCGGTGGCCGACGACCGCATGACCGGACTGCGCTTTGCCACCGGCGATCATGCGGCCCTGGCCGCGGCGCTGGTGCGATTGTTTTCCATGCCCGAATCGAGCCGGGAGGCCATCGGCGCACGCGGACGCGCCTGGGTGCTGCGCCATTTCGGCGCCGAGTCCACCGCCGAGAGCACACTGCGGCTCTATGCCGAGGTCATGGACGCCGCTGCACCACGGCCGCATTGACGGCGAATTGCTCCAGCTTCGGCGTTGACTTCTTAACTGCTAATCCCGATTCTCAAGGGCCCCTGGAACAGCAAAGGAGATCACCGCCATTCGTCGCCCAATGAGATCGCCGGCACCCGTCCAAAAGGACGGCCCGCGCATCAACGAGGAGATCCGCGTCCGCGAGGTACACCTGATCGACAAGGATGGCCACAACCTCGGCAATGTCCCGATCGCGGAAGCATTGGCCCGAGCCCAGGAAGCCGGGCTCGATCTGGTCGAAATAGCGCCCAACGCATCCCCGCCCGTCTGCAAGCTGCTCGATTACGGCAAGTACAAGTACCAGGAGCAGAAGAAGCAGGCCGAAGCCCGCAAGAAGCAAAAGGTCGTCGAGGTCAAGGAAATCAAATTCCGGCCGATGATCGATGACCACGATTATCAGGTGAAAATGCGCTCGATGCGGCGATTCTTCGAGGAGGGCGACAAGGTCAAGGTCACGCTCCGCTTCCGTGGCCGCGAAATGGCCCACCAGGACCTCGGCGTGAAGCTGTTGGAACGGGTCAAGGAAGACACCACCAAGATCGCCAAGGTCGAGATGGAGCCCCGGGTGGAGGGCCGTCAGATGGTGATGGTCCTGGCGCCGAGATAGTCACGGCGCCGGCGATTTCGGGCGCGGGCCATGGGGCGATCGCATGCCCACCGAAGCGCATGGCCCGCGGCCCCCGGGTGCGCCGGCAGCCGGGTCAACCCCGCATTGGCAGGAGCCGCCCGCCCCGCGGCACGGCCCGGGCCGGGGCGGATTGTGACCCGCGGTTGTCTTTTTCACCCACCTCTGCCATAACGCCGGCCTCCCGCCGCCCGGCTAACAAGGGCTGCCGTGGCTGCGGCGCTGTTCATCAGCACGCTCATGCCGAGCACATCCGGCCGGACCGGGCCTTGCCGCGCGTCCACCGCATCCGAAGGAGAGCCAAATGCCCAAGATCAAGACCAAATCGGGCGCCAAGAAGCGTTTCAAGATCACCGCCACCGGCAAGGTGAAGTCGGCCATGGCGGGCAAACGCCATGGCATGATCAAGCGGACCAACAAGCAGATCCGTCAGCACCGCGGCACGCGCGTGATGTTCAAGACCGACGGCGACAACGTCATCAAGTATTTCCTGCCCAACGGCTGACACCCCGGCCGCCGCGTGCGGCCGTCCATCCGTTGTTGCATGTCAAACGTCCAGGAGCTCAGCCATGGCACGCGTCAAGCGCGGGGTCACCTCGCATGCCAAGCACAAGAAGGTTCTCAAGGCCGCCAAGGGCTATTACGGCCGGCGCAAGAACACGATCCGCATCGCCAAGCAGGCGGTGGAAAAGGCCAACCAGTATGCCTACCGCGACCGCAAGCGCAGGAAGCGCAGCTTCCGCGCGCTCTGGATCCAGCGGCTCAACGCGGCGGTGCGCCCCTTCGGCCTGACCTACAGCCGCTTCATCGACGGGCTCGCCAAGGCCGGCGTTCTGGTCGACCGAAAGGTGCTGTCCGAGCTCGCCATCGCCGAGCCCGCCGCCTTCCAGGCCATCGTGGAAAAGGCCAAGGCGGCGCTGCCCAGGGCGGCGTGAGTTTCGCAGGAATTGTCATGGCTGGGTCCGTTCCGGCCAATTCGAGGGGGCCGGCATTGGCCCTTTCCGGGCCGGGGTGCGCGGGGCATAGGCGAGCAAAGCGCCGCCGTTCTCCGAACGGCACGGCCCGCGCATGACGCCGACAGAGGGTGGCATGGCGTGTCCGATATTGCACAGCTCGAACAGGAACTGACCGCCGCCATCGCCGCGGCCGCCGACGAAGCGGCGCTCGAAGCCGTGCGGGTGGCCGCGCTCGGCCGCAACGGCTCGATCACGGCACTGCTCAAGACGCTCGGCTCGATGAGCCCCGAGGAGCGGCGCATCAAGGGCGCGGCCATCAACCGGCTCAAGGATCGGGTGACCGAGGCGATCGCTGAGCGCCGGACTGCGCTGAAAGACGCCGCGCTGGACGCCCGCCTCAGGAGCGAGACGGTGGACGTCACCCTGCCGGTGCGCGAAGCGCCGACGGAAGCCGGCCGCGTGCACCCGATCAGCCAGGTGATCGACGAATTGACCGCGATCTTTGCCGACATGGGCTTCGCCGTCGCCGAGGGACCGGATATCGAGACCGACGACTACAATTTCACCAAGCTCAACTTTCCCGAGGGCCATCCGGCCCGCGACATGCACGATACGTTCTATTTCCCGCCCAAGCGCGACGGTTCGCGACTGCTCTTGCGCACACACACCTCGCCGGTGCAGATCCGCACCATGCTGGCGCAGAAGCCGCCCATCCGCGTCATCATTCCCGGCCGCACCTATCGCAGCGACAGCGATCAGACGCACACGCCCATGTTCCATCAGGTCGAGGGCCTGGTGATCGACAAGAGCGCGCACCTCGGTCATCTGAAGTGGATCCTGGAGGAGTTCTGCAAGGCGTTCTTCGAGGTCGATCAGGTCAAGATGCGGTTCCGGCCGTCGTTCTTCCCCTTCACCGAGCCTTCGCTGGAAGTCGACATCCAGTGCAAGCGCGAGAAGGGCGAGGTGCGGTTCGGCGAGGGCGAGGACTGGATGGAGATCCTCGGCTGCGGCATGGTGCATCCGAACGTGCTGCGAAACTGCGGGCTCGATCCGGACGAGTATCAGGGCTTCGCCTGGGGGCTCGGCATCGATCGCATTGCCATGCTGAAGTATGGCATGCCGGACCTGCGCGCCTTCTTCGAGGCCGACGTGCGCTGGCTTTCGCACTACGGCTTCCGCCCGCTCGACTTTCCGACGCTTGCGGGGGCCTGAGCGCCTGATCATGTTTGCGATCGAAACATCCGCAAATACACCTTCCCGCGTTGCATCGAGCGGCGCATGCGCGATTCCCTCCCCCGCATGCAGGGGAGGGGTAGGGAGGGGGAAGCCGAGAGCCGAGGCGGCCGATGTCTAGCCCTGTCAAGCAACCGACCTGGCAGGTCACGCCAAGGCTTCGCGCGCGCGCGCGTTCGCTCCGGCGCGATCTCACGGATGCCGAGCGGATCATCTGGAGTGCCTTGCGTGCCCATCGCCTTAGCGGCGCAAGCTTTCGGCGGCAAACGCCAATTGGTCCCTACGTGGCGGACTTCGTGTGTCACGCCGCAAAGCTTGTCGTCGAAATTGACGGAGGCCAGCACTATGAAGCCGAGCACATGACACGCGACGCTCGGCGCGATGCATTTTTCGCATCGAGAGGATTTCGCGTTCTGCGCTTCAGCAATCGTGATGTCATGACCAACAGGCAGGGCGTCCTCGACGCCATCGCTGCCGAGCTTGCTGGCGCCCCCTCCCCGCCCCTCCCCCGCAGGCGGGGGAGGGGGCAGGCCGGCGCAAGCGGAGAGGGTTCCGCTCCGGAGCGCGATCGATGAAATTCACCCTGTCCTGGCTCAAGGAGCATCTCGACACCGATGCCATGCTCGAGCAGATCGTGGACCGGCTCACCATGATCGGGCTTGAGGTCGAGAGCGTCGAGGACAAGGGCAAGCTGCTCGCGCCCTTTGTGATCGCGCGCGTGGTCGAGGCCAAGCCGCATCCGAACGCCGACCGGCTGCGCGTGTGCATGGTCGATATCGGCACCGAAGCGCCGATCCAGGTCGTGTGTGGCGCGCCGAATGCGCGCGCCGGCATGAAGGGAGTGTTCGTGCCGCCCGGCGCCTACATCCCCGGCAAGCACATGACGCTGCAGGTTGGCACCATCCGCGGCGTTGAAAGCCGCGGCATGCTGGTGTCGGAATTCGAATTGCAAATCTCCGAAAACCACGAAGGCATCATCGAGTTGCCCGCCGACGCCCCGGTGGGTGCAAGCTTTGCGCAATATGCCGGCCTCGACGACGTGGTGATCGACATCAATCTCACCACCAACCGCCCCGACTGCACCGGCGTCAACGGCATCGCCCGCGATCTTGCCGCCGCGGACCTCGGCACGTTCAAGGAGCGCACGCCGAAGAAGGTCGAAGGCCGGTTCCCCTGCCCGGTCGCGGTCACGCTCGATTTCGCGCCGGCGCCGTCGCTTTGCCCGGCCTTTGCGCTGCGGCTCGTGCGCGGCGTGAAGAACGGACCGGCGCCGGAATGGCTGCAGAAGCGGCTGAAGGCGATCGGCCTTCGCCCGATCAACGCGCTGGTCGACATCACGAACTTCATCACCTACGACCGCGGCCGGCCGCTGCATGTGTTCGACGCCAACAAGGTGAAGGGCAATCTCGTGGTGCGGCGCGCGCGCAACGGTGAACAATTGCTCGCGCTCGACGGCAAGACCTACACGCTCGACAACAGCATGTGCGTCATCGCCGACGACAACGGCCCGGAATCGCTTGCCGGCATCATGGGCGGCGAGCACTCCGGCTGCGATGCGGGCACGACCGATGTCCTGATCGAATCGGCGCTCTGGGTGCCGCTCAACATCGCCCAGACCGGCCGCAAGCTCGGCATCAATTCGGATGCGCGCTATCGTTTCGAGCGCGGCGTGGACCCGAACTTCATGCTGCCCGGGCTCGAGCTCGCCACGCAGATGGTGCTCGATCTGTGCGGCGGTGAGCCGTCCGAGATCACGGTCGCCGGCAAGGTCGAGGCGCCGGAGGTCGTGATCGATTTCCCGACCAGCGAGCTGAAACGGCTCGCCGGACTCGACCTGCCACTTGCGGAAATGCGCCGCGTGCTACAGAAGCTCGGCTTTTTCGTCGCCGGCCAGGACCGCCGCGTCAAGGTCGCGGCACCGTCCTGGCGCCCCGACATTGAGGGCAAGGCCGATATCGTCGAGGAGATCGTGCGCATCGTCGGCGTCGATCGTGTCCCTTCGACACCGTTCGACCGCGGCGAGGCGCCGCGCAAGCCGGTATTGACCGCATTGCAGGTGCGCACGCGCAAGGCCAGGCGCGCGCTCGCGGCACGCGGCATGACGGAGGCCGTCACCTGGTCATTCATCGGCAAGCGCGAGGCCGAACTGTTCGGCGGCGGCCAGCCCGAACTTGCGCTCGCCAATCCGATCGCAACCGATCTCTCCGACATGCGGCCGAGCCTGATCCCCGGACTCGTCGCCGCCGCCCAGCGCAACGCCGACCGCGGTTTTGCCGACGTGGCGCTGTTCGAGGTTGGGCAGATCTTCAAGGGCGACAGGCCCGAGGACCAGTTCACCGCCGCGACCGGCGTGCGGCGCGGGCTTGCCAAGGCGTCCGGGATCGGCCGGCACTGGTCGGACAAGCCCGCCGCGGCAGACGTGTTCGATGCCAAGGCCGACGCGCTTGCCGTGCTGTCGGCGGCGGGGGCCCCGGCACAGGCGCTGCAGGTGGTTCCGGGCGGCCCCGGCTGGTACCATCCCGGGCGCTGCGGCACCATTCAGATCGGCCCGCAGAACGTGCTCGGCCATTTCGGCGAGTTGCACCCCCGCGCGCTAGAGGCGCTCGACGCCGAGGGCTCGCTGGTCTGCTTTGAAGTGATCCTGGAGCGCATCCCGCAGCCCAAGGCCAAGGCGACGCGGGCAAAGCCGGCGCTCGAACTGTCGCCGTTCCAGCCGGTCAGCCGCGACTTTGCTTTCGTGGTCGACCGCACGGTCAGGGCCGGCGACATCGTGCGCACGGCGCAGGCCGCGGACCGCCGCCTGATCGCGGCCGTCTCGGTCTTTGACGTATACGAGGGTCCGGGCATCGAAGCCGGCAAGAAGTCGGTTGCCATCGCGGTGACCATCCAGCCGCGGGACAGGACCATGACCGAACCCGAGATCGATGCGCTGGCAGCCAAGATCGTGGCCGAGGTCGCAAAGCGCACCGGCGGCGTGCTGCGGATATAGCGCCGTTCTCCCTGCGCTGGGG
>Ga0073934_10003334_pt1 | contig 29955 bp, 26 predicted proteins | sample LarsenN4metaG_FD_76834 | JGI IMG/M metagenome (GOLD analysis project Ga0073934, IMG submission 76834) | Hot spring sediment bacterial and archeal communities from British Columbia, Canada, to study Microbial Dark Matter (Phase II) - Larsen... ... | reverse complement strand
GAACCGACGCAAATCGGCTGTCGCCGATTTGCGCAAGACAGATCAAATCTCGGGGAAGCCCGAGATTGGGTGGATAACGGGCAATATCCGGACCGTTACCCCTCGAGGCTTGCGCTTTCGCACAAGCACCTCTGAGTGATGAAGAAAGAGCAGAACCAAACGCATGCTGATCACCTCGTCGATCATCTCCGGACTGAGTCTTGGCAGCATGTACGGCCTGATCGCACTCGGCTTTCACGTCACCTATGTCGTTTCCAACACGGTGAATTTCTCGCAGGGATCGGCGATGATGCTGGGCGCCGTGCTGGGCTACACCTTCGCGGTCACGCTCGGCTGGCCGCTGCCGCTGGCGGTGCTGCTTTCACTCGTGCTCTGCGGATTGTTCGGGATGCTGGTCGAGCGCACGCTGGTGCGTCCCTTCGCGGAGCGCAATTCCAACGCCTGGTTGATGGCGACGGTGGCCGGCGGCATCCTCCTCGACAATGTGGTGCTGTTCACCTTCGGCAAGGAGCCGCGCAGCTTTCCCTCGCTGCTCGCGGAAAAGCCGGCGCAGATTTTTGGGGCCGGCATCTATCCGCTGCAGCTCGTTATCCCCGTGGTCGGACTCGGCATCGCCCTGCTGCTGCAGATCGCCTTCACCCGCACACGCCTCGGCAAGGCGATGCGGGCGGTGGTGCAGAACCCTGATGCGGCGCGGCTGATGGGCATCAATGTGCGCGGCGCCATTGCCGGTTCCTTCGCGCTGTCGAGTATCCTCGCGGGACTGGCCGGCCTCCTGATCGCACCCTTATTCAGCGTGCATTCGGAAATGGGGACGCTGTTCGGGATCAAGGCCTTTGCGGTGGCGATCCTCGGCGGCATCACCTCCGCCTGGGGCGTCATGCTGGCCGGCCTTGCCTATGGCCTGATCGAAGCGCTGGTCACCGCCTTTTTCGGCTCGACCTATACGCAGATCATCGCCTTCTCGATCGTCATTCTGGCGCTGGCGCTGATGCCGAACGGCCTGCTCGGCCGCGCCGCCGTCAACAAGGTGTGAGGCGGCATGCGCGCGCTTGCCGAAAAATTCGCGCTGCCGTTGGTAATCCTCGCAATGACGGCCGGCGCCATGCTGTTCGCCATGGAGGGCCCGGCCTATGCGTCCTTCGTGCTGGCGCTCGTGGCGCTGACGGTGATCGTCGGCGTCGGGCTGAACATCCTGCTCGGCCTCACCGGACAGGTCTCGCTAGGCCATGTCGGCTTTTACGCCATCGGCGCCTATACCGTCGCAATCCTGACCCTGAAAGGCGCGAGCTTCTGGCTCGCCCTGCCCCTTGCCGGGCTGATCGCAGGCCTTGTCGGCGTGCTGCTGGCGCTGCCGGCCCTGCGCGTAACCGGCCCCTATCTTGCGATGGTGACCATCGCCTTCGCCTTCATCGTGCAGCATGGCACGATCGAGTGGCGCGGCCTGACCGGCGGCGCCAACGGCCTGATGGGGTTGCTGCCGCCCTCGCTTGGCGCGCTCACGTTCGGCGAGCGCGAGATTGCGGCTCTCTCAACCTTGCTTGCGGGCGTGTCGCTGCTGCTGTTCCAGCGCATCGCCGGCAGCGGCTGGGGCAAGGGCATGGTGGCCGTGCGCGATTCCGAAATCGCGGCGCGCTCGATCGGCCTCAATCCCGTGATCATCAAGACCGCCGCCTTCGGCCTGTCGGCCGTGTTCGCCGGGGTTGCGGGCGGGATTTTCGCGCCGCTGATGATGTTCGTGGCGCCCGACTCGTTTCCCTTCTCGCAATCGATCCTGTTCCTGCTTGCGGTCATTGTCGGCGGCGCGGGCTGGGTGCTCGGGCCGGTCTTCGGCGCAGCGGTCAGCGTCGTGCTGCCGGAAATGCTCGCCGGGCTCGCCGAATATCGTCTGCTCTTCTTCGGCGGCCTGCTGATCGTCGTGCTGTGGCTGGCGCCCGAAGGCATCATCGGCTCGGCCGCGCGTTTGTGGCGCCGCTTTCGGACAAGCGCCGAGCGCCGTCCGGGCGCGGATGTCACGCCGTTCCTCATGGCAGTGACCGAACGACCGGCACTGCAGGTCGGCGGCATCGGCATTTCCTTCGGCGGCATCGCGGCGGCAAAGGACGTCAGCTTTACGGCCAAGCCCGGCGAGGTGACCAGCGTGATCGGCCCGAACGGGGCCGGCAAGACGACCGTGCTCAATATGATCGGCGGCTTCTATGCGCCGGACAGCGGCAGCATCAAGCTCGGCCGTGAAGAGCTTGCCGGCGTGCCGGCCTGGAAAATCGCCCGCGCAGGAATCGCACGCACTTATCAGACCACCAAGCTCTTTCCGGCGATGAGCGTGATTGACAATATTCTTGTTGCGATCAGGCGCGGCCGGCTCGGGGGCCTTCTCTCCGCTGCCGATACCCCGAACGACATCGCGATCGCGACCGGCCTGCTCGACTTCGTCGGCTATCGCGGCGCGCCGGACATTGCCGCCGGCGATCTGCCGCACGTCGACCGCCGGCTGGTCGAGATCGCACGCGCACTCGCGATGCGCCCGTCCGTGCTGCTGCTGGACGAGCCGGCCGCCGGCCTGATGCGCGCCGACAAGGTCGAGCTCAGCAAGCTCCTGCGCCGCATCGCCGGCCTCGGCATCGCCGTGATCCTGGTCGAGCACGACATGATGCTGGTGATGGGCATTTCCGACCGCGTGATCGTGCTCGATGCCGGTCAGCGTATCGCCGACGGCACCCCGGCCGAAGTGCGCAACGACGCCCGCGTGCTGAAAGCCTATCTCGGCGACAGCGGCAGCCGCGCTCGGCCCCGCGCTGCGCCGCTCTCCGGCGCGCGCGAGCCGGTGCTGACGGCGCTGAAAATCACCGCCGGCTATGGCGCCGCGCCCGTTCTCGAAAACCTGTCCTTCGACGTGCGCGATGGCGAGATGGTGGCGCTGATCGGCGCCAACGGCGCCGGCAAGTCCACGACCATGCGCGTCGTGTCCGGCCTGCTGCGGCTGTCGAGCGGCGAGATCGTGCTCGACAACAAACGCATCGAGCATCTGGAGGCGCACAGGATCGCCGCCTCCGGCCTCGCACTGGTGCCGGAAGGCCGGCAGGTCTTCCCCGACCTCACCGTGCTCGACAATCTCGCGCTCGGCGCCAATACGCGGCCCAGGGTCGATATCGCAGCCGACATCGAACGCATGCTCGTGCGCTTCCCGCGGCTGCGCGAGCGCCTGCACAACCGAGCCGGGCTCCTATCCGGCGGCGAACAGCAGATGCTGGCCATCGCGCGCGGCCTGATGGCGAAGCCGCGCATCATTCTGCTTGACGAGCCCTCACTCGGCTTGGCTCCGGCGATGATCAACGAGTTGTTCGATATCCTCGCGGAGCTGCGCGACGAGGGCGTCACCGTCCTGCTGGTCGACCAGATGGCCGCGCTCGCCCTCACCGTCGCCGATCGCGGCTATCTCCTGGAATCCGGGCGCATTGTGCGCGCCGACACCGCCGCAGCGCTCGCCAGCGACCCCGATCTCGAAGCCGCCTATCTCGGGCGCGCCGAAGCGGCGCAATAACGGCAAGGCCAACACCATGCCCCTCGACCTTGTGCTGCGCCAAGCCCGCATCGCCGGACGTGAAGAAACGCTGGTCGATATCGGCATCAAGAACGGCCTGATTGCCGCCGTCGGCCCGGACCTGCCGAACTCCGTGCCGAGCGAACAGCTTGGCGGACGGCTGGTACTGCCCGGCTTCATCGAAACCCATATCCATCTCGACAAGTCCTGCATCCTCGACCGCTGCCAGACCGAAAGCGGTTCGCTGAAGGATGCGATCGCGGCAGTCGCCGACGCCAAGCGCGCTTTCACCGAAGAGGACGTCTATGCGCGCGGCCGCAGGACGCTGGAAAAGGCGATTCTGCAAGGCACGACTCGCATGCGCACGCATGTCGAGGTCGATCCGCGCATCGGTCTGCGCAGCTTCAACGCAATCAAGAAACTGAAGCAGGATTATGCCTGGGCGATCGATCTCGAAATCTGTGTCTTTCCGCAGGAGGGCCTGCTCAACGATCCCGGCACCGACGAATTGCTGATCAAGGCCTGTCACGAAGGCGCCGACCTGATCGGCGGCTGCCCCTACACCGACACGCGGCCGAACGCCCATATCGCGCGCATCTTCGACATCGCGCGCCAGTTCGATCTCGACATCGATTTTCACCTCGATTTCGACCTCGACCCCTCATGGATGCATCTCGACGGCGTGTGCCAGCACACGATCGCGCATCAATGGGGCGGCCGGGTCGCAGTCGGACACGTCACCAAATTGTCGGCGCTCGACCCCGAACGCTTCGCCGAGATGGGCCGCCGGCTCGCCGATGCCGGCGTTGCGGTCACGGTGCTGCCGTCGACCGACCTTTTCCTGATGGGGCGCGATTACACCCACAATGCGCCGCGCGGTGTCACCCGCGCGCATCATCTTCTGCAGCGCGGCGTCACCTGCTCGATCTCGACCAACAATGTCCTCAATCCGTTCACGCCATTCGGTGACTGCTCGCTGATCCGCATGGCTAATCTCTACGCGAATATCGCGCAGATCGATCGCCCGGCGGATTTCGCGAGCTGCTTCGACATGGTGACGAGCTTGCCGGCGCGGCTGATGAATCTCGCCGATTACGGGATTGCGGCGGGCAATCCGGCCGATATCGTGGTCCTCGACAATGACAGCCGTGCGTCGGCGCTGGCGGAATTGTCGCCGCCGCTGCTCGGACTGAAGCGCGGGCGGCGCAGCTTCTCGCGTGCCGCGCCGGTCTTGCACCGGCCCTAAACGCGCTCGACGATCGACAATCCGCCCATGCGGTCGATCAGATAGACCAGCCCGCGATCGTCCTGGAACACGTCGTTGCTGGAGACGCGGTTCGTTCCCTTCGGAAGGTCGGGGATGTAATGCGCGCTTTCGCGCGGCGCCATCGGATTGGAGAAATCGACGAAACGCAAACCCTGCGCAAACCAGGCGACGGGAATTTCCGTGCCCCTCACCTTCTCCACCGGTTGGTGGCAGCCGGTCATTTCCGGATTGCGCCGGCCGTGCACGCCTTCGACCTGGAAGGTCGCGACCGGAATGGGCCGCGTCTCGTCGGTGGCATCCACCATCCAGATGAAGGCGGCCAGCTCCGGCGCCATCTCGGTGTCGAGCGGGTTCACGTCCTCGTCGGCGACGATGAGGTAGTTGCGGCCGTTGATCGGAAACGGCACCGGCACCACCGAATGCCGCGGCCAGGGAAATGGCGGGCTCCAGTTGAAGCCGGCGAGCTGCTTCGGCTTCGCCATGTCGGAGATGTCGAGAATGACCCCGCCGCCATGCCAGTAGCTGACATAGAGCCGGCTTCCGTGGCGGATGGCGTGATGGCAGCGATGCTGGCGGCCTTTCCAGGTCGGCGTCTCGCCGCCGGCGATCCACTGCCCCGGCATCCACCAGCGCCCGACCTCGCGCGGCTGCATCGGGTCGGCGAGATCGAGGATCATGACGATGTTGCCGACATAGCCGTCGAGCTCGGGCGAGATATAGGCGTAGCGCCCATCGAAGGTGAAGCGATGCACGCCGGTGCCGCCGCATTGCCAGCGGCTGATTTCCTTCGGCGCGGCCGGATCGCTGACATCGTAGATGCCGAGGCCGCCACGCAGACCGCCGGCCGCCGCAACGTCGTTGGCGACGATCTCGTGGTTCACCAGCATGATCCCGCCCGCGGCCTGCACCTTGTGCGAATGGATGCCATGAGGGATGCTGATCTCGGCGACGATTTTCGGCCTCGCCGGATCGCGCACGTCGACAATCGACGTTCCGCTCGGCGCCTTCATGTGGCCGATATAGGCAAAGCCGTTGTCGACGGTGACCTGGCCGCCGCCGCGGCATTCCAGCGTGGCGATCTCGCGGACGCCCTTGCAGACGGGCATGTTTCCCCTCAGGCTTTCGAGTGCAGGTCTTCGGCGGCGAACACGTCGCGGCAAGCGGTAACGCCGTTGATGGCGGCCGCGACTCCGACATAAGGCACGAGCTGCATCATCACTTCGACGAGTTCGGCGCGCGAGGCGCCGCAGCGCAGTGCGCCACCGATATGCGTGCGCAGTTGCGGGCCAGCGGTGCCGAGCGTCGCGAGCGCCGCGATCGTCACGATCTGCCGCGTCTTCGAATCGAGCGTAGGACTCTGATAGATCTCGCCATAGATCGTCTCCAGAATATAGGTCGCGAGCTGCGGTGCGATATCTCCGAGATTGCGCTCGACCTGCTCCGGCGGCTGGCCGAGTATCTCGCCGATTTTCCTGGCGCCGCGGGCCCTTCGGGCGGGATCGGATTGCATGCCTGTCTCCTCTTGTCCGGTTGTACCGAGCGATACCAGCCCGCAAAAATCCGCGCCACCGGTTCGTACCCGCATCGCAGCGACGCGAAAGCCTTTGTGCGCATCGGTCACATGGCGCGTCACATGCTCATGGGGCAGACACTTGCGGGCGGATTGATTATGCGGACAATGATCCCGACGAACGCTGGCGTCGGTGGATATGACCGCGCGCCCGCAACAACAAAAAACCGGGCCACCGGTTCGCGGCGCAGGGGAGGAATGGATGCGACGTCTTACGACACTCGGCGCGGTATTGGCCGCAGCCTCGATATGGAGCCTGGCGTCCGCTGCGCCAGCTTTCGCACAGAGCTATCCATCCAGCCCGATCCGCATTGTGGTGGGCTTCGGGCCGGGATCGACCGCCGACATTCTGGCGCGCCTCGTCGGCAAGCATATCGAAGCCAAACTCGGTCAGCCGGTGATCGTGGAAAACCGGCCGGGCAACAGCTCCATGCTGGCGGCGGACGCGGTCTCGCGCGCCGACAAGGACGGCTACACGCTGTTCATGGCGACGATCGCCAACACGCTGAACCCTGTTCAGACCGGTTCGTCCTTCAATCTCGGCAAGAACCTGGAGCCGATCGCCCTTCTTGGCGTCGTGCCCAACGTGCTGGTCGCACATCCCTCCGTCGCGGCCAGCAATGTCAAGGAACTGATTGCGGTGGCAAAGAAGAACCCCGACAGCCTCACCTTCGGCACCTCGGGCAACGGCACCGCCAGCCACCTCGCCGCGGAAATGTTCAACCTGAAAGCCGGCACGAAAATTCTGGCGGTGCATTACCAGGGCGGCGCCGCGCAAGGCGTCAGCGATTTGCTGACCGGCCGCATCACGTTGATGTTCAACGTCGCCGCGCCGCTCGCCCCGCAGGTCAAGGAGGGCAAGCTCAAGGCCATCGCCGTGGGCCAACCGAAGCGGACCTCGGTGATGCCGGACGTTCCTACCATGGACGAAGCCGGCATGCCGGGCTTCGATGTCGGCATCTGGATCGGCCTCCTGGCGCCGGCCGGCACGCCGGCCGACATTGTCAACAAGCTGGCAGTGGCAGCCAACGACGCCCTTAAAACAGACGCCGTCGCGTCGGCGCTGAAGACGCAGGGCATCGACCCGATCGGCAGCACGCCTGGGGAATTCGCCGACTTCATCAGGAAAGATATCGACAAGTGGTCGGCATTGCTGGCCGCGACGGGCCTGAAAAAATAATATCCGGTCGACACCGCATATTGCGGAGGCGGGACGATGCGGGCATCGTCCCGCCTTTCATGCGAGGAACACCGAGGCTTCGGCCAGGAAGGGAGAAACGTGATGATCTGGCACAAGAGCGTCGGCAACGGTCCCGAGAAGGTCATCGCCCTGCATGGCTGGTTCAGCGACCATCGCGCCTATGCTCCCATGTTCGATTGTCTCGATACCCTGCGATTTACATACGCGTTTGCCGATATCCGCGGCTATGGCAAGTCCCGCGGGCTCGATGGCAATTGCACGATCGCAGAGATCGCGAGCGACGCGATCGCGCTGGCCGACCAACTCGGCTGGAGCGAATTTCACGTGATCGGCCATTCCATGAGCGGCAAGGCGGCACAGAAAGTTGCGATCGATGCCGGCAAGCGCATCAAATCGGTGGTGGCGCTGACGCCGGTCCCGGCCATCGCCCTGCCCTTCGACGACGCGACGTTCAACTTCTTCGCCTCCGCCTGCGACAACGACGAGGCCGCACTCGCCATCATCGGCCAGTCGACCGGCAACCGCCTGTCGAAAGTCTGGCTTTCGCATGTGCTTCAGCGCGCCCGCGAAACCTCGCGCCCGGAAGCGTTCCGCAATTACATGCGCTCCTTCATCCGTGACGACGTTTCGGCCGGGGCAAGCGCGGTCACGGCACCGATGCTGTTTCTGGCCGGGGAGCACGACGGCGGTGTCCAGCCCGACATGCTCAAGGCCGTGATACCCGGCCTGTTTCCGCATGCGAGGATCGAGGTCGTCGCCAATAGCGGCCATTACCCCATGGACGAAACGCCGGTCTATCTCGCGACCCGGATGGAGGCATTCATGGCCGACGGGCGCTGATTTGCTGCACTGCGCAAGCTGCCTCTTTTCGCGTCAGGTCGCAATTCTTGGTTGCGCACAGGCTGTTTTGAAGGCCGAGCCCGCCTACCATGCGGGACGATGGCCCGCCCGCGGTTGCATCCGCTCCGGATTCCCGTCAGAACATCTCAAAAAACCACGTACCAGATACCAAGATGCCGCCCCGGATGGGCAGGGAGGAGCGTCATGGAAGTTCGGGCCGTACTTCCGCATCAGCGCGGAGCCGTGGCGACGCATTTCACAACCCTGATCGAGGCGGTTGGCACACCCTCGTTCGAACCGACCCTCATCAACTTCACCCGCCAGGCGATCGGCTGCGACCATGTCACCGCGTTCGCTCACTCAGCGCGGACCGCGCCGCGTGTCCTGCTTGCCGCCAATGCCGGAGCCCAACCGCTCGCCCGGCTGATGGCAAAAAAATATCTGTCCAACTACTGGCAGATGGACCCGGCCAATTGCATCGACCTGCGCCAGATGCGGCTGTCGTCCACGCTCGCCGTGCGCCTGAGTTCGGATGAAATTCCGCACGACGACTACCATTTCGATTGCTACGCGTCGGCCGATCTGATCGACCGGTTTTCAATCCTGCGGGCCCAGAACGACGAGATCGTGCGGTTGAATTTCTATCGCCGCTCGGCGATCGGCAAGTTCCGTCCGACCGACACACGCACGTTCGATTCCGCGGCGGAAATGCTTCTCGCTCTCATCCTCAAGCACGACGACCTGCTGAGCCGTGAATGCGCGGCACGGAACGACGGCGAGCGGGATGGCGCCGGCGCGCGCCTGCAACTGCCGCGCCGCGAGGCGGAAGTGTGCATGCATATTGCGAAAGGCCTGAGCTCGCGTGCCATCGCCGAACAGCTCGGCATCAGCGTCAACACGGTGCTGACCTATCGCAAGCGCATCTATACGCGGCTCGGCATCAACAGCCAGAACGAGCTGCTGCGCTTGATGCTGTGACCCTTGTTGCGGTCTGCGTAACAGCCAATGAAGATCGGCCGCGTCACACCCGATTGTGACAATACCCGCCGTGCCTGATATGGCACCCACCTCTGACATTCTCTCGATGAGGAGCGCCGCTAGTGGCTGCACGCAATGACATGTCTTTGGCAGGAAAGGTCGCCATCGTGACTGGCGGCAGCAGCGGCATCGGCGCCGCCGCGGTGCGCATGCTGGCGAAGGCCGGCGCCAGCGTTGTCGTCGGATACAACACGGGTGAGGATCGCGCGCAGCAATTGATCGGAAACCTGACGGGCGGCAGTCACAGCGCCATGCAGATCGTGCTGGAAGATTCGGCAACCAGCCGCCGCGCCGCCGAGGACGTGCGCAAGAGATATGGCCGCGCCGACATCCTGGTCAATTCCGCCGGCTTCACCAGGCCAGTGCCGCATGCCGATCTTGAGGCGATGGACGATGCATTGATGGACTCGGTGCTGATCGCCAATGTGCGTGGCCCCTTCTCCGTCATCCGCGCCTTTGTGCCGCTGCTGCGCGAAAGCGGCGACGGCGTGATCGTGAACGTCTCCTCGATTTCCGGCTTCACCGGCTCCGGCAGCAGTATCGCCTATTGCGCGGCGAAGGCCGCGCTCGACACCATGACGCTCTCGCTCGCACGCGTGCTTGGCCCGCAAATCCGGGCGATGTGTGTCTCACCCGGCGCCGTCGACACGGATTTTGTCGCCGGACGCGACCGTGCAGCGCTGGAAAAGGTCGCGCAAGGCACACCGCTGAAGACGGTGGTGCAGCCCGAGGACGTCGCGCGCGCCATCCTCGCCTGCGTCACGCACCTCAAGGTGACGACCGGCGCCCGCATCATTTGCGATGGCGGACGCTTTCTGATGTAGATTGCCCGTCATGACCGACATCAACGAAACCCACGATCCCGGCCGCCGCGCTTTCATCGAGAGCGCGAATTCGCCCGACACGGATTTCTCGATCCAGAATCTTCCTTTCGGCGTATTCCGCACACCAACCATGCCGACAGCCCGTGTCGGCGTCGCCATCGGCGACATGATCCTGGATGTCTCTCGCATCGCCGGCCTGCTCCCCGGCGAGGCAGGCAAGGCTGCCAGCGCCTGCGCGGCGACGCACCTGAACGATCTGATGGCGCTTGGACCGGCAGCGTGGTCCGCGCTGCGCCTCGAGCTTTCCCGCCGCCTGCGAGCGGAGAGCAAGGACCAGGCTGACATCGCGCAGCATCTGGTCGCGATGCGAGACGCCGAATTGCTGATGCCGGCAAAGATCGGCAATTTTACCGATTTCTTCGCTTCGGTGTTTCACGCGACCAATGCCGGGCGCATGTTCCGGCCCGACAATCCGCTGTTGCCCAACTACAAGTATGTGCCGGTCGCCTATCACAGCCGGCCTTCCTCGATCCGCGTCAGCGGCACACCGGTGCGCCGCCCGCGCGGCCAGATCAAACTGCCCGACCAGCCCGCCCCGGTCTTCTCCCCCTGCCGCCATCTCGATTACGAACTGGAGCTCGGTTTCTATGTCGGCGTGCCGTCCGAACTGGGCCGGCCGGTCGGCATCGATCGGGCGCCGCAACACATCTTCGGATTCTGTCTTGTGAACGACTGGTCGGCGCGCGACATCCAGGCATGGGAATATCAGCCGCTTGGCCCGTTTCTGGCGAAGAACTTCGCCACCACCGTTTCGCCGTGGGTGATCACCGCCGAGGCGCTGGCGCCCTATCGCCGCCCGGCCTTCGCACGTCCTGAGGGCGACCCTGCGCCGCTGCCTCACCTGACCTCGACCGCCGACCAGACGCGTGGCGGCCTCGATATCGTCCTGGAGGCGTATCTGCTGACGGAGACGATGCGGCGGCAGAAGCGGGCTCCCGCTCCTCTCAGCCGCGGGTCCTTCGCCACAACCTATTGGACGGTGGCGCAGATGCTGACGCATCACACCAGCAACGGCTGCAATCTGGACATTGGCGACCTGATTGCCTCCGGCACCGTCTCGGGTCCCGACAAGGATAGTCTGGGTTGCCTGCTCGAACTGACCCGACGGGGTCAGGAGCCGCTGTCTCTGCCGAGCGGAGAAAGCCGGGGATTCCTTGAGGACGGAGATGAAGTCATTTTCCGCGGCTTTTGCAGTGCGGAAGGCTTTGCCCGTATCGGCTTCGGAGAATGCCGGGCCGTTGTGCTTCCCCCTGCCTGACCAGCCCGGCTTGCCTCCTCCCGGATTGCTTGAGGCTTGAAGCAAATTGACTTCGGCCGCGGCTCCGGCAATTATATTCAAAAGAATATATCCAGAGAGCGGCGCTCGCTCGCACGTTTCTTGCACGGTTTGGCGCGACCCAGGGGAGAACATGCATGCGTAACATCCTGTTGACCAGCCTCGCGGCTTTTGCCTTGTCCACGACCGCGGCATCCGCACAGGAAGTGACCCTGCGCGCAGTGACCGCCTTCGCCGAGGGCACACAATTCTCCAAGCCGTTCGAGCGATTTATCGAGAAGGTGAACACCGACGGCAAAGGTCTGATCAAGATCCAGTTCATCGGCGGTCCGCGCGCGATGCCGCCCTTCGAGGTCGGCAATGCCGTGCGCACCAAGGTCATCGACATCGCCAATGTCACCGGCGCGTTCTACACCAATCTGATGCCGGAAGCCGACGCGCTCAAGCTGATGACCAAGCCCATGAGCGAGCAGCGCAAGAACGGAAGCTGGGAATTCATCAACCAGCTGCATAACCAGAAGATGAATGCCTATTTTCTGGCCCGGCAGTTTCACAACGTTCCCTTCCACATCTACCTAAACAAGAAGATCGACAAGCTCGACTTTACTGGCCTGAAAATCCGGGTGACGCCCGTGTATCGTGACATCGTGCAGGCGCTGGGCGGCACGCCGATCACCACGCCTCCCGGCGAGGTCTATACCGCGCTCGAGCGCGGCGTGGTCGACGGCTATGGCTGGCCCGTGAGCGGCATTTTCGATCTCGGCTGGGACAAGGTGACGAAGTTCCGGGTCGATCCGGCCTTCTATGGCGCCGAGGTGAACGTTCTGGTCAATCTCGATACCTGGAAGAGCCTGAATGACGCCCAGCGCAAGGTGCTGACCGACGCCGCCCTCTGGCTCGAAGGCCTCGACAGCGAGAATGTTGCCATCAACGCATCCGAGCGCGATCGCCAGGCGAAAGCGGGCATCCAGGCGCTCGATTTCGGCGCCGACGAATCCAAGAAATTCCTCCAGCGCGCCAACGATGTCGGCTGGCAATCGGTGATCGCCAAGTCGCCGGACGCCGGCAAGAAGCTGCGCGAACTGTCCGGCAACTGAGATTGACGCCGTCACGGCGATCCCGCCGTGACGGCGCCGCGCGTGGGGGCTGGCCGTGACCAGATTATCGAACGCCTTCGGGCGGCTGTTCGACGCGCTCGCCATCATCGCGGCGCTGGTCCTGTTCGGCATGGTCATCCTGGTCACCGCCGATATCCTCATGCGCAATATCGCCGTCCGCGGCTTCGTGTGGGCCAATGAAGTCTCGGAATATGCGCTCTACCTGATGACGCTGCTGACCGGGCCGTGGCTGCTGCGGCGCGGCCAGCATGTGCGTCTGGATCTTGTGCTCACGGCCGTGCCGCAGCGTCTTGCCTGGCGGATGGAAGCGGTCGGCGACATCCTTGGTTTCGTGGTCTGCCTCATCATGATCTATTTCGGATTTCTGATGACGGCCGACGCATTCCGGCTGGGATCGATCACCATCAAGAACCTGATCTTTCCGGAATGGTGGCTGCTGGCGCCGATGCCGGCGATCTTCGTGCTGATCGCGTTCGAATTCATCTTCCGTTTTTACCGCGTGCTGCAGGTGCGCGAGCGCCGTCAGGAGGCGACTTCGGTCGCGTGAGCAATGCCCTGGATCGAAGCCAGCATTCTCCTGTTCGGCGGCCTGGTTCTGCTGATGGCATTCGGCCTGCCGGTCGCCTTCGCATTTCTCGCCATCAATGTCGTCGGGGCCGCTGTCTTTCTCGGCGGCCAGGTCGGCCTGATCCAGTTCTCACGCAACGCCGTACAATCGATCACCAGCTTTGCCCTCACGCCCATTCCCTTTTTCGTGCTGATGGGCGAAGTGCTGTTTCATAGCGGCGTGGCGATGAAGGCGATCGACGCCTTCGCGTTGCTGATCCGGCGGGTGCCGGGCCGCCTGTCGGTGATTGCGATCGTGGCCGGCACGGTCTTTTCCGCGATTTCCGGCTCGACCATCGCCACCACCGCGCTCCTCGGCAGCCTGATGCTGCCGACCATGCTGGCGCGCGGCTACCATCCGAAGATGGCGATGGGGCCGATCATGGGAATTGGCGGGGTCGACATGCTGATTCCGCCCTCCGCGCTGACGGTGCTGCTCGGCAGCCTTGCCGGCATCTCGATCACGGGACTCTTGATCGGCGGCGTGATCCCCGGCCTGATGCTGAGCGCCATGTTCGTCGGCTACATCATCCTGCGTGCTGTCATCGAGCCCGGTCTGGCTCCTGCCGAGACGCTTGAGACAACCCCAGGCCTTGCGGAACGCTGGCTCCCCTTCCTCGTCTATGTGCTGCCGCTTCTCTTCATCTTCGGCCTGGTGGTGGGCGCGATGTCGGCGGGCTGGGCGACCCCCACCGAGGCTGCGGCCCTGGGTGCGGCCGGCACCATCGTCGCGGCCCTCGCCTATGGCCGCCTCACTGTCCGGAATCTGATGAAAGCGCTCACCGGCACTGTCGGCATTTCCGGCGCCATTCTGTTCATCATCATCGGCGCCACCACTTTCGCGCAGGTGCTGAGTTTTTCCGGTGTCGCCAACGGCATCATCGGCATGATCATGGGACAGGGCCTGCCGCCGATGACGGTGCTGATCGGCATGATCCTGATCCTCCTGTTCCTCGGCTGCTTCGTCGATCAGGTCAGCATGATGCTCATCACCCTGCCCTTCTTCATGCCGCTGGTGCAGCAGCTCGGCATCGATCCGATCTGGTTCGGGATCATCTTCCTGATCTGCATGCAGCTCGGCCTGCTGACGCCGCCCTTCGGGCTGCTGCTCTTCACCATGAAAAGCGTGGCGCCCGCCTCCGTCGGCATGAATCAGATCTATTGGGCGGCCCTGCCCTATGTCCTCTTCGGCCTCCTGGTACTGTTTCTCATCCTGCTGTTTCCGCCAATTGCGACCTGGCTGCCGCGCATCCTGGGATGACGATGAAAAAACAGCCGCATCTGGACGATCTCCCGCCCTATCTGATGAACCGCCTGATCGCGCGGATGAACCAGAATCTGAGCGAGACCCTGCGCAAGCACGGCCACACCTTCCAGGACTGGCGCATTCTCGCCGTGCTCGCCGCGCATAACGGCATCAACATCACCGAACTGAGCGAGGCGGCGGTGCTCCCGCAACCGACCGTGAGCCGGCTGGTGGCCGGACTCAAACGCAAGGGATTTCTGGAGCGCCGCAACGCCAAGAAGGATTCTCGCGTGGTCGAAATCTCGATCACGCCGAAAGGCGTCAGGGCGTACCAGAAGATGATGCCGCACGCCGTTGCCGAATATCGCGCCGCGGTGAAAGGCTTCACCGCCAAGGACGACGAAAACCTGAGCGAAATGCTGCGGCGGATGATGAAGAACCGCAATGTGCGGCTGCTGCCCCGCGCTACCTGACGTTGGAACCGGGCTCGCCGTCGGCGTCCAGAAAAGAGGTCTCCATCGGTCCGGCGCCCTTGATGTCGAGCGGGCCGCGCGGCGACAGCTTGAACTTGCCGTCGAGCCTGCGTCACCGCGCGCGAGACATGGATGCGGTCGGGATGTCCGAGCCGTTCATCGATACTCACGATCGGCACCTCCGGCCGTGGCGCCGGAAAATGCGCCGTCATTTTTTGACGCGCGGCCGGGATCAGACCCGGCGGCCGAACAGGATGATGGCCGCGAGCGGGATGATCAGCCCCAACGCCGTCACCACGATGAGCAGGACGCCGAGCTCTCCATATTCACCGCGGCCAATGGTGAAGACCTGATTGAGATATTTGGTCTGCAACTGCCCGGCCACCAGCGCCAGATTCATCAGCGAGGCCATGAGCGCGAACCATGTGGCGCGGCGGCCGGTCGGCGCATAATAGGCAATCAGCGCGAGCAACGGGATCATGCTGAGCTGCTCGAAAGGCGACGCTGTCGCTGCATTGACCAGCGCGATGGAGCGCGCGCCAAGTCCGAGATTGGCTTCGGTCCATTCGGCGAGACCGTAGTAAAGACCGACATTGGGCAGGGCCACCAATGTGCCGAGGACCGCGAGCCAGAACAGCACCCAGGTCACAGGGTATTCGGTGATCTGCTTGCTGAACAGCCACAGCACGAGGATGCCGAGCAAGGCCGCGGTCTGCCGCAGGTTGCCGTAGAAGGCCTCATCGAACTTCAGAACGTCGAGCGTCCACCAGAAATAGCCGTCGCCGACCGATGGCGTCGCGCGGAAGGCGAAGATGATGACGGTGGTGTAGAAGATCGCCATGCGCGTCTTGTGGTCAATATCGCGTGTGACCCAGACCAGCATGCTGCAGATGACGATCATCGACAGGACGAAGATCACCTCCTGTCCATAGGGCACCCCGCCGACGGCAAGTGCGACCACGATCGCGCCGAAGACGAGACCTGCGCCGAGAATGCGCCAGTCGAGCGGACGCCGCTCGCCGGTTTCGCGCACCAGGAACATGGCGCTGAGCGAGACCGCCGGCACGATGAGGCCCACCAGGAACACCGTTTCACGGCTGAGAAATGTCGCAAGCCAGCCGGAGAGGCCGGCAACCGCCAGAATGCCGGCGGAGAGCGCCAGCCGTCCCAGGACCTGCACCATGCCAAGCTCTGTCTTGATGTCCTTCTCCGGGCGCGGCGCGCCCGCATCGTCGACGCGCGGCACGACCTCCGTCGACATGGCGTCGGCCACCACGTCCTGGATCACGGTGCCGATCACAATCAGCACCGCACCCAGAACGAAAAGCTGCTCGAGGCCGAGGAAGTTGAGCCAGCGGCCGGCGGCGCCGGCCAGAACGATCAGGCCGCTTGCCGTGAAGGTCGCGCCGATCAGAATATAGGCTCTGCGCTGGGAGCCCAGGATCGGCACGCTGTCGACGAGCTGCCCGAACACCATCTTGATGGTCCAGGGCAGGGTCAACCACACCCCGATGCCGGCGAGCTGGGCGGGATTCAGGGTGAGGCTCTCCTTCACCCACATGTCGCGGGTGACATCGATCAGGCCGAGCGCCCCATAGGCGAAATAGACCATGACCACCGGCAGATAGCGCAGCCGGAAGGCCTGGATCGGTCGGGCGATGTTGGAGAGGAAATCCAAGTTCAGACCTGTTGCCGGGGATCGCTCGATATCGGCTTTATTAGGCCAGATTCTGTCGGGCGTTGCGACAAGACATCGTAGAGCTTGCGCATACGGTGCCGGTAGGTGTGCCCGGCCACCACGTGCTCATGGGCCTTGTCGACGATGCGCAGCCGCTCGCCGTGGTCCATGAACCGCGCGAGCACGTCCTCGCTGTTGGAAAAATCCTCGTTGAGGGCCAGATAATGCTCGTCCGCGACCAGAATGTCGTTGAACCGCCCCCTGAACATGATCTGGCAGGTCCGCGTGCCGATGGCGTCGAAATGGCGGGAGCTGATGCACTTGCCGTAAACCGGCGGCTTCTGCCGTCCCGGAAAGAACCGGTTATAGATATTCTCATGCGAGGCCTGCTCGTTGAGCGCGGATTCATGCCGCAGCGGCCATGTCCGCAAGGCCTTGCGCAGGAACGCGCGCAAGCTCCAGGGCAGCTTGTGTCCCAGCACCCGCAACGGCGAGTCGTTGGGAATCACGAGGCCCCGCGCCTCGTCGAGGAGATGACGACGTATCTCATTGACGGTCGCATCGTCGCGCTCCAGATACCAGCTGCCGGCTTCGGTCGCGACCGTCCCCTTGCAGCGGTCGAGGAAAGCCGCCCAGCCGGCGCGGTCATAGCGGACATCCGATATGTCGACCACAAGACGGTTGCTCCGCCCCAACCGCTCGAAAAAACCGATGATGCGCGTGCGGTCGTCGTCACCGAGATGGGCGACATAGCGCGCGGTGCGCGAGCCGATGTCGATGCGTCTCTGCTCCTGCGGCGTGCGGCTTTGAAAGATCGATGTGTTGAGCGCATGCGGAATTGCAACGACGCCGAGAGATGCAAGGTCGCCGAACAGAAAACGCCCTGCCTCTTCCAGCAACTGCGTGGCGATCCATTCAGGACGAATTCGTTCGAAAACGCGGCGCTTGTCGGCAATCGGCGAACCCGGAAGATTGAGTTCGTTGCCGACAAAGGATAGCAGCGGAACCTTCCTCTCGGCGAGGAGATCGGCATATCTCTCCAGATAGACGGTGGTGTCGCCGTTCGTCGAATGCAGCAGAACGACCGCATCCACTTCCTTGAGCAGACGCCGAAGGGTCTCCGCCTCATGCGGAAGCACCGGATTGAACGTGACCACCTGGAACTCGGGCGCCGCGTAGAGCGCATCCAGCCAGTCGTCGTAATAGGACAACCGGTCGGTATATTCGGCATGCAGTACAAGCAGACGAATGATGCTGTCCGGCATGGCGTCACACTTCGTCGCCGAGAACTTGTGCGATGCGCAAGGCCGCGCGGCCGTCCCCATAGGCGGCGATCTCGCGGCGCTGTGCGTAATCAGGGCCGCGCCACAGCCTGTTCCATCCGGATTCGACGGTTTCCACCCATTCGGTGGAGTCGCGCAGCGTGACACAGGGCTTGCGATGGAAATAGGCTTCCTTCTGCAGCCCCCCGGAATCCGTGAGCACACGCCGGCAATTCGCCAGCAGAACCATCATGTCCAGAAAGCCGACCGGATCGATGACCCGCAACGCTGACAAATCCATGCCGTAGCGTTGCGCAGCCTGGCGCGTACGGGGATGGAGCGGCAGCACGACCGGAACCTCACGCGCGGCGGCGGCGAGATACGTGATCACATCCGAAAACGCCTCTGCGCTGTCGGTATTCTCCGCACGATGAACCGTCGCGAGATCATAGCGGCCCCGGTCCAGCCCCAGCCACTCGAGGATCTTCGAGCGGCTTCGCGCACGCTCGATCATGGCCAGTGTCGTGTCATACATGACATCGCCGACCGCATGCACGCCGCTGCGGATTCCTTCCGCAGCCAGATTGTCGACAGCCGCCGGTGTCGGACAGAAGAGCCAGCGGCTCACACGGTCGGCCAGCACCCGATTGATCTCTTCCGGCATCTGGCGGAATGAACGCAGCCCCGCTTCCACATGTGCAATAGGAATGAAGAGCTTCGCCGCCGCGATCGCGCCCGCAAGCGTGGAATTCGTATCGCCATAGATCAGAACAGCGGCCGGTCGCTCGGCCAGCATCACCTCTTCCAGCGCGATGATCATGCGGCCGGTCATCTCGCCATGATGACCACCACCGATATTCAGGTGATGATCCGGCCGCGGCATCTCCAGTTCGTCGAGGAACACATCGGACATGCCGGGGTCGAAATGTTGCCCCGTATGCACGACCACTTCACGCAGAGTGTGCTGCGCCCGCAAGGCGCGGCTAACCGGCGCGGCCTTGATGAATTGGGGCCTCGCCCCAATGACGGTGAGCAGTGTCTTCATGGAGAACAGGTCGGTCGCAGCAGCCGCCGGCAGGATCGATCGCGGGTACCGATTGATGCGGACAAGATGTCCGCACGTCCAGTCAAGACTGCGCGACGATCAGGTCACGCGATCATGAAATAAAATTGTTTAATTTCAATAACTTGGATCATAACGCCCACCAAATCACCGTTCCGATTCATCGAGGCTGAGATGGGTGTAGCCGCCCTGCACGCCCCGCTGCCGCCAGTCGGCGACGGTGCGGCGCGCGATCTCATCGAGCGGGGTGAAGTCCACCGGGCCGAAATCCGCGAAGAGGCGCGCGGGATCGAGCAGGATCGAGGGCGCCTCGTCGGGACCGAGCGGCTTCACCTCCGGTTCGGGGTGGCTGTTGAGCTGCATGGCGCGCACCAGCGAATCGTAGAGCTCGCGGATGGTGACGTCCTTGCCGGAGGAGAAATGATAGGTGCCGTGTCCCTCTCCATCCACGGCGCGCACCACGATGCCGGCCAGATCGTCGGCATAACAGAAGTCGCGGCGTGCCGGCGTCACAAAGCAGCGTTTGCCTTCCGACAGCCGCCGGTAGAAGATCGGCAGCGGACCCGAGACGTTGCGCGGGCCAATGACATTGGCGAGCCGGAAGGTGATCCAGTCGACACCGGAAAACTGGACGTAATGTTCCCCGGCTGTCTTCGAGATCGCGTAGCTGGAATTGACCGGATCGATCGGATGATCGAGCCGGATCGGCGACTGCAAAGGTTTGGTGCCGTAGCAGAGCGCCGTCTGGAAATAGATCAGCCGTCCGACCTGGTGATCGCGGCAGGCCTTCGCGACATTGGCCGTGCCGACCACGTTCACGAGCGCATCGGTGCGCCAGTCGTCGGGATCCTTGTAGGACGCGGCGGTGTGGATCACGACGTCCGGCCGGAACTCGGACAACAGCTGGTCGATCAGATCGCCATCGACGATCGTGCCCTCGATCAATCTGACATTGCCGCGCACCTTCAGATTGTCGCGCCGACCGGTGGAAAAATCGTCGATCGCCACAACTTCGTCGCCGCGCGCAGCCAATAGATCGATGACGGTCGAGCCGATCTGGCCGGCGCCGCCGGTAACAAACACTTTCATTCGCCAATCCTCATACGCTGGTTCCTACTTGATGCAATCGATATAGAGGTCGAGCCCGAGAAGCCGTCCGAGACAGGCGTTCTTAGCAGACCGCATCCATAGGCGGCTCCCCAAAAAATCCTCGCCGATATTGCGGGGCGTCACGGTCACCGAGCGGAACATCCGCTGGAGAAACACGCTCGCTTCCCGCGACGAAATGAATGTCGTGCAGGGCGCAGCCGCCCCCTCCTGGTTGGTATCGTATGCCGCGCGGAAACGGGGCTCGGCATTCTCCCAGGCAAAATCCGGCCGAAGCCAGCGCCTGAACGTGCCCCGTGGCGCCAATCGCCATTGCCGGTAGGACAACGCATTGTAGACCATGATCATGACCCGTCCGCCGCGCTTCGCGACGCGGTGCACCTCTCGCATGGCGAGCGGCAGATTTCCAGTGTGATGCAGGCAGCCGATCGAGATCACGCGGTCGAACGTATCGTCCGGATAGGGAATGGCGAGCGCACTGCCCTGCCTGACATCCGCGGACACACCCAGCAGGCCCGCGCGGTGCCGGGCCAGGGCGACCGGGCCATCGGCGAGATCAAGGCCGTGATAATGCGCGCCGGCTTCCATCAGCTTCTGCGCCACAGTGCCATAGCCGAGGCCGATCTCGAGAAGCTCCTCCCCCGCGACCGCATCAAGGGGAATATGAGCGTGCAAATACGAATAGTAGCGCAGATACCAGTCATCGAACTTGCACAGGCTCGCGGCGCCATGATCGGAAATGCCCAGTTGCCTAGCGAGATGCGTCCCGCATAACTCGTTCCAGAATGCAGTATTGGTGTCATCGAGAGCCGACATCATTAAATCCCACCGATCGCCGGGCCCGCCGCGAAGCCCGGGCAACCTCCCCCTGGAGGCTGGCCTAAGTCACCGGTTTCTCCAGACGAATTTCACTCGCGCGATCGTGGAAAGTCTGCTGCCAGATTTCGAGTGACAGAAGCCCCCATATCTTGCGCGAAAACGGCCCCGCATGATCGAAATTGGCAAGCACGGCCTCGGGCTTCATGAAGGACCGCGTCTGCGCTGCGCCAGAGCGGAAGGTATCCTGCACGAATGCGCGCAACTCGCCGTTGAACCATTCTTTCAGCGGGACCGGGAAACCCATCTTGTCCCGCCGTTCGAGGATCGGCCGCGGCAATTCATGCCTGAATGCGGACTTCAAGAGATGCTTGGAGTCGCCGCCCGAGAATTTCACATCCGCCGGCGCGGTCGCCATGAACTCGACCAGCGGATGATCGAGGAACGGAACACGGCTTTCGATACCATGCGCCATGCTCATCCGGTCCTCCACATGCAACAGCGCGGGCAACAGACACTTGAAGTCGAAATGCGTCATCTTATCGAAATAGGCTTCATGCTCAACGTTGTCCCGGCGATTGAAAATGTCGCGGAAGGCTTCGAAGACGCGGATCTTGTCGAGATCGCGCCATTCCACCTCGTCGGCCATGTCGCTTGAGCGGTCGATCAGGCGGAAATAGCGCGCGTCGAGATCCTCGAACAGGCCATCCCGCCAGAATTCCTGGATCAGCGGCTTGTATTCCCGGAGCAGACCGAGATTGGGAATGATCGACTCAATCGTGACGACATAGTTTCCCGACCGGTACGTGCCGTCGATCGCCGCCTTGATGCATTGCTCGAAATAGGCGATCAGATAGCGCGCATAGCCGCCGAACATTTCGTCGCCGCCCTGCCCGCCCAGCACGACCTTCACGTGCCGCGCCGCCAGTTCCGACACGACATATTGCGGAAACGATCCCGGGCCCGCCACCGGAAAGTCGAGATGCCAGATCACCTCCTGGATCTTCTCGACGAAATCGCGCGCGGTGATGTCAATGCTGTGCAGTGTCAACCCGGCTCCCTGCGCCGCGATCTCGGCATAGGAGAATTCGTCATAGCCCGGCAGCCCGGCAAAGCGTCCGTGAAAGCCCAGACGGCTCCGGTGATCGGCCTTCGCGGCCAGAATGGAGATCAGACTTGAATCGATGCCTCCCGATACATAAGCGCCGATCGGCACGTCCGAGCGCAGATGCAGAGAGACGCTGTCGCTGAGTAGCTCGCGCAGCCGTGCTTCGAAATAGGGCTGCCGACGATCGAAATCTATAGTGTAGTGCACGTCCCAATACCGCCGGATGTCGAGGCGGCCGCACGCAAAAATCATGCAATGGCCCGGCAGGAGCTGATTCACGCGGCTGAAAAGCGTCTTTTCGCCGATCGTGTATTGAAATGTCAGGTATTCCGCCAGCGCGTCCGGATCTGTCTCGATCGCGGGCAGAATAGGCAGCAATGCCTTCGCTTCCGACGCGAAATAAAGAATGCCATCGACTACCGCGTAATAGAACGGCTTGATGCCGAAGCGGTCGCGCGCCGCAAAGAGACGCTTCTGCCGTTCGTCCCAGATCGCGAAGGCGAACATGCCGCGGAAATGCGAAACGCAATCCGGCCCCCAGCGATCATAGGCGGCGAGGATCACCTCGGTGTCGGACGCCGTCCGAAAGGTCCAGTGCGAGGACAAGCGCTCGCGCAACTCCGGAAAGTTAAAAATTTCCCCGTTGTAGGTGATGACGGTCCCGCTTTCGGCACGCATCGGCTGGGCGGCGCGCGGAGAGAGATCGATGATCGCCAGCCTGCGATGAAGAAGCCCGACCTCGGCGGAGGACGCAACCCACCTGCCGTCTCCGTCAGGACCGCGATGCCGCATCATGTCATCCATGGCCGACAGCACGGCCTGCGCGTCAGGCCGCCTGTCCGAACCGACAAATCCCCCAATGCCACACACGATCAGGAATCGCCCAAAAATGAACTGATGCGCCGGTTCAGCCAGGGACGGCCCCGCCGATAAAGATGCATGAGAACGGAAAACGGCCAGCGCAGCTTGGTCCGAACGAAATGTCGCCCATTGCGCAGAGACCTGAGCACCGAAATGGTCCTCGCCTTGGCCCACTGCCGCTTCTCGTCGGGCAGCCAGCGCAGGAGCCGGCCAAAAACGAAACGATACATCGCATAAGCGGCATCTCTTCGCATGCGTTTTCTGCGCACTGCCAGTGCTGGAGCCGCCGCTCTTCTGAACTCCCGCGTCGGATAAGCAGGCATCGTCGCTCTCATCTCGGCCTGCATGCACCGCGCGATACAATCGTCGACCTGGGCCACCGCCGTCTGGAAAGAATAGCGCGGGTTGAGCGCAATCTCATGATAGGCCTGCGCCACAATTTCGGTCGCCCGCTTTGTGTCCCGTAGCGTAGCGACCACCGCTTCGAAATTGGAGTGGTCCTTCTTCAGCGGCACGTAGTGGCGCCACGGCTCCAGAATACCCGAATATTCCCCCTCGTACATGATCATCAAGGTGCCCAGCGCGGCCGCCTCGAAGCTCCGCGGCGAAATCTGCGCAAGACGGATCTTGTCCTCGGCATCCGCAAAATAGAGATCGTGCAACGTCTCGAAACCGACGGAGGGATCGCGCGCGACGTGGGCCTCCACATTGCGCTGGATATCGCCGGTGAAGTCGAACACCGACGCACCGCTTTCCACGCCCAGCATCGCCTTGCAATTTCTGACAAACCGAATCCAGCTGTTGCCATAGAGACGATCCTCTTCGCGCGCGGAGATATCGAGCTTGAGGCCGCAACGGGCTCCATCCTCCTGGAATCGGCGTCCGATATGCATCTTCTCCTGTGCCAGGCGCCCGAGCCAGGCGGGCAGATCGCGGCTTCTGTAACCGACATCGATGGAGCGCTCGGCGAGCGGACGCAGCGGCAGCTTCAGCAGGCGCGCCGGGACGTAGCCGGTCAACACGTTCACCTTGGTCACGCCCGGCAATCGCTGTTCCGGATAGACCTTCCCGATCTCCTCGTCCGGCACGCAAGTGAAAAGCAGGTCGACGCCGATCTCGTTCATCGCCGCGATCGTCTTGTCCACGAACCGGTATTCGTCCTGGATGAACATGGCTTTCAGCGCCCGGGCCTCCGCGAGACGCTGACGCGCCGCCGGCGACACGTAATAATCGGCGCAGAGAACGAGGGTGTAATGGACGATGATGACGTCGAACCTGTTCAGATCGACAGATTCGGGGATGTCTCCCAGCATCTCCAGACGGCGAATCCGGTGCCGTGAGAAGCGCTCCAGTGCATCGATGTGGTCAAAGACCGTGGCGGCGATACCGCTCATCCGGTCGCACAACAGCAAGACTTCGAGCGCCGGATCAGCCGACATGATACCGATCCAGAATTTCATCAACCGGTCCGATCGCCACGAGCGATCCGGATTTCATCAATGCGGCCTTGTTGCAGATCGATTTGACGATCTCATCGGAGTGGCTCGCCAGAACCAGAATCCGGCTGCGGCTAATGAAATCGTTCATGCGTCTGGCTGCCCGCTCGGCGAATCTGGCGTCCCCCGTTCCGATCGTCTCGTCCATCAGCAGAATTCCGGGCTCCAGCGACGTCGCAAGGGCGAAACTCAGGCGCGTCACCATGCCCGACGAATAGGTGCGAACCGGCAGCGCGAGATACTCGCCGAGCTCGCTGAACTCCTCAATCTCCGGAATCTTGCGGTCGATCTCTTCGCGCGTCAATCCGAACAGAAGACCGGCCGTGACGATGTTCTCGTAGCCGGTGTCCTCGACATCCAAACCCGGCATTGCGTCGAACATCGGCGTGATACGACCGCGCGCAAGGACCTTGCCTGCAGTGGGTTCATAGATGCCGGCAATAACCTTCAGCAAGGTGGACTTGCCAGCGCCATTGTGTCCGACCAGACCGAGCCGGTCGCCCTCCTGCAACGTGAGCGAAATCCCGGTGAGCGCCTTGATGACCACGTGATCGTGATGCTTTCCTTCACGCGCGATCAGCCCGCCGGTCGCGCGCTCGAAAAGCGATTTGCGCAGGCTCCGCCGGGCGCTGTAGATCGGAAAATCGACATGGACGTTTTCGAGGATAACACCAGTCATGCGCATCAGCTCCAATAAGCGATGCGCTTACGGAATTTGCTGAACATCCAATAAGTGACAGCCCAGCCCGTGGCGGTGATGCCGATGACCACCAGATAATTGCCGATGCTCGGCACCACGCCGACCATCGGCGCGCGCACGATCTGAATGAGATGGAAAAGCGGGTTCAGGCTGACGAAAGCCGTCCGATACATTCCCTCGAGAAGTTCCGGCGGCCAGAATATCGGCGTGATGAAGATTGCGATCTGGATGAGGTTGCCGACCAGCTGCTGCAGATCGCGGTAACGCAGACAGGCCATGCCCAGAAGCAATGCCACCCAGACCCCGTTGAGCAACACCAGGAACAATCCGGGCAGCATCAGGAGAATGACGGGTTGCATCAGGTGCGGCGCAAGGATCAGAACCGCGACCGCATAGACCAGGAGATTGTGCAGGAAGGCGATGAAATTCCGCCACACCAGCGAATAGGCCAGGATCGAATAATCGAACCTCACCTGACGAAAGAGATTCTGGCTGATGACGAACAACAGGCATGACTCGGAGACGATCGTGGAGATCAGAATCCAGACAATCAGGCCCGCAGTGAGAAACGGCACATAAGTCGCAACATTCTGCTTCCACAGACCGACCCCGATGCCCCCAAGGGCGACAACGAGAATGCCGAGATTGATGGAGTTCCAGAACGGTCCGATGATCGTGCGCCGATAACGGCGCCGGATTTCCAGCCAGCCGAGACGGCTGCTGATGTGCCACTTGGCGAGACCGCGGACCAGATCCTGTCCGGCCGTGGTCACAAGCGGCTCAAGCCCCCTATCCTCCTGCGACGATCGAGCCATTGACGGGGAATGACATCACTCAGCCAGAAACAATGCGTCCGGCGACATTCGCGGACAATGCGGGAATGGTGCGACCATCTCCCTGTTGCATCTCGCACAATTCGCTCGCCAAGGCAACAAAAGGCACCTTGCAAGATCTGGCGAAGCCCGGCACCGGAAATGCTGCGGCTGCAAGGAAGCGGTGAAAGCCGCCGGGCGCTATCCCGCAACGTTCCGCAGGTACCAGTCATAGGCCCGCCGCAACCCCTCTTCCAGCCCCGTCGTGGCGCGCCAGCCCATGCTGTGGAGACGATCGGAATTCAGGAGCTTGCGCGGCGCGCCGTCCGGCTTCGAGGCGTCATAGACAAAGGTGCCGGCATAGCCGACAACTTCCGCGATGGTCCGCGCGAGATCCGCGATCGACACCTCCTGTCCGCTGCCGACATTGATATGCGGCGCGGCGGAATAATTCTTCATCAGGAAAACCAGCGCGTCGGCGAGATCGTCGACGAACAGGAATTCGCGCAACGGCTTTCCGCTGCCCCAGATCTCGATATGCGGCGCGCCTTCCATCTTCGCCTTGTGCATGCGCAGGATGAGCGCGCCGATGACGTGGCTGTTGAGCGGATGATAATTGTCGCCCGGCCCATAAAGATTGGTCGGCATCGCGGAGATGAAATCGCAGCCGTGCTGGCGGCGATAGGCCTCGCATAACCGGATGCCGGCGATCTTCGCGACTGCATACGACTCGTTGGTCGGCTCCAGCGGGCCGGTCAGCAACGTCTCTTCCGCCATCGGCTGCGGCGCCAGCTTCGGGTAGATGCAGGACGATCCGAGAAACAGGAGCTTCTCCACGCCGACGCGCCAAGCCGCGTGGATGACGTTCGCCTCGATCAGCATGTTGTCGTAGAGAAAATCCGCCGGCTGCGTAGCGTTGGCGTGGATGCCTCCGACGGTGCCGGCAGCGAGAAACACCGCTTGCGGTTTCGTCTTGTCCACCCAGCTGTCGACATCGGATTGGCGGCGAAGATCGAGCGCGTCTCTCGGCGCGACCACGACCTGACAATTCTCGCCGCTCAGCCGCCGCACAATCGCACTGCCGACCATGCCCGCATGGCCGGCGACCCAGACGCGCTTGCCGGCAAGCGTGTAAGGCAGCTGTCCGGACGCCGTCACCGCGATCCGTTCCCATTCTGGAACCGGCGCATGTCGCTGTCGACCATCTCGCGCACCAGATCGGGGAAGCGCGTCTTGTGCGTCCAGCCGAGCTTCTTGCGCGCCTTGGTGGCGTCGCCCTGCAGCACCGGCACTTCGGTCGGGCGGAAATAGCGCGGATCGATCTCGATCAGCACCTCGCCGGTCTTGGCATCGAGGCCCTGCTCATCGGTGCCCGAGCCGCGCCATTCGATACGGCGTCCGACATAGTCGAAGGCCAGCTCGACGAATTCGCGTACGCTGTGGCTTTCGCCGGTCGCCAGCACGTAATCGTCGGGCTGCGGCTGCTGCAGCATCAGCCACATGCCCTCGACATAATCGCGCGCATGGCCCCAGTCGCGCCGCGCGTCGAGATTGCCGAGATAGAGCTTTTCCTGCAGGCCGGCTTCGATGGCCGTCGCCGCGCGCGTGATCTTGCGGGTGACGAAGGTCTCGCCGCGCGTCGGTCCCTCGTGGTTGAACAGAATACCGTTCGAGGCGTGGAAGCCATAGGCCTCGCGGTAATTCACCGCGATCCAGTAGGCGTAGAGCTTTGCCACCGCATAGGGGCTGCGCGGCTGAAACGGCGTCATCTCGTTCTGCGGGCAGATGGACACGTCGCCGAACAATTCGGACGTCGAGGCCTGATAGAAGCGGACGCTCTTGTCCATGCCGAGAATACGGATCGCTTCCAGCAGGCGCAGCGTGCCGAGCGCGTCGGCATTTGCCGTGTATTCCGGCGTTTCGAAACTCACCTGCACATGGCTTTGCGCTGCGAGATTGTAGATTTCGGTCGGCTGCGTCTCCTGCACCAGACGGATCAGGTTGGTGGCGTCGGTCATGTCGCCATAGTGGAGACGGAACTGCGTGCCGCCCTCGTGCGGATCGGTGTAGAGATGCTCCACCCGCTCGGTGTTGAACGACGAGGACCGCCGCTTGACGCCGTGCACCATGTAGCCCTTGTTCACCAGAAATTCGGCGAGATAGGCGCCGTCCTGGCCGGTGATGCCGGTGATGAGGGCGACCTTGCTCATGGCCGGCAATCCGTCATGACACAACCACGGCATCCGGCAGCGGCACGACGAATTTGCCGCCATGCGCGATATAACACTGATGCCGGCGCATGATCGGTTCGGCATAGCGCCAGGCGAGGATCACGACGAGCGCCGGGTCGTGCTCGGGCAAGCCCTCCCCCTTGTAGACCGGCAATGCGTAGCCCGGGCCTTCCAGGTGGTCCTTGAACGGCATGTCGTCGAACATGAAATCGAGCCGCTCCTGCAACTCGAATTGATGAATCAGCGCCGCGCAGCCGACCGAGGTGCCATAGGCGCCAACCTTGCGCCCGCCCGCCCGCGCTTTGTCGATCATCTCGTGCAGCTGCGCCTTGATGCGCGCCACTTTCTCGCTGAAGCGCCGGTGATACCCGAGATCGTAGAGGCCGGTCTTCTGCTCCAGCGCGATCAGCTCGGAAACGCGCGGCGACACCGGGCGCTTGCCGTTTGCACCTTGCACCCAGAAGCGAATCGAACCGCCCTTGGTCGGGATGCGCTCGGCGTCGAATACGGTGAGCCCGTAGCCGGCAAAGGCCTTCACCACCGGCTGCACCGAGAAAGTCGAGATATGCTCATGATAGATGACATCGAGCAGCGTCTTCTCGAACACGTCGAGCGCGTATTGGGTTTCGAAGACGAAGGCGCCGTCATCCGCCAGCAATTCCTTCACGCCGTTGAGGATCGAAGCGAGATCGTCGATATTCGCCATCGCGTTGTTGGCAATGACGGCGCGCGCCGGGCCAAGCGTCTTGCGCAGATCGGCGGCCAGCGCGGGACCGAAGAAATCCGCGCGCGTCGGGATTCCCTTCGCCGTGGCCTCCGCCGCGATCTTCTCCGCCGGATCGACGCCCTGCACGCGCATGCCGGCAGCGCGGAAATGGCCGAGCAGCGTACCGTCGTTGCTGCCGAATTCCACGACCAGATCGCCGGGTGCGAGATCGAGGCGCGCGACTACCGCCCGGCTCAGTCCCCGGAAATGCTCGGCAAGGCCGAGCGACACCGCCGTGCGATAGAGATAATTGCGGTAGATCAACGCCGGATCGACGACATGCACGAGCTGGATCAGCCCGCAATCCTGGCAAAGATAATTGTCGAGCGGCGCGACCACGCGCGTGAGCCTGCGCCCCGCCTCGTCCTGCTCGGTGCCGACATTCGGCGACACGATGGGAACATCCGCCAGCGGAATGCTGCGGACGATACGCTCGGATCCACAGAGCCGGCACGTCCGCCGTGTGGTCAACAAGTCGCTCATCTGGCAACGGCGACCTTTCGCCAAATCGATTCGGTCAGGATCATGTCTGCAAGCCCCTCCGCGCCATCTGTAAGGGGTTTTGCCGCCCCTGTCAGCGCGTCCACGAATCCTTCGGCCTGGCGGGCGAAGGACCAGCCAGTGCCGGCCGGCTGCGGCGCGCCGGAAAGCCCGCGGCCGGCATCGTCGAGACGCACCTCGGTGACACGGTCGACGGCCATCGGAGACGGGATGGTCAGCGTGATGCGCCCACGCTCGAACACGAATTCCGCGCCTTCCAGCCAGACCCCGGCCGCCGCCTTGACCACCTCCAGGCTGACAAGACACGCTCCCGCTTGCAGGGTGGCGGCAAGGGTGTCCTCACTCCAATGCGCATCCCGCACATCGACTTCCCGCGGGAAGAAATAGCGCAGGAGGTTCACGTCGTGGCTTCCGGCATTGAGAAACCAGGCATAGGCGTCGCGATAGCGCTCCGGCAGCCATTCTGGATAGAGCGGCCAGACCGGAAAGCGCAG
>Ga0073934_10003333_pt1 | contig 29956 bp, 17 predicted proteins | sample LarsenN4metaG_FD_76834 | JGI IMG/M metagenome (GOLD analysis project Ga0073934, IMG submission 76834) | Hot spring sediment bacterial and archeal communities from British Columbia, Canada, to study Microbial Dark Matter (Phase II) - Larsen... ... | reverse complement strand
TGCTCGGCACGCAGGAGATCAGCATCCGGCTGTGGGACGAGGCGAAGAACGTCACCCACCCCGTCTATGTGGTCGAGCACGGCGTGCGGCTGCACCTGGAACCGCAGGTGCCGCGGCCCGGTGGCGTCACCGACCGCATCCTGCGCAACCGGGAGGTGATCGTGCTGCACACGCGCACCGAGCAGGACGCGGCCGGGCTGCAGCCCTATCCCGGCACCGATGCGAGCCGCTCGTACCTCGGCGTGCCGATCGTCGGCACGCGCGGCGTGCTCGGCCGCCTCCAGATCGAGGACTACGGGCGCGACCACGCTTACGGCGAGTCGCACGTTCGGCTGCTCAGCACGGTCGGCGCCGCGATGGGCGTGGCGCTGGAGAACGCGAAAAGCTTCGAGGCCGAGCGACAGCGTGCCGCGGAGCTGGCCGTGATCAGCAGCGTGCAGCGGGCGCTCGCCGGGCAGCTCAGCCTGCAAGGCGTGTGCGACGCGGTCGGCGAGCAGCTCTACGAGGTCTTCCGGCATCTCGGCGGCGTCTCGATCCGCCGCTACGACCCGGCCACGAACCTGGTGCACTGGCCGTACTTCCGCCACATCCAGGGTCGCATCGAGGTGCCGCCGGCGCCGCCGCTGGGTTTCGGCGCCGAGGTGCTGCGCACCGGCCGCACGCTGCTCGTCAACGAGAACATGGCCGAAGCGATGGTGCGGCTCGGCACCCACTCGGTCGTGGCGAGCAAGCCCGAGGGCTCGAAGGCGCAGGTCGAGGTGCCGCTGCGGATCGGCGGGGCGGTGATCGGCATGATCGGCCTGCACAGCGAGCGCGAGCACGCGTTCGACGACGCCACGGTGCGGATGCTGGAGACGATCGCCGCGGGCATGAGCGTGGCGCTGGAGAACGCGCGCCTGTTCGACGAGGCTCAGCAGGCGCGCCAGGCTGCCGAGGCCGCGCGCGGCCAGGCCGAGGCGGCACGCGGCCAGGCCGAGGCGGCCAACGAGGCGAAGAGCGCCTTTCTGGCGACGATGAGCCACGAGATCCGCACGCCGATGAACGCGGTCATCGGCATGAGCGGCCTGCTGCTGGACACGGCACTCACGCCCGAGCAGCGCGAGCACGCGCAGACGATCCGCGACTCGGGCGAGTCGCTGCTGACGATCATCAACGACATCCTCGACTTCTCGAAGATCGAGGCCGGGCGCATGGACCTGGAACGCATGCCGTTCGACGTGCGCGGCTGCGTCGAGTCGGCGCTGGAGCTCATGCGGCATCGCGCGGCGGAGAGGCAGGTCGTGCTGACGTTGCAGTGGGGCGAAGGCGTGCCGGCCGGCGTGCTCGGCGACGTCACGCGGCTCAGGCAGATCCTGCTCAACCTGCTCTCCAACGCGATCAAGTTCACCGAGCGCGGCGAGGTGGCGGTGAGCGTCGAGTGCATCGCCTCGGCACGCCTGCGCATCGCCGTGCGCGACAGCGGCATCGGCCTCTCGCCGCAGGCGCTGGCCAGGCTCTTCCAGCGCTTCTCGCAGGCCGACAGCAGCACCACGCGCAAGTACGGCGGCACGGGGCTGGGCCTGGCCATCAGTCGGCGGCTGGCGGAGATGATGGGCGGCACGCTCGCGGCCACGAGCGCCGGCGAGGGACTGGGCGCGACCTTCGTGCTGGAGATCGATGCGCCGGCGGCCGCAGCGGCGCCTCCGCGCGCATCTCGCGCGCCCGCGCGACCGGACGCGACCTTCGCCGAGCGTCACCCGCTGCGCATCCTGCTGGCCGAGGACAACCTCGTGAACCAGAAGCTCGCGTTGCGGCTGCTGTCGCAGATGGGCTACCGCGCCGACGTCGCGGCCAACGGGCGGGAGGCGCTCGAGGCCGTGCGGCGCCGGCCGTACGACCTGGTGCTGATGGACGTGCAGATGCCCGAGATGGACGGCTTGCAGGCCACGCGCGAGATCGTCGGACACTCGCCGGACGGCAGGCGCCCGCGCATCGTGGCGATGACGGCCAACGCGATGCAGGGCGACCGCGAGGCCTGCCTGGCCGCGGGGATGGACGACTACCTGACCAAGCCGATCCGGCTCGAGGAGCTGGCGCAGGCGCTGCGGGCCGCACCGCGCGCCGGCGAGGCGGCCCGAGTGCGGGACGGAGGGGCCTCGCCATGAACGGTCTGCGTCGGGTCCTGGCGGGGTGGCTCGCGGCGGCTGCGGCCCTGGCGGCGGGCAGCGCGGCCGCAGGTGCCGGCGACGGCGACGTGCAAGGGCGCAAGGTCCTGCGCTACGCCTTCCCGGCCGCGGAGACGACGTTCGATCCGGTCCAGGTGACCGATCTGTACTCCAGGAGGGTGATCGCGAACATCTTCGAGGCACCGCTCGAGTACACCTTCCTTGCCGCGCCGGTGGGCATGCGCCCCAACACCGCAGCCGGCATGCCCGAGGTCAGCGCCGACTTCACGACCTTCACCTTCCGCCTGCGCCCGGGCATCTACTTCACCGACGACCCCGCCTTCAAGGGCCGGAAGCGCGAGCTCGTCGCCGAGGACTACGTCTACTCGATCAAGCGCTTCTACGACCCGCGCTGGAAGAGCGGCGGGCTGTACGTGTTCGAGAACGAGAAGATCCTCGGGCTCTCGGAACTGCGCGGCAAGGCCCTGGCCGAGAAGAAGCCGTTCGACTACGACACGCCGGTCGAAGGATTGCGCGCGCTGGACCGCTACACGTTCCAGATCAGGCTCGCGGAACCGTCGCCGCGGTTCCTGCAGAACTATGTCTTCGGCTCCTTCGTCGGCGCGATGGCGCGCGAGGTGGTGGAGGCCTACGGCGACAAGGTCGGCGAGCACCCGGTGGGCACGGGTCCGTTCATGCTCAAGGAGTGGAAGCGCAGCGCGCTCATCGTGCTCGTGCGCAACCCGGACTACCGCGACGTGCGCTACGACGAGAGCCCCCCGGCCGGCAGCGAGCCGCTGGCGCGCATCGCCGAACAACTCAAGGGCCGCAGGCTGCCGATGATCGACGAGGTCCGCATCTCGATCATCGAGGAGTCGCAACCTCGCTGGCTCGCGTTCCTCAACGGCGAGCAGGATCTCATCGAGGCCGTCCCCGCGGACTTCGCGCACGTCGCCTTCCCCAACAACCGCCTGGCGCCCCACCTGGCCCGGCGCGGCATCACGATGGTGCGCTATCCGCGGCCCGACACCACGATCAGCTACTTCCAGATGGACGATCCGGTCGTCGGCGGCTACGAGCCGCACAAGGTGGCGCTGCGCCGCGCCATCTCGCTGGCAGTGGACGTGGACCGGCAGATCCGTCTCGTGCGGCGCGGCCAGGCGATCCCCGCCCAGGGGCCGATCCCGCCGGGCACCTTCGGCCACGACCCGAAGCTGAAGACCTCGCTGAGCGAGTTCAACCGGGCGCGCGCCAAGGCGCTGCTCGAGCTGCATGGCTACGTCGATCGCGACGGCGACGGCTGGCGCGAGCAGCCCGACGGTTCGCCGCTGGTCCTTCGCTACGCGACGACGGCCGACCAGACGAGCCGGCAGTTCAGCGAGCTGTGGCAGAAGAACATGAGCGCGATCGGGCTCAGGATCGAGTTCGACCATGCCCAGTGGCCCGAGCACTGGAAAGCCAGCCGCGCCGGCAAGCTGATGATGTTCGGCTTCGCGTGGAGCGGCGGCGCGCCGGACGGCGACACGTTCCTCTCGCTGGCCTACGGACCGAACAAGGGCGGCGCCAACCACGCGCGCTTCGACCTGCCGGCGTACAACGCGCTGTACGAGAAGCAGCGCCGCCTGCCCGACGGGCCTGAGCGGTTCGCGGTGATGCAGGAAGCCACCCGCCTGCTGGTGGCGTACATGCCGCTGCGGTTCGAGGTGCACCGCATCGCGACCGACCTCGCGCACCCGTGGGTCGTGGGCCACAACCAGCACACGTTCAACGGCCCGTTCTGGAAGTACGTCGATATCGACCTGGCCGAGCAGCGGCGCCGCGCCGGCGGCGCGGCGGCGGGTTTCTAGGGGCGGGCGCTCCATGCGACGCGCCACCGTGAGCCGAGGGTTGGATTGAGCGAAGACATCGCACGCCAAGCCGAGGCGCTGGCACGTCGAGGTCGCCACGGGCAGGCGCTGACGCTGCTGGCGGCTGCGCTGGAGGCGGTGCCCCCCGCGTCCGGAAGAGCCGGCGCCAGGGCGCGCATGCCGCTGCTGGCCCGGCGCATCGAGAGCCACCTCGCGCTGGCCGACGCGCCCGCGGCGCAGGCCGACGTGGCCGAGATGGAATCGCTGGCCGCGGCCTTTCCTTCGGCAGCGCTCCAGGCGCAGGCGCTATGCGCCGCAGCGATGGTGCAGGTGCGTCGAGGCTATTGGCGCGAAGGCCTGAAGATGGCGCAGGAAGCCGAGGCACACGCCCGCCGCGCGCACCGCCGGCTGCTTCAGGCCAGGGCGCTCGAACTGCAGTCGCGCGCCGAGAACCTGCTCGGACCCTTCCGGGCGGCGGCGGGACACGCCCAGGCGGCGGCGGCCCTCTTCGAGGCCGCTGGCGACGTGGTGGAACACGGCCGCGCCTTGCGCCGGCAGGCGTACGCCCTCCTGGCCATCGAGAACAACGCCACCCATCGAGCCCTGGCCGAGCGGGCCCTGCGCCTGGCGCGCGCGAACGGCGACCCCTACGGCGCCTCGGCTGCGCTCGACACGCTCGGCTCGTACACGCCCGATCTCGCGGCGCGCCTGGCGTGCTTCAAGGCGGCGCTCGCTGCCGACGTGGAGGCGGGCGACCTGCCCGGCCAGGCGGATGCGCACCACGGTCTGGGCTTTGCCTATGCCAGGCTGGGTCTGTGGCGGCAGGCCAGGCGCCACTTCCAGGCGGCGGTGGCGCAGCGGCGTGGCTTCACGCGGCCCGTGGGCCTCGTGCCCGGCCTGCAGCCGCTGGCCTACATCGAGATGCGGTGCGGCCATGCCGAAGGCAGCCAGGCGGCTTTGGAGGAGGCCGCGCGCGTGGTCGCCGCCGACCCCGAGCCGTACTGGGCGACACGGCTGGCCTGGACCCAGGCCCGCGCACCGATGTGGCGGGGTCTGCCGGGCGATGCGGCAGCCCTGGAGTCGCTGGCGAAGCGGCCCGACATGGCCGACCTGGCATCGAGGGTCTACACCGACCTGGCCGAGACCCATCTGCTCGCAGGCCGGGCGGACGCAGCCGTCGACGCGTCGGGCCACGGCACGCGGCTGCTGGAAGAGCGCAGCGGCATCCAGACCGCGGCGCACGTCGGCTGGACACACCACCGCGCGCTCGCCGCCGTAGGCCGCCGCCACGAAGCCGTGGAAGCGATGGAGCAGGCCTACCGCTGGCTCGTGCAAGGCATCTCTTCGATGGCCGACGAAGGCCTGCGTCGCACCTACCTGCATGCGCCGGACTCTCACGCCGCGCTGCTACGCGCGTGGGTGGACCACGGGCGCCGCCGGCGCCTGGCGAAGGCGCGCTACACCGAGCACCTGGCCGGCCCGGCCCATCTCGCCGAGCCGATGGCGCGCCTCGTGGACACGGGGCTGCGCATGAATGCGCTCGGCAGCGAGGCAGCGCTGCACGAGTTCCTCATCGAGGAGGTGAGCGAGCTGCTCGGCGCACGCCGCGTGCTGCTGGTGACGGCCGAGGGCCAGGACGCTCGTGCGCGCCGCCTGGTGGGCGCGCTGATGCCGGCCGACGAGCGCGGCACGGTAGGTGACGGCACGGCCGACCTCCCCGGCGGTGCGGAGGCCCTGATGCGCGCCATCACGCACCTGCTGGACGACGCCGTCGAAGCCGGCACCACCCGCCTGCACCACGGCCCGGAAGGCGCCGAGCCGCTCGACCAGCGCAGCTGCCTCATCACACCGCTCGTCGCCCAGGGCGAGGTGCTGGGCCTGCTCTACGCCGACCTCGAAGGTCTCTTCGGCCGCTTCCACGACACCGACACGCACCTGCTCGCCACGCTGGCGGCGCAGGCCGCGGTGGCGCTGGCCAACCTGCGCACGCAGGCGGGGCTGGAGCGGCAGGTGGCCGAGCGCACCGCGGCGCTGCAGGCGGCCAAGGGCCAGGCCGAGCAGCGCGCCGGCGAGCTGGAGATCGTCAACCGCGTGCAGCAGGGCATCGCCGCCTCGCTCGACTTCCAAGGCATCGTCGAGAGCGTCGGTGAACAGCTGCGCGCGCAGTTCCCGCACCAGGAGATCTCGATCTGGCTCGTCGACCACGAGGCGGGGTTGATCCAGGCCGTCTACGGCTACTACGACGGCCAACACTCCGAGCCGGCGACCTGGGCGCTGCCCGAGCGCGGCTTCACGCCGCTCGTGCTGGCCCGCGGCGAGACCATCGTCGTCAACGAGAACGCGCGGGATGCCGAGCGGGCCGTCGGCTCCACGTCGACACGACCGTTGTCGCGCCTGCCGATGTCGCACCTGTACGTGCCGATGAAGGTGGGCGAGCAGGTGCGCGGCATCCTGTACCTCACGGACCTCGAGCGCGAGCACGCCTTCGCGCCGGCGCAGGTGCGCCTGGTCGAGACGCTCGCGGCCAGCATGGGCGTGGCGCTGGAGAACGCCCGCCTCTTCGCCCAGACGCAGCGGCTGCTGAAGGAGACCGAGAAGCGCAACGCCGAGCTGGCGGTGATCAACAGCATCCAGGATGGGCTGGCGGCGCGACTCGAGCTGCAGGCGGTGATCGAGCTCGTCGGGGAGAAGCTGCGCGAGGTGTTCGCGGCCGCCACGTCGATGGTCTTCCTCTACGACGCCGCCGCCGGCACGATGCACTACCCCTACGTGATGACGCCCCAGGGCCGGGTGCACGAGCCGCCCGGGCCGCCGACGGGCATCAGCGCCAAGGTGCTGCAGAGCGGCCGGACGCTGGTCGGGCAGACGGAGGCCGAACTGCGCGCGCTGAGCGGCGACTTCCAGAACAACCGGCTCGGCTCGGAAGAACAGAAGCGCCAGCAGCAGGCCGACGAGGCCGCCGGCGTCGAGGCATCGGCCGTCTACGCGCCGCTGCTGCACGGCGAAACGGTGATCGGCGTCGTCGTCATCGGCCATGAGCGCGCGCACGCCTTCGCGGCCGAGGACGTCGCGCTCATCACCACCGTCGCGTCGAGCCTGAGCCTGGCGATCCGCAACGCGCAGAGCTTCGAGGCCGAGCGCCAGCGTGCCGCCGAGCTGGCGCTCATCAACGGCGTGCAGCAGGGCATCGCGGGCTCGCTGGACTTCGACGCCATCGTCGAGCTCGTCGGCGCCCGGCTGGCCGAGCTCGTCGGCCACGGCGACATCGGCATCCGCTGGTTCGACCACGGGAGCCGTACGATCCATCACCTCTACGAGGTCGAACGCGGCCGGCGCCTGACGATTCCGCCGCTGCAGATGACCGAAGGCGGCACCGCCGAACGCCTGATCGCTGGCCGCGCTCCGCTCGTCTACCCCACGCGCGCCGCGATGCAGGCGGCCGGCATGGCCGCGATGGCCGGCACCGAGATGGGCTTGAGCTGGGCCGGCGTGCCGATCGTCGGCCGCGAAAGGGTGCTCGGCTACGTGGCGCTGGAGAGCCACGAGCGCGAGCATGCCTTCGATGACGCCACCGTGCAGCTGATCGCCACCGTGGCCACCGGCATGGGCACGGCGCTCGAGAACGCGCGCCTGTTCGACGAGACCCAGCGCCGTGCGCGCGAGGCGGCGGCGCTGTCGGACGTCGGCCGCGAGTTGTCGTCGTCGCTCGAACTGCCCACCGTGCTCGACGCCATCGCGCGCCATGCCAGGGAGCTGCTCGCGGCCAGCGAAAGCGCGATCTTCCTGCCCGAGCCCGGCGGAGAGCGCCATCGCGCGATCGTCGCGCTCGGCGAACTGGCCGGGCCGATCAAGGCCGCCACCATCGAGGCGGGCCGCGGCATCATCGGCGCGCTGCTGCAAAGCGGGCGGCCCGAGCTCGTCAACGATGCGCTGGCCGACCCGCGCCGCATCCAGATCCCGGGCACCGAACCGCGCGAGGGGGAGCGGCTGATGGTCGTGCCGCTGCTCGGCGCGAGCGATGCCGTCCAGGGTGCGATGGCGGTGTGGCGCCGCGGCGGCGACCCCTTCGCCGCGCGCGAGCTGGAGTTCCTGGTCGGGCTGTCGCGGCAAGCGTCCGTGGCCCTGGCCAATGCCCGGCTGTTCGACGAGGCGCAGCGCGCGCGTGAGCAGGCCGAAGCCGCGCGCCAACAGGCCGAGGCCGCCAACGAGGCCAAGAGCGCCTTCCTCGCCACGATGAGCCACGAGATCCGCACGCCGATGAACGCCGTCATCGGCATGAGCGGGCTGCTGCTGGACACGCCGCTCAACGACGAGCAGCGCGAGTTCGCCGCCACGATCCGCGACTCGGGCGACGCGCTGCTCACCATCATCAACGACATCCTCGACTTCTCGAAGATCGAGGCCGGTCGCATGGACATCGAGCGGCAGCCCTTCGACCTGCGCGACTGCGTCGAGGGGGCGCTCGACCTCGTGGCGGCGCGCGCAGCGGAGAAGAAGCTCGACCTGGCATACCTGTTCGAAGGCGACGTGCCGTCTGTGGTGCACGGCGACGTGACGCGCCTGCGCCAGGTGCTGCTGAACCTGCTGTCCAACGCGGTGAAGTTCACCGAGGCCGGCGAGGTGGTGCTGACCGTCGCGGCCGCCGGCACCGACACACTGCGCTTCACCGTGCGGGACACCGGCATCGGCCTGAGCGAAGCGAACCTGGCCAAGCTGTTCCAGAGCTTCAGCCAGGCCGACAGCTCGACCACGCGCAAGTACGGTGGCACCGGGCTCGGCCTGGCCATCAGCCGGCGGCTCACCGAGCTGATGGGCGGCACGATGTGGGCCGAGAGCCCGGGCCCGGGGCTGGGCGCGAGCTTCCACTTCACGCTGCAGGCCCCGGCAGCCGAACTGGCCGTCGTCACACCGGCACGGCGCAACATCCTCGGCCCGCAGGCGGCGCTCGCCGGCAAGCGCGTGCTGGTCGTCGACGACAACGCCACCAACCGCAAGGTGATCGACCTGCAGACCGCGCGCTGGGGCCTGGTGCCCCGGAGCACCGACTCGCCCGAGCAGGCGCTGGCCTGGGTCGAGGCCGGCGAACGCTTCGACCTCGCCATCCTCGACATGCACATGCCGGGGATGGATGGCGCGGCGCTCGCGGAGCGGCTGCGCGTGCTGGCACCGCAGATGCCGCGCGTCCTCTTCACCAGCCTGGGCGCGGTGCGCGAGTGGGCACGCAGCGACCTCTTCGCCGCCGCGCTGGGCAAGCCGCTGCACCAGAGCGCGCTGTTCGACACGCTGGTCGACCTGCTCGCGCGCGACGAGGGCGCCGGTCCATCGACGTCGCCCGGCGCGGCGCCCACCGCGGCGACGGCCGCCACCTCGGCCTCGTCGGCGATCGACCCGCAGACGGCCGCGCGCCATCCGCTGCGCATCCTGCTGGCCGAGGACAACCTCGTGAACCAGAAGCTGGCGCTGCGCCTGCTCTCGCAGATGGGCTACCGCGCGGATGTGGCGGCCAACGGCATCGAGGTCATCGAGAGCCTGGAGCGCCAACCCTACGACGTGGTGCTGATGGACGTGCAGATGCCCGAGATGGACGGGCTGGAGGCCACGCGCCGCATCGTGCAGCGCTGGCCCGACGCGGCGCAGCGGCCACGCATCGTGGCGATGACGGCCAACGCGATGCAGGGCGACCGCGAGGCGTGTCTGGCGGCGGGCATGGACGACTACGTCACCAAGCCGGTGCGAACCGACGATCTGCGGCGCGCGCTGACGGCGGCATTCAATGGCTCGTCGGCACGGCCCTGAGGTCATGGCCATCGAACAAACCGCACCCACGATCGAGGCATCGAGCCCGAGCACCCACTTCTGGCGCTGGTTGTTGCTGGCCTGGACGCTGGCCTACGCACTGCTCACCGGCTATGCGGCCTCCTTCTGGGAGCGCGTCGCGGCCCCCGGCATCGCCGCCAGTTGGGGCTACGCGGGCCACGGGGTCGTCGACTCCATCGCCTCGGGCCACGAGGTCGTCGGATCCATCGCCCCGGGCTCGGTGCTCGCGCGCGAGCACGGTGTGCGCGCAGGCGACCACCTCCGGTTCGAGCATGGCGGCGATTCCTTCAGGAGGTGGGGCACGGACGAGCGCATCACGGTGTGGGTGAGCACTCCTGGCAAGGCGGACCCGCCGCGCCGCGTGCAGTTCACGCCGGACGCCGACCCCGAGGTGATGCGTGCACCCGGGGCGCGCCTGGCGGCGTACATCGCACAAGCGATCGTGGTGACGCTGGCGCTCGCGCTGGCGGCGGCCCTGGCCTGGCGTCACGCCGATCAGCCGGCGCTGCGCGCGCTGGCGGTGGCGCTGCTGACGGTGGCGTCGTACTGGTTCAAGGACAAGCTGCCCGGGGGCGACATCCAGACCTTCATCAGCTTGGTCTGGCGGCAAGTCGACTACCCGCTCGCCTACCTCGCGTTCCTGTGGTTCTGCCTGCGCTATCCCGAGCCCCGGCCACCGTGGCGCAACCGGCGCGTGCGTTGGGCCTTTGCCGCCCTGTGCGTGCCGTTTGCCCTGTACGCGGCCGACTCCCTGGCCCTGGTGCCGAGGTCGTGGTCGGGCGCGCTCGAGGGCCACGTCCGCTCCGGCATCGGTTCCGCCGCCTTCGTCTGCACCGTCGGGTCGCTGGCCGCGCTGTGGATCGGCTGGCGCCGGGCCGAGGGTGAGGCGGCCCACCGCCTGGGCTGGATCGGCCTTTGCATGGCGCTGGCACACGGCTCCTACCTCATCACCTCGGGCTCCGATGCGCTCGGCCTGCGTCTGACGGGAACCCAGCTGGCGCTCGCGATCACGCCGTTCCAGCTCGCGGGCTACGGCGGGCTCGCTTATGCGCTGCTGCGGCACCGCGTGCTCGACCCGGGTTTCGCGATCCACCGCGCCAGCGTGGTGGTGCTCGCGGGCGTGCAGGTGCTCGGCCTCGTCTTCGTCACGCTGGCCGTCTTCGAGGCGCTGTGGCCGGCGGCGCGCTTCATCCCCGCCGTGCTGGCCGTGGCGCTGATGTTGCTCTCGATCCGCCGCATGCGCGCGCTGGCCGAGGGGGTCGTGCGCATGAGCCTGTATCCGAGCTGGCGCCAGCGCGAGCTGGCGCTGGAATGGGCTTGTGACCACACCGGCACGCTGCGCGGCACGAGCGCGCTGGTGCAGCACTACGTGCAAGCGCTGCGCGCCTACGCCGGCGCCGACGTGGTGGTGTGCCGGCTCGTCGACGGCCGCGCCCACCGGCTCGGGGGCGCCGAGCGCTTGTGGCCGGCGGACGGCCGCGCGCTGCAGCCCGAGGAGGCGCTTGCCTTGCGCCAGGCGGCGCTGCCGGCGGGCTGGGCCGCTTGGGCCGGGCCGGGCGCGATCCTCGTGCCGCTCACCCATCGCGAAAGACCGAGCGGCTTCGTCCTCGTGGCCGGGCGCCGCGCCTCCGACCTGTACCGGCCCGACGAGGTCGCTGCGATCGGGCGCAGCGTCCAGTTGCTGGCCCAGGACCTGCGCTCGGACGCGGAGCGCGAGAACCGCGAACTGCTGCAGGCCCAGGCCGACGCCGAAGCGCGTGCACGCGCCGCAGCCGAGTCGGCCAACGAAGCCAAGAGCGCCTTCCTCGCGACGATGAGCCACGAGATCCGCACGCCGATGAACGGCGTCATCGGCATGGCAGGGCTGCTGCTGGACACGCCGCTCTCGGACGAGCAGCGCGAGCACGCGCAGACCATACGCGACTCGGCCGAGAGCCTGCTGGCGATCATCAACGACATCCTCGACTTCTCCAAGATCGAGGCCGGCCGGATGGCGCTGGAGCATGCGCCGCTGGACCTGCGAGGGTGCGTCGAAGCCGCCATGGACCTCGTGCGCTACCGCGCCACCGAGAAGGGCCTCGCACTGACGCTGCGCGTGGCAGACGAAGTCCCGCCAGGCATCGTCGGCGATGCCGCGCGGCTGCGGCAGATCCTGCTGAACCTCCTGTCCAACGCCGTGAAGTTCACCGAGCACGGCGAGGTGGCGGTGAGCGTCGAGCGGCTCGCTGCGGATCGACTCCGCATCGCCGTGCGCGACAGCGGCATCGGCCTGCCCGCCGAGGTCCTCGGCCGCCTGTTCCAGCGGTTCGAGCAGGCCGATGCGGGCATGGCCCGCCGCTACGGCGGCACGGGTCTCGGCCTGGCGATCAGCCGCAAGCTCGCCGAACTGATGGGCGGCACGCTGCAAGCTGCGAGCGACGGCCCGGGCCAGGGCTCGACGTTCACGCTGGAGATCGAAGCGCCGGCGGCCGAGCTGCCGGCAGCAGCCGCCAGAGCCTCGGCGTCGGCCCGCCCGGACCCGCAGACGGCCGCTCGGCACCCGCTGCGCATCCTGCTGGCCGAGGACAATCTCGTGAACCAGAAGCTGGCGCTCAGGCTGCTCTCGCAGATGGGCTACCGTGCCGATGCGGCAGCCAACGGCATCGAGGTCATCGAGTCGCTGCAGCGTCAGCGCTACGACGTGATATTGATGGACGTGCAGATGCCCGAGATGGACGGGCTGGAGGCAACGCGGCGCATCGTCGCGACATGGCCGAGCGGCCCGCGACCGCGCATCGTCGCGATGACCGCGAACGCGATGCAGGGCGATCGCGAGCAGTGCCTCGACGCCGGCATGGACGACTACCTGACCAAGCCGATCCGCGTGCAGGACCTGGCCGGGGCACTGGCCCGGTCGACCGCCCGGACCTGACGGGCCAGCATTTCAGAACGCTTCAGCGCCGGATTCAGCCGGCGTCAGGGCCGCCAAGGACCGCTCCGCGGCGCGAGGTGCACAGTGGGGCCATCGACGCAGCTCCTCGCAGCGTCACCGCCCGAGGAGCCCGTGATGAACCGCCGATTCCCAGCCTCTTCACGCCGCGCCCGTTCGCTGTTCGCTGCCGCCGCGGCCTTCGTGGCGCTGATGCTGGCCGTGGGCATGGACGGCCTGGCCGGCCGGTACCAGGGCGACCGGGGTGGCGCTTCCGTCGCGGCCAGTCCGGGCGTCGTCCCGGAAGCCAGGCGCGCCTGAACAGCCAGGCGCCCCATGCAGCCGCCTTTCTCGACACCACGGCCCCCGGCAGAATGCGCCGCACACCCCTGACCATGGCCGAACCCATCGACATCGCCGCGTTCGCCGAGCTGCAGGCCAGCGCCGGGGCCGATTTCGTCGTCGAGCTGATCGACACGTTCGCCGAGGAGGGTCCGCAGCTGATCGCCGAGCTGCGGGCCGCGTTGGCCGCCGGTGCGCCCGAACGTGTCCGGCGCGCATCGCACGCGCTGAAGAGCAACGGCCAGACCTTCGGCGCACTGCGCTTCGCCGAGCAGGCGCGGGCGCTGGAGATGAAGAGCCAGGCCGGCGTCTGTGCCGATCGCGCCGAGGCGGAGGCGCTCGCCGACGAGTTCGAGCGCGCCCTGACGGCGCTGCGCGCGCTGGCCGCCTCGCGCCAAGGCTGATCGGCGCGCGCCTCAGCCGGCCTGCACCGTGTGCCAGCCCGCCGCGCCGGGCACAGCCCGCGAACGCCTGGCCGGCAGCGGCTGCGTGGCCACGCGCCCGGCCAGCCTGCGCTGGGTGGCGTCATCGATGACGACCGCTTCGCCGGCCGCCTCGGCCTGCCTCGCGCACGAGGCCGCATCGTCCACCGCCGGCCCGAGCGCCGTGTAGGCCGCGCGCCGCGGCAGGCCGCTGTAGCCGGCGACCACGTCGCCGGTCGCGAGGCCGATGTGCAGGCGCAGGCTCGGCGCGCCCGCGGCCTGCCGTTCGGCGTTGAACAGCGCCAGCGTCTCCACCATCTCCAGCGCCGCGCGCGCGGCGGCCAGCGGCGCCTCCAGCGGCGGCGGCGCGCGCAGCGGCGTGCCGAACACCGCGAGCAGCGAAGCCGGGCCGGCCTGCGAGACCACGCCGTGCTGCGCGACGATCGCGTCGATCATCAGCGTCTGCCAGCTGTCGACCAGCTCGAGCGCCGCGGTCGGCGGCAGCGTCGCGGCGTGCTCCGGCAGTCCGGGCAGGTGAAGCGACAGCACGGTGGCCGTGACGCGGCATGCGTCGGCCGTGGGCGGCGAAGGCTCGGCCGCGCCGCCTGGCGACGAGCCGGCCGCGCCGGCGGCCAGCCGCTCGATCAACGCCCGCTGCTGGTCGCGCAGGCGCTTCTTCTCGAGGCTCGTGCGCACGCGCGCCTTCAGCAGCACCGGATTCACCGGCTTGCGCAGGAAGTCGTCGGCCCCGAGCTCGATGCAGCGCGCCATCTCCGGCACGCCCTCGAGCGAACTGGCGACGATCACCGGCACCTCGCGCAGCTCGGGTTCGGCGACGAGCTGCTCCAGCACCGAGAAGCCGTCGAGCTCGGGCATCTCGAGGTCGAGGATCATCAGCGCGATGCGGCCGGCGCGCAGCAGGTCCATCGCCTCGCGGCCGTTCTGCGCCAGCGCCACGGCATGGCCCTGCATCTCGAGCATGCGGGCGATCAGCAGGCGGTTGACCTTGTTGTCATCCACGACGAGCAGCCGCTCCGGCATCGCGGCAGTCGGCACGGCGCCGGCCGGTGCCGACCCCGCCCGCGGGCTGGCCGCCGCCGCGGCGCCGCGGGGCACCGACCCCGCGGCCGCATCGGCCGCCGGCGGCGTGAAGCGGTAGCCGCGGCCCGGGATCGTGGTGATGACCTGCGCGCCCAGCAGCTTGCGCAGCGTCGAGACCTGCACCTGAAGGTTGTTCTCCTCCACGACGACGCCGGGCCAGACGAGCTCAAGCAGCTCGTCCTTCGTGACGATGCGCTCGCGACGCCGCACCAGTGCCTCCAGCACGTCGAAGGCGCGGCTGCCCAGCGTGGCCACCTGCCCGTCGACCCTCAGCTGGCGCTGCGCGAACCGGACCTCGAAGCGGCCGAAGTGCTCGCGGTCGCCGCCGCCGTCGTCGGTGCCGTCTTCGGGAGCGTTCGCTGACATGGTCGGCGCGGGCAGGCGGCGACAGGCGCCGATGGTTGCGGATGCTACGCCGCAGCGGCCGCCGTCAGGGCTGCGGGCGCGAGGGCGCCGCCGCCCTGACGAACCGCTGCTCGACCAGGTCCACGTCGTCGAAGTGCCGGCGACCGACGAACGCGGTGGCATGGTGGCCCCACTGGCGCATCGCGCCGGCGCTCGCGATGCCCATCGGCCAGAACAGGAAGCGCTCGCCGCGTTCGCTGCCCGCCACCAGCCCATCGGGGCCGTAGAGGCTGCGCCGCTCGGCGGGCGCATCGGCCAGTGGCAGCGAACGCAGCGCGTTCTCGTCGCGCAGCGCATAGCGCCTCGCGCCCTGCCCTTCGCGCGTGCCCGCACCGCCCTCGGCGGCCGAGGCCCGGCGGGGCAGCGCAGCGACGCCGGTGACATAGTGCGAGCCGGAGGCCAGCCGCACGACGAGGCGCGCGTCGCGCCCGACGGGCCGCGGCAAGGCGCCGGGCGCGAACAGCCACTCCTCGCTCTGCGGCGCACCCGCGCGCGCCTGCAACGCGGCCGAGGGAAAGAAGAGGTGGTAGCAGCCGCAGGCGTGGATGGTGTCCATCAGCAGCGGCTCGCCGTCGTCGTCGAGCGTCAGCCGCACGATCACGCCGTCGAGCGTGCCCGCCAGCGGGTCGAGCGACGAGCGCGCGGGCCGCTCGGGGAACCACAGCGTGTAGACGAGCTGCAGCCGCCATCGCCCCTCGAAGCGTGTGTGCGCGAGGCGCGTGTAGACCACGGGCTGCGCCGTGTCGACGCGCGGCGCCACGGCGTCGCGGCCGCTCCACGTGGGCACGCCGAAGCGGTCGAACGCACCCCGCTCCTCGATCTCGAACACCGGCGCGTGCCAGGCGAGCAGGCGCCGGGCCAGCGGCGGCGCAGGCTGTGGCATCCCGAGGGCGTCGCGCGGGATCGCGGCGGCGGAAGGCGCCTCGGGTGCCTCCGGCGCCACGGGCGCCACGGGCGCGGGCGATGCGGCCGGCACGACCGGCGCCGACGGCACTGACGGCGCGGGCGGCGCTGACGGCGCTCCCTCCTCCGCACTGACGTAACGCTGCAGTGGCGGCGTGGCCGCGGCCCAGCGCACCATCTCGGCCTCGTGGGCGGCCTGCCAGCGCTGCACGCCCGCGAAGAACGGCCAGCGCAGCAGCGGGTAGAGGCCGGCGGCGCGCAGCCCGGTGCTGTAGCGCTCGGGCACCTCGGCGCGGGCAAGCACCTCGGCGTGCAGCGGAGCCGGCGCCGCCTCCAGTTGCCGCAGCAGGTCTTCGCGGCAGCCGTCGGTGCGGGCTAGCGCCGCCGCACGATCGGCCGCACGATCGGCCGCGCCGGGCGATGCAGTGCCGGCCGCGCCCGCCGCACCGCCCGAATCGGCCGAGTCGCCGAGCACGACGATCGGAAGCGCTGCCGCGGGCAGGTTGCCGATCTCGGCCACACGCGCCTGCCGGTCCAGCGCCGCCGCATGCCGCAGCCACGCGCGCCAGGCATCGCCACCCTCGCCTGCACGCTCGCGCAACGCCTGCAGCGGACGGTCGACGCGCAGCCCCGGCACACCGGCCAGCCGCGCGGCCTCGGCGTCGGCCACCGACGCTCGGGCGACGGCCGCATCGAGCGCTGCCACCCACGCGTGGCAGCCGTTGCCATCGGCCAGCCACGGCGTCGCGATCGGCGGGCCCGGCAGGGACGTGCAAGCGGCGACGGCCCAGATCGACACGCCCGCCAGCAACCAGCGCCCGGCACCGCGCGCACTGTCCGGTGAGCAAGACGGACCGCGAGCGCCGGTCGGCGCCGGCGCGCGCGATGCCCGCGGAGCGGCGAGCTTCATCTGCGTCGAATGGAAATCACCCTCCGGAAACGAAGAACCCGCCGATACGGCGGGTTCTCCTCCAGGGCCCGGACCGGGCCGCGGGTCAGTCCTTCTTCAGGTTCCAGTAGATGTTCCCGTTGGTCACGAAGAAGCCGCTGATGTTCTTGCGCGCCGCCATCGGCTGCTGGTACTCGCCGATCGCGACGTGCGTGCCGATCTCGAACATGCGCGCGTGCATCTGGTCGGCGAGCTTCTTCTTCGTCGCGTCGTCGGTGGCGCGCATGAACTGGTTGCGCAGCTCGACGAGCTTGTCGTCGGTGGCCCAGCCGAACCAGGTGCTCTTCTCGCCGCGCGTGTCGGTCGTCGGGTTGGCGATCGGGCTCCACACGTCGAAGGCCTGCCACGCGGTGAGGAACATGTGCCAGCCGCCCTTGTCCGGCGCGTCCTTCTTCGCGCGACGGCCGACCAGCGTCTGCCAGTCCATCGCCTGCAGGTCGACCTTGAAGCCGGCCTGGCGCAGCAGCTGCGCGGCCACGTCGGGCAGCTTCTGGATGCTGGCAAGGTCGGTGGGCTTCAGCACGACGATCGGCGTGCCGTCGTAGCCGCTGGCCTTCAGCAGGTCCTGCGCCTTCTTCATGTTGCTCTTCATCTGCAGGTCGCTGCCGGCCAGGCTGCCGTAGGGGCTGCCGCAGATGAACATCGAGCCACAGGCCTTGTAGAGGTCCTTCACGCCCACCTGGGCGCGGAGGAAGGCGTCCTGGTTGAAGGCGGCGATGACGGCCTGGCGCACCTTCGGGTTGTCGAAGGGCTTGTGCAGGTGGTTGAAGCGCGCCATGTACTGCAGGCCGTAGTTCGAGTACTTCGGCAGCTGCAGGGTCGAGTCGGCCTTGACGCTCGCGTAGTGATCGAAGCCGAGCGCCTCGATGATGTCGACCTCGCCCTTCTGCAGCGCGCTCACCTGCGCCTGCGCGTCGCGCAGCGCCAGGTTCCACTCGACGCGGTCGACGTAGACGCGCTTGCCGCCGGTGGTGCCGCTGGGCGGCTCGCTGCGCGGCACGTACTTCGCGAACTTGGTGTAGACGGCCTTGTCGCCGGGCTTGAACTCGTCGCGCTTGAAGACGTACGGCCCCGAGCCGATGTGCTCCTCGATCTGCTTGAACGGGTCGGTGTCGGCGATGCGCTTGGGCATGATGAACGGCACGCTGCTGCTCGGCTTGCCCAGCGCCTCGAGCATGAAGCCGTTGGCCTCGCTCAGGAAGATGCGGAAGGTGTCCGGCGCCGGCGAGTCCATGCGCTGGACGAACTGGAACAGCGCGCTGCCCATCGCGTCGCGCTTGCCCCAGCGCTGCAGGCTGGCGATGACGTCCTCGCCGGTGACCGGCTTGCCGTCGTGGAACTCGAGGCCCTTGCGCAGCTTGAAGGTCCACAGGCGCTTGTCGGGGCTCTCGGTCCAGCTCTCGACCATCTGCGGCTTGACCTTGCCGTTCTCGTCGGTGCCGAAGAGGGTGTCGTAGATCATGTAGCCGTGGTTGCGGCTCATGTAGGCGGTGGTCCAGATCGGGTCGAGCACGGCCAGGTTGCTGTGCGGCACGACGCGCAGCACCTTCTCCTGGGCGAGGGCCTGCCCGACGGTCAGCGTGGCGGCGGCCAGGACAGCCAGCGCCGCCAGCGATCTGCGATGCATCTTCATTGACGAACTCCGGGAATGGTGCAGAGGTGGACGATGGCGCCGTGCGCCGCAAGAACGATGCCCATTGTCGGGCGACGGCGGCGCGCCCCCGATCAGGGCAAACACCGCCGGCCCGCACCCGGCGGGCCGCTCCCGCGGCCCCTTCTTCGAGCGCGGCACCCCGCGCGGCCCGGAGCCCCGGCGTCGAACGTCGGGCCGGCCGCGGCGCCGGCAACGTGCATCAGCGCGCGCCCGCCCGGCGCAGCGGCCGGCCCGCCCGCTGCCCCGTGGTGCGCCCGTCGCGCCACGCCGGCACGCCGTTGACGAGCACCGCGTCGATGCCCTCGGCCGGCTGCGCCGGGTCTTCGAAGGTGGCGCGGTCGATGATGCGGTCGGGGTCGAACACGACCACGTCGGCCGCCTGCCCGACGGCCAGCGTGCCGCGGTCGGCGAGGCCGAAGTTGCGCGCGGTGAGCCCGCTCATCTTCCAAACCGCGGTCTCCAGCGGGAAGAGATTCAGCCGCCGGCTGTAGTGCCCGAGCACGCGCGGGAAGGTGCCCCACAGGCGCGGGTGCGGCTTGTCGCCGAGCGGGATGCCGTCGGAGCCGATCATCGACGGCTCGAAGGCGAGGATGCGCTGCACGTCGGCCTCGTCCATCGTGAAGTAGATGGCGCTGCCCGGCTGCAGGCGCGCCGCCGCCACCTCGGGCGCCACGCCCCATTCGGCGGCGATGTCGGCGAGGTCGCGGCCGTTGCACTCCGGGTGCGGCACGCTCGTGACGATGATGACGCGGCCGGAGAGCATCTCGGGATCCGTGCGGATCATCGTCGAGCCGGCGACGTACGGGTAGCAGTCCAGCGAGACGCACTGGCACGCCATCGCGTCGCCGATCTGCTTCAGCGTCTGCACCGAGCGCCCCCAGTTGGCGCGCGGCATCACCTTGTGGTGCGAGATGACGACGCGGCAGTCGAGCTCGCGGCCGATGCGCAGCGTCTCGTCGATGGCCTCGGTGATGCCGTGGCTCTCGGTGCGCATGTGCGTGGCGTAGACCGCCCCGGTGCCGGTGAGGGGTCGGGCGACCTCGATGATCTCCTCGGGCGTGGCCGCCGCGGCGGGCGGGTAGTAGGTGCCGGTCGACAGGCCCAGCACGCCCGCGTCCAGCGCCGCGCGCACCAGTTGCTGCATCGCGCGCACCTCTTCGGTGGTGGCGGCGCGGTCGAGCGCGGCCATCGTGTGCGCCCGCAGCGTGGTGTGGCCGACGAGCGCACCGACGTTCACCGCGCTCGGCTCGCGCCGCAGCGCCTGGAAGTAGGCCTCGAAGTCGGCGGGCCCCTCTTCCGGCGTCACCTGCATCAGGTCCAGCGGCGAGGGCTGCGGCATGCCCGGGCGCATCGGCGCGACGCTGATGCCGCAATTGCCGGTGATGACGGTGGTGACGCCCTGCGAGACCTTGAAGGCCATGTCGGGGTGCGTCTGCACGGCGCGGTCGTCGTGCGTGTGCGAGTCGATGAAGCCGGGCGCGACGATGCGCCCGCGCGCGTCGAGCACCTCGCGCGCCACGCGCCCGTCCAGCGAGCCGGGTGCCCCGAGGGCGACGATGCGGCCGCCGGCGATGCCGACGTCCGCGTCGAAGCGCGGCGCCTTCGTGCCATCGATCACCGTGCCGCCACGGATCAGCCAGTCCAGCGGTGCGTCGTCGGCGCGGTCGGTGTCGCTCATCGGCGGGATTCTCGCGGTGCCGGCCGGGCCCGCCGGAACACATCGGCAGGAACGAGCATGGGGTTAACACGAACGAGACGGCCGACCGACCCCGGTCCGCCTTGAGCAAACCCGCTGGCGCGGGCCAGACGCCGATGCGTACGATGCGCTGCGATGACCCGCCGCATTGCCGTGCTCGACAACAACCCCGCCGACGCGCCGTTCACGCGCCGCTTTCCGAACGACGGCGAGAAGGTCGTCGCCGGGCTCGCCGCCGAGCGCCCGGCGTGGAGCTACCGGGTGTTCGCGGCCAAGCACGGCGAGGTGCCCGCCGGCCCCGACGACTTCGACGGCTGCGTGCTCACCGGCAGCGTCGCCTCGGTGAACGACGACGAACCCTGGATCCGCCGCGTCGAGGCCTTCGTGCGCGAAGCGCACGCGCGCCGGCGGCCGCTGGCAGGCTTGTGCTTCGGCCACCAGATGATCGCGCAGGCGCTCGGCGGCCGTGTCGGGCCCTCGCCGGGCGGCTGGCGCATCGGCACGGCGACGACGCGGTTCGAGGCCGCCGAGCCCTGGATGCAGCCCTTCCAGCGCGAAGTGACCCTCTTCGCCGCGCACGAGGAGCAGGTGCTCGAGCCTCCGCCCGGCGCGCGCGTGCTCGGCGGCGACGCCTGGGCGCCGCACGGCTCGTTCGCCGTCGGCCGGCACGTCTTCACGACGCAGTATCACCCGGAGCTCAGCCGCGAGTTCATGCAGGACGTGCTCGATCACTTCGGCGAAGAGTTCCCGCCGCAGGCCGTGGCGCGCGGCCGGGCGCAGCTCGAGCACGAGCCGGTGCATGCCGCGCTCTTCATGCGCTGGCTGGCGCAATTCCTCGAAGGCGCGGGCACCGCGCCGGCCTCTCCGAGCGGAGCCCCGCGATGAACCCGATCGAACGCCTCAAGCGCGACAACGCGCAGTTCCTCTGGCACCCGATGGCCCACCCCAAGGCGATGAAGACCGAGGGCGGCCGGCCGGACATCATCGCGCGCGGCGAGGGCTGCTGGGTCTGGGACATCGACGGCCACAAGCTGCTCGACGGCGTGGCCGGCCTGTGGAGCAGCAACCTCGGCCACAGCTGCAGGCCGGTGCGCGACGCCATCGTCGCGCAGCTCGACGAGCTGCCCTTCTTCAACACGTTCCGCGGCACGACGCACCCGCGCGCCATCGAGCTCAGCCGCGCGGTCGTGGAGCTGATGCGCGAGGACGGCGTCGCCGCGGTGATGTTCAGCAACGGCGGCAGCGACGCGGTGGAAGGCGCGCTGAAGGTCGCGCGCCAGTACCACAAGCTGCGCGGCGAGAAGGACCGCGTCAAGTTCGTCGCGCTGCGCCAGGGCTACCACGGCGTGCACTTCGGCGGCATGAGCGTCAACGGCAACGGCAACTTCCGCCGCCCCTACGAGCCGCTGCTGCCGGGCGTGTTCCACGTCGACTCGCCCTGGCTCTACCGCAACGCCTACACCGACGACGAGACGAAGCTCGGCGAGATCATCGCCGCGCAGCTCGAGCGCGAGATCCAGTTCCAGGGCGCCGACACGGTGGCCGCGTTCATCGCCGAGCCGATCCAGGGCGCCGGCGGCGTGATCGTGCCGCCGCCCAACTTCTGGCCGCTCGTGCGCGAGGTCTGCAGCCGCCACGGCGTGCTGCTCATCGCCGACGAGGTGGTCACCGGCTTCGGCCGCGGCGGCGCGATGTTCGGCACGCGGCTGTGGGGCGTGCAGGCCGACCTGTGGTGCCTGGCCAAGGGCATCAGCAGCGGCTACGTCCCGCTCGGCGCCACCGCCATCTCGCAGAAGGTGGCCGACGTCTTCGACGCCGACACGAGCGGCGCCGCCTCGGTGACGCACGGCTACACGTACAGCGCGCACCCGGTGGCCGCGGCGGCCGCGATGGCGACGCTGAAGGTGCTCGTCGAGCAGGACATCCCCGGCCTCGTGGCCCGCCGCAGCCCGGCCTTCCAGCAGCGCCTGCGCAGGCTGGAGCAGCGCGTGCCCTTCGTCGGCAACGTGCGCGGAAAGGGGTACATGCTCGGCATCGAGATGGTCGCCGACCAGGCCACGAAGACGCCCTTGCCGAAGTCGAGCGACCTGCCGGCCCGCGTGGCGCGCGCGGCCTACCGGCGCGGGCTGATGGTGCGCGTCTCCGGGCCGAACCTGATCCTGTCGCCGCCGCTCGTCATCAGCGAGGTCGAGCTCGATTTCCTCTGCGGCACGCTCGAAGCGGCGTTCGACGAGGTGGCCGCGGCATGACGGCCCCCGCCACGCGGCGCGTCACGGCACCCACCGTCCTGCTCGTCGGCACGGCCGACACGAAGAGCGACGAGATCGCCTTCCTGCAGCAGCGGCTGCGCTCGCTGGGTGCCGTGCCGTTGACGATGGACGTGGGCGTGCTGGCCGCCGGGCACGCGCCGGTGGACATCACCAGCACCGACGTGGCCGCCGCCGCAGGCACCACGCTGCAGGCCGTCGTCGACAGCGGCGACGAGAACACCGCGATGACGCGGATGGCCGAGGGCGCCGCCACCCTCGCCACGCGCCTGCACGCCGAGGGGCGCATCCAGGGCCTGCTGGCGCTGGGCGGCAGCATGGGCACCGACCTCGCCTTCGACGTCGCCGCGGCGCTGCCGCTCGGCGTGCCCAAGGTGGTGGTCTCGACGATCGCCTACTCGCACCTGATCCCGCCGGAACGCATCACGCCCGACCTGATCATGGTGCTGTGGGCCGGGGGCCTGTACGGCCTCAACAGCCTGTGCCGGAGCGCGCTCGCGCAAGGCGCCGGCGCCGTCGTGGGGGCGGTGCAGGCGGCCGAGCCGCCGCGCAGCGACGGCACGCAGCGCCCGCTGGTGGGCATGACTTCGCTCGGCAAGAGCTGCCTCGCCTACATGGTGCGCCTGAAGCCGGCGCTCGAGCAGCGCGGCTACGAGGTGGCGGTGTTCCACACCACCGGCATGGGCGGGCGGGCGTTCGAGGCACTGGCGCGCGAGCGGCGTTTCTGCGCGGTGATGGACTTCAGCCTGCAGGAGCTGGCCAACCACCTCGGCGGCTCGGTCGTCACCTCGGGGCCGGACCGCCTCACCGGCGCCGGCGCCGCCGGCACGCCGCAGCTCGTGGCCCCGGGCGCGGTGGACATGGTGGACTTCCCCGCCTGGCAGCCGGTGCCCGCGGCGCTGCAGGGCCGCGCGGTGCACGTGCACAACCGGCTCATCGCCAGTGCCACCAGCGCGCCGCCGCTGCGGCGGCAGATCGCCCGGGAGATCGGTGCCCGGCTCGCCGCCGCGAAGGGGCCGGTGACGCTGCTGCTGCCGACCCGCGGCATCGAGCAATGGGACCAGCCGGGCGAGCCGCTGCACGACCCCGAGGGCCTGCAGGCCTTCCTCTCCGCGATGCGCGGCAGCGTCGGCGGCGCCACGCGGCTCGTCGAGCTCGACGCGCACATCAACGACGAGGCCTTCTGCTCCGCTGCGCTGGCGCAGCTCGACCGCTGGGTGGCCGACGGCGTGGTGCCGCCGGGCCGGCCCTGAAGCGGGCACGGCGCCTTCGGCGAAACGACCCGGCCCGCCATGCCCGACGTCGACCAGCCTGCCGCGCTGCCACCCGCCAAGGCGCTCGTGCTCGACTTCGGCGGCGTCGTCAGCCGCACGCTGTTCGAGACGCACGACCTCACCGAGCGCGCGCTCGGGCTGGCGCCCGGCACGCTCGGCTGGCGCGGCCCGTTCGACCCGGCGGGTGACGACCTGTGGCGCGCGATGCAGGCCGGCACGATCAGCGAGCGCGAGTACTGGCTCGCGCGCACGCGCGAGGTGGGCCGCCTGGTCGGCCAGGACTGGACGCGCATGGAGCAGTTCGTCGCCAGCGCCCGCGGCGCCGACCCCGCGGCGGCTCTCCGGCCCGAAGCGGTGGCCGCGGTGGAGGCCGCCGCTGCCGCGGGCAAGCGGCTGGCGATCCTCAGCAACGAGCTCGACCTCTTCTACGGCGCCGGCTTCCGGAGCCGGCTGCCGCTGCTGGCCCGCTTCGAGCTCATCGTCGACGCCACCTACACCGGCGTGCTCAAGCCCGACCCGCGCGCCTATGCGGCCGTCTGCGACGGGCTCGGCCTCGCGGCCGCCGAGTGCGTGTTCGTCGACGACCAGCCGCGCAACGTCGAAGGCGCGCGGCGGGCAGGGATGCGGGCGGTCGCGTTCGACGTGCGCGCGCCGGCGGCTTCCTACGCCGACGCGCTGGTGCAGCTCGGCATCGAGACCTGAAGGGGCGCGTTCAGCGGCCCTTGGCGGGCGTCGTGCTCCACAGCTTCCAGGCGTGCGTGGCCGACACCGCGCCCTCCAGCGGCAGCGCGCCGACGCCGATCGCGCCGTTGAAGCCGAGGCCCACGGGCTTCGGGCCGTCGAACGAGAAGTCGAGACCGCCGCTGAAGATCTTGCTCGGCGGGCCACCCGACAGGCCCAGGCCGACGCCCCAGCCTTCGAAGCTGCTGAAGCTGACCTTCGGGTAGAACTGCACGCCCAGCGAATCGGCCGCCGACGCGTTGGTCACCACGGCCGGGCCGATGAACGTGAAGACGCCGACCGTCCCTTCGTAGTCGGTGACGACCGCGTAGCCGCCCTGCACGCCGGCACCGGCGGCCAGCTGGCCGCTCAGCACGTAGGCCATGTGGAACTTGCCGGTGTACTTCGGCAGCACGGCCTTCACGGCCGGCTCCAGCTTGCCGGCCAGTTCGTTGAGGCGCCTGGTCAGCCGCGCCGGCACGCACAGCGTGTCGGGGGCGAAGAGGTCGCGGACCCTGGCCAGCTCGCCGTGGATGCGCTTCAGCTCGCCGACGACGGCCCCGTAGACCTCGACGTAGGCCTCGGCCTCGCGCATCGCGTCGGTCTTCTTCAGCTGCCGGGCCACCTTCGCCGCGTCGTCGAGGTGCTCCTTGAACGGATCGGGGACCTTGCCCGCACCCATCGTCTGCAGCACGAAGCGGCAGCCGGCTTCGGCGGTGGCTTCGTCCAGCTTGACGCAGCGGTTGTGGACGAAGTCCTCCATCAGGCCCTTGTCGCAGCTGGTGCGCCCCTGGGAGACCTGCACGTCCAGCGTGCACGGCTTCTCGCCGCTGCCGCCGCAATCGGCCGGCTTGAAGCAGGTGCCCGCCGAACGCATCGGGACCAAGCCGGCGCAGCGGCAATCGTCGCCCTTGCAGCCGGCCCGCTCGACGAGGCCCTTGTTGCACGAGGGCACGCGCTCGGTCACGCAGCAGGCGCGCTGCCCGTTGCCACCGCACGCCGTGGGACCGTCGTCGTCCTTCACGCACATGCCGATCGACTTGCCGGGCCCCTTGCCGCAGTCGCAGTTCTTCGTGCACTTGCCCGATTCCTTCAGGCCCTTGTCGCACGAGGGCACCCGTTCCAGCACGCAGCAGGCGCGCTCGCCCTTGCCGCCGCAGGAAGAGGCCGCCGCGGGCCCGGCGGCCAGCGCGAGCCCGAGGGCCCAGGCCAGGAGCCCCAGCGTGGCGGCCAGGCGTGCAGGGAAGTGGCGCATGGGAGGGGCTCCAGGGGTTCGCGGAAGCAGGGGCGGCCTCGGGCGAGGTGCTGCCTTCGTGGAGGTGCTCGGGCCGGGGCCGTCAGCGGCCCGCGCCGCTGGCGCGATCGACCAGCCGGCGGGCCTCGGCCTTCTCGCTGTCGAAGTCGAACGCGTCGATGAGGCGGTAGGCGTCGGGCCGGTCGACGAGCCGCGGCAGCGCGATCTCCAGCACCCGCAACCGGTCGCGCCCGAACGGGAACGGGCCGAAGAGGCGCCGCACCTGGTCGGTGTCGAAGCGGTGGTCGCGCGCGACCATCTCCAGCGTGTGCAGCGCGTTCGCCGGGAAGGCCTCGCTCTCGAGCAGGCGCACGAGTTCGCCGAAGCGGCCCTCGGCCATCGGCCCGCCGGGCAGCACCGCCGGGGCCGGCGGGGCCTCGTCGACGCAGCCGCACACCGACATGCGGCCGGGCACGGTGGTCACCCAGCGGCCGCTCCAGCGCGCCGGTGCGCAGACGGCCGGGCACTTGCGCTCGGCCTCGCCCTGGTTGAACAGCGGGCCGGCCTCGAGATCGCGCACGCGCGGCGGGGCCACGACGGGCGGCGGGGGCGCGATCGGCGCCGGCGGCGGCAGCGCCTGCCAGCTGGCGCCCTGCGCGCCGCAGTCCCAGGTCATCGCCGAGGACCACGCGCCGCGTCGGTCGCCTTCGCCGGCGCCATGCGCACGGCCGGCGAGCAGGCAACGGCCGTCCACGCGGACGAGAAGGCGGCCCTGCTCGAGTTCCCACTGCTGGTTCGGCGCGTTGCTGCACGCCACCGTCTGCACCCGGCCGCCGTTGAAGCCGGCGTCCGGACCGTGCAGGTCGAGGCAGCGGCCGTTGGCGACGTTGACGATGCGGCCGCGCTCGCGCCGCCAGGTCTGGTGCGGCTCGCCGTCGCAACGCTGCAGGTGCACACGCGCACCGTCGACCCGCAGCTGCGGCTCGTTGACCTCGAGGCAACGCCCCTGCGCCCGGAGCACGAACGCGGCACCGGCCGGCCCGAACTCGGCCTCGCCGGCGACGGCGGCCGATGCCACGCCCAGCAGGGCCCACAGCAGCACCGCGTCAGGGCGACGGCGCTGCGGTGCGTGCGCGGAGCCGTCGTGCGGCAGGGGGAAGGTTCCGCTGGCGCGGATCGGGCGGCGCAGGGCTGGGAGCATGCGGCGCACCTTAGCGAAGGGAACGGCCGCCGCCTATCGGGCGCGCCGCCCGGGACCGGGTCCCGGGACCGCCCCGGCGTGAGTTTCTGCGTGGGTTCCCGGGCGGACTCCTGCGTGAGGCCGCCCCCGCGGTCGAGGGGGATGCGGGCCCGGCGCAGGCCCCCCGGGCCCCTCAGGCGCCGAGGGCCCGCCGCAGGCCCTCGCGCAGCTGCGCCGCGCTCACCGGCTTGTGCAGCAGCACGTGCCCGCCACGGGCGGCCTCGCGCAGGCGCTCCGGCGCCGTGTCGCCGGTGACGATGATGGCCGGCAGGTCGTCGTTGAACTCCTCGCGCAGGCGCTCGACGACCTGGTGCCCGGTCTCGTCGCCGCGCAGCCGGTAGTCGCTGATCACGAGGCGGGGCACCTCGGTCATCGACGCGAGCTGCGGCATCAGATCGGCCAGGCCCGCGGCCTCCCGCACCGCGCAGCCCCAGCGGCCGAGCAGCGCGCGCATGCCGGCGCGGATGTCGGCGTCGTCGTCGACGACGACCACCAGCCCGCCAACGGCCGGCTCGGGCCGCGCCGCGCCGGGCGTGAAGGCCGCGTGCGCCACCGGCCCGGGCGCGAGCGCCATGCGCAGCGTGAAGACGCTGCCGCGCCCCGGCCGCGAATGCAGCGAGACCTGCACCTGCAGAAGCGCGGCGAGCCGGCGCACGATCGCGAGCCCGAGGCCCAGGCCCTGCTGGCGGTCGCGTTCCGGGTTGTGCAGCTGCACGAACTCGTGGAAGACCTGTTCCTGCTCGGCCGCGGCGATGCCGATGCCCGTGTCGAAGACGCGCACGACCGCCTCGTCGCCGCGCCGGCGCAGCGTCACGAGCACGCCGCCCTGGCGCGTGTAGCGCACGGCGTTGACGATGAGGTTGCGCACGATGCGCTCCAGCAGCACGGCGTCGGTGACCGCGGCCACCTCGTGCAGGCGGGTGCGCAGCTCGAGGCCCGCCTCGGCGGCGACCACGCGCTCCTCCTCGCAGATGCGCTGCAGCAGCGGCTTCAGCGCGCACGGCCCGGGCTCGGCGACGACCATGCCGGCATCGAGCCGCGAGATGTCCAGCAGCGCATTGAACAGCGCCCCCATCGAGCCGACCGTCGCCTCGACGCGGTCGAGCAGCCGCTGCGCGCCCGGCCCGGGCGGCTCCTGCCGCAGGGCACCGACGTACAGCGACAACGCATGCACCGGCTGGCGCAGGTCGTGGCTGGCCGCGGCGAGGAAGCGGCTCTTCGCCTGGCTGGCCTCCTCGGCGCGCTCCTTCTGCACCTTCAGGTCGGCGGCCAGCTCGGCGATCTCGTAGCGCGCGCGCAGCGAGTCCATCAGCGTGCCGTGCAGGCGCGCCGCGAAGCGCGTGCACGTCACGCCGTAGATCGTCGAGGTGATCGCGAAGGCGAGGTTGGCGGCGCTGCCCTCCAGCAGCGAAGCCAGCACCACGCTCGCGGTGCCCGGGACGAAGAAGGCATAGAAGGCCGGCAGCCACGCGCTCACCGAGTGCAGCACCGCGGTGAGCGAACCCATGATGACGATGGACAGCAGGAGCTGCATGTCCAGCCGGCCGGTCGGCCAGAACAGCAGCACGCCGGCCGCCCAGAGCGCGCCGGAGACGCCGATGCCGATCGTGTTGCCGCGCAGTCGCCGCGCGGCGTTGCGCGGCGTGGCCGGGCGCCGCCGGATGCGCAGCGCCTGCGCGAGGCTCAGGGCCGCGAGCCCGAGCTGCACCGCGAGCCAGGCCAGGACCTGCCACAACGGCGCCGGGTCGACCATGATCCACGCCGCGACGATGGCGGTGATGGCGTTGCCGACGATCAGCAGCAGCAGGTTGGCCTGGATCGAGTTGGCCTGGTCGGCCAGGATGAGTGCCTGCCGGCTCGCGGGCGGGCCCGCCGTACGCGGCACCGCGGCCACGCGGGCCATGCCGGCCGCGGTGCCGCCGGGCGCAGCCGCCAGCGGGCCGGGCGCGCGTGCGTCCGCGTCAGCCATGGAACCCGGCGGCACGCGCGGCCTCCACCGCCTGCGTGCGGTTCACGACGCCGAGCACCTTGAAGATGGCACCGACGTGCGCCTTCACCGTCTTCTCGTGCATGTCCAGGGCCCGCCCGATCTCGCGGTTGGCATGGCCCTGGCAGAGCAGCCCCAGCACCTCCTGTTGCCTCGGCGTGAGCCCGGCCAGCGAGGCCGGCGACGGGACGTCCTCCTGCAGCAGCAGCGGCGGCACGTAGCGCTCGCCCGCGAGGACCAGCCGCACCGCGGCCAGCAGCGTCGAGCGCCCGGCGCTCTTGGGAACGTAGCCGCTGGCCCCCGCGGCCATCGCGCGGCGCACGTCGGCCGGGTCCTCGGAAGCCGACACCACCAGCACCGGCAGCCCCGGACGCAGGGCGCGCAGGCGCGAGAGCGTGGGCAGGCCCGCGAGCCCCCCCATGCGCAGGTCGACGAGGACGCAGCGCAGGTCCCCGTGCAAGGCCGCGAGCGCGAGGCCCGACTCGCCGTCGCTGGCTTCCAGCACCTCGGTGCCGCCCTCGAGCTGGCGCAGCACGGCGCCCAGGCCATCGCGGACGACGGGGTGGTCGTCGATCACCAGCAGCTTCATCGCCGGCCTCCAGGCGGCCCGAATCGCCGCTGCACCCCGGATACTAGGGTCGACCGAACGAGACCGGCGCGCGGGCGTCGCCGGGCGCCCTTCCGTGCCGAATCATCGCGCGCCCCTTGGACACGGCCGCAGCGGGCGAGTTGCCGGCGGGCGCATGCGGACCGCCGAGAGACCGTGCCGCCGACCCGCTTGTCACGCGCGGTCACGGGCCGTTCGACGATCGCCGCATAACATGGGGCGCGCATGGAAATCGCCCAGCCCTTCGGCGCCGCCGCCTTGCCGGTGGAGCGCCACTGCGCGGTGTTCGACACGCCGCTCGGTGCGTTCGGCATCGCCTGGCGCGACGAGGCGGTCACGCACGTCCTGTTGCCGCTGGTGGACCGCGAGGCGACGATCGCCGAGCTGCAGTGGCAAAGCGGCGCCGAGCTGACCCCGCCGCCCTGGCCACCCTTCGTCG